>Ga0335074_10014730_pt1 | contig 10963 bp, 9 predicted proteins | sample Lox_Sample_23_FD_206715 | JGI IMG/M metagenome (GOLD analysis project Ga0335074, IMG submission 206715) | Soil microbial communities from Loxahatchee National Wildlife Refuge, Florida, United States - Lox_Sample_2.3 | ecosystem: Environmental > Terrestrial > Soil > Wetlands | place: USA: Florida... | reverse complement strand
CATCGACGTCAGCGTCCTCGAAGACAAGGAATGGCGCGTTGCCGCCGAGCTCCATCGAGCAGTTGGTGACGTGGTCAGCAGCCTGCCTGAGCAGCATCCGGCCGACCTCGGTTGAGCCGGTGAACGACAGCTTGCGCACCCGCGGGTCGGCCAGCACGGCCTCCGTCATCGGGCCCGGCTTGGTTGTAGACAGAACGTTCACGACACCGGCGGGAACGCCCGCCTCGGTCAGCAGCTCGGCTACGGCCAGCGCTGTCAGCGGGGTCTCCTTGGCCGGCTTGAGCACGACGGTGCAGCCGGCCGCCAGGGCGGGCCCGATCTTGCGCGTCGCCATCGCTGCCGGGAAGTTCCACGGCGTGATCAGGTAGCTGACGCCGACAGGCTGCCGGGTGACCATGATCCGGTTTGCACCAGACGGCGCGACCGTCAGCGAGCCGTCCAGCCTGACGGCCTCCTCGGAGTACCAGCGGAAGAACTCGGCCGCGTAGAGGATCTCGCCGCGCGCATCGCGCAGCGCCTTGCCGTTCTCCAGCACCATCAGCCGGGCCAGCTGCTCGGACCGCTGGGTCATCAGCTCATAGGCCCGGCGCAGGCACTCACCGCGCTCTCGGGGCGGCCTGGCCGCCCACGCGGGCAGGGCGGCAGCGGCAGCGTTGACCGCGTCCAGGGCATCCTCGGGACTCGCGTCAGCGACCTCGGCGATCGGGTCCTCGGTCGCAGGATCGATCACCGGCAAGCTTCCGGACCGCCCGGCGGACCACTGACCGCCGATCAGCAGACCGGTCGGTACCTCAATGCCGGTAATGGTCGCCAGTTCGGCTGTCACGCTGTCCTCCTGCCGCGATGCGGGAACCACGCCTGCGAGTTCCCATGCTCGAGGCTACCAATATCTCGAAATCCTCCGACGCTGGTGAGCGGCCGGCTTGGCCTAGTTGCCGGACCCATTGCCTGGCTCGCCCGGCCCCTTGTCACCGGGATCGCCGGACGCCCCGTTGCTAGCGGCATTCGGGCTGCCGCCGGCGGGCTCAACGTTGCCCTCCGCTTCGCCGCCGCCGGCAGAGCCAGTCCCGGCGATGTCGGACTCGGCGAGCAGCGCATCGAGACGAGCACCGGTAAGGCGCCGGAAAGCACGGTGCGGGCGGCTGCGCTCCAGCAGGGCGGCCTCCAGCTGACTGCCGGTGATCGGCTCGGTGCCGCCGTCGCCTTGGCTGGACAGCGCGGCGATCGCCAGCCGCATCGCCTCGGTCAGCGACAGGCCCGGCGCGTAACGCTCCTTGAGCACCGCGGCGACCCTTTCGGCCTGGCCGCCCATGACGACGAAACCATGCTCCTCAGCCACCGACCCGTCGAAGATGATTCGGTAAATCTGGTCTGCGTCGGCGGTCTTGCCTACTTCGGCGACGACGATCTCGACCTCGTAAGGCTTGCTGCTGTCGGTGAACAGTGAGCCGAGCAGCTGCGCATACCAGTCGGCCAGGCCGCGGGCCGTGACGTCGCGGCGGTCGTACTGGAAGCCGGTCATGTCCGCGTACCTGACGCCGGCCTTGCGCAGCGTTTCGAACTCGTTGTACCGGCCGACGGCGGCGAACGCGATCCGGTCGTACATCTCGCTGAACTTACGCAGCGCCCGCGACGGGTTGGGCGCGACGAACAGGATGCCGGCATCGCACGCGATCACGACGCCGCTGCGGATCTGCGAGATGCGCTTGCGTGCGTAATCCGCCTTGTCCTTCATCACCTGTTCAGGTGACACGTAGAACGGCATCGACACCGCGGGCGCTTCCTTACTGGAGTGGGGTTGGCGGGGGGAAGATCAGGATGCGGCCGATTCAAGCGGCGCGGAAGGCCCGTCAGGCCGCCGCATGCGCTCGGCGATCATGGCATTGACGTACCGGCCGACTTCATCGTCAGATAGCCGTTCGAAGCCGTCGGCGGTGACCGTTGCGACCGCGGGATAGATCCGCCGGGCGATATCAGGCCCGCCAGTGGCTGAGTCGTCGTCGGCCGCATCGTAGAGCGCCTCGATCAGCGCGAGCACGACCTGCGACAGGCTCATCTCGTCGCGGTACAGCTTCTTCAGCGAACCGCGCGCGAACACCGAGCCCGAGCCGATCATGGCGAACCGCCGCTCCTCGTACTTGCCTCCGGCGACGTCAAAGCTGAAGATTCGGGGCTGGCTGGTCTCCTCGTCGTAACCGGCGAGCAGCGGCACCGCCACCAGGCCCTGCATGGCGCCGCCGAGGTTCGACCGGACCAGGCCGGCCAGCCGGTTGGCCTTGCCCTCCAGCGAGAGCGACCGCCCCTCGAGCTTCTCGTAGTGCTCGAGCTCGACGCTGAACAAGCGCACCATGTCGACGCCGATGCCGGCGACGCCGGCGATGCCAACGCAGGAAAACTCGTCGCTGCGGAACACCTTCTCGATGTCGCGCGACGAGATCATGTTGCCCGCAGTCGCGCGCCTGTCGCCGGCCATTACGACGCCGGATTCGCACACCGCGGTGACGATCGTGGTGCCATGCGGGATCTCAGCAGTAGCTCCGCTACCGGCAGTGCCGGCCACAGCAGAGACGGCATCACCCTGCGCCGCCCTTGGCAGCAATTCAGGCGCGGCCATCGTGAGGAAGTCGGTAAAAGACGAGGATCCGGCGGCGAGGAACGCCGATGCCTGCCAACGAGCCTGGGGTTCAAAGCCGCCCACCGCTAAGTCCTTCCGTCTGAACCGACCACATAACCGCGGGCCGGCTTTCGGGGGGTCTCCGGAAGTGTCACCCGGATGTTCTCGTCGGCCGGTATTAGATTGCCGCCTATCTGACCCTAAGCCCTGCTGCCGGCGACGGCGCGCCGGCGTGCTGGCACTCGAGAAGAGGCTTATTCGCCGCCCTTCTGCACATAGGACCTGACGAACTCCTCGGCATTCTCCTCAAGCACCTCGTCGATCTCGTCCAGGATCGCGTCTACGTCGTCAGTCAGCTTGTCCTGACGCTCGCGTACCTCATCGGTTTCCTGGACGTCGGTGTCCTGTTCCTCTTCGGCCCGCCGAGGCGCCTGCCGCTGTCCGCCGGTGTCCTTCGTCGCCATGCCATAACCTCCGTGCTCTGCGGTGCCGCCGCAGTCTCAACGCTATCCTCGCCTGCCGATGCCCGATCCAACCCTGGCGCACTGAATCGGTATCACGCCGAGACAACTCGTGGCCAGAATAAACACAACGGAACGACAATGGCACGACCGTTTAATCCCGTTATGGGATGACTATGAACTATTGCCCCGTGAGTGCAGCCACCAGCTCCGCTGCCGTGGTGCTCGCGTCGAGCAGTCCGCCCACGTGCGCCTTGGTGCCACGCAGCGGCTCCAGCGTCGGTACCCGCTGCAGGGACTCGCGGCCGGGGATATCGAAGATCACCGAGTCCCAGGACGCTGCGGCGACGGCATCGGGGTACTGTCGCAAGCACCGGCCGCGGAAGTAGGCCCTGGTGTCCTCGGGCGGGTCGTCCATCGCCGCCAGAACTTCGGCCTCGGTCACAAGCCTGGTCACCCTGCCGCGGCTAGCCAGCCGGTTGTACAGGCCGCGATCGGCCCGGACGTCGGAGTACTGCAGATCGACCAGCTGCAGGCGGGGATGGCCCCAGGCCAGGCCGTCCCTGGCCCGGTAGCCCTCCAGGATCTCCAGCTTGGCCACCCAGTCGAGCTCGCGGGCAGTCAGCATCGGGTCCTCGGCCAGCCTCGTCAGGACGCTCTCCCAGCGCCTGAGCACGTCGCTGGTGAGGTCGTCGACGTCCGCCCCGTATTTGTCTTCGCTGTACTTACGCGCCAGCTCCAGGTACTCCATCTGAAGCTGCACCGCGGTCATCTTGCGGCCATCGCGCAGCGAGACCATATGCCGCAGTGACGGGTCATGCGAGATCGCCCGCAACTCCGCGACGGGTGACTCGATGCCCAGGTCAGTTGCCAGGAACCGATCCTCGATCATCGCCAGCACGAGCGCAGTGCTGCCGAGCTTGAGATAGGTGGACACCTCACTCATGTTGGCGTCGCCGATGATGACGTGCAGCCTGCGGTACTTGTCCGGGTCGGCGTGCGGCTCGTCCCGCGTGTTGATGATCGGCCGCTTCAGAGTCGTCTCAAGCCCAACCTCGACCTCGAAGAAGTCCGCGCGCTGGCTGATCTGGAAGCCGTCCTCACGACCATCGGCGCCCCTGCCGACCCGCCCGGCCCCGCAGACCACCTGCCGCGACACGAAGAACGGCGTCAGGTGCCTGACAATGTCCGCGAATGGCGTCGCCCGGTTCATCAAGTAGTTCTCGTGGCAGCCGTACGACGCGCCCTTGTTGTCGGTGTTGTTCTTATAGAGCTGGATGGCTGGGCCGCCCGGCGAGGCCCCGGCCCGCGTTGCCGCCTCGGCCATCACTCGCTCGCCCGCCTTGTCCCAGATCACCGCCGCTAGCGGATTCGTGCACTCCGGCGCCGAATACTCCGGGTGGGCATGGTCGACGTAGAGCCGGGCGCCATTGGTCAGGATAACGTTGGCCAGGCCCAGGTCCTCGTCGGTGAGCTGCGAGGAGTCCGACGCCTCGGTGGCAAGATCGAAGCCCCTGGCGTCGCGCAGCGGGTTCTCCTCCTCGAAATCCCAGCGCGCCCGGCGGGCCCTGGCCGCCGTCGCCGCCTGGTAGGCGTTCACCACCTGTGACGAGCTGACCATGGCATTCACGCCCGGCTGGCCGGGCACGGAAATCCCGTACTCAGTCTCGATGCCCATCACACGCCGCACGCTCATGAGTTAGAGCCTAATGCCGGGCCGTCGGGCGGCCGCACGCCGCGCCCCGCCGGGCAGCTGCGTGCTGCCCGGCAGCCCACGGCGGTTACAGGTACTGGCCAGTGTTCGACACCGTGTCGATGGACCGGCCCGCCTCGGTCCCGCTCTTGCCGGAGATGAGCGTGCGGATGTAGACAATCCGCTCGCCCTTCTTGCCGGAGATCCGCGCCCAGTCGTCGGGGTTGGTGGTGTTGGGCAGGTCCTCGTTCTCCTTGAACTCATCGACGCACGCAGCCAGCAGGTGCTGGACGCGCAGGCCCTTCTGCCCCGTTTCCAGGAATTCCTTGATGGCCATCTTCTTCGCCCGGTCCACGATGTTCTGGATCATCGCACCGGAGTTGAAGTCGCGGAAGTAAAGGACTTCCTTATCGCCGTTGGCGTAAGTGACCTCGAGGAACCTGTTTTCTTCGGTCTCGGCATACATCCGCTCGACGACGCGCTGGATCATCTCGGCGACGGTCGCGTCGGCGACGCCGCCGTGCTCGGCCAGGTCGTCCGGGTGCAGCGGCAGGTTGCTTGACACGTACTTCGAGAAGATGTCGCGCGCCGCCTCGGCGTCCGGCCGCTCGATCTTGATCTTCACGTCCAGCCGGCCGGGCCGCAGGATCGCCGGATCGATCATGTCCTCGCGGTTGGAGGCACCAATGACGATGACGTTCTCCAGACCCTCCACACCATCGATCTCGCTCAGCAGCTGCGGAACGATGGTGTTCTCGACATCGCTCGAAACACCCGACCCGCGCGTCCGGAAGATCGAATCCATCTCGTCGAAGAACACGATCACCGGCATGCCCTCGCTGGCCTTCTCCCTGGCCCGCTGAAACACCAGCCGGATGTGCCGCTCGGTCTCGCCGACGTACTTGTTCAGGAGCTCAGGACCCTTGATGTTCAGGAAGAACGAGCGGCGTTCCTTGCCCGGCGCGCCGCCCTGCTCTGGCTCCGGATTGCCGGACGCCGCAGCGTCTGCTGCCGCTCGCGCAGCCACCTGCTTGGCGAGCGAGTTCGCCACTGCCTTGGCGATGAGCGTCTTGCCGCAGCCGGGCGGGCCGTACAGCAGAACGCCCTTGGGCGGCCGCAGATGGTGCTCGCGGAACAGATCCGCGTGCAGGTACGGCAGCTCGATCGCGTCCCGGATCTGCTCAATCTGCGATGCCAGCCCGCCGATCTCGTTGTAGCTCATGTCGGGGACTTCCTCGAGGATGAGCTCCTCCACCTCGGCCTTCGGGATGCGCTCGAAGACGTAGCCTGACCGGGGTTCGAGCAACAGCGAGTCGCCTGCCCGCAGCGTCCGGCCGCGCAGCGGCTCGGCCAGCCGGGCGATCCGCTCCTCGTCGGCGTGCGAGATCACCAGCGCGCGGTCGCCATCCTCCAGGATCTCCTTGAGCATGACGACCTCGCCGATCGTCTCGTACCCCTGTGCGATGACGACGTTCAGCGCCTCGTTCAGCACGACTTCCTGGCCGGGCCGCAGGTCGTCAAGTTCAACGCCAGGGCTGACGCTGACGCGCATCTTACGGCCGCCGGTGAACACGTCCGCCGTGCCATCTTCGGTCGCCTGCAGGAAGATGCCGAATCCGCTTGGCGGCTGTGCCAGCCGGTCGACTTCCTCCTTGAGCGCCATGATCTGGTCGCGCGCCTCGCGCAGTGTGTTGGCGAGCCGCTCGTTCTGGCTAGTGATCGCCGCGAGGTTCGATTCGGCTTCGCGCAGGCGCTGCTCGAGCACGTGCGTCTGCCGTGGCGAGTCAGCAAGCCGACTGCGCAGGGCGGCAACTTCCTCTTCAAGGAAGGAAACCTGCGTGGTCAGGACCTTGACCTCGTCATCGTGCCGCCCGGAGTGAACGCTGTCGTCACGAGAGGCCATGCCCCTCACCCCCTCCTGAGAGCTGAGTTACCTAGACCCTACCTATCCAAGGTCAATCCGTAACCTAGCGGCAGGCCCAGACTCCGCATTCTGCGTTACGATCCGGAAAACTCGCAGCCCGGTCCCCTGGTTTAACTGACTGTCTCGCCGGAACCTTCCGCATCGCCGTCCGCCGGAATCAAGGCATCGGGAGTGATCCCGGTCTCCGGCTTTATTCCCGCCCCTGGGACCCTTCCCGGCACAGCCATCATCTCAGCCTCAGCCGCTTCGGCCCCCTTCGATGGTCGCCGCCGCCGCGGGGGCGCTGCCACCCCGTCAGCCAGCCGGCGCGCGGTGACCAGGAATCCAGTATGCCCGACCATCCGGTGTTCAGGCCGGACGGCGAGCCCGTCCACGTGCCAGCCGCGCTGCAAGGTCTCCCATGCCGCGGGCTCGGCGAAGTTTCCCTGGTCGCGCAGGGCGGTGACGGTCCTGGCCAGCTGCGTCACCGTTGCTACGTAGCAGCACACGACACCGCCCGGTACCAGCATCGTGGCGGTGGTCCCTACGTGATCCCACGGCGCGAGCATGTCCAGCACGACCCGGTCCGCGTCGGTGATCCCGTCCTGCCCCAGCTCGCCCACCACCAGGTGCCAGGACGGGTGGGGGCCGCCGAAATACCGCTCGACGTTGGCCGCGGCGATCTCAGCGAAGTCGCCGCGGCGCTCGAAGGAAGTTAGCCGACCATGCTCACCAACGGCCCGCAGCAGCCAGCAGGACAGTGCGCCCGAGCCGGCTCCAGCCTCCACGACGTGCGCGCCAGGGAAGATGTCCGCAAGGCCGATGATCTGCGCGGCGTCCTTCGGGTACACCACGGCCGCGCCGCGCACCATCGAGACGGAATAGTCAGCGAGCAGCGGCCGGAACGCGATGTATGGGGTGCCACCGGCCGAGGTGACCAGGCTTCCCTCGGGCTTGCCGATCAGGTCGTCGTGTGCCAGTGCGCCCCTGTGGGTGTGAAACGACCGCCCGGGAGTCAGAACCAGCCGGTGCTGGCGGCCTTTGGGATCGGTTAGCTGCACCTGGTCGCCGGGCGCGAAGGGGCCATGGGGATGCGTGATCACGCCAGAAAGGCTAGCGCCGCGGTGCGGGCCAATTGTGCAGGCTCTGGGCCTGCCAGGGTCGCGTCCGAGCCCGGCGAGTCAGCTTCGGGTACCAGCGAAGGCCTGGTCCAGGTCGGTAGTGGCCAGCACGCCATAGACCTGCCCCGACGAGGGCTCGATCAGCAGATACTCCGAGGCAGGAGCCCGGCGCACGGCCTCGATCAGGTCCATGCCGGACAGGTCAGCCGAGAGGATCATGTCCGGGTCCAGCGTTCGGGCGAGCGAGCCGGCCTCAATCCACGGCCGGCGCTGCTCAGGTGTGGCGATCACGGCGTTCTCGTTGACGATCGCGATCGGCTTGGCGTCATGGTCGACCACGACCAGCGCCCTGGCTTGGGCAAGGTCAGCCCTCCTGATCGCCTCGGCAAGCGGCAGGTTTGCCGGGATCGGGATGGCGCGCCTGGCCAGCGCCCGTGCCTGCAGCGCCGGGAGCCGCTCACGCACTTTCGCTGACCGCAACGCCTGGCCAGCGCTTAGCCACATGAAGGCTGCGATCGCAATGAGCCAGATCCCGTAGCCGCCGTTCACCAGCCCGAACTGCCCGCCAGGCGAGATCAGGACGACCGCGGCCAGCCCAATGGCGATCACCCGCCCGGCCCAGGCCGCAAGCACAGTCGAGTACAGGTTCTTGCCGGTCACCTTCCACAGCACGGCACGCAGAACCCTGCCACCGTCCAGCGGCAACCCCGGCAGCAGGTTGAAGATGCCGACGATGGCGTTTGCGATAAAGAGCCGGTTCACCAGCACCCACGCGATGCCTTGCTGATTAAGCAGTTTGCTGAGGCCGAAGCCGAGAGCGGCAAGAGCGAACGACATCGCTGGCCCTGCGGCTGAAACCAGGAACTCCTGGCCAGGCGTCGGAGGCTCCTGCTCGATCTCGGAGTAACCGCCGAGCGGGTACAGCAGGATCCGCCGGACCGGCAGCCGGAATGCCCTGGCGACCAGGCTGTGGCTCAATTCGTGGATCAGGACGGACAGGTAAAGCAAGACAACGAAGGCAACTGCGACTAGGTAACGTGCCGCCGACCCGTGGATTGTTCCAGGCAGCGTGTTGGAACTGGAGTAGAGGACCACCAGCACAGCCGCGACCAGGAACCAATATGGCGAGATGAACACCGGTATGCCGAACGGCCTGCCGATGACAATCCCGAGCCTGGCATTCGCCGGGGCACCCTGAGCCGGTCTCGGCCGACCGGCCTGCTGCGGGTCTTCCTGCTGGAGTCCTCCTGCCACGCATCGATGCTACGCGGCAAACGGCTATAACAGATCATTCAAGCGGACCCTGCCGGGTGGGCGCGCCGACGTTGTCAAGGATCCGGTGATTGTCAGAGCCGTCACCTAGTCTGCGTGCATGACCGAAGCACTTATGGCCAGCGCGGCAGAGCCAGCCAGCGTGCCTGCGGCAGAGCCAGCCAGCGACGACGCCGGCGAGATCACAGGCCCGAGCCTGTCGCCATCGCGAGCTTCGGATTTCATGACATGCCCCTTGCTGTACCGCTTCCGGGTCATCGACCATCTGCCTGAGCCGCCGAGCCCGGCTGCCGCCCGCGGCACTCTGGTGCACGCGGTACTTGAGCGGCTTTTCGACCAGCCGGCCTTGGGCCGGACGCTACCTGCCGCCCGTGGGCTGCTTGCTCCGCAATGGGATCGTCTCAGGGCAGACGAGCCGGGGCTGGCCGGGCTGTTCGATGACGAGGACCTGCAACTGGCCTGGCTCGACGAAGCGGCCCAGATGCTGGATCGCTACTTCGCCCTCGAGGACCCAACCCGCATCGAGCCGACCCACCGCGAGCTGTCGGTCCAGGCGATGCTTGACTCCGGTCTGACCCTGCGCGGCTACATCGACCGTCTCGATGTGGCCCCGACTGGCGAGATACGCATTGTGGACTACAAGACCGGGACGGCCCCGCGCGAGGAGTACGAGGCCAGGGCACTCTTTCAGATGAAGTTCTATGCGGTCGTGCTCTGGCGCACAGGTGGCACGATCCCGCACCTGCTCCAGCTCATCTACCTCGGCAACGGTGAGATCGTGCGCTACGCACCGGACGAGGCGGACTTGCTGGCCACCGAACGCAAGATCAACGCGCTCTGGCAGGCAATCGACCGGGCCCGCACGTCGGGTGACTGGCGTCCGCGCCAGAGCCGGCTCTGCGAGTGGTGCTCCTTCCAGGCGCTGTGCCCTGTCTTTGGCGGCACTCCGCCACCCCTGCCGCCCCTCCCAGCTCCGCCCGCCCCCGCAGGCTCAGTCAGCGCCTAGCTCGGCGGCAAGCCTTAGCGCCGACGTGGCCATGTCGGTTCCGGCTCAACGCCCGAATAAGATATAATCGGATAAGTTATAATTTGTGCCCGCCGTCGGCCTGTTCTGGCGGCGGTAAAATCTGGCAGTGTCGATGACTCAGCCCCAGCCCCCCACTCAGCCGCGACTGCCTCAGGCGGAGCCTGGCGAGATGTACCGCCTCCGGACCCCGGTGGTGGTCTTCTGGATCTGGCTTGCGTTTGCGGTAGCTAACGTGATTGACCTTGCAGTCCAGTGGCACCACCGGGCCGCGCTCGTTTACGGCGTCGTCCTAGCCCTCGCTACCGGAGTTGCGTACGCGTGCGCACTGCGACCTCGTCTGATCGCCGACGACGCCGGGATCACGATTCTCAATCCGCTGCGGGATTGCACGGTGCCCTGGGGGGCTATCAGGGCGGTCGACCTCGGTGAGGCAGTCCAGGTCCACTACACGCTCCCGAACGGCACCGACAAGGTGTTCCCGAGCTGGGCGCTCTTCGCTTCGAGCAGGTCGCAACTGAAGGCGGACATCCGTGCCAGGCGCCATGCTGCCCAGATGACGAAGATCTCTCCGACCTACAGCCAGCTGCCCGCCGAGGCTAGAGAGACCATGAAGCGCACGGAGACTCAACTGATCGCCACGCAGCTCGACGAGCGCGCCGAGCGCGCCCGCGAGGCTGGCGCAGCGGGCGGGCGGCCGACCGCCACCTGGGCCTGGTCTTCGGTTGCGGCGTTGCTTGTACCGTGCATCGCACTGGTCGTCCTGCTAGTCACCTGACCGTAAGGACGACCAGTGCCGCTGGCGCGAGATCAGGTGATCCGCACTCGCGGGTCGAGCACGGCATACAGCATGTCCACGATGATGTTGGCCGCGA
>Ga0335074_10014729_pt1 | contig 10963 bp, 9 predicted proteins | sample Lox_Sample_23_FD_206715 | JGI IMG/M metagenome (GOLD analysis project Ga0335074, IMG submission 206715) | Soil microbial communities from Loxahatchee National Wildlife Refuge, Florida, United States - Lox_Sample_2.3 | ecosystem: Environmental > Terrestrial > Soil > Wetlands | place: USA: Florida... | reverse complement strand
CCTGGTCGATCCTGGCGGCGATCTGCGTGCTGACGGTCGCGGTCGGGGCCGCAACCGAGGCGGCTACCAGGTGCGGCGCCGGCAGCGGATGCTCGATCGACGCCACCAAGGTGAGCCTGACCGGGATCGAGGTCGGCCAGGGTGTGGTCTCGGTCCTGGCCGTGCTTATGATCAGCGGCGAGTACAGCACCGGCATGATCCGCGCGACCTTCACGGCGATGCCCCGGCGAGGGACGGTGCTGGCCGCCAAGGCAGCGGTGCTGACCGCCGTGGTCCTCCCCGCCGCGGTGGCCGCGGTCGCCGGGAGCCTCATGGCCGGGCGGTTGATCCTGGTCGCCAACGGCATCACCTCCGCGCACGGATTCACCGTCGTGTCGCTGGCCTACGGGCCAACGGTCAGGGCGGCCACGGGCTCAGTGCTCTACCTTGCGTTCGTTGGACTGCTCAGCCTCGGCATTGCCACGATCGTGCGGGACTCGGCCGCCGCCACCGGCGGGGTGCTCGGGATGCTCTACGTCCCGCCGATGATCGCCCTGTTCCTCGGCAGCGAGCGAACCTGGCAGCACTGGGTCGAGCGGTATGCGCCGACGAACGCGGGCCTGGCGATCCTGAACACGACCGCGGTGCACAGCTTGGTGATCAGCCCGTGGGCCGGCCTCGGCGTGCTGGCCGCGTGGGCTGTGGGTGCACTGCTGGCAGCGGGCGTGCTTTTGCGCCTCAGGGACGCCTGACGGATCTGGGCGATCGGGACTAGCTGAGCTCGGCCTTGTCTGCATCGATGATGCGGGTGAGGAGCTTGGTGAGTTGCCTGAGGTCGTCAACCGGGAGAGTTCCGACGGCCGGCGGCGGGCGCAGCAGGATTGCGTTGGCGGTCTCGATGGCGTATGACCGGCAGCCGTGAGCGTCACCAGCTTGCGGCGCCGGTCGCCTGGGTGGGGCTGGCGTTCTAACAGGCCATGGGCTTCGAGCTTGTCGACGATGAGAGTTACGTAAGGGGCGTCCAGGCTGTTGGCCTCCGCGAGTTCGCTGAGGGTCATCGGCCGGTCTTGGAGCTGAAAGAGGATCTTTCCGCGGCCTCCGCCAAGGCGGAATCCGAGCGCCTCGGCGAGTTCGCCGTGGCGGTTGTGGTGGTCGCAACCGGTGAGCTTTCCTTCCAGGCTGGCGATCCGCACGGTCAGGCCGTGAGACCGTAAAAGCGTTGCAGCGCCGAAATGGCGGCCGCAAGGTCGGCTTGTGCGGCACTCATGGCCGGGAGCATAGGGTGCTCGGCGTTCCGGCTATCAGCTCCGGGCCTGGCCGGATGTGGATCCGTGTGGGGCAGGGTTGCCAGAAGCCCAATCGGTAGACGTGCCTAGTAGCGACGCGGCCAGGCTACGGGTCTGCGGGCCGGGAGTGACGCCGAGTTCGGTGAGCCGGGTCTCGAGCAGGGTGAGGGTGCGGCGGACGGCGTCGGGCCGTCCGGCGGCGGCCTGCAGCCGCGTGATCTTCTGGTGGACGAACTCGTTGTACGGGTCGTGGCCGAGTGCGGTCTCCAGGGCTGCGACGGCCTGCTCGGGGTCGCGCGGCGCAGTGATATCGGCGATCCGGGTCCACGCGTCGAGGGCGCGGCGGGCCTACTCGGCGTAGGGCTCGGCCCAGTCGTACCCGGTTCCGTCGGCGAGCGGGCCGTGGTAGACGGCGACCGCCTGCCGGCACGCGGCCAGCTGCGCGTCCTCGTCCTGAGCGTTGCGGGCTGCGAGCAGGGCACGCTGGAACCGCCGGATGTCGATATGAAATAGGCCGGGTCGAGGCGGTACCGGTCGGCTGTCAGCGTGATGAACATGGCTTCGTGCTGGTCGGTTGCGGTGCGCAGCATTTCGCGAAGCTTGCGCACAGCGATGTTGCGCTGCGCGGTGCCGTGGCAGGGCGGTGCCCCGGGGCCAGAGCGCCTCGCTGACCTGGTCGCCCACCCGCGGCGTCGGGCAGCATGCCTCGGAGGTTTCCGCCGACCAGGGCGCCCTTCATCATCTAGCCGAGTATCCAGCTTACGGCGCGAGCCGCGCCTGCTGGTTCTGGGCGCTGAGAGCCCGGCGGCGGAGCGGATTGTTTTCGGAGAAGAGCAGGTCCGCCGCTGGGAGGCGAACCTGCAGATGGTTCGGCGCGCGGCGCGGACGGCACGGGCACGCCAACGCGGTCAGCCGCCGAGGGCGCTGACCATGTTCATGATGGTGACCATCTGCGGGGCGCTTTTGACGGCGAAGTTCGGCCCGTCGTAACCCCACCAGTCCCAGCATCCCTCCGGGTTGTAGGGGATGACGCTGGCGATCGCCTGCGGGTAGAGGATGACTAGGTTGTTGGTGTCGGCGTAGGTATCGAGGTTGGCCAGCTCCGGGAACTCATCACCGAGCAGGTACTCACCGCTCAGGCAGCCGTGCAGGGCGACGACGAGCTTGCACGGCGCGCCGGCCGCGCATGCGGGCGGGGTGTAGAGCAGGCCGTTGTTGTCCATGCTGAGAGCCGGGGCGTCGCCGCCGGGGGCGTAGAGGTCCTGGCTGAACGAGGACAGCGTGCCCTCTGGCGCGCCGGTGTTCGGCGGGCTGATGCTGCCGAGCCAGTGGGTGAGCATCTCGCCCTCGGGATCATCGCCGCAGTTGATGAGGAACGGCGGGCTTGTCACTGAGCAGGGCAGTACGCCGTCCGGGGTCGGCCAGCCGTGGCCGGCCGGGTCGGTGCTGTGGTACTCGACGCTGGCGCCGAAGTGCTGGTAGAAGTCCACGCCGGAGGCTGAGACCAGGTCGTTCACTACCGGGTCGAGGGTGCCGTGGTAGACGTAGATGGGCTTGCCGAGCAGGTTGGAGACCGGGTCGATCAGGCCCTCGTCGGACCAGGTGACCGCCTGCTGCTCCAGCGCGGGAAGGCTGGCGCCGATGTCGCAGGTGGCGAATTCGATCACATTGTCCTGGCCGCAGTCGTAGGGGCCCGCGGCGATGATGCCGGCCCCGTCGAAGGTAGCGGAATAGGCGACCTGCAGCTGGGTGGCCATGAAGCCGCCGGAGGACACGCCAGTCACGTAGACGCCGGTGATATCCAGCGTCGGCAGCCCGGTGCCGGCCTGCGCTGGCGTCACGGCGGCCGTCAGCGTAGCCGCGGTCATGGCGGTCGCAAGCGCGCCCGACGTCAGTAAGCCTCTGGCACGGATTCGCATGGCTGACTCCCTTCGGCATGAACGAACGGATCTCGCCGCCCGCGACTTGTGCGCCGGGTGGCAAACAATCGATCGTTTGTTTCCAGCGGGTTAGTGACTACTGTGAGCACCATGAGCTACCCTGTCAACCAATCGCTTGATTGGCACTCCACGTGATGGTATGACCACTCAAAATGACCAGCGAGTCACCGATCCGGCTGCGGTCCTGGCCTGGCAGCCGCGCCGGCTCGCGGCCGTGGCCGCGGAGCTGCCGGAGGGCATGACGCCGCCAGGTACGCGCGGCCGGATTCTGCGCGCGGCGCTCGCGCTTTACTCCGAGTACGGCTTCCATGGCACATCGATCCGGCAGATCGCCAGCCAGGTCGGGATCAACCCGGCAACGCTCTACGCGCACTACCCGTCAAAGGAGCAGATCCTGGCTGAGTTGGTGCTGCTCGGGCATCAGGAACTCTACGACCGGCTCTGCGACGCGCTGGCCGCCGCGCACAGCGACCCGGCCACGCGTCTTGCCGCGCTGGTGCGCGAGCACGCACTGATCCACACCGACTATCCGCTGCTCGCATTGGTGGCGAACACCGAACTCCACGCGTTGTCCGCCGGGAAAGCTGCCGCTGCGCTGGAGTTGCGAGCCCGCTGCCGGGGCTTTCTCGCGGACGTGCTCGCCGACGGTGCCCGCAGTGGCCACTTCCGGCTGGTCGATCCGACGCTCACCGCGATCGCGATCGGCGGGCTGAGCATGCAGATCGCCCATTGGTTCGCGCCGGGCATTCCCTATACCCGCGACCAGGTCGCCGACGCTTATGTACAGCTGGCGCTGCGGATGGCAGGCGACGCCGCGGCGAGCAAGGAGTACTGACAGGTGGACAGCCCGGTTAGGAACTGTGACGCGGCCGTCGCTGGCGGCATGCTGCGCGTCGTCTCCTTCGGCACCGGGGACCGACATGTGCTCGCGGCACACGGCATCACCGCCAACGCGATGTGCTGGCTCGCCGTTGCCAGGGCATTGCCGGCTGGCTGGATGCTGCATGCGGTGGACCTGCGGGGCCGCGGGCATAGCCGGGCCCTGCCCGGCCCGTTCGGATTTGCCGCGCACGCCCGCGACTTGCGGCACGCCGCACGCGATCTCGGCCTGGAGCGTCCGGTCCTGATCGGGCACTCGTTCGGTGCGTACGTCGCGCTGCTCGCCGCGGATGCTCACCCTGGCGCCTTCGGCCCCCTCGTCCTCGTGGACGGCGGCCTGCCACTGCCGGTGCCGCCTGGCGCCGATCCGACGGTCGACGTGGACACCGTGCTCACGGCGACCCTCGGCCCGGCCATCCAGCGGCTGGCCGAGACGTACCCCACAGCTCAGGCATACGTCGACTTCTGGCGAGCGCATCCCGCCCTGGCCGACTGGACCAGCGACATCGAGGACTACGTCCGCTACGACCTGACCGGCGATCCCGGCGCGCGGCGCTCACGCGCGAACCCGGAGGCCGTGCGCGCCGACGCGCGCGAACTGCTGACCGGGACGGACCGGATTTCGGCCGCCCTGCACCGCCTCGACGACGCGACCCCGGTCCTGCGCGCACCAGCGGGGATGTTTGGCCAGCCGCCCGGCTTGCTGCCGGCAGAGCTAGTCGGGTACTGGAAGGCCGAGATCCCGGCACTTCGCGTCACCACGATCCCTGGCACCAATCACTACAGCATCCTGTTCGCCCCGGAGGCGGCCGCCGTCATCGCGGCCGAGCTCTGTGCCGTGGCCGAGCGTTATCAACCCCGTGACAGCACACCGCACCAGGCCTGATCGCAGAGATCATGGGAGCGATCTACTCGGATGCACGCCCCGCCCACGGCGCGCCTATTGCGAACATGGATCCGGCATCCGCTGCCGTCGGTTACGGCCGCGCCTTCCTTGACCTGCTGGATCAGGAAGCGCCGGCGGTGGAGTTCGAGCGCATGCTGCTCGCGGCGCGCGTCGCGGAGGCGCCCGCTTGCCTCTTGGCTGAGCTTGAGGACATCAAGCTGGTGGCGCTCCGGATCAGGGGGGAGCTTGAGCAGCGCCGCAGGCGCGAGGCAGAGCTCGCAGCGCTGTTCGAGACTGCCAGTGACCTGGCCGCGCTGCACGACCTGGACGCCGTGCTGCGAGCGATCGTGCACCGGGCAAGGCTCCTCCTCGGCACCGATGTTGCTTACCTGACGCTGCACGACCAGGCAGCGGAAGACACCTTCATGCGGGTGACCTCAGGATCGGTGTCTGCTTACTTCCAGCACGTCCGCCTGGGTATGGGCGAAGGGCTGGGGGGGCTGGTCGCGCAGATCGCGACTCCATACGTGACCGCCGACTACTTGGCCGACGAGAGATTCCAGCACACCGCTTCCATCGACAGGGCGGTGCAGGAAGAGGGCCTGGTCGCCATCCTCGGCGTGCCGCTGCTGCTCGGCACCTCGGTGATTGGAGTACTGTTCGCCGCTGACCGGCGGACCAGAACGTTCGGGCCGCAGGAGGTAGCACTGCTCAGCTCGATGGCGGCACACGCGGCTGTGGCGATTGACGGAGCCAATTTGCTGGAAGAAACGCGGACCGCGCTGGCCGAGCTGAATGCGGCGAACGACCTGGTCAAGGAGCACAGCGTCGCGCTCGAGCGGGCCTGGCAGGCGCACCACAGGTTCACCGAGCTGGTGCTGGCGGGCGGCCAGGCCGAGGAAGTCGCCGACGCGGTCGCCGCGGTGCTCGGTAGCGACGTGGCCATTCTGGACGAGCATGACAGCCCGGTTGCGCTCAGTGGTAAGCCGCTCCGCGACAGCGATCCAGCGCTGCAGCAGGCATTGGCCGGCGCGCGGGCCGGCCGCGGTGCGGTGTGCGCGGACACCGTCTGGGCGGCGCCGGCCACCGCGGGCTCGGAGCACCTGGGCACGCTTGTCTTGCGGGCAGGCCCGGAGTTGCCTGAGACTGACCGGCTGATCCTGGAGCGGGCTGCGATAGTCGCCGCGCTGCTTTTGCTCCTGCGCCGCTCGGTGACCGAGGCCGAGCACCGCGTGCGCGGCGAGGTGCTGAGCGACCTGCTAAGCGCGCCGCACCGGGACACCGACTCGCTGCGTGCCCGCGCGCTTTGGCTCGGCACCGATCTCGATAAGCCCCATCTGGTCGTGGTCGTGCATACCGGGCAGCGGAACCGCGTCAGGCTTCGCCCGGCCGCCGCTCATCTCGCCGCGACCCGCGGCGGGCTTGCCGCCGACTACGAAGGCAATACGGTGCTGCTGCTGCCTGGGCACCGGGCGGGCGAGATGGCGCACGAAGTAGCGTCTGCGCTCGGCCCGGTGGTCAACAGGCAGCTCACCACTTGCGCCGCCGGGCCTGCCAGCAGCCCGCCTGCCATCGCCGCTGCCTACCTGCAAGCGCGCCGCTGTGTCGAGGCGCTGCTGGCGATCGGACGGCACGGCGAGGCGATTACGCCGGACGAGCTCGGCTTCCTCGGCATGCTCCTGTCAGACCGCAAGAACGTGCCGGCTTTCATCCAGTCGGTGATCGGCGCTCTGATCGACTATGACGCGCGCAAGGGGACCGATCTGGTGCGGACCATCGACACCTACCTGTGCTCAGGCGGCAACCTCACCGCCACCAGGGACGCGCTGCACCTGCACATCAACACGGTGACGCAGCGCCTGGACCGGATTACCCGCCTGCTGGGCGAGGACTGGCGGCTGGGCGAGCGCGGCCTGGAGATCCGCGTCGCCGCGCACCTGCACCAGCTTGGCGCGGCGAGCTGGGCTGCCGACCGCGATCAGTAGCACGCCGTCTCTCAGGACCTGGCCGGCCACCACCTCCTGGCCAGCCCAGCTATGCCGCCGGGCGCGAACAGGATGAAGGCGATGAAGATGGCGCCGAGCAGGAAGTCAGGCTGAGACAGCGGCACCCGTAGCACGGCGGGGAGGGTCGCGAATGACGGCTCCGCGGCGATCTTGAGCAGGTACTGCTGCAGGTACACGTAGACGATCGCGCCGATAACCGCGCCCCAGCGTGTCCCCAGGCCGCCCAGCACCACCATCACCAGGATCGATACGGTCACCGTGGTCGACGCGACCGCGTCCGGCGCGGCCGTGCCGACCAACAGCAGGTACACCATGCCGCCCGCGGTCGCGATCAGCGAGGAGATCACGAACGACGCCAGTTTGAACGGGAACGGGCGGAGCCCCAGAACCTCGGTTCTCCGTTCGCTCTCCCTGATGGCGAGAAAGACCTGGCCGGTCACCGACTCGGTGGCAAGCCAGGTAATCCCGTAAGCGGCGACCAGGAAGGCCAGCGTCAGCCAGTAGAGGCTGCGGGTGCTGGCGACGCCGACCAGAAAGGCAGGCAGCCTGCTGGTCGACATGACCAGCCCGCTGTCACCGCCGGTCAGGCCATGCGGATTGTCCTCGATGAGGTAGTAGCCGGCCTGCGCGAACGCCAGCGTGACCATGGCGAACGCGATCCCCCGCGCCTTGAGGCTGATCGAGCCGAGCAGCACGGCCAGGACGCCGCCGACGGCCATCGTGAGCGCGGCGGCCGGAAGCAGCGCCCAGTGCCACACCGACAGCGCAGCGTCGAGCACGTAGACACCGGTGGCGAAGTAGAGTACCTGGCCGAAGGACAACAGCCCGGTGAACCCGATGAGCAGGTCGAACCCGGCCGCGACGCCCGCAAACACGAAGCACAGGCCGAGCACCTCCAGCGTGCCGGCCGAGTTCAGCACGTCGACCGGGCCGGGCAGGATCCACGGGATCTGGAGTGTGACCAGGGGCAGCACGGCGAGTATAGCCAGGACGCAGCCGGTCACGATGACGCCGATCCGGCCCCCGCCACGGCGCGTGCCCGCGGGACCCGCACCGGCGAGCCGGCGGCCCAGGCGCGCCAGCGCCGCGCGCGTCCCCGCCTCGTGCCGCTCGGCGGCGGGCTGGTCTGAGCCGAGCAGGGAGCTCATGCCGTCCTCCCGAGCAGGCCGCCGGGCCGGGCCAGCAGCACGATGGCAAGGACCAGTACCACCGACACGTTGCCGAGCTGAGCCAGGCCTGCGCTGGTGCCGGCGTAGAAACTGACATACACCTGGACGAGCCCGACGAGGACGGCCGCGACGGCCGAGCCGGCCAGTGAGCCAAGCCCGCCGATGACGACGACGATGAACGCGAAGATCAGCAGCTGATCGCCCTGGCTCGGATCGACGAGCCCGCCGTTGAACACGACGGAGTTGAGCAGCCCGGCCAGCCCGGCGGCGGCACCGCCGATGGTGAACACCAGCGTGAAGGCCCGGCCGACGTTGATGCCCAGGGCGCGCACCATGTCGCGGTTCTCCGCGCCGGCCCTGATGATGATGCCGTACCTGGTCCGGCGCAGGAACCAGCCAAGGGCGGCCAGCACGGCAGCGCCGGTGCCGAGCGCGACGAAGTCGCCGTTCGGGATGCGCTCGCTGCCCAGGCTGGTCACGCCGGTCAGCCAGGCTGGCACCGTGATCACGCGCGCGTTGCTGCCGTAGATCCCGAGCAGCAGCCCGACGAGGGCCACGTCCAGCCCGATGGTGACCAGAATCTGGCTGACCGGCCGGCCATAAAGCGGCCGGATCAGGACCAGTTCGGTCATCGCGGCGATGACCGCACCGCACGCGGCGGCCACCGCCGCTGTCAGCAGGAAGCCCGCCGGGTCGGCCGCGGCCGACATCCGGGATGCGAGGTCAAAGCCGGCGTAGGCGCCGAGCGTCAGGAAGATGCCGTGCGCGAAGTTGAGCACGTCCATCAGGCCGTAGATAAGCGATAGCCCGGATGCGATCAGGAAGTAAACAGAACCGAGGGCCAGGCCGCTGATGGTGATCGCGACGAACGTGCTCATGCGGGTCCCGAAACGCCCAGCAGCCGCCGCACATCATGTTCGGTCAGCTCGCCGACCGGCCCGCTATGCACGACGCTGCCATGGTCGAGCACGACAACCTGGCGGGCGAGCTTCCTGACCACGTGCACGTTCTGCTCAACCAGCAAGATCGTGCAGGTCGCGGCGATCCGCTCCAGCGCGTCGATAACCTCCGACACGTACAGCGGTGCCAGGCCCTTGGTCGGCTCGTCAACCAGCAGCAGCGGCCGCTCATGCAGCAGCACCCGGCCGATCGCGAGCATCTGCTGCTGCCCGCCGGACAGCGTCCCGGCCAGCTGGCCGGAGCGCTGCTGCAGCTCCGGGAAGAGGTCGTACACCTGCTCATAGCGCGCCTGCCGGCCGGTCTCGGCCAGGCGCAGGTTCTCCCGCACAGTCAGCCGGGTGAAGACGTCCCGGTCCTCAGGGACGTAGCCGATGCCCAGCCGGACGATCCGGTGCACAGGCCAGCCGGCGACGTCATGCCCCAGCACCCTGATCGTGCCGCTGGCAGGCTGCAGTCCGAGCAGGGCGCGCAATGTCGTGGTCTTACCCACGCCGTTGCGGCCGAGCAACGCCGTCACGCCGCCGACGGGCACCTGCAGGTCCACTCCCTGCAGAATGTGCGATCCGCCGATGTCGGCGCGCAGGCCGGCTGCCTCGATGGCCAGCGTGTCAGCACAGGTCACAGCGGATCACCCAGGTAGGCTGCCTGCACTGACTCGTCTGCCATTACCGCCTGCGGGGTGCCGCAGGCAAGCAGCTCGCCGTGATGCAGCACCGCTACCCGCTGCGCGAGCCCCAGTACGACGGGCATGTGGTGCTCGACCATGAGCACCGTTCGCCCGCCAGAATGCAAATCGGCGATGAGTTGCACCAAGTCTGGCACGTCCTCGGTGTTGATGCCCGCCATCGGCTCGTCGAGCAGGATCACGTCAGCCTCGCTGGCCACCAGGATGGCCAGCTCGAGCTTGCGCTTATCACCATGGGACAGGACCGAGGCCGGGCGGTCGGACTGCTCAGTCAGCCCGACCGCCGCCAGCGCTCGCTGGGCGCTGGCGGCGGCGGCATCCCCCGTCCGCGGCAGGCGCCACCAGCGCATGTTGCCGCCGAGCCGGGCGCGCGCGGCCAGCCGGGTGTTCTCGGCGACCGACAGCGCCCCGAACAGCAGCGAGGCCTGGAATGTCCGGCCGACGCCGAGCCGGGCCCTGGCCGCGGGCGGCAGCCCGGACAGCTCGCGCCCGGCCAGCCGGACCGTCCCCTCGCTCGGCCGAAGCAGCCCGCTGATCAGGTTGAACAGCGTGGTCTTGCCCGCGCCGTTCGGACCGATGATGCCGACGAACTCTCCCTGGCCGACCTGCAGGTCAATGCCGGACAGGATGCTCGCGCCGCCCGTCCGGAAGCCGAGACCGGACAATTGCAAGGCCAGTCCATCGGTGCCCGTCTCCGTCATTGGCCCGTCAGCCGGAGAAGTTCGCCGTGACCGGCGGCGCGGCCTGGCTGTTAGACAGGGTCGCCAGCAGCACGGGAGTGAAGTCCGTCGCGCTGTGCTCGACCAGCTTGACCTGGAACATCGGCTGCAGCATGGCATGGTCGGAGGCACGGATCTGCTGCATGCCCTTGGGCGCGAGGAACTTCCAGCCGGCCAGCCCTTTGATCATCGCGTTCACGTTGGTACCTCCGCCAGTCTTGATCGCGTGCACCACCATCTCCGCCCCGACGAAGCCGTCGGAGCTGAACAGGTCGGGTACCGAGTGGTAGCGCGCTTTCATCTGGGCGATCAGGTACTCATTCGCGACGTTCGTGGAGGCCTGGTAGACGTACAGCGAGACGTAGTCGAACTTCGCTCCTGCAGTGCCGTAGAACGGGTACGTAGCAATGTTGGCGAGGCCGGTGACGACCTTCGTGCCGGTGAAGTCGCCCTG
>Ga0335074_10014728_pt1 | contig 10964 bp, 10 predicted proteins | sample Lox_Sample_23_FD_206715 | JGI IMG/M metagenome (GOLD analysis project Ga0335074, IMG submission 206715) | Soil microbial communities from Loxahatchee National Wildlife Refuge, Florida, United States - Lox_Sample_2.3 | ecosystem: Environmental > Terrestrial > Soil > Wetlands | place: USA... | reverse complement strand
TATGATATGCAGAAGAGACTGAGACGGCGTTGAGGCATTGGCATCCTGCATTCAGATGGCTTGGTGTTCTTAGAATATCATACGGTCAATCAGGTCAAATATGTAGCAGTGGAACATTGACTGCATTCTATCCAAATCCTATCAGATACTTCTTTCCTCGATGCGAGAAAGCTTCTCCCCATAGCTGTACAGATGACCTTGTAAATACCCAGCACCAGGTATGCACAAATGCCGACCTCACTGCATTCCAAAGAAATTTGACTCGATTAAACCGGAACGCCGCAGCATAATATATCGTTATGCGTGTGGAATATATGAAACAGCTTCTGCCCACTTTTCCACGAGGTGGTGCGCGGGCTCCAAAACAGAGTGGTTAATATGCCAGCTATGCACAGCAAAGATCAAGCGGTCTCTGTTGATGCAACGCCTTTACAATATTACACATCGGCATCCCGGTGTCCGTTCTCCACTGTCTCTATCTCCTCTTGTAGCCTTTCTTTTCGTTTCTTCCTCGTCGTCTACCACTTCTTGAGGTTTGATTGTCATATGTACAACATTCGCCGCGTCTGGATTAAATCGACATTCTATTGAAATGATCAGTCATCGCTAGCGACACATTAAGTATCTCATTTTCATACCTTTTAACGGCGTCTTATCATCCAGCAAACGCCCAAAATGGATCAGTCGTATACTGCTAGGGCTACTAGGTTGTGCCTCCCATTCTTCCCGCCATTCCCTCAAGATTAATTCCTTTAATGTATAAACACTGATGCTGAAAGGGTCTTTCTTCCCACTCTCCGTCACTCCTGGCACGTCAACGTTGCGCTTTGTTAAATATTTCTCATCTAACTTGTATGGGTGGCGGGCTCCTGAGGTGAGCAGTAATGTGATGATGCAGACCGGGTTCGCAGTATTGGCACCAGAAGTGGGAAGAGCTATAGCTGCGTCGGTTGATGGACCGATTGCTACAGAGCCAAGCCCAGAAAGTTGTGGGGTGGTACTCGATGTCGCTGCAGGCGGTTCTGTTGATAAGGCATCATTTTGAGCCTCTTTCATTGATGCTGCCTCAATCGCCGAATTTTGAGTTACCTCAGCGCCGCCAGTCGGCGACGTAGGCTGCAATATTCCTGAAGATGATGAGGTGGCAATTACGGCGTCTGAATGGGTGAGCGTTTGGGATTCTGCAGCCCCTTCGGTCGACGTGTTTAGATCATTCATCTTGACCTCATTCTTGCTGACCTGTCCTTGAGGATTCTCGAGAGGGTCGTTTTCTGGCGAGTGGTCTGAAGATGCCATTGGTGAGAGATGAGTAAAAAGGGCCTGCAGGAAGAAATAGAGATGCAGTCCCCTTAGCGCATTGACCCCGAGATAGCCAGAATCAGCCACAGTAAGACTGGAGGTACCAGATACCCTCGTCGTACCTAGTAATTGAGGTCTAGTATGTCTTGGCACCAGCAATTGGTAATGCGGAGGCGACCGCGTCGATTATCACGGACGGGACGGTCGAGATGCTGATTGTGGAGCTGCTGTCTAGATCGTGAAACCCAGTAAAGGCCTGGATTTATCGTTTCTTAGCGCGCGAGATTGATCCGCCGGGGTGGCCAGATAACCGCCTTTACCAGCATTCTCCTGACGTCAAGAACTAGGAAATGCTAAACGATTTGATTGACTTGCATCGCTGGCTTTTGTGCAAAAAGGATCAATTACGCCTTCGGAAACCCACAATGCTTCCAGAACATTGTAAGATTTTAGCTTATGCATGCCGCTCTATACACGGCCTTATTCATATGCATGATAGATTTGTCATGATCCTTCTTGACTTGGTATTTTGTAACTGCGTTAATCTTTGTATAAATCGGAAAATGGTTCGATGTCTTACGAACCTTGATATCATTCCGAAAACTCGGTGAAGGGCATATTTTGGAACGGGACTCGTGCATCAGAAAAGCAACATCCATGACGAGTTTCTGTAAAAAGGTATCTATATTGGAATATCTCCAAAGGTTTGGACCATATTTGAAGACAGTTGGTAGGTAGAAACGAGGCCCAGTCGAGTTCCCAGAATAAAATTATTGAAAAGATTTGAACGAGCGTAATATAACGCCACTAACGAAGAGACTATTCATGCCTCATGGAGAACCCGGCAACAAATAGTCCTGATTTACGAGCACGCCCTAATAGCTCCAGTTACCTAATTAATCAATAACGGACGCTTGAATCCGGGAGCAATACATTAAACCATAGAGCTGATCTGATATGCTGTGACTGTATTCTACGTAAGATGCTAGTATTTACTTCGCTTTAACAGCTGCTACCTCCTCGTCTTCCTTTAGAATATCCGGAAGGGGGCCGACTGGAGTGATTGAGTAAGGGTTGATTTGTGTGTGACTCTTCGTATAGTGCTTCTTGATCTATATTTCCCGTTAGCATAGCAACTACCAAAAACAAGCTTCAAATTAGTTCTACTTACATGTTCAAACTGGGTGGTACTCTTGAATGCGTCATGATTCCAGTATAAATTACGCAACCACTTATGGATAGCTGGGTATCCGGATCTGATATCACGGATGTTCGTCTTGAAATGTTGAACATATACGGGATCAAAGCGGACGATTGTCGTATACAGTCTCACATCACCTTCTGTGATATGCTTGCCCCAGTAGAATGATCCCTCAGAGGTTGACAGGTGCTTTTCGATTTTGTCAAGAGAATCGAACAACGGCTTGATTGCCTTTTCATACGCCTCTTGAGTAGTGGCGAAGCCACATTTGTAAACTCCATTGTTTACATTTTCATAAGTCCAGGCATTCGTTTCGTCAATTTGCTTCCGAAGGTTTTCAGGGTATAACACCACATTCCTATACTTCTCGGGGAGAAGGTCGTCGAACTATACCCAAGAATCATACGTTAGGCCACGAAATTTCTCAAGCTATCGATCTCTCACCTCTGTATAGAACATCCGGATGATATCAGCTGATTCATTGCTAACAATCTTCCCTTGTTTTCTATCATACAATGTTGGTACCGTGAACCTTCCTTTGTACTCGGGATCAACTTGGAAGTATATATCCTGTTATTCCGTTAGCATTAAGCGAGTTTCTCGGGGACGCTGGTCGATACTCGTAGGTGTGTGTAGTTCTCATGCCCCTCAACGGGATCTGGTGTAACGTTCTCGCCTGGTTCTTTATCTTCAGGTCTAGCGAAGTGCCAACCTCTTGCTTGCATATGCCAAGATACAGATGTAAATGGAATGATCTCCTCCAGTCCCTTCAGCTTCCGTACAATCAACGTCCGATGCGCTATTATAAATTTTTAGCTTCGTTCCTCCACTAGACTTCAAACGTACCCCATGGGCATGCATAGGAAACATAGAGATGGTAGCGGCCTTTCTCGGGTGGGAATTCTGCGCCCTTCTCCCTCGATATGAAATTACGAAAGACAGACTGCCCGCGCTTAAATTCTCCGGTCTTGTCATTGTCATCTACCCAACTGGTAATCTTTCGCTCAGTAGCCTGCGTTACACTGAATTAGTGGGCTTGTCATTTGAGTTTGGTGCAATTGGGTCTAACCATCTTAGAATTGGTGGTGGAGCTGAATGGTCTTGATGTCGAAGACAACTGGGGTGCAAGAATTCTGGCTCGGCGAAGTGAAGAAGTCATGAAAATGTGAAGACAGGAGAGCTTGTTTTGTAGCGGGGCAACAGCGGGGTTACATTGTTATGGGAGCTTTGAAATGATGACATAACTTGTCCCTAGCGAACTCGGGTTCGGCAACGAAATGTGGGCAACAGCCACTAAGTTGACAGCCAGCTTAGCAATGCTTATTCACGCTGATATGATCTCTAAAGTTGAAATCAAAAATATTGAAGCTAAAAATCTTCAGGAGGCAGCTGGTCGAAGATTGAGATGCTGATCATGTTCATAATTCGATGGACTCTGTATTGGGGACTCCTTTGCGTGTCATTCTATCTAAAGTATTGCAACTTTGACTTTTTACACCGTCATTTATGGATCTCATTTATATCTAGACCTCGAAGCAAACACCCGAGAATACCACAATAGCCCACCAATTTCCCTTCTCTACTTTCGCATTTTCATCATAATATAGGGAACCTCCACGTCTTCGCCGCTCTGATCATCCGCACAAATCTCAAAGATGACGTTCTGCTGGTGTTCAGGAATAGGCTTCTTCGAAATTGATGCCACGAGCTCGCTCAGCTTCATCGAATAGCGGTCCTTCAGCTTGTCCTTAGAGAAAAAGCTGGCATATAGGAGACTAACTCCAGAGCTGAGCATCGTGATCTCCAATCCTTTCTCCTCAAAAACTTGGAGAAGTTCTTCTAGCGTTATATTTTCGATCTCAAAGCGGTCCCATAACTTGTCCACCGTCACGTCTCCATTAGGGCCTTTGTAGACGCCTTTCGGGCTGGAAATAGGTTCGCTAAAGCCGAAGAATGGCAGGGCAAGGTTTACAAAGCCATTCTTGTATTGCTCAATATCTGTTTTGCCGTCGACAATCTTGTAAAACTCCAAACCGACCAAGCCGGTCACTAGAGCCGTTGTCGTAATCATTGCTGGAATAATTTTACCGGCAATAAACTTAGTTTGGTGCCTGTCAGCTGTTGCAATGTTGTAATTCTCCGCCCGTAGGTTGCTCGCCGCGGTAATGAAGTCGATATGATGGTTAGTATCATCATCCTTCTCAAACTCGACTGGCTGTAGCTTGAATCCTGCCATTTTATTGGGAGCTGGAAGACTTTGGGCAAGTTGTTGTAATTCCTGGCTGTCGTCAAAGCTGGATGTGTTTGCATTTGGATCCTGGAAGGATTAACACTTGATAGAGTAAAGGAACGCGAGGCTATGACTTACAGGCTCACTGTCATCTGCCTGTATCTTGACAGCGGGATTAGGGGAGAAATCAGGAATGATCATATTATCTAAGACCTTCTGGTACGTATTAGCATCCACACCTTTGGTGTTGATGCCATAATTGAAAGCATGGAGATTAGCGGCAGCAACTATAAATCCAAAGTGCATCTCGTTCTTAGGATCGAATTTTAATGGGTCGGGGGCACGTTTAGGACCGGACCAGAAGGGTTGGCCGCTCGATGACACCGAGTCTTTAGGGAAATTGTAGAGCAATTGCTGAATGGCGTTATTGTATTGCCTCTCAAATTGTAGACGTGCCCATATGATGCAGTCTTCGAAACTGAGAGGCTTGTCGGCCACAAGGAAATCCCGGATCATCTCCAGCGTTGCCTTCTCGTTACCACCTTGCTTCATAGTCGACTCAATGTAATTCGGCTGACTCAAGTAGAGGTTTACGGTCTCGGCAGGCTTGACGAAATAGCCTTCAAAAAGCTCCCTGGCCCATGCGATGGTGTGCTCAATCTTATTGGGAAAGCTCTTAAGCGTACACATCGGGAATGACACTTCAGGAGGATCTTGGGAGCTTGAATAGGACTCGGTCAAGTGTGGTAAGATGACCTGAGTGTTCCCTTTCGTTCCCAACGTTCCACTCTCCAGTAAGGGTTTGCGGAAGAATACACAGCGACGGTCGACATAGGTACGCGCGTCCACATTGTCAAGCGCATTCGTTACTCCATGAAGTGCCTCCCAAAATTGCTCATTGAAGATGTGTTCTGTGTCTTGCCCAACTCTGTCTCGTAGCGTCATGATATGGCCCTTAAGCTCCGGATTCATTGCCTCAACGGCCACTGCAGCGCACTCACTTTTCATTTTCCCTACGTCTTTAGGTCGAAAAAGAAATTGTCGATTTAGATTACTCTTTTCAATCGAGTCCATATCTGTCACCGTGATCTTGCCCTTCGGACCTACACCAAGGCCAATCATAGCCCAGTTCTTCAGCATCTCACATCCAATAGCGCCTGAGCCGACAAGGAATTCGTTAGTGTTTGCCAGCTTCTCCTGGAACTCTCGGCCGAAGACAGCAATTTGACCATCATATCGAGAGTTAAGCGGTTTGCATAGTTCTTCCGATCGTTTGGAAGAGGTCGGTAATGACTCAATCGAGTCAAAGTACATCCACTGATGGATAGGATGAAATTTGCCGGACACCGCCTTCAAGACTTCCTGAGCTGCAAGACCCCCGAAGAAGGCTGCCATTGGGCTTAAATCACCCTGAGCTTGATAACTTAGTTCTTTCAATAACTTTTCATCAATCTCAACGTCCATCTTCTCCTGCTCCACGAACGTTTTCGCAGAACCAATAACTACGGCTGCATCTTCATCGTTGAATGGTCTAGGGCGACGCCCATGTGATTCCATGAAAGCCTGGAGTGCCTGAAAGCCAATATGCAGCTGCTGTGGCCGATCGAATTTTGCATAATCAGAGATCAAGAAATCTGGCTCTTTGAGCGAAGCAGACAGTGACTTGAAATCTAAGAATTTAGGCATCTTGACCTGTGTGAACATCCCACCGCGCTTATATTGGCCCATTTCCGAGACATCTCCAATGGAGAATGTGTAGGGACCTTTGACTGTGACCTTCCGGGGTTCCGCATTATTCAATGGTTCCATGCCTTCCAACTCCATGAAAGTAACATGGTCTCCATCCTCAAGGCCGTGCCTAGTTTCGTCTAGCGCAGAAACCAGACCTTCTTCATCAATACCCGCCACGATACCACTGACAGGTGCCTCTCCGGTAGAGTCAATGACTGTAAAGTTCTTGCCGAAGTCGCAGAATATCGACCCGAAGAGACCATATGTGTCTGCAACAACGAGGTAGATGTTCTTTTGATGGCAATAGTCGCCTATAACGATTTGATCTTTGAGAGGAGTATTGGTGAGAACGATGACTTGGTAGCTGTCCAGTTGAGAAAGGTCTGAGGTCAAACTACAGACATTAGTGGCGAGGAGTCATAGAAGGGGGACGGTTGGCTTACCTAGAGGCTTTATGAACAGAAACCGGCGAGTAAGCGTTGAGCTCAGCTACTCGAGGCACAGTCACAACATCTCTTGGTTTTCCAATATCCTCTGTGTGAAGGAAGAACTGCGAAGAGAGGTCTGAAATGACTACTCTTTCGGGATCGTAAAGGGCAAGGCTCTTCACACCTGCAAGAGCAATGTTTTTTGCGATTTCAACACCAAGTCCTTTAAGACCAACAACCAGAATGTTCGATGCGGACATGCGTTTCATAGCTTCATGCCCTAGTACGTAGAGTTGCCGACTGTAGAGAGATTCATCGATTTCGCCATTACCACGACCAGTCTCGTCCACCTGCATTTTTGACTCCATATCTGTGTTGGATGACATGGTATTCTGTAAAGAAATTCAGCTACTGTCAAGGACTGTATCAACGGCTGGTGGGTTGAGTAGCTAACAACTCAGGATGGATGACCAGACTCAAACAAAAAGCTAAGAAAGGATGATTTACCATCAGGATTCTTTTCTCTGGACGAGAGAGTTCCTCACTAGAAGCTTTACGCTTCCCCAGCTTGACAAGGTCACTACTATCTGCGAGGGGCGGAATTGTGAATAATGGGCACGCGGCAGATACAGTGTAGGATGGCCAAGCTCAAGCTCGATCGTGATTTTCGTAAGAGAGTATTAAAGACTGCTGAAATTCTGAATCGTATGTGATTTTTGGAAATGAACTTTGAAAGCTGCTTGTGATCTGTTCTAGGCAGAATTGCTCAAGGCTGAAGCACTTGAAACATTCATGCTCAGTATGACTCTAGAAAGGCGGCGAACCGAATGACATATCAACTTCGCCCACCTGCAGGGATGTCCCACCTTGGTGCCTCAAAAATCCCTCTTTTGTGCCTGAATCGCGTATCACCCGTTTAAGACCGCGTCTCTCTTGAGAGTATTGTCACGGGCCCTTTCTAAGGATAATGCTCGCATTTCTCTCAGCACTTTAAGAGTAAGTGTTAGAAGCCCTAAATCGATGCGACGCTTGTTGTCTTTCGAAATTATCTCTCCGCCATGTGATTGATATCAATGTGCTGTTTCAGACTCCTAGGTACCCTGTTTCGAGATCTTTGCAGCGTGCAGCATCCCAAGGAGGGTATTAGAGCGTACGAAATAAAGCACAATAGCCGCGAACCTTACTGACTGTTCTCTAGGAGATGCTCCACGAAATACTCCTCTCCCTTAGTGGTCACCCCTCGCCTCTCTTCACTACTAATGCCGCAAATACAACTTCGCACTTAATTCTATCTCCCTCTGAAAAAGCTCTACTAGCTTCTGTCGCGTATCTGACGGATCTGCACTGCAAATTGCTCGTTCATACAGACGGAGTCGTCTCTACGCATACCTCATGTATATGCCAAGCGGTTGCATTGTCTATCAAGTCAACACACTTAGCCAAGTTTCAGCGGAAAGTGCTGGAGGTGGAAAATGGCATCCTTCAGAAGGACTCCGGAAGCGTCGGCGCTTACAATATTGTCCCTCTGACGGCTATTGTGGGAGAGTTTTCAGAATGGACTCGACGTATGGAATGGTTTTGGGAAATAACACAATTCATGATGAAGGATGGTAATACTGGAGCTCGAATTATTGACAAATTGTGTGAATCGGTGCAGACGGGTTATTCTGATATTGAAGAAGTTGCTCTGCATCTTACCAAAGTTGCTGAGACAGCTTGGTTAAGGCAAGCCTCTGCATGGATCTTGTACGGTCGTCTGCCCTTCTCTGGACGGGGAGATTTCTTCATTCATGGAAGAGAAAATGATGACGGATTGGTATGTTTAATTGCCACGTAATTATGCTCGTTAAAACGGTCAATGATCTATAGCAGATCTGAAATATCCAGAGCGGCATCTTTAATGTTCTCCTTTGTTAACAGACTCTTTAGCAAGATGATATTGGCGTCTTTACATTTACTTCCTCAAAAGTTCCTTATCATTACAGTATAAATTCTTCCAGATTTGCTGACTACTATCAGGAATATGGCATTAAGTCCGAATTATGTCCTGGGTTTGTGAGCAGTTCAGCCGCTGCGTCGATTCTCTTCATCGGCAGGTCTCTTAATCATATTCGGGTGAAAGGGGCATCATCTTCTCACGACTCACTTGGCCTTGTACCGTCACATCTCCGATTACTATCATCGCTATCTTTCCCAATCACCGCATCAAGTCTTTCAAGCGTAATTACAGACATTCGCCAGTCTCTATCTCGTAACGCTCTTGAAAAGCTCTTACCAATGAGTCGAATCTCGGAAATATTATCCCTATTCCATGAGTTTTTCCTTCTGGGCCGAGGCGAATTTGCCGTAACCTTGATCAGCGAGGCAGATGAGAAAATTCGTAGTCGGTGGCGCCGAGCGGACAACTTGGCCTATGACAAGAGAGATAGATTGGGCGATGTCGTAGTAAAGAATGGAGAAGTTTCAGCGGTTCTGGCTAGAACATGGGCGGCGATGGCATCTTTGAAAGGTGATAACGACAACGAAGAACACTTGGAGCTTGCTCGTGACCTCATTCATTTTAACATTGTCAAACACTCTTCGTCCGCTACTCCTCAAAGGCCAGCATCGTCTACCGCCCCGCAGGCACCACGTTCGCTAGTCCGAACACCTTTCGATAATCTTCTCCTATCTGTGTCGACACAATTGACCCTCGAGATCCCATCCCCGCTCGATTTATTCCTCACCGCTGCTGAAGTTCAGACGTACTCAACGATCAATTCATACCTACTCTCAATTCGTCGTGCTCATATTCGCTTGAGCGACCTTTGGAAGGTCACCTCGTTACGGCGTCATCATCCTGCGCCGCCTGCACCACCGTATGGTAGTACTGCTGCTGGTCATGTAATAGTTCACAAACTCCGGGCGCGAGCAAGAGATCGTGGCATGAGAATACGTAGCGTATGGGCAACCAGTAGTGCCGCCCTATTCCTCCTGGGGGAGACAGAGGCGTATTTACACGGAGAAATACTCAATGGTGCATGGAACAGCTTCCAACAATGGCTGACGGGATTTCCGTCAAGGCCAGCATCGGCTGTAAGCGCGCAGGCTCGAGAAGATCTCTGGGCGGCAGCCGGGACGCTTCCGACGTCAACAGCCAAGTCAAATATCCAATCAAATCATGACCCTCAAACACTTTCCGACGCGCATAAAAGATACCTAGACTCCTTAACTCAAGACTTGTTACTCACAAAAGATTCATTTACAGAACCTCTATATCATCTCTTACAACAAATTGACCACCTGGTTGCGTTGGTGCATCGGATTCACTCCATTTGGCAATCTCTCGATCTAGAAGCTGATGACGGAGTGGTTGACGCATTTTCAGACTTTCACAAGGAGGAAAAGGATGTCGAAGAACAACTTGCGGTCATAACTGGGCGGGTGAAAGGCGCAATAGAACTGCTCATTCAAAGCTTACAAGACATCGATCAGGAAAAAGACGACCGATATGATGTAGCTCTCGATGCTATGTTTGAAGAGACGGCTTATATACCGCAGAAGATGAGCAGGGTGGATCGACTATTGATGAAACTTGACTTCGGCGGCTGGTTTGACGCCAATAAGGGTGACGAGGACAATAATGATCATGAAAACAATGATGAAGAGTTAGATAACTGAGCATCGAAGGGATTGGCGTTTCCAACAACTAACAACTATGTGCTACAGAAGTGCTCTGGGCAATCGGGGTTAAAGCGTTGATCAAGCTTAGTATAGAATTGAAGAAATAAATACATGTTCATTCATTGATGAGTGGAACTCTTGACACCCACATGTTTTACTCTTGTATACAGTAAATTCTCAAGAGACTTTGTTCGAAGTCCTCGGCAACTTTGCCTTGAGAACTATATAAGCCGAGACGAGGCTGTGACCCTTTAGTTGGCGCACGTCCCCTTACGACGCCTGTTCGACATATCTGAGGCTTACTGCTACAGCTAGTGCTTGAAATGTGTATATAATGTATTGGTAAGTAAGGATGATGATCAAAGCTAATCTACAATGCGCAGAGCAGTATATATATAAGGGAAAACGGGTC
>Ga0335074_10014725_pt1 | contig 10965 bp, 12 predicted proteins | sample Lox_Sample_23_FD_206715 | JGI IMG/M metagenome (GOLD analysis project Ga0335074, IMG submission 206715) | Soil microbial communities from Loxahatchee National Wildlife Refuge, Florida, United States - Lox_Sample_2.3 | ecosystem: Environmental > Terrestrial > Soil > Wetlands | place: USA... | reverse complement strand
ACACGGCCGGACGGTTGCACAGCCAGTCGCATCTCATGGAGGAGTTGAAAAAGGTGAAGCGCGTGATTCAACGCGTCGACCCGACCGCCCCACACGAGGTGCTGCTCGTGCTCGATGCGAACCAGGGTCAGAATGCGCTCGTGCAAGCGCAGCAGTTCAACGACGCGGTCGGCGTGACCGGCATCGCGCTCACCAAGCTCGACGGTACCGCGAAAGGCGGAATCGTGATCGCGATCGCCCGCAAGCTCGGTCTCCCGATCCGCTTCTTCGGCATGGGCGAGCTGGCCGAGGACCTGGGTGAGTTCGACGCGAAGGCCTTCGCGGCCGCCCTGGTCGAGGGCGTCGGTCCATCCGCCGACGCCGGCCAATGATCGTCTTCGATCACGTCGTCAAACGCTACTCCAACGGTCGCGAGGCGCTCGCGGGAGTGACTTTTCGTATCGAAGCGGGCGAGATGGTGTTTCTCACGGGGCGATCCGGCGCTGGCAAGAGCACCGTGCTCAAGCTCATCGCGCTCATCGAGCGCCCGACCCGCGGCACCGTGCTCTTCGGCGGGAAGAATCTGGGCGTGCTCGCCGGGCGACACATACCAGCGCACCGCCGCTCGATCGGCGTCGTGTTTCAGGACCACCGGCTCCTCGCCGACCGGCCGGTCTTCGATAACGTCGCGCTGCCGCTCATCGTGAGTGGCTTCCCCCTCAAAGAAACCGACAAGCGGGTGCGCGCGGCGCTCGATCAGGTGGGGCTCCTCGGCAAAGAGGCGCTGCTGCCCTCCGAGCTGTCCGTCGGCGAGCAGCAGCGCGTCGGCATCGCGCGCGCGGTCGTGAGCAAGCCTGCCGTGCTCATCTGCGATGAGCCGACAGGCAATCTCGATCGCGAGCTCGCCATCGAGGTGATGCGCCTGCTCAAGCGCTTTCAGAGCGTGGGGGTGACCGTGGTCGTCGCCACGCACGATATGCACTCGGTGCGCGAGCTCGCCGAGCGCACCCTCGTTCTCGAGGCCGGCCGCATCGCGCAGGGCGGCGACATCGATGAGCCTTTACCCAGCATCGTCGCGAGTCGCTGAGGAGCCGAGCGCACGTGGGAATCGCGGCTTACGGAACGCGCCACGCGCAGGCCTTCTTCGGCTCGCTCGGCCGGCTCTCGCGCAGCCCGTTCGGCACGTTTCTCACGGTTCTCGTGGTGGGCCTCGCTCTGGCACTGCCGCTCGCGCTCGAGCTGCTCGTCGCGAACGCCAGCACCGCGACGGGCGGCTTCGCCGATGCGGTCGACATCTCGGTGTATTTCAAACAAGGCGCGCCGCTCGACAAAGTTCGTCAGCTCGCGAAGAGCACCAGCGCGCGTCCCGGTGTCGCACAGGTGAACGTGGTCACGGCCGATGATGCGCTCGAGGAGTTCAAGCAGTATTCGGGTTTCGGCGCCGCGCTGCAGGCGCTGGACCACAACCCTCTTCCGAACGTACTGCATATCCGCCCGGCCGCCGACGCGAGATCCCCCTCTCAAGTCCGCGCCCTCGAGCGCTACCTCGCGGCGTGGCCCGAGGTGGAGACGGTTCAGGTGGACTCCGCGTGGGTCGAGCGACTCGCTGCGATCCTCGATTTGCTGCGCCACGTGCTTTGGGCGGCCGCCGCGCTCCTCGGCCTGGGGATCCTCGCCATGATCGGCAACACCGTGCGGCTGGAGATCGAGAACCGAAGGACGGAGATCGAGGTCATAAAGCTCGTAGGCGGCTCGAATTCGTTCGTGCGACGACCGCTGCTTTACACCGGCGTGCTCTACGGGGTCGCCGGTGGGCTGGTCGCTTGGGTGCTCATTGCCGCTGCCGTGCTCTGGCTGCAGGGTCCGGTGGCAAGCCTCGCGCATCTCTACGGGAGCCAGTTCGCGCTTGCGGGTCCGGCGCCCGCGGAGATCGGCTCGCTGATTGGCGGGGGCGCAGCCCTCGGCTGGCTCGGAGCATGGCTGTCGGCAACCCGGCATCTGTACCGCATCGAACCGCGAGCTTGAGAGTGGGCGGCCAGGAACCCCCGGGCCGTGCGGGGCGTTAGTTCGCGCCGGGGGGAGGCGTCATGCGCCCGACGGGTGGCCCGCCAGAGGCATGTAACCCACTGAACTTATTGGAGAAGTAGTCGATTCGTGACGGAAACTTCTACGCGCTTTAGCACTCAAAGACTTTGACTGCTAAAATTGCCACCCCGATCAGGAGATCCCCTATTACGATGACCGCCGCTACCGCTACCACAGCATTGGTCGCCCGCCACCCCGAGCTCGCGCTCGCGGGTCCGATCGGGAGTCTGGACGCTTACCTCGAGCGCGTAGGCCGCATTCCGGTGCTGACTCGTGAGGAGGAACGTCAGCTCGCGCTGCGATTCCGCGAGGAAGGCGACCTCGAGGCCGCCCGCGAGCTCATCCTCGCGCACCTGCGCTTCGTGGTGCATATCGCACGCGGGTACGCGGGCTACGGCTTGCCGATGGGCGATCTGATTCAGGAAGGCAACGTCGGCCTCATGAAGGCCGTCAAGCGCTACGATCCGAGCCTCAACGTGCGGCTCGTCTCCTTCGCGGTTCATTGGATCCGCGCGGAGATCCACGAGTACGTGCTGCGCAACTGGCGCCTGGTCAAGGTCGCGACGACAAAGGCTCAGCGCAAGCTCTTTTTCAACCTTCGCAGGCTCAAGAAGAACTTGGCGTGGCTGTCCGGCGAGGAGACCCGTGCGGTCGCCCGCGATCTCGGCGTGACCCCCGCCGAGGTGACGGAAATGGAGAAGCGGCTCGCCGCGCGCGATATGTCCTTCGACCCCGCACCCGATGCGGACGAGGAGGAGTCAGCGTTCAGCCCCGCCGCGTTCCTGCCCGCGCCCGCGGCCGACCCCGCCGAGAGCGTCGAGGCAGAAGAATGGGAGAGCGATTCCTCGGACCGGCTGCATGAGGCCCTTGGCCGGCTGGATGAGCGTAGCCGCGACATTCTCGAGCAGCGCTGGATTGACGAGGACAAGGCGACGCTCCACGAGCTGGCGGACAAATACGGGGTTTCCGCCGAGCGCATTCGCCAGATCGAGTCGAATGCTCTCACCAAGCTGCGCACTCTGATGGCTCCCGCGGGCTGAAAGCCCGCGGCGGCCGCGCATCCTGCTCCCGATCATTACATCAAGTTAAGCCAAGCGTTCCCGCCGCCACGCAACCGGAGGCGGCTCCGCCGCGTTTCAACTGCCGTCATCCCGCTCCGACGGAGATTGAAACCATGACCATGCGATCAATTTCGAAACCGACGCTCGCGACGGCCCTGCTCGCCGCGACCGCCACTGTCACACTCGCTGCAACAGGCGCGTTCGCGGCAGGCGATGAGTCCGCGAACTCGACGCAGTCGACCGATACGACCACCACCACGACGACCTCGACTTCGAGGCACGACGAATCCGCCCGGCTCGGCACGCCGCCGCGAGCGGACGTGAAGCCCTTCGAAGACGCCAAGCTCTCGCTATCTCAGGCACTCGCGAGCGCGGAGCGTGAAAATCGCGGCAAGCCGCTCGCCGCACGCTTCGAGATGTGGCACGGCAAGCCGGCCTACCTGGTCCGCACGTATTCGGCGAATCAGGTTTGGGAAACGCGCATCGACGCGAACAGCGGCGATGCACTCGGGCAGCCGCGCGCGATCGCGAAGAGCGAGCTCGGCTCGCACGGGCAGAAAGAGATCGATGCGCTCGACAATGCGCAGACGAGCCTCACGGACGCCGTCAACAAGGCTGAGCAGCAGCAGGGCGGCAAAGTCATCATGGCGCGCGTGCAACCCGTGAGCGGAGGCGTTTCCTACGACATCGACCTGGTGAAAGATGGGCACATGCACACCGCGATGATCGACGCCCAGAGCGGCAAGCTGCGGTGATTTGAAGCTCGGGTCGGGCACACATCCGTGTGCCTGGCCAGCGAGCATCCGGCGTCGAGGTTGCCGCGGACCAACCGCGGCAACCTCTGGGTGGGCTTGTCCAGCGGCCCATTTGACAGAAGATCATCGCCATCGCGTGAACGCCGTCGCGGCGCCGGCGACCCGGGTCGTTCATGCTGACCTCCATGGGAGCGCGATCCCGCAGCTCGAGTGTCCTCGTCATCGAGGAGCATCCGTTTCAGCGGCGTACGCTTTCGAGGCGTCTGAACGAGGTCGGCGTGCCGCGCGTGCTCGAGTCGCCGGGCGGCACGGACGCACTCAAAATCGTGAGGGCGAACGCGGGCTCGATCGCGCTCATCCTAGGCTCCGTCGATTTGCCGGAGAGGGATGGGCTCGAGCTGCTGCGCGTCATCGCTGCCGAAGCTCCTCAGACCGCTCTCGCCGTCGTGAGCGCACTCGATCGCGAGCCGCTTCTGGCCATCGAGTCCAAAGCGGCCGAGTACGGGCTGCACCTGATCGGTACCCTCGAGAAGCCCGTGTCCGACGATGCGCTGCGCGCCGTCCTCGTGCGTGCCCTCGCGGGCGAGAGCAGTGTCTGCAGACCGCGCGTCCGTAGCCGTGTGTGTTGAGCTGCTCGAGTATCAACCGGTGCGCCGCTGAAGGGCGGCCTGCAACGGCCTGCGCAACCCGAGCGCGAATCCGAGCTCCGCGACCAAGAATAGCGGCGCGACGAAAATCTGGCCCAGATTGGTGAGCAAGGCGGGGCGATTGCCCTCCATTCGATGGCCCATCAGCTGCAGCACCCAGCCGCCCACGAACGCGGCGCACGCCACGATCCACGCGGTAGGGGGGCCAGCCGCCGCCGTCGCTTCGGCGGCTGCGCCGAGCAACGCGAACGCCACCAGGAGCGTCAGGCCAAGTCGCAGATCGAGGACCACGTAGCCGAGCGAGGCGACCGCGATCACGAGGCGGTCGATACCAATCCGCGCTCCGAGGATCGGGACTGCATACGTCGCCGCCGCGACCAGTATCGAATAGACGATTGCCGGCACGCCGAAAGCGTGCGTGATGCGGTTGCGCACGTCGCGATGGAAGCGCCCGTACGAGGCGAGCACGTCGGTCAAGCGGTCCACTCAAGGACTTTACGCCGGACTGCCGGCGACGCGCATACAATTCGGCCATGGCGAAGTCGAGCCCGGGGGCGCCGCGCAGGGCCAGAGCACCGACAGTCGCGGTCACGCGCCTGGCCGACGGCCGCTGGCGCTGCGCCTGGTGCGCGAGCGACCCGCTCTACGTCGCCTACCACGACACCGAATGGGGCGTGCCGTCGCACGACGCTCGGCATCTGTTCGAGATGATCTGCCTCGAGGGTGCGCAAGCCGGCCTCTCGTGGATCACCATCCTGCGCAAGCGGGAGAATTACCGGCGCGCCTTCGACGGCTTCGACGCGGAGCGCATGGCGCGATACACGCCGCAGAAGCTCGAGCGGCTGCTTGCCGACCCGGGCATCGTGCGCAACAGGCTGAAGGTCGAGGCATTCGTCCTCAATGCACGCGCCTGGCTCGCCAGTCAGAGCAGCGCCGGAGGATTCGCGGAGCTCGTCTGGCGGTTCGCGCCGTCTCGCCAGCGGCGCCGTCCGCGATCGCGAGGGGAAGTGCCCGTTTCCACGGCGGAGAGCGATGCATTGAGCCGGGAGCTGGCGCGGCGCGGATTCAAATTCGTCGGGACGACCATCGTCTACGCTTTCATGCAGGCCGTGGGCGTCGTAGACGATCACCAGCAGAAATGTTGGGTGCCGCGCGCGGCACGGTGAACTCGTCGCTCTAGCGGCGTCCGTCACCTCGCAGCGCGACACTCAGCACGGGGCGTGCGTCGGGCCGCTCGTTCTGCCTGCGCCCCAGACTTCCCTCGACACCTCGACGATGCGCTGCAGCTTCGCAAACTGCTCCTCGATGCTCATCGTCGCGCCTGCGATGCCGCTCGCGAACCCGCATTGAGGGCTCAGCGCGAGCTGCTCGAGAGGCAGGACGCGGCTTGCCTCCTCGATCCCCCGCATCAGCTCCGCGCGCGACTCGAGGCGCGCGCGCTTGGTCGTCACGAGCCCGAGGACGACGATCTTGCCGGGCGGTACGTATTTGAGAGGCTCGAAACCGCCTGCCCGCGCCGAGTCGTATTCGAGGAAGTAGCCATCGACGGCGATCTCGTTGAAGAGCACTTCGGCGACCGGCTCGTAGCCACCCGAAGCCATCCAGTTCCCCGCAAAATTCCCGCGGCACAGGTGCAGGCACACTGCCATGTCGCCGGGTCGGTCGCGGATCGCCTCGTTGATGAGCCGCGCGTAAGTTCGCGGCAAGATGGTCGGGTCCTCGCCGATGTTCCGCCGCACGTCCTCGCGCAGCACCGGATCGCAGAGATAGGCGAGGTTCACCTCATCGAGCTGCAGGTACCGGCAGCCCGCCGCGGCGAGATCGGCGATCTCCTCGCGATACACTTGCGCCAGATCGCGATAAAACGCCTCGAGCTGCGGGTAGGCACCCGCATCGATGCCTTCGCGGCCGCCACGGAAATGCAGAACGCTCGGCGAAGGCAGCGTGATCTTCGGCACCGCGCGTGCGATCGAGCGCAAGAATTTGAAATCGTCGACGAAGATCGGCCGCGGGCGGCTCAGCTTTCCGGTCACCCGCACGGTGTGCGGACGGCCCTCGGTCGCGCCCTTCTCACTGTGGAATCGGACGCTGAAGCGCGGCGTTGCCGGTTCGACGTTCGCGATCTTCAGCACGAAATCCGTCTGCCACGATGCCCGGTTGAACTCTCCGTCGGTAGCGGCCTGCAGTCCGATCTCCTCCTGCCGGCGCACGACCTCGCGGATCGCCTCGTGCTGCACCTCGCGCAGCGCCTCCTCCGTGAGCTCGCCGCGGTCGCGCGCCGCGCGCGCCTCGATGAGCTCGGGGGGACGCACGAGGCTGCCCACGTGGTCCGCGCGGAACGGCGGCCGACTGCGGTTCATCGAGTGCCGCCCTGATCACCGAGCTTGAACAGCCGCCGCGCATTGTCTTCGAAGATCATCTTCTTCTCGGCGGCCGTGAGCCATTCAAACGCCTGGATGTAGGGGGCGATGTGGTCCATCGTCTCCCCGGTCTCCGGGCTGACCGACGCACCCACCCCGGGGCATTCCGTCCCGAAGAGGCAGCGCTCGGGCCCGACCGTCTCGATGAGCAGCTTGAGCGCGCCCGGCGTGTACAGAACGGTATCGAAGTAGAGCTTCTTCAGCCGCGTCGAGAAGCGCCGGTTGCCCCGCAGCGAGGCCGATTCGAACCTGCCGAGCTGATAGGGGATCGCTCCACCGCCATGTGAGACGAGGATCTTGAGATCCGGAAAGTCATCGAGCACCGTCGAGTTGACGAGGTTGTAGACCGCGATCGACTCCTCGTTGATGAAATGCAGCGAGTACGGCGTGCGCTCCGAGCGCGAGCCCGTCGAATGAATATGGGCCGGGATGTCGAGCTCGCAGAGCTTCTCGTAGAGGGGATACCAGTACCGCTCGCCGAGACCCGGCGCCTCGACCCCGCTGTTCTCGTAAGGGTCGGGATCGAGCAGGCAACCTTTGAATCCGAGCTGCTTCACGCACCGTTCGAGCTCGGGAAACACCCGCTCGATCGGCTCGCCGGCCGCCTGAGGCAGGCCGCACACGGGGACGAAGCGATCCGCAAGGAGCTTGCATTGGCGCGAGATGAGCGTGTTCACCTCCTCGGTGAACCAATGGACGACCTTCGCGGGGCGCTCCGAATGCATCATTTGAAACGGCCGCGGAGAGATGAGCTGCAGGTCGGTCCCGTGACGCTTCATCAGATCGAGGTGGCCCGCGGGCCCGATCTCCGCTTTGTTTGCCGCCGCCACCAGCTGCTCGTCGGTCACACGGACACCGCCGCGACCGTGCGCGCCGCGGTGCGCCAGCAAGGTTGCCTTGAACGCCCACAGCTCGACCGGGGCGCTGATGTGACCGTGGCAATCGATGATCATGGATGCGCCTCGCTCCAGCACACGAAACCGTTCGCCGTGCCCGTGCCGCCCTCGGAGCGGTAGCACGGCTGGTAATCGACGACATCGCCCTCGAGGTCGGTATCGAAGAGCACGCCGGCGGCCGCGACCCAGTTCTTAAGTTCCGAGGATCCGGATTGAAAGTAACTCTCCGGGATGGCGCAGAGCGCTTCGCCATCGCGCGCGCGCAGCGCCTCGAATATCCGTCGATCGAGTTCCTCGTCGATGACGAAATGACTCATGCCGCCCGACCCGAACACGGCGACGCGTCGCTCCTCCGGCCAGGAGCGAATCGCGCGGCCGACGAGCCGGCCGAGCTCGAAACAGCGGCGGGCGGTCGGTTGATTGGGCGGATAGAAGGTATTCAGTATGACCGGCACGTTCGGCACGACGCGGTCGCGCATGATCTGCCGGTAGATGAAGCCGAACGCATGCGGCATCCCGCTCACCCAGTGCCCGGGATGCACGGGCAACCGCATCGAGCTCGCCACATCGAAGCCGGACTCGGTTGCCTGGCGCACGATATGGAGCGCCAGAGTGGGTAGCCCGGGATACTCGGTGTACCGCGGAGGGCTGTGGCCCCACTCCGCCTCGTGAATGCCGGGCGGCATGCGCGCAGCCTGCTCCGGTGTCGCGGGTTGATCCCAGAGCTTCTCGCCGCGGAACACCGTGATCGCGGGTATCAGATCATCGAGAAACAGCTCGCTCTGATCGTTGCCCAGGATCACCGCGGCGTCCGGGCCGCTCGCATGAAACGCGTCGGCCATGCGCGAGATCGCACGCTGGCACGCAGCGGCGCGGCGCTCGCGCTCCGGGAGCGAACACTGCGCCGCGAGATTCTCGCCCTTGCGCAGCTCGACCAGCGCATCGTAATCGTAGACGTGGCCGCGGAAGGGGTGGTCTTTCTTGCTCCGATCCCACGGCACCCTGAGTAGCCATTGCTCCGGCGTCGTCGAGAGCGTCGGGCCGTGAGAGGTCCACATTCCAAGCACGATGCGCGCCATGTGCCCACCTCTGTTCGGGAAGAGTAGTATGGACCCGCAGCCGCCCGCGCGCATCCGGTGCCGCGTCCCTGCCAGGCCAAACCGTTGAGGAGTCAACCCCATGGCGACCTCGGTCACCCTCGGCAAGCGTTCCATCCCCCACCTCGAGATCCGCCGTGTCCCGGCGCTCCAGTCGATCATCTGGTTGCGCAGCGGCTGGGACGATATCACTCACCTCCGGTGGGCGAGCCTCGCCCACGGCGTGCTCATCGTCACGATGGGCTGGGTGCTGCTCGGAATATCGAGCGCGCACCTGTATCTCATCGTCGCAGCCGTCACTGGCTACCTCCTCGTCGGCCCGATCATGACGACCGGCTTGTGCGAGCTTTCGAGACGCCGTGCCGCGCGCGAGCCGACGGGCTTCGACGACTCCCTCGATGCCGTGACGCGCAATCCAATGAGCCTCGCTCAGTTCGGCGCGCTGCTCGCGGCGATCGCGGTCGTCTGGCTCGTCGCCTCGCAGGTCATGCTCAGCACGCTCCTCGCCGGCTCGGGGCCGAGCGCCGATGTGCTGCTCTGGGGAAGCTTCACGGGATCGATCGATCGCACGCAGGCGCTCGCCTACATCGGCTCGGGCGCCATCCTGGCCGCGATCGTCTTCACGCTCTCCGTCGTAACGGTGCCACTCATCATCGATCGCGGCATGGGAACGGTCGATGCGCTCGCAACGAGCGCGCGCGCAACGTTCAAGAATCTGCCCGCGATGCTCGTTTGGAGCGCGCTGATCGTCTTGCTGACCGCGATCGGCTTCGTGACGCTCCTCGCCGGGATGATCATCGTCGCCCCGCTCCTCGGCCATGCCACCTGGCATGCTTACCGGGATCTCGTGCGCTAGTTCGCCGCGAGGGCAGGCCGATTACGCGGTGATCCGGCTCCAGTACTCCTCCATCCGCCGGCGCATGGCGCTATCGGGCAGCGTGCCGCGCCCGGCGCGCTGGTTGTCCACGAGATGCGCGACCTTGGTCGAGCCCGGAATCGCGCAGGTGACGGCGGGGTGGGAAACGACGTATTTGAGAAGAAACTGGCTCCAGCTCGAGACCCCGATGTCGCGCGCAAAGTCGGGGAGCTTGTGCTCGGACGCCTCCTCCATGAGGCTGCCGTGAATAAGCGGCAGGTTCGCGAGTACGGCGATGCGGCGCTCGATGGCGAGCGGGAAGATCTGCTTCTCCGCATCGCGATTGGCGATCGAGTAGTCGACCTGGATGAAATCGAGCGGGTACTTGCGCATGACGGCGACCATGTCGTCGTGCTGCCCGACCCGTGAGGTCGTCACACCGTAGTAGCGGATCTTCCCCGCACGCTTCCAGTCACGCAGCAGCGGCATGAGCTCATCAACGCCACTCAGGTTGTGGATCTGCAGCAGATCGAGCTTGTCCGTCTTCAGACGCGCAAGCGAGCGATCGAGACTCGCCTTCCCGCCGATGCCTCCGCCGTAGAAGAAATCGCCGCCGTTCGTGAGCTTCGTCGCGAGGAACATCTTTGCGCGCAGCCCCGAATCGGCAAGCGCCTCCCCGATCAGCGCCTCACTATCGCCGTAGGCCGCCGCCGTATCGATGACGGTGCCTCCAAGCTGGTGCATCTTCGCGATTTCGGCGCGAATCGCATCTCGCTCGGAGTCGCGGAAAGAGTCCGTGCCGAGACCGATGACGGGGAGGCGCTCTCCTGTCGAGGGAATCGGCTTGACGATCAGCGGTCCGCCAGGCGCGGCACCGCCGCTTCCGGCGGCGTCGGCCGATGCCGCGGCAGCGGCGCGGCTCCCGAGCGCGCCCGTCTCCAAGCTGGCCAGCAATCCCGCGCAGAGCACCTCGCGGCGGGAGATCGTGGAGCGGGTTCGAGAGGCCATGGGCACACTCCTTAACTTCGCAGCCGATGGGCGGAAGGCCGATTAGAGTCCAGCCACGCAACCCGACGCAACGGCTGGACGGACGCCGGGTCCCTAGTACTCACGCTGTCGCGTCGATGCCACAGGTACATCGAGTCGGCAAGGTATACAAAACGACATCT
>Ga0335074_10014724_pt1 | contig 10965 bp, 8 predicted proteins | sample Lox_Sample_23_FD_206715 | JGI IMG/M metagenome (GOLD analysis project Ga0335074, IMG submission 206715) | Soil microbial communities from Loxahatchee National Wildlife Refuge, Florida, United States - Lox_Sample_2.3 | ecosystem: Environmental > Terrestrial > Soil > Wetlands | place: USA: Florida... | reverse complement strand
GAAAGCTCAGCGTCTCGCCCCACCACCGACGCGTGGCGTTCACCGCCCAGATGATCGACCAACACGTCCAACACGGCCCCTTAGCCGCCGATCGTACCCACCTGCTCCACGCATCACAAGACGCACGGCCCGGGAGTTCGCGGGCGAAATATGTAGGCGTTCAGTCCGCGGACCGCACGTTCATGCAGATCCGCCCAACCGGCGAGCGAGCCCGAGGCCGTGGCAACTTCTGCATGTCCGGCGCGGCGAGCATCAACTCGGCGTCCCTTCTTTCCGCGCGCAAAGCTGGTCTGCGACCGACCTCGCCGAGACGCCCGCGCGACCGGGAGAGTAGGTCCCCGCCAGCCATAACCCGCGACCGGTAACGCGGCCTGATCAGGGTCGGTTGGCAACGCGGCATGCGAGCGAAGACTTCCGCATTGCCAGGATCCGACAGGGCGCGCCGACGCTGTCCCTGATCGTCCGAAGGAAGTACGCCATCAGCGACTGGCGCGGCTGCTTCCCGCGCATGGGAAGCAAGCGCCCGCGTCACCGAGTCGCCATTGACGGGGTACGCGCAACTGGTCCGGTGAGGTGGCGTGCGAGTGCTTGAGGTCCGCAACTCTTGGCGACCAGCCCGGCGCGCTCGGACCGGTCACCCGGCTCGGCCGCGAGAGCGGCAAGCGCCGTGGGCAGGTCCCCGGTGCCGCAAGCGATGCCGGGGCCGAGCACCGAGACGGCAGGCCCGTTGGGTTTGGTCGTGAGAACGGCGGCGCCGGTGGCGGCGGCGACGAGCGCGTGGCGCTCGTAGTGGTCGGAAGGGTCGGTTGCGAGGACGACGTCGGCACTGGCGGCGAGTTGGGCGAAGCGCTGCTCGTCCGAGCACGGGTCGAGTAGTTCGACGCCGTTGAGACGCTCTGCAATCTCGGCTTCGAGGCCGCGGGTTCGCACCGTCGGCAACAGCCGCACCGGGGTCACCCCTGCGGTTGACCGCAGGGCGTCGATCACGGACTGGGCAGCCCCGGAGTCGTGGGTGGGGAGGATGGCGAGGATGCCGGCCCCGCCTGCTCCGCGCGCGGGCAGTTGTATGGGCGGTGCCACCACGCGGATCCGGGAGGAATTAAGGCCTGATTCGATCAGCTCACGCGCGACAGCCGGACACGAGGCCCACACTTCTGACGCGTCGGCGACCGGGAGAGCGGTGCGGGCGCTGCCGAGCCGAATCAGGGAAGTCGTTCCGATTGGCCAGGCGTCACAGGCACCCGACGGGACGTGGATCATCCAGCCACACTTCGCGATCTCGCGCTGCCGCGCCGTCGACAGCGTCGAGGCGAGCGGTCCGGTCAGCCGAGCCCGCACGCGCGCCGGCGGAAGGTCGGCCGCGGCCACAGAACAGCCGAGCTCGGACAGCCCGGCCAACAGGCCTCGGGCCTCCGCCGCGGCCGGGCCGATGCCACTGGGCTGACCGACGAGTGCCACGTTGGCCCCGGGGATGGAGCGGAGTGGCGCGCCGCGTTCGAGCACCGCGTCCCAGACGCGGGCAGCGAACTCGTCGTCCTGCTCGAGCGATCCCGCCCAACGGCTCATCAGGCGGCTGGTGTTATGCGCCATCGTTGCGCGCCGCTCCGGCGTCGCCGACAGCTCGGCACCCTGCCCGCGCGAGCGGCCCTCGTGATGGATCACCACGACGTCGCCGCGGTAGACGATGCGGCCACCGCTGACGCGGATCCTCAGGCACAGGTCCACGCCCTCCATCCCGTTGCGAAAGCCGGTGTCGAAACCCCTGCCGGCATGGAAGGCGCTGGCCCTGACCGCGAGGCAGGCGGCTGACACACAGTCGAGCTCGTAGCTCGCGCGTGCGGCCGGCAGCTCACCATCGTTGCGGAGGAAGATGTGATGCGGCACCGGGACGCCGAGTTCGTGATGGTTGAAGAACGCGACCCCGGCGTGTTGGAGGGTGCCGTCGGGGTACAGGAGGCGTGGGCCCGCGATGGTGACACCCGGTTCGAGTGCTTGATCGACGAGGGTCTCCAGTGCGCCGGGCGGAACCTCGGTGTCGTTGTTGAGGAACACGAGCACCTCGCCGCGGGCGACCTCGGCACCCGCGTTACAGCCCCCGGCGAAGTTTCGATTCTCGCCGAGCAGTCGCACGGTCGCCACGTCTGACCAGGCCTGCAACAGCGAGGGCGTGTCGTCGGGTGAGTCATTGTCGACGAGCACCAGCTCCCAGTCGCGGCCGAGCCGGTCTCCGAGCGCCGCCCTCACCGAGTCCAGACAACGCTCGGTCACCGCGCGCTGGCCGTAGGTGACGATGATGATCGACGCCCGCATCAGAGGAGGCCCATCGGACTTGCCGCGGGCACCGCCGCCAGCGGGTCGGCCAGCGCTCGAGTTCCGGGCTCGCGTCCGTCGGCGAGGTAGGTGTCCCCGTTGTAGGTCGCGATCCCGAGTGTGACCCGGACGAGGGAGGGCATCGATTAGATAATCGCCACGGCGGGCGGTCGCTTGAGGGCGGCGCACGCGGCGTCGCTCTCGCGAGCGTTCAGCTCGATCCACTTGTCGATCTCAGGCTTGTGGTCGTCGTAGTACGCGACGGCGGCGCGGGGAGGTCGACGGGTAGCTCCAAGTAAGCGGCCACTTCTTGTTCGTCGCCGTCGTTGTCTCGGACCACCCAGATCGCTTCCCAGACGTCGAGTCCGGTTCCAACCAGCGGTGGGCGGCGGCCAGCGGGCCGTCTGCGAACCTGATCAACGAGTGCTCTTCGGCCATGTTTCGCAGGTCGCACAGTCAGAGGCTGCTTCTCAGCCGCCGCCACGGTTCTTGCGCGACGAAACCTCAATGGCGGCGGGGCGATTCGAGCCCTCCGGTCCTGCACGGCGTGGGGGACCGAGCCTCGACCTGATCGACGAGCTGAACGCCTGGCGGGCAGAGCACCAGCCCGAGAGCGTCGACGAGTTCGTGTTCGCCACCCACAGCGGCCGACCACGGGACAAGGACAGCGTCCGCGAGCGGGTCCTCGTTCCAATCGTCAACCGCGTGAACGAGATCCGTGCCGAGCGTGGGGTCGCTCCACTCCCGAAGAACAGACCGCGTGCACTCCGGCACACAGACACCAGCCTGATGCTCGAGGCCGGCGCGCCGCTGCAGAAGCGCGTCTCGCGCAAGAACGTTCAGGCAGCGTTCGACAGCTTGCTCACCAAGCCCGTGGCCGCCTCCCCGGGCTTAATCATTTTGGGGTTCTTGAGGAGAGCGCGGATGTTCGGTGGCACGGCTTCGACCGGCGAGGTTGGAGCGCGTGGGTCAATCGCGGCGCGTCGCCCGTGATGACGGGCGAAGGGCTCTTGCGGGATGCCGGGGGGTGTCCATGAAGCCGCTACTCCCCGATCGTGGCGAGCCCTGATCTGACTGCGGAGGACCACCGGCGGCGTGGACGCTTCGGCGCACTACGAGCGACAGTCGGCGCGTTTGTTAGCGGTCGACTACAAGCCCGATCGAGCGAGTGCGCCGCTTGCCCCCGCGGCGCAGCAGCGGCCAGGTGCCGCCATCCGCGTGGGCCCTTTACGCCTCAAGCAGTCATACCAGCCAGGTGGCTGCTCTGAATGTAAGGCGTGGCGCCCTACGACCGCGAGACGTCGCTCCCCCACCTGGGAGAGCAGGCGTCTGCGGCGGTTCAAATGGGCCCTTTTGCCACTTGTCGCCAGGGAAAGCCGCGACTTCCGATTCCTTCGCCGGGGGCAAAGGCTTCGAGTATGTTCTGGCCGCACAAATCGGCGTAGGCGGGTGAGGCTCCATCGGCGGCAACTACTCCCCGAGGCCTCGGAGATCAGGCAGCCAGATCAACTCCCCGCGTCCAGCTCGCATGGCCCACCAGCGCAACGGGTCTGTAAATGCGGCTCTGAGATTGTTCGCAGAGCGTCCGACACCGACCCAAGCGCCGCATGAACTCCGCCCAGTGAACCGTGGCTCCGCGCCCCGACCACACGCCGACCGAGACGTAGTTCCTTGCGCCTTTTGCGACCTTGAGCAGGGCGAAGGACTCGGCGCCGCCGTGGTCGAGCAGCCATTCACTGAACTCCGTCCATTCTTTCACGAAGGCGTCTTCGGCCTTGGGTCGTACGCTCCACTCCGCGAGGGTGTACGCCGGCTGGGCGCTCGGAACGTCGATCATGGTTTCCCCACCACCCGCAGGGACGGGAAGGCCATTCGATGCTCCCTTCTTTATTGCGGTTTCGGCTGTTGAGGTTGGTTGTGAACCACGCATTGGGCCTGCTTCCTTTCGGTTCGTTCTGTTCCCAGGGGAAGCCGCGGCCAGTTCCGCGGGCGCTCCCGGGGCGACCGGTTACGGTCTCGTCGCGCCTGGGAGTGTGATCAACGATGGCCGGTCGCACATCGCGCAAACGCTCATTTCGTGCCCGGGATCTTTAGACGCGCCTGCGCGCTCTTTAGATCAAGTCGGGAGCGGCTCGGACCGCTCCCGTCTGCCACCGACCGGCCGATCGTGGCGTGCGCACAACTGGAGGCCGGTCCGTGATACCGCAAAGAAGACCTTGCGCACCGCTCTCCCAAAGACGAGCGACAACAGGGCGCTCTTGACCCCGGCGGGCGTCTGCCTGGCCAGGGTGAGCAAGCTAGGCTGGCGATCGTCGCCCGTTGCTGCTTCCGGGACAATTCGGGCCACGCGCGCGGCCACGTCGTCGCGACGTGGCTGCTCCGTCGTCATCGCGCTCGTCGGCCTCGCGACCGTCCGGCGAGGAAAGCGCTCGTCAGCGGCGGCGTTCCCGGGCGCATGCACGACGCCTGGATCGGCCACGGCGCGGCCGTGGCCGCTCCGCCGCCCGAGCGGCAACGATGGCTTCCCATGGGAGACGTGCTTCTGGCGGTGGCTGTTGCACAAACGAGCGCCATTGTAGGCAGCACACAGTTACTCGACCGGTCGAGGCCGAACTTTGGCGATTCACCTGACATATACGCAGGTTGAGCGCCAAAGTTCGCCGGGACCGCGGCCTCCGTCCCGGAGGCAGTTGTTACCGGCTCACAATTAATTTCCGGTGTGCTGGCTTTGCGCGACAACCCCGGCGAATACGAGGTCTCTGCCAAGCGCGGGCGAGACACCTGCATCGATGGAATCGCGCTAATCACGGCGCACGTCGAACTCAGTGGAGGGACACACTCGTCCCCTTCCGTTGCGCGCGCAGAGCAGAAGGTTCAGCGAGAGTGCCCCCTGGGCGACGAAGCGGCAGTCTCGGTCGCGCTTTGGTCGCGTCTCTTCGGCGCTGTAAATTCGGTTCCCGGTGAGCGTGAGTCTAGGCGGCTGTCACCTCCTGGGGGATGGTGTCGTCGTTGCCTTCATAGCGGGCTCGTGTGAGGCGCTGGCGGTCTAGCGCGTTGAAGTGGATGCCGTTGGTCTGGTGAATGATGAGAAGGTCCAGGACGGCCCAGACGAGGGTCAGGCAGCTGGTCTCGCCGGGGAAGCGGCCCATGACCTTGGTGCGGCGTTTGACCTCCCCCAGCGACCGCTCGAGCAGGTTCGTGCTGCGCCATCGCCGTCGGTGTCTGAGCGGGCAGCGCAGGTGCACCACGAGCGCGTCGAGGTCGTCGGCGAGGCAGCGGGCGGCGGCGAGGTAGCCCTCGCGCTCGAGCTGGTCGACGAGCGCTGGAGGCGGCGTTTGCCGTCCTGTTCGCTGATGGCTTGGTCGAGCGCCTGCCAGAAGGCGTGTTTGATGCGCTCGCGCTCTCGCTCAGGCAGCTTGGCGTAGAGATTGCGGGCGCGGTGCACACAGCAACGCTGCGGTCGGACGCCGGCCAGCACTGCTCGATCGCCTTGATCAGCCCCGGGGCGCCGTCGGCGACGATCAGCATCGGCGCCCCCAGCCCCCGAGCGATCAGATCCCGCGCAAGCTCCTGCCAGTCCTCGAAGGACTCTCGCATCCCGAGCCGGACTGACAAGAGCACCCGGTCGCCCTCATCGGTGAATCCCCACGCGACCTGCACCCCCTCCTTCGGACCGTCGGGTCGAACCGCGATGAAGGTGGCATCCAGAAACAGCGCCGCGGGCCGAAGGTCGAACAGATCGCGCCGCTTGAACGCTTCAAGGCGCTCCCTGAGCTCCTCGCACATCCGCGACGCCGTCGACTTCGACAGCTTCCCGAGCCCGGCCTCCTCGACTAAGGATTCAACATCGCGCATCGATAAGCCCCGGACGAACGCGCCGATCACCAACGCCTTCAACGGCTCGGTGCGCAACAGCTTCGGCGTGCGCGGGAACAGCTTGGACGCAAATGTCTCGGCCGCCTGGCGCACCTGCGGAATCTCGATCGCCAGCTCCCCCTCGGCCGTCTGCACCCTCCGCGCGCGAAACCCATTGCGCAGCCCGCCCTCCTCGCCGCTGTCCTCCTGATCGCGCCGACGCTCATAGCGAGCCCGGCCCAACCAGGCATCGGACTCGTCCTCCACCGCACGCTGGATGATCAACCTGGCGCCCAACCTCGCCAGCTCCGACAGCGTCTCACGCGGGTTCTCACCCACCCCAACCGACAACATCTGCTCGATCCGAGCTTCGATCTCCGCCGACGGCGGTGCGGTACGTCTCACGGCGTAGGCCTCCTTCATCGTCTTGCAGGACTTGAGGGAACCTACGCCGTCGCCTTGACGGCCGCGGTTCGTCTGGCGGTGGCGCGAGTGATTTGCTTGATGCGCCCGTAAGGCCCCTGAGCCGCGCAGGAAATTGGGGAATCCGCGCGTTTGCGACGGGCGAGCGCCGGCGTTACAGTTCTCGCTCGGGGGGCGCCGAACGACGTTTGGGGCCGATGTTTGGGCGAGATGCAGAGCGCGGGCAGATCGAGTGGGTTCTCGACGCGGCCGTCGGTGGCCCGGCCGGACTCGCGCTGGAGGGGGCTCCGGGAATCGGCAAGACGACGCTGTGGCGAGCGGCGGTGCAGTCTGCGCGCGGCCGCGGTTATCGAGTCCTCACTACGGCTCCGGGTGAGCCCGATGCGGTACTCGCTTTCGCCGGTCTTGGTGACCTGTTCGACGGAGCGGTTCCCGAGTTCGCTGCCGATCTGCCCGGTCCGCAGAGGGAGGCGCTCGCCGGAGCATTATCGCTCGATCGGGCCCCGGAGGGAGCGGCCGAGTCCACGGCACTGCCGCGGGCGATTCTCACCATGGTTCGTCGGCTGGCGCAGAACGGGCCGATGGTCCTGGCGATCGACGACGAGCAATGGCTGGATCGCGCGTCCGCGCGCGTGCTCGCGTTCGCGCTGTGCCGGCTTCGGAAGGAGCCGGTGTGCGTGCTGCTGACCCGCCGTGTGGAAAGCGACGGGGCGCTGTGGCCGGAGCTCGCCAGGAACTTCGGTTCGGATGGGCTCAAAAATCTGACCGTCGCACCGCTGGACCTGGGGACGCTCGACGCGCTGCTTAGGGCGCGGCTCGGGCGCACGATCCCTCGGCCGGTGCTGCGCCGCGTCCACGCGACCTCGGGCGGTAATCCGCTGTTCGCGCTCGCGATCGCGCGCGAACTCGACGCGTCTGGGTCGCGGCCGGACGACATCCCCATCCCCCGGACGCTTTCCGAAGCGATGCACCAGCGCCTGCGCGGCATCGACGATCGGGCCCACGATCCGCTCCTGACAATCGCGGCCGTGTCGCAACCCACCCTCTTGACGCTGCAGGCGGTCCTTCCTGAGTTCCGGCTCAGCGACCTCGATAGCACCGTGCGGGCCGAAATCATTGAGGTCAGCGGGGAGTGCTTCCGGTTCACCCATCCCCTGCTCGCTTCGACGCATTACGCGAGCGCGCCGGCCGCGAAGCGCCGCGAGCTTCACCGGGTCCTGGCGGACGTACTCGACGACGAGGAGGAACGGGCACGTCACCTGGCGCTTGGCGCCGAGGCCCCCGACCGACAGATCGCGCTCGCGCTCGAGCAGGCCGCCGACCTCGCCACCGCCCGCGGAGCGCCCGAGGCGGCCGCGCTGCTGCTGGAAGACGCAGCCAGGCTGACCCCGATCGACACCGTGGAGGCACGCTGGTCACGCACGATCGCCGCCGCCGAACGGCACCTCGCAGGCGGTAACGCTGCCCGGGCGCGCGAGGTGCTCGAGGCGCTCATGCCCGAACTGCCGACGGGGCCCGTTCGCGCCCGAGCGCTCCGCCAGCTCGCATCAACCCAACCCGACGACGGGGCTGTGATGGAGGCGATGCTCGAGCAAGCGCTCGCCGAGGCCGGCGATCACCACCGCCTCCAGGCAGAGATCGAAACCTCGCTCTCTGTCCTCTGTTCGAACCGCACGAAGTTTGCCGCGATGGTCGGGCACGCGGACCGGGCCCTCGCAGCTGCCGAGCGCGTGGAAGATCCCGGGCTGCTCGCCCGGGCGCTGACTGAGCATGAGGCGGTTGCATGCATCACCGGACGCGCCGTCGACTTCGACAATCTGCGCCGGGCGATCGAGCTCGAGGATCCCTCGATGGCAACTACCTGGTTCTCGCCGTCGGGGACGCTTGCCGAGATCCTGTTCTGGTCCGACGACCACGAGGCAGGACGACCGGGGCTCGAAAAGGCGGTCGAGCGGGCCCGGGAGCGAGGGGAGGAATACGACTACGCCGCTTTGCTGCACGCGCTGGCGATGCTCGAGTGGTACGCGGGCAACTGCGAGGTAGCCGAGCGCTACTGCGCCACGGTGGACGCCGCGATACGCGAGCAGGGCATGCGTACGCTCGACAGTTGGCTGGCATGGAGCGACTCGCTGTTCGCCGCCGGTCGCGGCGACCTCGAGCAAGCCAGGACACTCGCGCGGGACGCGATCGAGCTGGCTGAACGGAACGCCGATCCGCTGCTTGCCTCGAACCCGATGACCGTGCTCGCCATGGTCGAGCTGTGGACGGGTTCCCCCGCCTGCGCCCACGAGCTCCTTGGCCCAGTTCGCGAGTCGTTTCTGGCCGACGGGTTCGGGCAGTTGGGCTCGCTGTTCCTTGGCCTGTGGTGGTGCGACATCGAGGCCCTGATCGCACTCGGGCAACTCGACGAAGCACAGCTCGTCGTCGATGACCTACGGTCGCGCGCGGGGACGTACGCCAACCCCAACGCGATCGCGATCGGCGAGCGCTGCCGGGGCCTGCTGCTCGCCGCCCGCGGCGATGTGCCCGCGGCGATCAGCGCGCTCGAGGCCGCGCTACCCGAGCATGCCCGCCGGCCGCTGGCGCCCGAGATCGCGCGCACCCTGCTTGAGCTGGGGACGCTTCAGCGCCGCGCCAAGCAGAAGAACGCCGCCAAGCAAACGCTCGAGCGAGCCCTGGCGATCTTCGAGCCGATGGGCGCACAGATGTGGGTCGACCGGACCCGCGATGAGCTGAGCCGGATCGGCCTGCGCCGCGCGTCGGTCAGCGAAGGGCTGACGCCGGCGCAGATGCGAGTGGCGGAGCTCGTCGTCGACGGGTTGAGCAACCGTGAGATCGCCAGCGCCCTGTACATGAGCCGAAGCAGCGTCGAAGCGCACCTGACCAAGGTCTACCGGGAATACGGCGTGCGCTCGCGCGCGCAACTCGTGGCGGCGTTGTCGAGTGCACCCGCGAGCGCGAGTAACGGCGTGGCAGCGCCTTCGGGTCTGCCGAGCTGAGCGCACCCGAGGGGTGATCCCTCGGGTGCGCCAGCGCCTCAGGAGAGCTTCACGCTGTCGTTTCAGCTGGCCACTCGCGTCTCGCCGGAGCCCGCGGCGGTGAGGCGGCGGTTGCGACGAGTGGCGAGGGCGCCCGTCCCGAGTATCACGATTCCGGTCGCGGTACCGATCCCGACGATCCAGTCGACTGAGCCGGCCGAGTGGTGTTGAACGACCGTTGTGGTGGTGGGCGGGACAGTGCCACCGCCTCCTGGAGCCATCGCTTCGGATGCCAGGGCAGCGGGAGCAGAGGTGGCGCCGGCCAGGCTGACGACGGCAGCGACCACGGGCAGGCAACGATGTAGATGCATGGAACGGTCCTCCTGAGGATCTCGCCGCGGGGGGCGAGGGTTGAACGGTCCGGTCCGGCGGCGGTGTCCTAGTTGCTGGTTGCCGGCCGGCGACTTACTTGCTTGATGCGTCTACGGTACGGCGGCCCCGCAGCCGTGTAAATCGGGAAACCCGCACGTTTGCAGCGGATCCAGACCGCGGTTAGAGTCCCCCCTTCAAGGGGTGCCGGAGACTTGGGGCCGATGTTCGGACGAGACGCACAGCGCACGCAGATCGAGGGTCTCCTCGACTCCTCTGCCGCGCGGCCCGTTGGACTTGCGCTCGAGGGGGCTCCGGGCATCGGCAAGACGACGCTGTGGCGAGCGGCGGTCGCGTCGGCGCGGCGGCGCGGCTACCGGGTGCTTGACGCTGCGCCCGGGGAGCCGGACTCGGCGCTGGCGTTCGCCGGGCTGGGCGACCTGTTCGACGGGGTGATCGACGAGGTCGTGGCCGGTCTCCCGACCCGCAGCGACGCGTCCTATTGGCTGCGCTTTTACTCGAGGACGCCTCCGCGGAGCCGACGGCGTTGCCACCGGCCGTGCTCGGCCTTGTTCGCGGTTTGGCGGCGCGGGGGCCGGTCGTCCTGGCCATCGACGATGAGCAGTGGCTTGACCCGCCGCCGGTTCGCGTCCTCGCGTTCGCGCTGTGCCGACTTCGCGAGGAGCCGGTGTGCGTGCTGCTGACCCGCCGCGTAAAGGGCGACGGGGCGCTATGGCCGGAGCTCGCCAGGAACTTCGGCTCGGATGGGCTCAGGGATCTCACCGTCGCGCCGCTGGACTTGGGAACGCTCGACGCGCTGCTCAAGGGGCAGCTCGGGCGCACGATTCCCCGGCCGGTGCTACGCCGCGTCAACGCGACCTCGGGCGGCAATCCGCTGTTTGCGCTCGCGATCGCGCGCGAGCTCGACGCGTCCGCAGCTCGACCGGACGACATCCCGATCCCCCGGACGCTTTCCGAAGCGATGCAGCAGCGCCGGCGCGGCATCGACGATCGGGCCTACGATCCGCTG
>Ga0335074_10014723_pt1 | contig 10966 bp, 9 predicted proteins | sample Lox_Sample_23_FD_206715 | JGI IMG/M metagenome (GOLD analysis project Ga0335074, IMG submission 206715) | Soil microbial communities from Loxahatchee National Wildlife Refuge, Florida, United States - Lox_Sample_2.3 | ecosystem: Environmental > Terrestrial > Soil > Wetlands | place: USA: Florida... | reverse complement strand
CGCGGGTGCCGCGCAGGGTGTCGACGTCGATCTTGAGGGCCAGCTGCACGTCAGGGACCGCCGGCGGGGCGAGCCGCGCGGATCGGGCGCGGATCGGGCGCGCCGCGGGCGGCGCTCACCCGCGCGGCTCCTCCAGCAGGGCGCCCGCCTGCACGGTCTGGCCGCGGTAGGCGTCGAAGATCTGGCGCAGCGCCTCCTGCATGCTCACGCGCGGGGACCAGTCCAGCTCGGCGCGCGTGTTCTCGATCCTGGGTACGCGGTGCTCGACGTCCTGGTAGCCGCTGCCGTAATAGGCGGCCGCGGTGGTCTCGACCAGGCGCACGCGCGCGGCGCTGGCACGATATTCGGCATACTCCGCGGCGATGGCGAGCATCTGCTCGGCGAGCTCGCGCACCGACAGGCTGTTGGCGGGGTTGCCGATATTGTAGATGCGGCGGCTCGCGCGCCCGCCGCGGTTCTCGATGATCTTCATCAGGGCATCGATGCCGTCGCTGACGCCGGTGAAGCAGCGTCTCTGGCGCCCGCCGTCGACCAGCTGCACGTTCTCGCCGCGCACGATGTGGCCGAGGAACTGCGTGATGACGCGCGAGCTGCCCTCCTTGGCGGCGTTCAGATTGTCCAGGCCCGGCCCGATCCAGTTGAACGGGCGAAACAGCGTGTAATCGAGCTCGCCACGCAGGCCATAGGCATGGATGACCCGGTCGAGCAGCTGCTTGGAGCAGGCGTAGATCCAGCGCGGCTTCTCGATCGGACCGTACACCAGCTCGGAGGCGTAGGGATCGAACTCGGCGTCGCGGCACATGCCGTACACCTCGCTGGTCGAGGGGAACAGCACGCGCTTGCCGTGCTTGACGCACAGTCGCACGATGTACAGGTTCGCCTCGAAATCCAGCTCGAACACGCGCAGCGGCTCGCGCACGTAGGTCGCGGGTGTGGCGATCGCCACCAGCGGCAGCACCAGGTCGCACTTCTTGACGTGGTATTCGATCCACTCGCGGTTGATGGTGATATCGCCCTCGAAGAACTGCAGGCGTGGGTTGCCCTGCAGCGGCGCGATGCGATCGCTGTACATGTCCATGCCGTAGATGCGCCAGTCGGTGGCGGCGAGGATGCGCGCCGACAGATGGTGGCCGATGAAGCCGTTGACGCCGAGGATCAGGATCTTCACGGGCACTCCAGGCAGGGCTCGAGCGGCAGGGCGCGCTCGCCGAACTCGCGGTAGAAGGCGCCGGCGCTGGCGATGTGCGCGCCGAGCTGAAATTCCAGCAGCTGCAACGAGCCGTCGCGGCACAGCGCGTGCACGACGCCGTCCTGCCAGCGCAGCTGCGGGGCCTCGGCTGCGAGCTCCACGGCACCCGGCAGCGAGCGCCAGATGGCCAGCGGCATGCCGGCCGCGCGGCTGAACGCGCCCGGATAGGGCGGTGCGACCGCGCGCACCAGATTGTGCGCGGCCAGCGCGCCGCGCCGCCAGTCGATCGCGCCGTCGCGCGCGCTGCGGCGGCCGAAGCGGGTGGCGGCGGCGGCGTCCTGCGGGGTGTGCGGCGCATCGCCCGCCAGCAGCGCCGGCAGCGTGCGATCCAGCAGCAGCTCGGCCGCCACGGTGACCTTGCGGAACACCTCCACCGCGGTGTCGTCGGGCAGGATCGGCACCGCCTCGCGCGCGACGATCGGGCCGGCGTCCGGCTCGGCCGTCATCGCGTGCAGCGTCGCGCCCGTCTGGCGCTCACCGTGCAGCACCGCCCAGTTCACCGGCACGCGGCCGCGATACTTCGGCAGCAGCGAGCCGTGCAGGTTGTAGGCGCCGCGCGGCGGCAGCGCCAGCAGCGCCGCGCCGAGCAGCCGGCGGTAGTAGAACGAGAACAGAAAGTCGGGCTGCGCGGCGGCGACCTCGGCGATCACCTCGGGCGCATTCGGGTCCGCGGGGGTGCGCACGCGGATGCCGTGCCAGGCCGCGTGACGCGCGACACTGTCGAACCAGATGCATTCGCCGGCGGCGTCCTCGTGGGTCAGGACCAGCGGAACGCACACCCCGTGCGCGAGCAACGTGCGCAGGCCGCGCACGCCGACGTCGTGATAGGCGAACACCACGGCGCGAACGCGCGCGCTCAAGAGCCGCGCTCCGGACGCGATGTGGCGTACGTCACGGCCGGCAGCGGCAGCTGCTCGGGAGCCGCGGCGGGCGGGGCGGGCGCAGCAGGCTCGGCGGGCCCGGCGGGCTCAGCGGGCTCGGCGGACGGGGCGGGCGCGGCCGTGCGCTCCATCACCGCGCCGACGATGTAGCGCGGCCGGCGGCGCACCTCGTCGTAGATGCGGCCGACATACTCGCCCACCAGCCCGATGCCGAACAGCGCCGTGCCGATGAACATGAACGCCAGCGCGAACAGCGTGAATACGCCCTGGACCTCGGCCCCCAGGAGCAGGCGGCGGACCATCAGCAGAACGAACAGCACGCCGGAGAGCAGCGAGACGCAGATGCCGAACACCGAGAACAGCTGCACCGGCACGCTGGAGAAACCGGTCATCAGATCGAAGTTCAGGCGCAGCAGCCGCAGCATCGAGTACTTGGAGCGCCCGCCGCCGCGCTCCTCGTGACCGACGAGGATCTCCACGGGGCTGACGGCGAAGGTGTATGCGAGCGCCGGCACGAAGGTGTTGTACTCCGAGCACTGGTTGACGGCCTCGACCACGCCGCGCGCGTAGCCGCGGAACATGCAGCCCTGGTCGGTGATGCGCACGTGCGTGATACGCTCGCGCAGGGTGTTCATCAGCCGCGAGGCCCAGCGGCGCCAGACGGCATCCTGGCGCTGCCGGCGGATGGTGCCGACGTAGTCGTGCCCCGCGTCCATCTGCGCGACGATGCGCTCGATCTCCTCGGGCGGGTTCTGCAGGTCCGCGTCCAGCGTGACGACGTAACGCCCGCGGGCATGCGCAAAGCCGGCCAGGATCGCGCGGTGCTGGCCGAAGTTGCCGGCGAACAGCACCACGCGTGTGACATCGGGACGCTGCTCGAACTGCGCGCGCAGCAGCGCCGCGGAGCGATCGCGGCTGCCGTCGTTGACGAACACGATCTCATAAGTGCGCCCGAGCGCATCGAGTGCCGGATAGAGGCGCTGGAAGAGCTTGGGCAGCACCTGCTCCTCGTCGTAGACGGGAATGATCACCGAAAGCTGCGGGGCACCGGCGACGGCGGTGATGGCGGCGGCGCGCGCGTGCGCCGGGTCGCCGGCCGGAGCCGGCCGACCCCCGGCCGTGAGCCCGCCGCCGCGGCCGCGCGGCCGCGCGCTCATCGGATCGCCCCGAGCACCGCGGCGGCGGTGTCGCAGACCCGCCCCACGTCCTCATCGCGCATCGCGGGAAACAGCGGCAGCGTCACGATGCGCGCACCGATGCGCTCGGCGACCGGGAATTCGCCGGGCTCGTGGCCGAGGTTGCGATAGAAGCTCATGAGGTGGACCGCTGGATAGTGCACTCCGACGCCCACGCCCGCGGCGTGCATGCCACGGATGAAGGCGCCGCGATCGACGTCGGGCGGCAGAACGATCTGGAACATGTGCCAGTTGCTCTGCGTGAAGTCGGCGGGCGGCAGCTCGCAGCCGAGCGCGACATCGAAGCGCTCGAAGTAGCGGCGCGCCAGCGCGCGCCGGCGCGCGGTGAACTCCTCCAGGCGCGCGAGCTGACCGAGCCCGAGGCGTGCGGCCACGTCCGTCATGTTGAACTTGCCGCCGGGCAGCGTCGCATCCATGGCGCCGTCGGCGAAGCGCTCCACGCCCTGCAGCCGCCACAGCTCGCAGCGACGCGCCTCCTCGGCGTCATTCACGACCAGACAGCCGCCCTCGGCGGTGGTCAGGTTCTTGTTGGCGTGAAAGCTGAAGGCCACCAGGTCGCCGCCGGCGCCGATGCGCACTCCGCCGCTGCTGGCGCCGAAGGACTGCGCCGCGTCCTCCAGCACCCGCAGCCCGTGCCGACGCGCGATCTCATGCAGCGCCGCGCGCTCGACCGGCAGGCCGGCGAGGTCCACCGGCAGCAGCATCCGCGTGGCCGGACCGATCGCCGCCTCGAGACGCGCCAGATCGATGTTGCGCGTCACGGGATCCACGTCGACGAATACCGCGCGTGCGCCGGCGCGCACGATGACATTGGCGGTGCCGACCCAGGTGAGCGGCGAGGTGATCACCTCGTCGCCCGCGCCGATGCCGGCGAGGGCCAGGCCGATCTCCAGCGCCGCGCTGCCGGAGTTGACTGCGCGCACCGGTCGCTCGCCGCACCAGCCCGACAGCTGCGCCTCGAACTCGCGCACCTGCGGGCCGCTGGTGATCCAGCCCGAGCGCAGCACCTCGGCGACGCCGGCAATGGTCGCCTCGTCGATCGAGGGTCGGGCAAACGGCAGGTAGTCCTGTTTCACGATGGCATCCTGCTCCTCGATGGCATCCTGCTCCACGGCGTCCGCGCGCAGCGCCGCAGGCGACATCAGCTGCGCGCGACCAGCCAGCATCCGAGGATGATGATGCCGATACCGGCGATGCGCTGCGCGCTGAGCTGCTCGGCGAACAGCGCCCAGGCCGCCAGCGCGTTGACCACGTAGCCGATCGACAGCATGGGATAGGCGATGCTGACATCCACGCGCGTAAGGGCCAGGATCCACACCGCGACGCTGACCACGTAGCAGGCCAGCCCCGCGAGAATGGGGCCGTTGAACACGGCGCGCTCCAGCAGCAGGCCGGCGTTGGCGAAGCCGATCGACACCGCACCCAGAGCGCGCGCGCCTGCCTTCAGCAGCAGCTGTGCGAGCGCATTGAGCAGCACCCCGGTCAGTATCAGCGCCAGGTCCGCGCCTCTCATGATCACCGCCTGACTCCCCGCCGCCGCCTCATCGCCCGACGCCAGTCACTCGCGCACCACCGCGACGAACGACGGCGCAGTGTATATCACGTGCATCGGCGCGCCCAATGATTGCAGGCGCTGGTAGTCGCCGGCACGCAGGATCGCGAGCGCCGAGCGCTCACGCTTCCACAGCGCCGCGAATTGCCCGAGGGTATCGATGCCGAGCCGCGGCTCGCGGCTGAGCCCATAATCGAGCTCGCCACGGTAAGCCACGAGCGTGCAGGTGCGCCGCAGGTAGAAGGGTGCAGTCTGCACGTACAGGTTCACGCAGTAGAAGTGGCGATACCTATCAATGAACGGGGACAGCTGGCGCGACAGCTGCCGTTCGGCCTGTGCGCGCGGCAGCTGCGCCAGGCCGAGCAGCACCGCCTCGACCAGCAGCAGCGCGCCGAGCGCGGCGCTCGCGCCGCCGAGCAGCGGCCGACCGCGCCGGCAACAGTAGCTGCCGGCGGCGGCACCGGCGGCCAGCAGCGCCAGAGCACCCATGAACAGCGCCTCGCTCGAGGCGGAGGCGCCGGCGACCAGCCTCGCGGTACGCGGCCAATGCGTGATCAGCAGCGCCGCGATCAGCGCGAGCGCCGCGGCGGCGGCCACGGCGCCCAGATGCGCGGCCAGGCGCGCCGCGGGCAGGCGCGCGAGGCTGCGTCCCATGAGCAGGCTCAGCGCCGGCACCATCGGCAGGATGTAGGTGGCGAGCTTGGACTGCGACAGGCTGAAGAACACGAATACGAACCCCGCCCATAGCAGCAGCAGGCCGGTCGCGCGCTCGGCGCGCGCGGCACGCACACCCTCGAGCAGCGTACGCGGCAGCAGCGTGAGCCACGGCAGCAGTCCGACGGCCAGCACCGGCACGAAGAACCACGGCGGCTCGTAGCGGTTGAACTGCGCGCGGCTCGTGAAGCGCTGAAAGTGCTCGAAAATGAAGAAGAACTGCGCGAAGCCCGGATGGCGCCGCGACACCAGCACGAACCACGGCGCGGCGAGCGCGCCCAGCGCCGCCAGCGACCACCACGGTTTGGCGCGCAGCAGGAGACCGGCATCGCGATAGGTCAGCATGTAGAGCAAGGCGACCACCCCGGGAATGACGATGCCGATCAGTCCCTTGGACAGCATCGCCAGCGCCACGCCGAGGGCGAGCAGCAGCGCAGAGCTGCCAGACCCGAGTCGTCGGTCAGGCATCACGGGGTCCGCGGGATTCGCGGGGCTCGCGGGGTCCACGGGGTCCGCGGGCTGCGCCGCAGACCCGTGAACCAGCAGCGCCAGCGCGCTCATGGCCATCTGCAGCGTGAAGCACAACCCCATGTCCAGCGTGGCCACGCGCGCCAGACCCGCATACAGCAGCGCGCCGGCCTGCACGATGACGCCGAACCGGGCTGCGCGCTCCCCGTACAGCCGCCGCCCGATGAGGAAGGTGAGCGCCAGCCCCAGAAAGCCGCACAGCGCCGACCACAGCCGCGCGGTCCAGGCGTGCAGTCCGGCCACCTCGAAGGCCACGGCAGTGGTCCAGTACTGCAGCGGGGGTTTCTCGAAATACTCGATGCCGTCGAGCCGCGGGGTCACCCAGTCGCCGCTGACGAGCATCTCGCGGGGAATTTCGGCATAACGGCCCTCATCGGGGTTGAGCAGGTACGGGGTGTCGAGCGGCAGAAACCACAGCAGCGCCAGCGCCAACCACGCCAGCGCGAGCGCGCGGCGCGGCTTTGCGCCTGGCATCGGGCGTGGCATCGGGTGCGGGCGCGGCCCGGCGCCGCTGGCAGGTGAGGACATGGCGGCTGTCCCGGCGGCGCGGCCTTCAGCCTGGAGCGGCGCCGTCCGCCGCGGCCGGGCTGGACTGGCGGTGCCACAGCGCGAGGCTGCGGCCCGCGCCGAAGGACTGGCTCATGACGAGGTGGTAATCGGGCGGGAGCGCGACGTCCCGCGCATGGCTGACATTCTGTATCAACAGCCAGCCCGGCAGCAGCACCGGCCCGGCGAGCGCCAGCAGCACCGCGGCACCGGTGACCGCGGTGGCCAGTGCGCACACTCCCGCGGCTGCGGGCACACCGCGAAACAGCCGGCGATGCAGCAGCAGCGCCCCGGCGCCGCTCAGCGCGAGCAGCATCGCCAGGGCGATCGGCGGGGTCAGCGCGCGGGTCCACACCCAGGCGGCCACGGGCGCCGCGAATGCGTAGACGCACAGCAGCGCGACCTGCGCCCGCCAGAAACCCACCGACCCGGCGTCGATGGCCGACTGCCGCGCCTGCTGCCACCACCGGTACGCGCGCAGGCCAAGCCACAGAAACAGCAGCGGCAGCACGGGCAGCAGGTAGGTCTCGCGCTTGCTCGCCGACAGCGACAGCAGCAGCAGCATCGCCGCGGACATCAGGGCGCCGTAGCGTGCCGCGTCGGGAGCGCGCGCCACCCGGCGCCAGTGGCTCGGCCGCAGCGCCTCGAGCAGCGCCGGTACCCAGGGCAGCGCGGCGTAGGGCAGCGTCCAGACGTAGTAGAGCAGCGGCTGTCGATGCCCGGTGGCCCCGGGGTGCAGCAGGCGCTGGACGTGGTTGACGTAGCCCCACTCCCAGAGAGCGGCGCGCCCGCCGGCGGCGTAGATCGCCAGCGCCAGCGCACCGAGCATCGTCGCCAGCAGAATGCAGCCGGCCACGGGTCTGAGCCTGCGCCAATGGATCGGGCGATCGATGAGCACGTAGGCCGCGAGGCCCGCACCGATCAGCACCGGCCCGATCGGACCCTTGATCCACAGGGCGGCGACCAGCGAGGCGTACAGCAGGCCGCGCAGCCGGCGGCAGTCCGCCTCTGACGCCAGCAGCCACCAGGCCGCCCAGGCGGCTGCCGTGGTTGCGAGCATCAGCAGCGGGTCGAGCAGCACCCAATGGGTGGAGACCAGGAACTGCACGCTGCTCGCCAGCATGAAGGCACAGGTCAGTCCCGCGGCGCGCGAGCGGGCGACCGCCGCGGCCCAGGCGTACAGCAGCGCCAGCGTCGCCAGGCCCGAGACGACGCTGACCGAGCGCGCGGCGAGTACCGAGGGTCCGCCGGCCAGCCGGTAGGCGCCGGCCATGACCCAGTAGTACAGCGGCGGCTTTTCGATGAAGCGGCGGCCGTCGAGCGTCGGAATCAGCCCCGGCGCGAGCGCCATCTCGCGACCGATCTCCGCCTCGCGGGGCTCATCGGGGGTCCACAGGCCTCGATTGCAGCCCAGCAGCGCGAGCACCAGCAGAGCGAGCCACGGCCAGGCGTAGCGCATGCGGCGAGCGCCCGACCCCAGGGGAGACATGCTGTGATCCATCCGACAAGCCGCCATGGGCGACGGCCGGGCACTGTAGCGGCTACACCGCCCTGCGCCAATCGCCCGGCGGGCGGCCGGCGGGCGGCCGGGTTGCGGCCCGGCGATCGGCCCAGCGGCCGGCCCAGCGCCCGGCCCGGTTGACAGCCCTCGCGGCTGCGGCAATGCTCTGGTGCGTGGCAGCCATGGCACTGTGGATCGGCACGCGCAAGGGCGCCTTCGTGCTGCGCCCGGACCGCCAGCGCCGCCGCTGGCAGCTGTCGGGACCGCAGTTCCTCGGCCACATCGTCCATCACATCGTGCAGGATCCCCGCGATCCGCAGACGCTGCTGATGGCCGCCCGAACCGGGCACCTCGGCCCCACGGTCTACCGCTCGACGGACCGCGGCCGTCACTGGGCAGAAGTGCCGGGACCGCCGGCCTTTCCCCAGGCCGGTGACGGGAAGAGCGGCCGCGCGGTGGACCGCGTGTTCTGGCTGACACCGGGACACCCCGAGCAGCCCGGGGTGTGGTACGCGGGCACCGCGCCGGCGGGCCTGTTTCGCTCGGAGGATGCCGGCGCACACTGGGCGCCGGTGTCCGGCTTCAACGAGCATCCGATGTTCTCGCAATGGGCCCCGGGCCGCGGCACCCCCGACGGGGAGCTGCTGCACTCCATCCTCGTCGATCCGCGCGATGCGCGGCATCTGTATCTGGCGATCTCGGTCGGGGGCGTGTTCGAATCGACCGACGCGGGCGCGAACTGGCATCCGCTGAACGAAGGCGTGGCGGCGGATTTTCTGCCCGACCCCAATGCGCCCTTCGGCCACGACCCGCATTGCGTGGTGCTGCACCCGCGCCAACCCGACCGGCTCTACCAGCAGAACCACTGCGGCATCTACCGCCTCGACCGCCCGGAGCGGCGCTGGCAGCGCATCGGTCGGGCCATGCCCAAGCGCATCGGCGACGTCGGCTTTCCGATCGTGGTGCATCCCCACGAGCCGGAGACGGCCTGGGTGCTGCCCATGGACGGCAGCGGCGTGTGGCCTCGCACCTCGATCGCCGGCCGGCCGGCGATTTACGAGACACGTAACGGCGGGCGCTCCTGGCGGCGCCGCGACCACGGTCTGCCGCGCGCCCACGCGTGGCTGACCGTGCTGCGGCAGGGCATGTGCACGGACGGGGCGGCACGGCCCGGGCTGTACTTCGGCACCACCGGCGGGGAGATCTGGGCGAGCAGCCATGCGGCGGAGAGCTGGCGATGTGTCGCGCAGCATCTGCCGGAGATCTACTCCGTGACCGTGGCGCGGCACTGAGATCCGCGGCCGCCGCGCACCCATGGCCTGCTCGGTCCACGTCGCCAGCCCCCTGCGCGACTACACGCGCGGCGCCGCCGTGGTGCGCGTCGAGGGCGCAACCCTCGGACAGGTGCTCGCGGAGCTGGAGCGCTGCTACCCGGGGATGCGCTTTCGCATGATCGACGAGCAGCAGCGGATACGTCCGCATATCCGCATTTTCGTGGCGGCGCGCGAAGCCCGTGACCTGGCACAACCGGTTGCAGCGCAGGATTCGGTACACTTGATCTGCGCGCTGTCGGGCGGCTGAGCCCGGCCCTCGCGCAGCGCCGCTGCGTCGCGCACCGCACTTGAGTCGCGCACCACCCGCCCCACATCAGATCCGGCCATGTCCTCCTCCAAGCCCATATCCACTCCCGCTGCGCCGCCGCGGGCAGCGCCGCAGCCGGCGGCAGCGCTGTCGGGCGCACCGCTATCGCTGGCGCTATCGGCGGCCGAGCGCGAGCGCTACAGCCGTCACCTGCTGCTGCCGGAGATCGGCGCCGACGGGCAGCAGCGGCTGAAGGCCGCGCGCGTGCTGGTGATCGGCGCCGGCGGGCTGGGCTGCCCCGCGGCGCTGTACCTGGCCGCCGCCGGCGTCGGCACGCTCGGGCTGCTCGACTTCGACCGCGTCGAGGCATCGAACCTGCACCGCCAGGTGCTGTTCACCAGCGAGGATGTCGGGGCGCCGAAGGCCGAACGCGCGCGCGCGCGGCTCGCGCTGCTGAACCCGACGGTGAACATCGTCGCGCACCAGACCGAGCTGTGTGCGGCGAACGTGCGCGAGCTGCTCGAGGGCTACGAGCTGATCGTCGACGGCAGCGATCGCATCGGCACCCGCTACCTGGTCAACGACGCGTGCGTGCTGTACGGCAAGCCGCTGGTCAGCGCCGCGATCCACCGCTTCGAGGGCCAGGCCATGACGTATGCGCCCGGCCGCGGTCCATGCTATCGGTGTCTGTTCCCCGAGATGCGCGACGGGGTGCTGCCGAACTGCGCGCAGGCCGGAGTGCTGGGGGTCCTGCCGGGGGTGCTCGGGGCGCTACAGGCGACCGAGGCGATCAAGCTGCTGCTCGGCATCGGCGAGCCGCTCGTCGGCCGGGTGCTGGTGTACGACGCGCTCAGCCTGCGCTTCGACGAGTTTCACATCGAGCGGCGGCCCGACTGCGCCGTGTGCGGCGAGCATCCGAGCATCCACGAGCCGCGCGATCCGCCGGGCTTCTGCACGCTCGAGGAGCAGCAGCGCGTAGCGCGCATCTCGGCGCGCGAGCTGGCGCGGCGCCTGGCGGCCGGCGGTGCGGCGCCGCCGCTGCGTCTGATCGACGTGCGCGAGCCCGACGAGTACGCGCGCGGCCATCTGCCGCGCGCCGAGAACCTGCCGCTGCCGCGCATCGAGGAGCAGGGCTTTGCGGAGCTGGCACTGGCGCGTGAGGCACCGGTGGTATTCCTCTGCAGGAGCGGCGTGCGCAGTCTCAAAGCCTGCGCGCTG
>Ga0335074_10014721_pt1 | contig 10967 bp, 9 predicted proteins | sample Lox_Sample_23_FD_206715 | JGI IMG/M metagenome (GOLD analysis project Ga0335074, IMG submission 206715) | Soil microbial communities from Loxahatchee National Wildlife Refuge, Florida, United States - Lox_Sample_2.3 | ecosystem: Environmental > Terrestrial > Soil > Wetlands | place: USA: Florida... | reverse complement strand
GCGGCGCGGCCCGCAGCCAGTGCCGCTCATCATCGAACCGCAGCAGGACCTGTGCCACGGCGATGCACGCCAGCTCGGCGTCGGTCACCTCGGGGCGGCCGCCCGGCCCGCGCCGGGCGAACCCGCGCACGGGGATAATGCGATCGGTCAGTTCCACGTAGAGTGCGGTCAGGAGAGTGTCCAGGTCGCCGATCACGGGTGGGCTCCAAAGGTCCGGACGTGTGTAGACACGCCGAATCCTGGACACTCTTCGCTTTCAGGTCACGAACCCCGCGCGGCGTGTCGCGGCACAAGCCTGCTGCCAGCCGCTAAACCCCGATCAACGATCTAGGTCTAGGTGGGTTCGGTATACGAGCGGCCGCGGCCGGGGCTCGAATAGCGCCTACTGGTCCGGCATCATGGTCCGGTGCGGGAAGCACATTGGTGACCCCTGTACCGGACCATGATAAAGACCCATTGACCGGCAACCGCGAACGTTCGCCGGGTCTCAGCCGCGGTGGATGATTTCGATGCCCGCGCCGGGCCAGGCGCTGATGACCCGCCCCACAGACCATCCCCGCGCAACATCCTGAAAGTGCCCGACCGCCCCGCCTGCGCCCGCGGGAGTGAGCGGCTCTCAGTTGAAGGTGATCTCCTCGCCCTCCGCGGGCTTGTCCGTGACCGCCTTGCCGCGGGCGGCCATCTCAGCCTCGTGCTTGGCGAACATCGCCCGCGCGGCTGCCCTGCGCTCCTCGCCAAGTTGCTCGCCGTGCTCGCCGACCCATCCGTACGACTGCTGCCGCGCGATGATGCCCTGCTCGAAGCGCGGGATGACGTACTTCGCGTACAGCTCATAGGAGTGCCTGCGGTCGTCGTAGTTCGCCCAGTCGGTGGCCGACAGCAGGATGCAGCCGACGTCGGGGAACCTCTTCTGGATCTTCTCGATCTGCGCGATCGCGTCGTCCGGGGTCCCGATCACCGCGTAGCCGGATTCGGCCGCGAACCACTCGACCGGATCCTCGCCGGCCGGGACATTCATCCGGGTCGCATCGCTGTTCTGCGAGTAGGCCAGCCACTTCTCGAACCCGTGCCGGATCTGCTGCCTCGCGAGTTCCCGCGTCTCCGCCAGATGCGCCCGGATCAGGATCCGCAGCCGACGAGGGTCCATCGTACGGCCTTGCTCGGCCGCGATGTCGTTCGCGATCTGCCAGTTCGTGCCGAGCGAGTCAAAGCCCGGCCCCGCCATCGTCGCGATCACGCAGAGCATGCCCAAGTCATGCTTTCCCGCGACCCGGGCTCCCGACGGGGTGAACGCGCTGGTTACCGCGATTTCCGGGTACGGCACGGAGTACGGTGCGAGCTGCAGCCGCGCCTCGTTCAGCTGGTACCACTCGGTCTTCTCCGTCACCGATTCTCCGCGCAAGAGCCGCAGGAGGACATCGATGCCTTCCGCCATCCGGTCACGCTGCACGGCCGGGTCGATCCCCATCATCAGCGCGTCGGAGGGCCGCGATCCCGGGCCGATCCCGACCATGAAGCGACCACGGGTCATGTGGTCCAGTTGAACGATGCGGCCAGCCGCCATCAACGGGTTGTGGTACGGCAGCGACATGACCCCAGTGCCGAGCCGGATGTACTTCGTCCGCGCCGCCGCCATCGCGACGAACAGCTCTGGAGACGCGATGATCTCGAATCCGCCCGAGTGGTGCTCGCCGATCCACGCTTCACTGAAGCCGAGTTGGTCCAGGTGCTCCAAGAGCTGAAGGTCCTGCTCGAAGTTCAACGTCGGATTCTCCGGCACCGCGTGATGCGGTCCCATGAAGATTCCGTGTCGCAGCCGGACGGGAGGAAGTCCCCAGCCGTAGTTCCTGCTGTCCAGTACCATGCGTACTTCACCTTTCCCCGACCGGCTGCATCGCTCGGTGCCCTAGCTGGGTTCGCGGCTGGTGTCAGGCACTCGAACTGACGCTGCCGTGCCCCTCACACTACTGACCAACAACTCACTAAGCAAGGTGGCATTTTGGTTTTTCGCACATGCGCCAGGCGGGAGGCAGGTTCGGCTGCCTAGAGCCGTCCTGCCCCGCATTGGCATGCGGCCAGCCTCACAGATCCCGTCCGCCATTTACGGGAACCGTGGCACCGGTGATGTACGACGCCTCTTCCGACAACAGGAAAAGCGCGACCGAGGCCAGTTCGTCCGGCGAGCCAGGACGGCCCAGCGGAACCCGGCTGAGGGCGACCGGGTCGAACTGCGGCAATCCGCCCGGGCTGTCGGGGTAGTTCTCCGGGTTGCGGCTCGTGTCCATCACGCCCGGCTGGATCAGGTTGACCCTGATGTTGTACTGGCCGAAATTGCGCTGCACATAGCGCAGCAGCTCCGGCCGGTTGCGTGCGTAGAACCCGGGGGGCTTGGTGTACCGGTTCGCGCCGGGCAGTCCCAGGTCCTGGCCTCCTACGGCGAGCACCGCCCCGTCACGGCGGGCGACCATCCCCGGCAACACCGCCTGGAGCAGGAAGAGGGTCGAGAGCGCGCCCGCCTGCATCGCGAGCCAATCGTGCTTGGTCACTTCGAAGAACGGCAGGCCGAATCGCATGAGGCGCCCGTTGAGCCGGGCGCTGATGATGAGATGGTCGATCTTCCCGAATTCCCCGATGCCACGGGCGACCATCTCATCGACCTGCGCCTTGTCCGTGATATCGGCCATGACCGGCAGGACCCGGATGCCCTCGGCCCGGAACTCCTCGGCGGCCGCCTCCAGTGCGCCGGCCGACGATGCGGCGTTGATGATGACGCTGCCTCCCTCTTTGCCGTAGCGATACGCGATCGACTTGCCGAGGTTCCTGCTCGCGCCCGCCACCAGGGCGACCCTGCCCTCGAACCTCACTTCGCTCTCCGTTCCCCAGCTAGTGACCTGCCTGGCTACCGCGCGCCACCACGACGGCGGCGCCGTACCTCCCTCACTCAACTGAACATATACTCAGCAGAGGCGCGCCTAAGGTGCAAGCCCCAACGAGCGCTTCCCGATCACCGGCTCGCGCCGTCGGGGCAGAACGGCCACCGCCAGAAAATCGTCGTCCGTCACTTGACTCCGGTACTGAGCGAGAGATAAATAAACAGACGACGCCAGCTTGATGCCCCGCTTCGCGGGTCCACCGGCCATCGGCCGCCGGTTGTCGATATCGGCGATCCGGTGCCGAGCTGGCCTGTCATGCGGGGGCGAGCGACCTCGCGCAGTTCCTCCGAGGAGGTAGAATGACGGGCACGTCAGGGCGTCGCCTCCAGTTCGGAGTGTTCTTTCAGAGCGCGAACACCGGCACGATCTGGTCTGACGCTCGCAGTGGGTCCCAGTACGACTTCGAGACGTTCCGGCGCGTGGCCCAGACGGCAGAGCGCGGGCTCTTCTCGGCGTTCTTCGTCGGCGAGGGCCTGCGCATCCGGGAGAACTTCGGCCAGATCCACGATCTCGACATCGCGGGCCGCCCCGAGGCGCAGACGCAGCTATCGGCGCTCGCCGCCGTGACCTCCCACATCGGCCTCGTCGCCACGCACACAACGACCTTCCACGACCCCTACGAAGTCGCTCGCCGCTTCGCGACGCTCGACCTGCTCAGCGAGGGCCGCGCCGGCTGGAACGTCGTGACGACTGACGACGCGTGGATCGGTGAGAACATGCGGCGCGGCGGCTACCTCGACCATGCCGACCGCTACCGCCGCGCCGCGGAATTCGTCCGCGGCACGTGGCGGTTGTGGGACGCTGGCGCATCCCTGATCCCTTCCAAGTCGGCGCATGCCGCCTGCTGGGGACAGCGGGGCAACGACGTCATCGCCGACGGTAAGTTCATCTCCTTCACCGCACCGCCGCCGTTGCCGCCCACCCCGCAGCGGCGTCCGGTGATCTTTCAAGCCGGCGATTCCGACGAGGGCCGCGAGTTCGCCGCCGCCCACGCGGACGTAATCTTCTCCGCGCACCCGGAGTTCGAGGACTCAGTCAGTTTCGCGGCCGATCTCCGCCGCAGACTGGCCGCCTACGGACGGCACGAGGCCGACGTGAAGTTCTTCCCTGGGCAGCAGTTTGTCCTCGCGGCGACCGCCGCCGAAGCTCAAGAGAAATTCGAGTGGGTCACCCACGCCCAGATCTCGCCGCAGACGGCGCTCAGGTACCTGGAGATAATCTGGGGCCGCGACCTCTCGGACTACGATCCCGGCGGTCCGCTACCTGCGGAGGATCCGGCTAGTGAGAAGGTGACGACTACGCGCGGAGCGGCGCTTCGCAGCAAGGACGCCGTCGCGGTGGCGCGGCAGTGGCGCGCCGTCGCCGCGGAGAAGAGCCTGTCGATCCGGGAGTTCGTCATCCACCAGACGTCGCGGCGCATTCTCGTCGGGAGCTATTCGTCGGTTGCCGATCGGCTCGTTGGATACGCCGAGTCGGGAGTGGTGGACGGCTTCAACATCTCGCCCTACATCGTGCCGGATGGGCTCGACGATATCGTGAACGGGCTTGTCCCGGAGTTGCAGGAGCGCGGCATCTACCCGACCGAGTATCCCGGTGCGACCCTGCGGGAGAATCTTGGACTGCCACCACTGACGTCGCAGGAGGCCGGAGCCGCGCTGGGAGGGCAGCGATGAGCGGCGGGAGCTTCGCCGTGGCGATCGAGCTCGACAGTGGCGGAACCCACCCAGCGGCGTGGCGCGGGGCACAGCACCCGCCCAGCGAGCTGCTCTCCCCAAGGCGGTTGGCCTCGGTGGCGGCGAACGCGGAACGCCATGGCTTCACCGCGATCACCCTTGACGATTCGCCGCTCCCGCCCGGGCCTGACACGAACGGCCCCGTCCGCCTCGACGCCGTGCAGCGAGCGGCGTACCTCGCGCCGCTGACGAGTGCGATTGGCCTCGTACCGGTCGTCGATGTGGTCTATCCCGAGCCGGTCCATGTCGCTACGCGGTTGGCGAGCCTCGACTACGCCTCTTCTGGGCGCGCGGGCTGGATCGTGACGGCTTCGGCGAGCGAGGCGACCGCGCGCGCGTTCGCGCGCGAGCCGGTGACGGATGCCGCGGCGCTGCACCGGGAAGCCGAGGACGTCATCGAGGTCGCGCGCCGGCTCTGGGACTCGTGGGAGGACGACGCGGTGATCCGCGACATAGCCACGGGCCGCTACCTCGACCGCGACAAGCTGCACAACGTCGACTTCTCTGGCGCGACGTTCTCCGTCAAGGGCCCGTCTTTCGTACCCAGGCCGCCCCAGGGCCAGCTCATAGTATTCGGCGCGGACGTGGGCGCGGACGTAGCGCTGGTCGCCGTAGCGGACGAGCCAGAGGTCGCTTCCGCCGCGGCCCGTGCCCGCTCGGCCGGGGCACTGCGTGTGTTCGCGGAGGTCGAGGTCGCGATCGACTCGCGGGGGCTGGCGGCCGAACGACGCATCGCCGAACTCGACGCCTTCGTTCCCTGGCGGCCCAGCTCCCGGCTTCGCTACGTCGGCGACGCCGAGGGCTTCGTCGAACTCCTCTCGCGGCTCTCCCAACTCATCGACGGCGTACGGATCCTTCCTGCCGTCATCGATGTAGATCTGGAGGAACTCGGCCGCTGCGTGCTGCCGGCGCTGCGGCGCGAAATCGGGTTCAGCTCACCTACCGCGGGGGCAATGCTGCGTGAGTCGCTCGGGCTGCCGAGGCCGACGAATCGCTACACGCCGAACCCGGTCTGACCCTCAAGCCACCTGCGGACCGCTTCACCGTCCTGGTCAAGGGTCGGCGGCATCAGCGGGTAGGCGGGAGGCGTGCGCGAGAAACGGATCGGGTGCCGGATGCCGGGCAGCTTGTTGGCACCGACGCCCATTTCGATGACTGGGTCGAGACCTAGTTCCTTCGCGAACGCGATCCCGCCAGCGACGTCGGCGACCGGCGCGGCGGGGATCCCGGCGCTCCGCATGATCTCGAACCACTCCACCGCGGACCGCTCGCGCAGGCGCGCGGTCAGCAACGGTCGCAGTTCCTCCCGGTGGGCGCTGCGGTCGCCGTTCGACGCAAACCTTGGGTCTTCGACGAGTCCCGGCACGCTCAGAAGCTCGCACAGGGCTCGGAACTGCGTATCGTTTCCGACGGCCAGCACGATCTGGCCGTCGGCCGTATCGAACGGCGCATACGGGAAGATGCTCGGGTGGTCGTTGCCGATTCTGCTTGGCATCATGCCACTGAGCAGAAAGCCGCCGGTCTGGTTCACCATCCCGGACAGGGCGGATGTCATGAGGTCCAGCTCAAGGTGCTGTCCAACGCCCGCGGACCCGCGGTGATAGAGAGCGGCGAGTATGCCGCTGCAGGCATGCAATCCGGTGATGACGTCGAAGACCGCCACTCCCGACCTGAACGGAGGCGTGTCCGGTGCGCCGGTAATACTCATGAGCCCCGAAAGCGCCTGGACCAGCAGGTCGTATCCGGGTAGCTTCGCTCCGCCGGCGGTACCGAACCCCGTGATCGACGCGTAGACGATGCCGGGGTTAGTCGCGGCGACCGACTCGTAATCGAGCCCGAAACGGCAGAGGCCATAAGGCTTGAAGTTCTCCACGAGCACGTCGGCGCGGGAGGCGAGTCGCTTCCCGAGTTCGCGGTCAGCTAGATCCTCGAGGTCTAGCACGACAGAGCGCTTGTTGCGGTTGATTGACAGGTAGTAGGTGGACGTGCCCTCCCGCACTGGCGGTCGCCACGCTCGTGTCTCATCTCCCCTCGGATGCTCGACCTTGATCACCGTTGCGCCCAAGTCGGCGAGCAGCATCGTGCAGTAAGGGCCGGCGAGGACACGGCTGAAGTCCGCGACGACGAGCCCGTGGAGCGGGCCCTTCGCGACCTCGGCGTCGGCTGCGTCATTGCTGACCACGAGTGTTCCTTTCCGCGTCGGACGTGACCGTCCACTCTTACCGAACCGATTAGTGCTCGTCCAATATCAACTTTAAGGGCGGACTAATACCGATTTCGTATGAATCCCCTCGGGGAGATCGCATAAGTGAAGCCGTTCCCCGCAGTCGCGGCGGATCTGCTGTCTCCCGTCCGGGTGCGGTGATTAAATCGGGTGACAAGAGACTTGTCTAGCCCGACATTGCATGGGTATTGTGACGGTGCGTGGCTCGGGGATCGGGCCCGGGCCCTTACTCTGGGCCGGAACTCATTCCTGAGGAGTGGTCTGTTGTCCGCTGACGTGATGGGGCTTCTGGAATTCGATCGCTTGCTGAGCGAGGATGAGCTTCTTATCCGGGACACGGTTCGCGCGTTCGTCGCGGATCGTGTTCGCCCGCACGTGGCCGAGTGGTTCGAGCAGGGTACTTCACCGCGCGGGCTTGCCCGCGAGTTGGGCAAGCTGGGTCTGCTCGGAATGCACTTGACGGGATACGGGTGCGCTGGGACCAATGCGGTGAGTTACGGCCTTGCCTGCCTCGAGTTGGAGGCGGGCGACAGCGGGTTGCGGAGTTTCGTGTCTGTACAGGGTTCCCTGTCGATGTATTCCATCTGGCGATACGGGTCGGACGAGCAGAAGGACGAATGGTTGCCGCAGCTCACCCAGGGTGAGGCTGTTGGCTGCTTCGGGCTCACCGAGCCGGACTACGGTTCTAATCCTGCCGGAATGCAGACTCGCGCGGTCCGCGATGGCAAGGATTGGGTACTGTCCGGAAGCAAGATGTGGATTACCAACGGCAGTTTCGCCGATGTCGCAACCGTGTGGGCGCGCACAGAGGACGGTATTCGAGGGTTCCTTGTGCCGCGAGGAACGCGGGGGTTTTCGGCGTCGGATGTGCACCATAAGCTGTCGCTGCGCGCTTCCACGACATCAATGCTGAGTTTCGACGACGTTCGGCTTCCCGGATCGGCGTTGCTTCCCGGGGCAAGAGGATTGTCAGGCCCGCTGAGCTGCCTCAATGAGGCGCGGTTCGGGATCATCTGGGGTTCGATGGGGGCCGCGCGCGACAGTCTCGAGACTGCGCTGGAGTATGCGGGCACCCGGATTCAGTTCGACAAGCCGATCGCGGGCTATCAGCTCACTCAGGCGAAGTTGACGGATTGCGCGCTGGAGCTTTACAAGGGCCTTCTGCTCGCGCTCCATATCTCGCGGATGAAGGACGAAGGACCCGTTACGCCGGCGCAGGTGAGTCTAGGCAAGCTCAACAATGTGCGCGAGGCGCTCGCCATTGCCCGGACGTGCCGAACGATCCTCGGTGGTTCCGGCGTCACCCTCGATTACTCGCCTTTGCGGCATGCGATCAATCTGGAAACAGTGTTGACGTATGAGGGGACGAGCGAGATCCACCAGCTCGCTATCGGGCAGGCGCTCACGGGGATCTCGGCCTATCGGTGAGCGCGCGGGGCGGTTCCCGCTCTGAACTCGGTACGTCTTGACAGCCTTCCCCCTGCCGGGAATAGTTAGACCATTACTGAATAATTGATCAACAGTGTAAGGAGGGTGCGATGACGCGCCTTCGCGAACGGAGGAAGATCATGCACCTGGTTCCGCGCCAGCCGCTTGTCATGGGGGATTCGGCACGTTTCTACGGTCAGGTCGTGCAGGATGTGGTGATCCGGGCGGAACTGCCCGACCGCATCCGGGCGCTGAAGATCCATTTCGGCGTGGGGGCGCGCACGGCGTGGCATAGCCACGCTCTCGGCCAGACGCTCCACGTGGTGAGCGGCATCGGCCTGGTGCAGGCCCGCGATGGAGACGTCATCGTGATGCGCGAGGGGGACACCATCTACACGCCCCCGGACGAGTGGCATTGGCATGGCGCTTCGCCCGACTCCCCCATGACGCATCTGGCGATCTTCGACGGCATGCCCGAGGGACCGGAGTCGACCTGGGCAGAGCACGTCACCGACGAGGAGTACCTCGCGTTCCGCCTGCACTGACACCCGTTCCCCCCTGCCGAATGAAGGGGACAACCCCATGACCTGGGCTCCCGGCCACGCGATGTAGGCGCGCGACGCGCGAGAGACGTCGTTCTCCCCGGGGATCGACTGACGTGTGACGCCACGCGCGGCAGATAAACGGAAAGGAAAGGGGCGGGCTCGTGGAACTTGGACTCGGCGGCGCCGTCGTGCTCGTGGTCGGAGGTCGCGGCTACCTCGGGCGCGAGATAGCGCGGCAGTTCGCGCTGGAGGGAGCACAGGTCATCATCGCATCCCGCGATGCGGCGGGGCTCGCCGCGGCCGCCGCCGAGGCCGGGCCTGGCGTGCGGCCGCAACGCCTAGATGCCGCCTCAGCCGACTCGGTCGCCGAGGCGATCGATGCCGTGGCGGAGGAGTTCGGCCACATTGACGTGCTCGTTGACTGCGCCGCACCGTCTGCGCGCACCCTCGATACCGCGCGCAGCAGCGACCCTGAACTGGTTCTCGAGGCCACCGCGGCCAAGGCGATCGGGTACCTGCGGGTCGCGAACGCCGTGCTTCCGGGCATGATCGCCCGCGGGAGCGGGCGAATCGTCTTCGTGTCAGGGCAGAACGCTCAGATCACCGGCAATCTGGCCGGCTCGGTACGCAACGGCGCCGTGGCGGCGATCGCGAAGAACCTCGCCGACGCCGCCGCGGGTACCGGCGTGACCGTGAACACGATCCATCCCGGCATTGTCGTCGATAAGCCGAATCCCGTCCCCCTTCCCGGCAGGTTCGGCGAGACGTCGCCCGCCCAGGTCGCAGCCGTCGCGGTGTTCCTCGGCTCGAGGCCGGCCGCCGGGATCTCCGGCGAGGTCATCGCCGTGGGCCACCGGCTGATGGGCGTCATCTGACCGCGCGCCTGCCGATGAGGTCGGGCCTCGGCCGCGAGCCGAGTCATGCGGTCCACCGGCACGAGGGTGCGCCCGTATCGCGTTTAGGTCAGGAGCACGGGTGGTTGAAGATCTGGGAAAGCTGCTTCGATCCAGCTCGTCAGCGCCGACGGGGATAGGTTCGCTTTCGTCGAGAGGGTGTTGAAGCGGGAGCTTGCCAGCGTCGCCCCGGGGATGTTGCCGGGAAGCACTGAGTTGTAGGAGAACTGCGCCCGGGCAGCCAGCCTCTGCGGGCTGAGCAGGAAGTTGAGCCACACCTGGGCCGCGTCGGGATCGTGCGCGTTCCCGAGGATCGCGGTGTAGTAGGTGGCCCCGATGATCTGCTGCTCGTAGCCCGTGCCGATATTCGCCGCGCCGCTGGGGATGGACGCGGGGAAGAACGGCAGGAACTCTGCTATCTCTCCGGACTCCATGGCCTGCCCGCCCGCATTCGGGTCGGGGTAGAACGAGGGCTTCAAAGCGGGGAGCTCCTGGAGGATGTTCGAGCCGTAGAGCTTCGGGAAGAGGTAGTAGCTTTCCGCTGCCGCCGAGTTGGTGCAGAAGTCATCAAGTCCCACCTTGCCGGTGAACTTCGGATTGACGAACTCGCTGAACGGCATGTTCTCGCCGGCCACGGTGGTGTTGTAGCCGTAGCCTTGCGGGGCGAATAAGGTCGCGATCACCTTCCCGCCGGGCAGGACGAGATTCGCGGCAACGGCGGCCGAAGACGTCACGTTCGGGCCGACCGGCGTAGTGAAGAAGCCCGGAACCTTCGTCTGGGCGTTCAGCCAGTTCAGGTCGACGAAATCACCCACGTCGGCGCCGGGGAGCTTATTGGCGAACTCGGCTTGGAGGCGCGATTCAAGATCGGCACCGATGAGGAACTGATAGCTCACCTTGATCTGCGGATATAGCTTGTTGAAGGCGGCTACCATACCCTGGTTGACCGTGTCATTGTCGATGCCTTCGATGTTGAGCTGACCCCCTTTTTCCGCGCCGGCGACGATCGCGTTCCAGCTAGCGGACGATGACGTGCTCAGTGCGGCCGCTGCCGGGCTCGTCGCGGCCGTTGCCGTCGTTCCCGAACTCACCCCCAGATTTGGTAGCGAGGTTTGGGTTTCCCCTCCCAGCGTGGAGAGATCCTCTTAAGGGAGAGGAGTTCTCCGATGGGAGAGTCGCGGAGGAAGTTCGATCGGGACTTCCGGGAGGGC
>Ga0335074_10014720_pt1 | contig 10967 bp, 23 predicted proteins | sample Lox_Sample_23_FD_206715 | JGI IMG/M metagenome (GOLD analysis project Ga0335074, IMG submission 206715) | Soil microbial communities from Loxahatchee National Wildlife Refuge, Florida, United States - Lox_Sample_2.3 | ecosystem: Environmental > Terrestrial > Soil > Wetlands | place: USA... | reverse complement strand
GATGGCCACCATGTTCCACGGCAGCAGCTTGCACCGGATGCCGATGCCGCCGGCCAGCGCACCGGTAAGGCCCGACGCGAGGCTGATCGTGTGCCAGCCCTCACCGGGGACGAACGGGCCGGCGCCCGCGATGATGTTCACGTTGGGCGTGCCGAACCCGCCCAGGATCTCCATCACGGTCCCCGTAGTGCCGACCATGAAGAACATCGACTCATCGGCGCTGGTGCCGTCGAAGGTGGTGGAGGTCAGCAGTATCTGGGTGCTGCCCGTGTCTCTGGGCAGCGTGGGCGCGATCAGCCGGGTTTCCAGGAACCGCGAGGTACCCGAGGCGCTGGCGAACGAAATCAGGCGCCCGGGGGTCACCTGGGACGCGTCCCCCGTGGACGCCAGGAGCTCGGCGATGTTGCCGCCGCTCGGCCCGGTGCCGTTGGTCAGCTGGATGTAGCCGGTGGCGCCGTAGACGGCCATGCCGTTGACGTAGGGATTGCTGTAGGGGTCGTTGCCCCCGGTGCTGGCGATCGTCGCGAACAGGTCGCCTGTGCCGGGGGCGCCCGAGTACAGGAAGTAGCCCGCGGAGTCGATCGTGAAGTCGGTGCCGTCGAACGTGGTCGCGGTGATCGTGCCGGTAGCGGTGATGTTGAAGAAGAACGCGTCCCCGTTCTTCTGGATCTGCCAGCCGGTCTTGTCGGCCAGGTTGAAGTTCTGGGACTGTATCTGGTTGATCACCAGGTCCCCGCCGGCGCCCGTGATCGGGTTGTCGAAACTGCCCAGGCCCATCGTGCCCCCCTGTTTCCTATCCGATGATGCCGACGGCCGCGGCGCCCTTGGCCACCGCGGCGCCGGACTGCTGGAGTGCCTGGCCGCTCTTGGTGTGGCCCAGGCCGTAGGCGGCCAGGACCACGGCCGCGGTGATGCCGACGGCGCCGGCGCCCCCGAGCACCAGGCCGCCCACGATGGCCCGCAGCGCGGTCTTGGACACGATGCAGAACTTTCCTATGCCCGCGATGCCGGGGAACTGGAGGGCGCAAGCGGAGCTTGCCCCCCCCGGACTGCCGTACAGCGACTCGGCGCCCTGGGCCGCGCCCTTGACGATCTGGGTCGTGGCCGTGCCCACCCCCGTGCCGGCGGCCGTCAGCCCCTTCTTGAGGCCCGACAGGGCCACCGTGAGTTCGTAGGCGCGGGCCGCCTGCAGGGGGCTCACCGTGGGGTGGGCGCTGGCCCAGGCCAGGTAGCCGTTGGCGTAGGTCGCGCCCTGCTTGGCCTTGATGGCCGCGGCGTAGTAGGCCAGCTGCTCGGCGCGCGTCGGATCGGCCGCCATGGGTGTCCCCTCCTCAGTACCAGTGGTTGGCCTGCTCGTTGGCCCACGCCGCGCACGGCGTGCCCCACCGGGCCTTGATGTAGCCCATCATCCAGACGAGCTGGTACCACAGGTTCCCGCAGTTGGCCTGCTGCATCTGCGCGTCGGACAGACCGAACGAGTTCCCGCCGTAGGGGCCGTAGGCCGAGCGCCCGCACCCCGTGGTGGCCGGCGTGCCGTGGCCGAGCGCCTGGGCCGCGCCGTAGGCGCCCGAGGCGTTGGCCGCGTTGGCGTTCCCGCCCGACTCGGCGTTGATCACGTTCAGCAGGCACGTGTACTGGCTGCCCGAGCCCCACCCCGCGGCCGCGGCCGCCTTCTGGATAGTGGCCGTGCCGGACAGGCCCGACGGCGCCGGCCCGACGCTGCCCGTGCTGGTGCCCGTGCTCGCGGTGGTCGATGCGGTCTGGAATGACGCCGTGGTCAGCGACTGGGCCGTGCCGTCGGGGATGATGACGGTGTTGCCGGCGGTCTGGGGCGGCCAGGACCCGTTGTAGTAGGCCACCGGGCTCCAGATGTCCTTGAACCCGAGGTTCCACCCCTTGAGCAGGGACACGCCCCACACGCCCAGGCCATACGCGGTCCAGGCCAGCAGCACGCCGACGGCAATCATGCTGTCTGCACCGCCGGCTTGGCCTTGGGCTTGGACGCTCCCCCCGTGGCGGCCGTGTTGCCGATCTTGGCGAACAGGTTGAGGCCGGCCGCCAGGACGAACCCGCCCCCGAGTGTGGTGGCCAGCTGGGCCGCGCCCGGGCCGGCCTCGGCCAGGAACGCGAGCAGCACGAACACGCCCGAGGCCGCGAGCAGCTGGCCGGGCATCGGGATGTGGTGGTCGGCCTGGACGTCGCGGTAGAAGATGATCCCCTCCGAGATCAGCCACTCGACTAGCAGCAGGCGCATCATCGTGACCGCGGCCCCCGCCAGTCACTGGCCGGGCCGGCCTCGGCCGCCCAGTCGGCCGAGCCGGCGTCACGACCACGCCGGCTGGCCCGCTGGTACAGCCACACCAGGTAGACGTTGACGCCGACCGTGCCCAGCATGATCGACCACGTGGCCTTACGGCCGCGCGCGATCCGCGCGGCCACACCCCCGGTGACGAGGGAGAACACCACGGCGTGGGTCACGTACTCCTTGAGCGCCTGGGCGCGCCGGTCATCGGCGCCGAAACTCTCGGCCGTCCACGGGCTGGAGTTCAGCGTCCCGTAGGCTTGCATGGTCTCGTTGATGGCGGCCAGGAACAGCAGCGCGGCCATGCCGTCGGCCGCGCTCACCCCCTCGACGGCCAGCGCATCGGAAGAGGCCATTACCGCCCCATTTCCTGGTGCTCCCACGCGGACAGGTCGCGCCGGAACAGGGCCACCTGGGTTTCCTCACGTTCGCGCGCGCGCTGGCGGCCGAGCACGTAGCGGACGCGCATGCCCAGGCGCGCCAGGTCATCGCGGCGCGTGATGGCGATGATGGCGGCCAGCTGGACGCCGAGCACCAGCAGCTTGACCGTCTCGGCCCGTATCGCGCGGGCCTCTTCTTCCTCGCTCACGTGAACACCACCGGGACACGCCACGTGTTCGGGTCGGTGGGGTCCTGGGCGGCGGGGATGTACCGGCCGCGGCCCGTGTTCATCATCGGCTCGGTGCCGTTCGGCAGGTGCACGCCCTGGGCGCCGGCCCGCAGGATCAGCCCGCGCGCCCACTCCCCCTGGCCCGCCAGGTGGGGGATGTGCTGGCTCGGGTACATGCGGCGCGTGATCATGCCCGCCCCCGCCCCGCGGGCACTACCGGCCCGCTGTAGATGTTGCGGTAGGCCAGCGTGAAATCAGAGTCGGTCAGTCCGGGCACCGCGGTGGCCGGCGCGTACACCGCGCGGCCGTCGGGGAGCATGGTGATCATGCCGTAGGCGCGGCCGGTCGGGACCTGGCCGGCGGTGGCGAGCGGGGCGGGCGGCCCTGGCTCGCGGATGAACTTGACGGCCATGCGGCCCCCCCTTCCCTAGCTGGTGGTGAACTCGAACTCGGCGTGCGGCTGGGCGCTCCCCGGTCCGCCTGGCGCGCTCTGGCTCTGGGGCCAGATGAGCGCGGTGTAGGCCGTCTTGGGCTTGAGCGACCCGAAGTTGGCCAGCGGCTCGGTCACGGTGAACTGCCCCACCGGCGTGCCGTTGTCACCGCCCTGCTTGAGCTGGGCCACGTAGGACGTGGCGCCCGCCACCGGCGCCCAGACCAGCCGCACCCCGGTAGAGCCGGCGATCGTCAGGTGCAGGCCGCCAGGCTGGGAAAGCCTGGTGCTGGTGCCCGTGCTCGCGGTGGTCGACGCGGTGGTCTTGGCCGTGGTCTTGGCCGTGGTGTTCGCCGTGGCCGGGGTGCCCTGCTGGAGGCCCTGGATAGCGGTCAGCAGCGTGTCGTACTGGCTGGCCGCGGTGTACCCCTGGCACGGCACGCTGTTGCCCTGGGAGTCATAGCAGTTGCCCGCCGTGGACGTGGTGGACGCGGTGGACGTGGCGGCGGTCTTGGCCTTGCGGCCCTCCCACCACTTGAACCCGACCACGGCCACGATCGTGCCGCCGAGCACCCATCCCCACACCGGGATGCCGTGCCACTTCCTGCCCAGGCCAGAGCCCCCGCCCGAGGCGCGGGCCTCGGGCGGGTGCACCTCGGTCGCCGGCTCAGCCACTGGTGGCCCCCGCGTTGATGTTCTGCCACGCCATCGGCGCCGGCGGCCAGGTCAGCTGGCACAGGCCGCCGGCCCGGTAGCGCCGGTAGGCAACCAGGGGCTGCTGCACCAGCTTGACGGCCGGCACGGGCACCTCGTTGGTGGACCGGACGCGCACCGTGTTGTTGGCCGGGTGCATGTCACTGACCCGCGTGTAGTACACGCTGGGGTAGAACACGTCCGGGCTCTGGTAGCTCGGCTGGGCCGAGCGCACCAGCGGGCCGGCGGGGAGCGCGGCGGGCCGCGGGGACGGCACCGGCATGTTGCCGGGGTGCCCGCTGATCTTGACCATGCCGTAGGTGCTGGCCTTGGGACTGACCACGGCAGAGAGCACGGGCATGAACGCGCCGGCCCCGACAGCGGGCACGCCGTCAGTGCTGTACCTGATCCCTGCCATCGGTCCTCTCCTCCCCCATGTCGCGCAGCAGCAGCCACCCGCACGCCAGCGCGACCACGCCGAGCGTCCCGAACGTGATGGCCGTTACCTGGCCGTCGGTCAGCTGCTCGGCGCGGCCGTCAGCGCGCGCCAGCTGGCGCCGCACCCACGCGCGCCGCGCGTCGCACCCGCAGTCCACCGGGCTAGCCCGGCGCCGAGCCGAGCAGCGCGGAGAACGCCGGCTTCTCGACGTTGACCAGCCCGTTTGCCGCGGCCTGGGTTCCGGCAGGGTGGATGAGAAAGTCAGCGGTGATCACGCCGACTACCACCAGCCCAGCCAGCCCGAGCAGGCTAGTGGGACGCATCGCTTACCCCTTGCTAGTCGGGAGCTTCTTGAAAAACGCGTGGTAGGCCCAGGTGCCTCCCACGCCTACGATCACGCCCCACACGAACGTGCCCTTACGTCCCATCTCTCCCCCTTAACCGTGGCAGCGTGTACCACATGAACGCGATGAGGCCCGCGCCGGCCAGGCCCGCGATGATCGTGCCGTTGCGGGCCGTGGACGGCCCCCCGCCGGCGGCCACCCCGTACGCCTGCTGAGTGGCCGTGCTCCCAGCCATGCTGGGCGGGCTGGCCGCCGTGGCCGTGAAGCCGGGCTGGCCGCCCCCCCGCAAGTTGAGCCCTGCCATGTCAGACCTCCGGTAGGCCCTGGATCAGCGTGCCCGCCGGCACCACCTGGGCCGCCAGGACGTTGAGCGTGTACGGACCCGTGCCGGCGCTCGCCCAGGGTGAGCCCTGGATCTCGATCAGCGTGCCGGGGTTCGTGCTCAAGTACGACTCGCCCGTGTCGAACAGGCCCATGTCGGTCTGGTTGAGCGACGTACGGCGCGTGATGCAGATCGTGCCCGTCGGCCGCGTCACCGTGCCCGACGCGCTCGAACCGTCCCCGATGCCGAACTGAATGGCCATGTCGTCATAGATCTCGGCCATCGTCGAGTCGATGAGCGGCACGCCGTCCACGATGATCCGCAGCCGGTTGGAACCGGTCGGCCAGTTGTCCACCCGCGCGTTGCCGTTGCCGCCGTCCCTGATCTCCAGGATGAGCGCGGCGATGTACCCGCCCAGGCGCGGCAGCTGCACCGTGGTCGTGGACCCGTTGCTGAACGTCGGGTTGCACTGCTGGTAGATCCACTGCATCGTGGTGCCCAGGCCGGGCGGCTCAACCGCCACGCCCTCGGGCAGCCAGTAGAAATCAGCGTCGCACTGGACCTGGAGGGCGTTGCCGCTGAACGCGGTACCCCCCGAGGTCAGCGCGGCCGAGTTCGCGATGTTCATGGTCAGCGTCGGCAGCAGCGACGCGTTGGCCCCCGAGATGCACCCGTAAGCCTTGGCGAACTCGAACGGCAGGTAGGTGCTGAACGAGAAGTTGCCCGTGCTGGTGGCGCCCGTGGACGCCGAGTAGCTGGGCAGGTTCGACACGAACCGCGTGCCCTGTATGCCCAGCTGGCCGCCGTAGAGCGGGATGAGGTTGAACGCCTCGTATCCGGGGGCGACGATGATGGGCGTGCCGAACGCGTCCTTGAGCGTCACCAGGCTGGCGATGCTGTACGGGTAGTCCGGGTTGAGCGTCTGGCCAGTGCCGGCCGTGCCCCCCGAACTGGTCAGCGTCATGCGGAACCCGCGGAAGTAACCGGGCACCGCCACCACGGGCTGGGTCACGATGTTGCCCGAGGCCAGGAACGACAGGCCCGACGTGTTGTAGATCGGGCGCCGGCCAGGCTGGCTGTGCCGGATGAACGGGCCGCCAGGCGGCTCGATCGTGGTCTGCGGCTGCTGGAGGCCAGCAGCCACCCCGCCATTGGGAGATACGGCGCTGCTAGTCGCACCGGCCATCAGGTCACCACCGTGAGGATTTCGGCCACGCCATGGGACACAGAGCCAGGCGTCGCGTTGTCTAGGGTCTTGCGACTCCACAGCCGGACCATGCCGAACACTGGCCTCATGGCGATCACCGTCACCACGGTGAGTTCGAGGATTCGCCGCGTAGGCAACAGGTCCCCCTTCCGATGCGGGCTGGACGGCCGGGCTCCGGAAGGGGGTCACCCCCGAAAACGCGAATGCGACTCCGGGCCGATCAGGGATTCCCCCTGCCGGAGTCGCAACCACCACAGTATCACCACTAAAACGGTCGGCAAAGTAGGGAATACTCGAGCCGCTACCATGCGCGCATGAACAAGATCATCATCGGGGGAATCTCGGCCGGCGTGCTGCTGCTGACGGGATGCGGAAGCTACGCCAGCAGCCACGACAACGCGGCTGTCAACCAGGAGAATACGCAACGGGGACGTGATCCGCATCAGCGGCCCTGGGCAGGTAACGCGCATCGATTCGCCCGGCTACTTTCCCGCCATAACGCGCATCTGCCTAGGCACGGAGGGACTGTACGTCTCCGAGTCGTCAACGGGCATCGTCACGGTGGTGCCCTATGACCCAGGGTGCGGATACAAGGGGGCGCCCTCGGCCGCGTACACCACCGAGGGACCGCACGACAGTGACGGGACGGACGGCCGCTAAGGGCGTTTCCTGGCCGAGGACGCCCCGCGCGTGACGCTACTGCTGCTCGGCGTTCAGCCGGTACACGTACCCCCGCCACTGAATGATCAGCGGTGAATCGCGCGCTTCTGTCTCGGGGTAGATCAGCAGTGTGGGCCACCACCGCTTGAGCGCGTTAGAGATCATGCCTCTCAACGCGGGCGGCATTAGTCCAGCCTCGGCGCGGTGGTGATGATCATGGGCACGGTGGAGCGCGGGGGGATCACGAGGCAGTGGAACGGGGGCAGCTGCTTGACCACCTGGGTTACCTGGCGCTTGTCTCGGCCCGCCTTGGCGGCCACCAGCTTGATGCAATCCTCATCGCGCGTCGGCCACATGACGATCCAGCGGGCCTGGCGCGTGCTGGCGGTGGGTACCCAGCTGGGCGCCTGGAATGCGGTCACCACCGACACGCGCTTGTACCGGGCCGAGATGAGCAGGCGTTCGGCGCGTACCGCCACGTTCATCATTCGGCGGTCAGTCGCGATCTGGAATTCGTCGATATAGACGGTCCAGCCGCCCTGCTTGAGCACCGCCTCAAGCGCCTTATCGAACTCGACGGCCAGTTCCTCGAACGTCGCGCCGCGCTCCCCGAGGATGAGGCGGGCGGGCGCGCCCGTGGCTATCTGATCCCAGAGCCGTGACGGTGGCGGCCAGTGCGGGACGCGCTGGAACCCGCTGGCCGCCAACGTGTCGTCACCGCCCTTGGGGTCCAAGGCCAAGACGTACTTGCGCAGGCCGAGCGTGCCCACGGCAAAGGTGCTCTTGCCCTCCCCCGTCGGCCCGACCAGGGCCATGTGCTGGCCCGGTATCCAGTTCTGGCGGAAGTATTCCAGGAACGCCGACCACGGAACCCCGGTTACTACCTCCTCGCCAGGCTCAAGCAGCTGCGCGCGCTGGCTCGGCGCCATCGGGTACACCCTCCGGGACGGCCGCGAACAGGGCATCGATCATGGCGTCGATGCTGGTCATGTCGCCGTCCAGCTCCTCCATGAGCTTGGCCTCACGCTCCTTGGCTCGGCGCATCTTGGGGCCGGCCAGCAGCACCCAGGACTTGAGCGCCTCGCGCAGCATCGGGCGCACGACGTCGTACAGCTCTGGCTGGCGGCACACCGCGGCCACCAGGATGGGCGGGCCGGCCACGGCAAAGAACGCCTCACCGCGCTTGGACGCGCGCGCGAACGGCTGGAGGATGCGGTCAGCCATGCTCCCGCGTAGGGCATCGTCCAGCACCAGGCCCGCGGAGGGGGCCTGTAGCTCCATGACCCGGCCGACGGGCAGCGTAGCCGGATTGGACATGAGGCGGCCGATGGCGGCCCACCCCATCGACAGCAGCCCGTCAACGGGCACGCGCCGGCCGGCGCGCTGCTGGCGGAGGTCGGTGCGCTTTGCCTTGGCTCGGCGGGCCAGCCAGCCTGGACGCTGGCCGGGCGCCTCGGGCGGCACCTCAGCCGGCCCTGGCGCGGGCACCGTCTCATCGGTGAGCGCCGGCGTGTCGTCATCGTCGGCCGGGCCGTCACCGGGCGCGTGAGCCTCCCGGTACACCGCTATGTGGGCCTTGCGCAGCTGCCCCTTTGGCTGCACCTCCAGGTCCGGGCGGTGCTCGCGCAACCAGTCGCGGATATCGGTCATATCGGTGCGCGCGGATACCACTACTGCTCGTCCTTTCCGATGCCCCACAGCTTGCGCGTGAGCCAGCTGTAGGCGGTGGGGCGGTGCTCGGCGCGCTCCTCCAGGGCCTTGATGCGGTCCTGTGTGGCCTGCTCGCGCGCGTCAGCCTCGCTCTTGGCCTTGTCCTGCTCGCGGGCCGCGGCCACCGCGCGGGACACCTGGTCATCGACGCTGCCCGTGCCGGCGTCAGCCGCGGGCCTGCCCCCGCCGGCGCCCTTGCCGAGGCTGCCCAGCTGGGCCGTCAGCGAATCGACGCGCGCGGCCAGGTCCTTGATGCTGACGATGCGGTCAGCCTCGCCGTCAGCTGTCTTCGTGCTCGCCATCGTGCTCCTCCTCCTGGTGCTCCTCGTGGTGCTCGGCCAGCGGGTCGGCCAGCTCCTCCAGGCGGTAGCCGCACTGGAGCTCTTCGTTCCGCTTGCGGATGAGCGCGGCCAGGTCCTCGCGGTGGGACTCGGGCGCGCGGCCGTAGCTCTCGATGGCGCGCTTAACCGCGTCGCAATCGGGCATCGGGTATGAGCCGTCGGGGAGCGCCTGGCCGTTCTCGGCGTACTCGGCGCGCTCCTCCTCGGTGAACTCGCGCTCGCTCACCGGCGGGCCGCCTTGGGTGCCCAGGGCATCTTGCCCATCCGGTCGTACTTATCGAGCAGCGGGCGCGCGCGCCTGGAGTCGGCCAGGAGTTCGTCTAGCTTGTCCTCGACGGCGCCCAGGCGCTTGAACACGCGGTTGAGTTCGTAGAGCACCGGATCGTCCGGCACGTCGAGTACCGCGGTCTCACTTTCGGTATCGGCCACGCGCCACCTTCCCTATTTTTCCGATCTGCATAGTAGACTTTACCTCGTGGACGATACCGAACTCCAGGTGACGGGCACCTACACGCGCCGTGACCGGATCACCGCGGCCGTCATCGGCCTGGCGCTGCTGGGCGCGGCCCTCCTCATGGCCGACATAGCTTCAGACGGGCGCCTCTCACGCCCGCTCGGCACCGGCCCCGCGGCCGAGGCCGAGCGGTACACCCGCGAGGCGGTAGCGTGACCGCGCCCGTCAGCGTCGGGGATGACGGGCTCAACGTCAATCCCCCCGACGGCGAGGGGCCGGTACTCACCTGGCTCAAGCAGTGGGCCGACGGCCTGGCCGCCAATCTCCGCGCGAACGCAGAGGCCGCGGTCCTCCAGGCCGAGCAGGCCCGCATCGCCGCCACGCCCATCCCCGTGCCGCTCACCGCCGGCGGGGTGATGCCCGCCTCGGGCACGCTGTACCTGGACCTGGGCGCCCCCCAGCTGGGCCGGCGCTGGCTCACCCGGCTCATAGCCGTGGCGTCCGGGGGCGCGTCGGGGGCGGGCACCCCCGCATCGTCGGCGTCCTACACCGCCAACGGGTCGGTCACCGACCCTGGCGCGTTCGGCGCTATCGCGTTCACCGGCACGGTGCCCCAGGGCACCTACACCGTGACTGCCACCGTGTTCCTGTCCGGGACCGTCACCGCGGCCGACGGCAGCAACATGGAGCTTGTCTACGGTGGCGCGTCTCCCATCCCGCTGGCCTATCCGGGCGCCGATAACGTGCCGGTCACCACCACGGTGGTGGTCACCGTGCCCGCGGGCGGCCACACGGTGGGAATCCAGGCCATCAACGCGGCCTCGGGGGCCGCGGCCGTCTACAACGCGTCGCTGGTGGTGACTCCCGTCAGCACCTCGGCCGTGCCCGGTACCGCTGACTGGTACGTCGGCCAGGTGCCCGCCAGCGTGGTCACCGCGCCCGCCTCGGCCTGGCGCTGGCGCCTCACCGCGCTCCCGTCAGCGGAGACGTTCAGCAACGAGCAGCTGCCCGTCCTCCCCTCCGATCACCTGTACTGCGCGATCAGCGGGGGCACCGCGGGCGCGCCCCTGGTGGCCTCGGCCATCGTGCTGGACTACCCGACCGCGTTCCCGCGGGCCGTCACCACCACCTGATGATCTTCCGCCGGCCCGCGGCCGTCCCCGTCCCCCCGCCAGTACGGCAGCTGACCTACCCCGCGCTCCTGGCCGCCAACGCGACCACCGTGCTCAACTCGGCCGGGAACGGGGTGGCGGTGTGCGGGCCGTCGGGCCTGGGGTCTAACTGGGCACCGGCCCAGGTCGCGGTGATGACTTCCACCGATGTGAGCACACCGACGGCCGTGCTCTACCTCGGCCCGGCCCTGCCGGCCGCATCCCTCCTCACCCTGCTCAACACGACCCAGGTCACCAACCTGGGCGGCACCGCCACCGGCAACAACGACAGCATCGGCCTGCT
>Ga0335074_10014719_pt1 | contig 10967 bp, 5 predicted proteins | sample Lox_Sample_23_FD_206715 | JGI IMG/M metagenome (GOLD analysis project Ga0335074, IMG submission 206715) | Soil microbial communities from Loxahatchee National Wildlife Refuge, Florida, United States - Lox_Sample_2.3 | ecosystem: Environmental > Terrestrial > Soil > Wetlands | place: USA: Florida... | reverse complement strand
TTAGCTGGAAAAATTGCCGCGGGCGATCTGGGCGATGCCAGTTTTGAGGACGCCGTCACTCTGCGCCAGCCGCGCGTGCTGCTGGTCTCCCACGATCCCCCCTCGAGCGAGGAGCATCTTATCCATACCCTGGAGGCCAACCAGTTCCAGATCACCCACGCTCCCACCGGCATCCCCGACAAACTCGACGACTTCCAGCTCATTGTGATCAACAACTGGGATATGGAATCGATCCCGGCCCCGCGCAAAGCGGCTATTGAGGATTTCGTCAAAAAGGGTGGCGGCCTGGCTTGGATCGGCGGCGACCGCAACGTCTACGTGGACAAAAAAGGCCAGGAGGACGACCCGCTGGAGCGCTGCCTGCCGGCCAAAATCGCGCCGCCGCGCTCGCCCGAAGGCACCGCCGTGGTCCTCATCATTGACAAATCGTCTTCCATGGAAGGCCGCAAGATCGAGCTGGCCCGCCTGGCTGCCATCGGAGTCGTGGAGAACCTGCGGCCCATCGACAGTGTGGGTGTCCTGATTTTCGACAATTCGTTCCAGTGGGCCGTGCCGATTCGCCGCGCCGACGACCGCGCCGCCATCAAGAAGCTGATCTCCGGCATTACCCCCGATGGGGGCACCCAGATCGCCCCCGCCCTTACCGAAGCCTATCAGCGCATCCTGCCGCAGAACGCCGTCTACAAGCACATCGTGCTGCTCACCGACGGCATTTCCGAAGAGGGCGATAGCATGACCCTCACGCGCGAGGCCCTGGCCAACCACGTGACCATTTCCACGGTCGGGCTGGGCCAGGACGTGAACCGCGCGTTTCTCGAGAAAGTGGCCAGCTCGGCGCAGGGTAAGTCCTATTTCCTCAACGATCCTCAGGGTCTGGAGCAGATCCTGCTGCGGGATGTGGAGGAGCATACCGGCAATACTGCCGTGGAGAAGAATATTCAGCCGAAGGTCCTCAAGCAGGCCGAGATTCTGGACGGCGTCGGCATGGAGAACGCGCCCGCCCTGCGCGGCTACGTGCGCTTTCAGGCCCGCCCCACCTCAGACGTTATTCTGGAAGCGGACCACGGCGATCCGCTGCTGGTGCGCTGGCAATACGGCCTGGGCCGCGCCAGCGTGTTCACCTCCGATGCCAAGAACCGCTGGGCCGTGAATTGGGTGACTTGGCCCGGGTTCGACCGCCTCTGGGCCAACATCTTCCGCGACCTGTTGCCGCACGCTCCCGAAAGCGAGACCTCCGCCGATCTCGACCGCGCCAGCAACGAGCTGGTGGTGGACTATCGGCTCTCCCATAACGTTCCCGATCCGGAGAAAATTCCGGATATTTACGCCTTCGGACCGAACGGCTTCCAGGCCCCCCTGCAGGTGGCTAAAGTGGCCGCCGGCCACTACCGCGGTCACCTGGCCATTGGACCGAACCAGGGCCTGTTCCGGGTCCGCCCGGTGGCCGATTCGCTAGCCTTCCCCGAAGTCGGCTTCTATCGTCAGGAAGATGAGTTGCTGGAGTACGGCAACAACCAGGCGCTCCTGCGCCAGATTGCGGCCGCCACCGGAGGCCACTTCAACCCCACTCCGAAAGCGGTTTTTGACGGCGCAGGCCGCAGTATCGAGACCGTGATGGACCTCTGGCCCGAGCTGCTGGCGCTGGCCATCCTCTTGAATCTGGCCGAGTTGGTGCTGCGGAAGTGGAAGGGGATACTAGAGGCGTTGCGTCTGAAAAAACCGGCGCCAGGTCCTGTCGAGGGATCTGCTGTGGTGCCCCAGGCGAGCTGAAAGCCTGAAGTTGCGCTGTTCCACCCGGCGCCTGCTTTAAAAAAGGTGCGCTCATCGGCAATGAGCGGGCTTCCTCCCGGCATGCGTCCGAGCCATCATCCCTGGACTGCTCGTCAGCGGCTCTTGGGCGGCCCTGATTAACAGAAAAACTTTTTAATTTCAACGGCTTCAAGTCAAAAGGGCTTCCCTGCGGAGCTGCCTCCCGCCGATCTGCCCGGTCCGCCTGAACCGGCTGCTTGAGATTAAGGTTTTACGGTTATTAACTCCTTATCTGCGTCTTACACCTCTCTGCCCTAAAGATTTCTCCGCCCTCTGCCGATACGTTTAACGTACCCAGCCGAAGAGCGTGGGTAAACATAAGGAGAATTATCTAGCCGTATGCATCGAATCCGTTCTTTAAGTCTGCTCCTTGGGGTATTCGCGCTGGCTATCTGCACGGGTACTCTGCAAGCAACAGCCACAATCGCGGCGAACCCTACGTCGCTCACCCTCAACTGCGACACCGTCGCCGGGCCTACCGCCGCGCCGATTGGTATTACCCTTGTTTCGGGTACCACCGCGGTTAATGTAACAGTGTCGGAACCAACGGGGGCGCCCATCATACTCCCCACCCCGACCGTGAAATCCGTCAGTTCGACAACCACGGCCACGAGCTACAGCTTCACTCTGGCAGCCGCTTGCGCCAACGCTACCAACAACCAACAGGTAGTGCTCACCTTCACTCCCGCGAGCGGCACTGGTCTCACCGTGACCGTCACCCTCCACATTACCTCGCCAGCCATTCTGGCGAGCACGAGCGCAATCACCATCAACTGCAACACGGCGTCCGGGACTACCCCCGTGCCGGTTGGTATTACGCTTGCCGCCGCCGGCGCACTGAGCGTGACGGTAACGGAACCATCCGGGGCGCCCATCGTGCTTCCCAATCCCTCCACCCTCTCCGTCAGTTCGACGACCGTCGCCACTAACTTCAGCTTTACCCTGCCCTCTGGCTGCGTAGGAGTCACTAACGGGCAACAGGTAGTGCTCACCTTCACTCCCGCGACCGGCGAGGGCGTCGCCGTAACCGCGACCCTCAATACCGTGAGTCCTACGATCGCGGCGACCCAATCTGCCATCACCCTCAACTGCGACACGGTCCTCGGCCCTGGCCCCGCCGTGCCGGTTGGCATTACTCTCGTCACCTCCGGCAGCCCCGTTAGCGTGTCGGTAACGGCGCCAACGGGCTTAGCGTTCAGCGCAGGGGGGCCCATCAACATGCCCGCCTCGGCCTCCGTTAGTTCGACCACTGTGGCCACTACCTTCAACTTCAGCCTGGCGGCCGGTTGCAAGAACTTCGTCCCCGGCACTACGCCAACATCCGTGCTGCTCACCTTCACTCCCGCGACCGGCACGGGTCTCACCGTGACCGCGACCCTCGTCGTAACCTATTCCGCGTCCGCCCTCACGCCCTCGCCCAGCGCGGTCACCCTCACCTGCACAAAAGCAGGAACGGTGTACACACCACAGACGACGCCACAAGCCGTCAATGTCACGTCCGCGGCTAACGGAGGCACTCCCTTCACTCTCGATACCGCCGCCTATCCGCTACCGGCCTCCGGCTGGCTCTCGGTGACGGCTGTGGGAGGTGGAACCTTCTCAGGCGGCACCGCTTCGATTTCACCAGTTACCTTTGATGTCGTGCCCGCCGCAGGATGCGGGGGCTTGCCGGTGGGAAATAGCACCTTTATGCTGGCCTTCAAGGATGCGCCGGCGCCCGACAAATTCCTGTCGATCACCATCCAGGTAGGGAGTGCCACCACTCTGTCCGCCTCGGTGAGTCCGGTTGCGCTCTCGTATACTGCGGGTAGCACCACCTATACCGGTGTAACCACCAACATCACCAGCAGCGGTTCCCCGCAGTTCTTCAGCGTCAATACCAATACGCTGCCACTCTGGCTCAACGTGAGTCCCACCAGCGCCACCGCTCCCACCTCGGGCAGTGCAGCGCAACTGACATTCAAACCCACCGTCGGAGCCCAGACTCTGGCGCCGGGCAGTTACAGCGCCAGTGTTCACCTCGTGGTCTCAGGCGACACCGATTTCGTGTTGCCGGTAACCCTTCAGGTGGTGAACGGCGGGGCAGCCCTCACGGTCGCCGATGGCACCACTCGAAACATTAGCTGGGTATTGGGAACAACCCTCCCATCGCTTCTGGTTACCCCGATTTCCAGCGACGCACCCATCCCCTATTGCGTCACGGTTGCCGAAAACACCACTCCCCCCTACTCTGCCTTGGAACCGGTCCTCAGCGCTACCCAGGGGTTGGCCTATAGTTTCGGCAGTCCGATTGACGTAACGTTCTTGCAGTCGGTCTTCGGCGCATCGCAGCCAGGCAATCAAATGCAGGCGACGATGAGCATCTATTACCCGTACAGCGGAACGGGAGCCTGCGCCAGCAGCAATAGCACAGCCCCGGTCAATGTCGTGGTCACCGTAACCGTCGTATCTCCGGGCGCTACAATCAACAGCATCACGCCGGCAAGTCTTCCGACGTCCACCAGTGGAACCTATCCCGTAGCCCTCACCGGAACCGGCTTCGTCACCGTCGCCAGCGGCGGCGCCTCCCAGGCAACCCTGGCCGGAGTCGCGGTCAATGGCTACATCGTGCCGGATTCCAATGTGGTGGCTACCGTGATCAACTCTACCAGCATCGTCCTTACGATTACCGTGCCGCCGAGCACCAACCCGGATCCGCTCCTGCCGTTTTCCGGTGCGGGCGGTACCGTAACCATCGGCGTCTGCAATCCCCAGGGCAGCAGCAACGCTTGCGCTGTCACGTCAACCATTACTCTCAATATCGGCATCAATCCGATCATCCAGGCGATCACCAGCGCCTCATCCTTCGTCGAGGCTACGCCCCCTGCTCTGCCGGCCGTGTCTGCCTACGATATCCTCAGCCTCTTTGGGACAAACTTTTGTGTCTCCAACTCCACGGGTTGCATCGCTCCGAACCCGACGGTGATGTATGGACGGACCGACCCGCTTACTTTCCGCTATCTGACCTCGCTCAGCCCAGACGCCTCCGGACCCACGCAACGTAACCTCAGCGTGACGTTCCAGACCCACTCCAGTTCTCCCACAGTGATAGGCGTTGCCCCACTGCTTTTCGCGACCAACGGCCAGATCAACCTGGTAGTACCCAGTGCAGTCTCCACCTACGTCGGCCAGCCGGTGGACATCGTCGTGAGCTTTGGCTACGCCTCGGGCGCCACCTTGCTCCAGAGCCTCCCCTACACCGTGACCATCGTCGCGACCGACCCGGGCATCTTCACCATCCCCAACTCTACCGAAAACCCCGCCAGCACCGGCGACGGCCAGGGCGACCCCGCGGCTCTCTCGGCGACCTATGCCCTGGTCAACCAGGCTAACCCCGCCAACATCAGGAGCACCGGGACCGACTCGGATCAAATCGCTCTCTATGTGACGGGCTTGGGTCTGCCCGACAGCGACGGAACACAGCAGTACAATAACGCCAGCCTGAAGTGCATGCCGGCGGCCGACTACTTTGCAAACGTCAACGCCCTCACGGGCGTCTCACCGGCTCTTACGTCGGACGACGGGCTTGTGCTTCAGAGCACCTACTTCGATTCCGGCGCCGGCGTCATGCAGCCGTGTCTGAAATCCACCTCCAACGACGTTCCTTCGGTTACCATTGGGACCGTAGCAGCCACGGTAAAGTACGCCGGTTGGGTTGCTGGCTCCATAGCCGGACTGTATCAGATTAACGTGCAGCTCCCGGCCAGTACTCTCACCCTTAAGGATCCGACCAACACGACGGTTGTCTGGGATGCCAATCCGCACCAACTGCCGGTCGTCATTACCGCCAACGGCGTAACCAGCCAGCCCAGTGGCGTGAACCTGTGGGTGCAGCGCACTCTGCTGGTCACTTACACCGGCGTCACCACCGGCACTCAAGGCGCAACGTGGACCCAGTCCGGAGGTGTCGTAGTCGCGGACGGAAGCAACACCTACACGTACGCGGCCACCGCCACCAATGCGTCGGGAGCACCCATCACCTTGGCCGATCTTGGCTTGGCAATCAACTCCGGCACCGGAGTCATCTCTGCCAGCAGCGGTAGCCTGTCGGCCAGCGCGCCTGTCGGAGCCAACACCATCACAGTCACCGTAACGGAAGCCACTACCGGGGTTACCGGTTCGGTGACCTTCACCTTCACGGTCGCAGCCAGCAGCTAAGACTACTCGGACTGAATTCTTTCCGAAAGCAGCCTCGGCGGCGGGAGAACCAACTCCCGCCGCCGTTTTTGTGTACCCGGCATCTTCGAGCACTCCTTCTGACTACGCAGAAAACCACAAATCCGCCTACCCATCCGCCCAAGAGCGGCGTATACTATACTCAATCCAATGGAGGGTTGGTAATGTACAGATTGATCGGTCTCTTCGCATTGGGCCTCTGCGTGGCGATGGCTGCGGGCCGGCCGGAACTCAACGGAACCTGGCAACTCGATAGCAACGGCATCCCCACCGAAAGCAAGCTCAAGAGCGAGACGCTGGTGATTCATCAGAACGAGGATTCTGTCGAGATCTCCGAGAACCGTACCGCCAAGAATGGCAAAGAGATCAAGGATGACATCCAGTGCAACACCATGGGCCAGGAATGTAAGGTAAAGAACTTGCAGGTATCATTGTGGTACAACGGCGCCATGCTGGTGCTGGTAGAGACCCATAATGATCTGGTCACCAAAACCCGCTTCACTCCGTCCGAAGATGGGAAAACGCTTCACCTGGAAGTGATTCACATGGGGTCGGGCCCGCAAAAGACGGAGAACCTGACGTTCACCAAGCAATAGGTTGGCTCAAGGCTAGCCGCGCCGCCTGCGCCCGAAAATCCACATCGTCAGGCCAAACGCTCCCATTACTGCGCCCCAATCCAGGTTGATGTTGATGCCCAGCGAGCGCTGGTATATCGCCGGATCGCCAAGTACTCCATAGCCCACCAACAGCAGTCCCAACAGCCCAAACAACAGCCCGATCGGGATACGAATATCCAGTCCCACGGCTCCTCCTACCAGAAAATAATGTTCAATACCAGGGTCATCGTCAACACAATCACTCCCAGCACTGCCGGGCGTTTGTACCACGGCTCATGCTCGTCGTGCGGCCGCTCGGTCAGCGAATAAACCAGCCCCACCAACTCCCGCTCGGGGCGCGGCCTGGTTGCCAGGCTCACCACGATGGTCACCACAAAGCAGATCGTCCACGCATAAATCGCGGTCCAGAAGTTTTGCGCCATCTCGCTCGGATAGTGGTGCACGATCCCGAAGATCCCGCCCAGCCAGCCGCCCCGGATTCCAGGCGTCGCGTGGGCCGGCAGGGTGAGGCCGTGGTGCAGCGCCGCGGCCGCCGTTCCCGCCAGCAGCCCGCTGAAAGCCCCATGTCCCGTCGCCCGCTTCCAGAACATCCCCAGCAGGAAAGTGGCGAACAACGGCGCATTGACGAACGCGAACACGAGTTGCAGCATGTCCATGATGTTGTTGAATTGCGTCGCCACATAGGCCGCCAGCACCGACGCCGCGATGCCGAAAATCGTCGACATGCGGCCCATCCACAGGTAATGCTGGTCGCTCTCATTACGGCGGATGTACGACTGGTAAATGTCGTAGGTCCACACCGTGTTGAAGGCGGTCACGTTGCCGGCCATGCCGGACATGAACGAGGCCATCAGGGCCGCCAGTCCGATTCCCAGCATGCCCGAGGGGAAATAGTGGCCTAGCATCAAGGGGATGGCCATGTCGTAGTTCAACGTCCCATCCGGTTTGGCGGGCAGCGCGAAACCGCTCTGGCCGGCCTGCTGGGTCAGCCCGATGGCGATCATCCCCGGCAGAATCACCAGGAACGGAAAAAACATCTTGGGGATGGCCGCGATCAGCGGGGTGCGCCGGGCGGCGGACATCGAATTGGACGCCATCGCCCGCTGCACCACCAGAAAATCGGTGCACCAGTATCCGAACGAAAGTACGAAGCCCAGACCCATTACCATGCCGAACCACTCCACGCCCAAAGGATTGGAGGAGGCCGATCCCAGATACGCCCAGGAGTGCGTGAATGCGCCCGCCGCGAATCCGCGGGCGGTGGCCACCAGGTGTAGCCGCCCTTGCAATCCGCTCCATCCGCCGGCATCTTTCAGCCCCAGCGCCACCAGTGGCAGAAAGCCCATCACGATCAGAAAGAACTGCAGCACCTCGTTATAGATCGCCGAAGTCAGGCCGCCCAGGAAGGTGTAGCCCAGCACAATCACCGCCGAAATCAGCACGCTGAAGCTGAAGTCCCAGCCCAGCAGCGTTTCCAGCAGCAAGCCCATGGCGTACAGCGAAATGCCGGACGAGAAAATGGTCATCACGGCGAACGAAATGGCGTTCAGCCCGCGGGTCTTTTCGTCGTAGCGCAGCTTCAGGTATTCGGGCACCGACCGCGCCCGTGAGCCGTAATAGAACGGCATCATGAACACGCCCACAAACACCATGGCCGGGATGGCGCCCACCCAGTAGAAGTGGCTCGTGGCGATCCCGTATTTGGCGCCCGAAGCGCCCATGCCGATGACTTCCTGCGCCCCCAGGTTGGCCGAGATAAAGGCCAGCCCCGAGACCCAGGCGGGAATCGACCGGCCCGACAGGAAGAAGTCCGTGCTGGTCTTCATGTAGCGCTTCAGCGCCCATCCGATTCCCAGTACGAAGCCGAAGTACACAATCAGAATCGTGTAGTCGACCGCATGGATAGCGATGTGAGGCATTTCTCCTCGAATCAGACCCGAAACAGGGGGCTGCCTTTGGGCCGTTGCTTAAAACGACGCCAACATTATGTCACGATTCGGCCTATGTCACGATTCGGCCCGCCTTCCGCGGCGGCGCCTCTCCCTTCAAGCCAGCGCCGGCACGCCCGGGCACGCGGTTCCCGGCCGCACCCGATATACAATAGACCTTGCGCTCTCAAATTCCCCTCTTGCTGGTCCTGGCTGCGGCCCCCAGTGTGGCTCAAAATCCCTCCCAACCTCTGGCGCAGTCTCCTGCCCAGTCTGCCGCCCAACCTGCCCCGCCGGTTCCCGGACCACCGCCTCAAACCATCGTCGTCACCGGCACCTTCGAGCCGCTCTCTCTGGAAGAAATGGATCGCGCCATCCGCGTCCTCCCGGTCCGCGACAACCCTCTCCTGCTCAACACCATCATCGACGTGCTGCGCCTCGATCCTTCACTCGACCTTCAGGAACGCGCCCCCGATGGCGTGCAGACGGACCTCTCCATCCGCGGCTCGAACTTCGAGCAGACTCTCGTGCTGCTCAATGGCATGCCCCTCGATGACGTCCAGTCGGGCCATCATGACATGGACATCCCCGTCCCCGAAGATGCCGTCGACCGCATCGAGGTGCTGCGCGGCTCCGGCTCCACAATCTATGGTTCGGATGCTTCGGGCGGCGTCATCAACATCATCACCGCGCCGCCCGAAGGCTGGGAGGTCCGCCTGCGCACGGCTTTCGGCAGCTTCGGAACCAACCAGCAGCGCCTCTCGGTTTCCGGCGGCACGGCCAAGATCTCCGAGCAGCTCAGCTTCTCGCGCGATTTCTCCACCGGCTTCATTCCCGACCGCGATTACCGCAACCTCCAGTTCGCCTCGCTCACGCATTACCAAACCTCTCTCGGCGCCGGCAACGTCACCCTCGCCTACATGGACCATCCCTTCGGCGCCGACCAGTTTTACGGCCCCTACGACTCCTGGGAAGACACCAAGACCTGGTTCGCCGGTTTCAGCCAGGACCTCGGCGAGAACACCACCGCCGATTTCAGCTATCGCCGCCACAGCGACCTGTTCGTGCTTCTGCGCGACGATCCGCCGGTCTACACCAACCACCATTCCGATGAAAGCGAGCACGCCGACGTGCGCCGCCACCAGTCCCTCTTCGCCGGCGCCACTCTGTCCTATGGCGTGGAAGCGCTGCACGAATCCATCATCAGCAACAATCTGGGCGACCACTCCCGCAGCCGCGCGGCGGTCTACACCGCCCTCGACTTCCGCGCCCTGAAGCGTTTCTCGCTCTCGCTTTCGGCGCGCGAAGAGGTATACCGCACCTGGTCCGGCGAATTCTGCCCCACCCTGGCGGGCGGCTACTGGCTCTCCGCGCACGTCAAGTTGCGCGCCTCCGCCAGCCGCGCCTTTCGCATCCCCACTTACACCGACCTGTACTACGAAGACCCCGCCAACGTCGGCAACCCCAACCTCCGCCCCGAGCGCGCCTGGACCTACGAAGGCGGCCTCGACTGGATCCCCACCACCCGCTGGCGCGGCGATCTGACCGTGTTCCAGCGCCGCGAGCGCGATGGCATCGACTACTGGCGCGCCAACCCCAACGACCTGTGGATGGCGCTCAACATCGATAACCTCGACTTCACAGGCGCCGAAGCCGGTATTAGCTATACCCCCGCCCGCGGCCAAACGCTGGATTTCCGCTACAGCTTCCTGCACGGCTCCGAAGACACCGTGCCGGTCGGCGAAACCAAGTACACCTTCAACTATCCGGTTCACTCGGGTGTAGTTTCGTGGCAGGCGGCGCTGCCCGCCGGAATCGTCTTCCGCACGCGCATCGGAATCCTGAAACGCTTCGATGCCGGCCCCTATGGGCTGTGGGACCTCTACGCCGCGGAAACTCGCGGCCGCGTGCACCCGTTCCTCCAGGTCTCCAATGCGACCAATACCGACTACCAGGAAATCCAGGGCGTCCAGATGCCCGGCCGCAGCATCCTCGGCGGCGTCGAAGTCGTGGTACGCCGCTGACGCCCGGCAAGGCGTGTTTCCAGACACAAAGGGGGCGCGCATTTTGTGTCAAGGCGCCCATTTTGCGAGCATTCCCTCCTGTTTGTGATAGAATCGCGCGTGTCCCGGCGCCTCGGGATCGGTCCACGCGATTGCCCACGCTGGTGGGTGACGCCCGGAGCGAGGGAACCACGTGGACACGGAGGGCGCAATGACACACGGCACCAAATCACCATCTCTCTGCGGAAAACCGGCCTATTGGACCCGCACGGCCGCGCTTGGATTACTCCTCGCAAGCCTCGGTTTCGCGCAGGAGGCCCGGGTAAGCGGGCGCATCACCGACAATTCGGGCGCCGTAGTGCCCGGCGTCAAGGTCACCATCACCAATACCGACA
>Ga0335074_10014716_pt1 | contig 10968 bp, 4 predicted proteins | sample Lox_Sample_23_FD_206715 | JGI IMG/M metagenome (GOLD analysis project Ga0335074, IMG submission 206715) | Soil microbial communities from Loxahatchee National Wildlife Refuge, Florida, United States - Lox_Sample_2.3 | ecosystem: Environmental > Terrestrial > Soil > Wetlands | place: USA: Florida... | reverse complement strand
CGGGGTTGCTTTGTCGACCGACCTGAGCTTCGACAGGATTGTCGGCGTGGCGATGCCAAACGGGTGCCCTCCGGCAAAGAGGTAGTACGTCCCCGAGAAGTCGACGATCGCCCCGTTGGGGTACGAGGTCGCAGCGTTGGGGAACGGCGCGATGCCGGTCTGGCCCGCAACGTCACCGGTGAGGGTGATGGAGTAGGCATTGCCCGAAGTGCTCGGGTTGATGATGTCCTCGACGGTTATGACCAGCTTGTCACCGCTGTTGACAGCGTTGGGGAACTCGAGCGTCACCGAAGTGGCCGAGTTGTACGACTCGAGGGTGAACGTCCCCGAGCCAGACGCCGTAGTCGTGTCGGTCAGGAGGTAGTCCCCGCCGACGTCCGGCAACACGGTCCCGGCCGGAGCCGTCAGCACGAGCTCGTATGCAGTGCTGGCAGCAGTGATGGCCGCTGTGGCGTAAACCCCGGTGACGGTGTAGGTAGCCACGGCACCCGTGGTGGCGGGGCTGGGCACGACGGTGGGAGCCGCGGTGCCGGCTGCGCTCAGGGTGTACGAGGCGACTGCCACGGGCACGGTGTCCGTTGAGTCGTAGACGTCGAAGTCCGTGATCGTCTGGTTAGCCGGGTTGGTGACGTTTACTGCCGTCAACGTGATCTGGTCGCCAGCAGCAATGGCGCCGCCGGTTGCGATCGGGATCGTATAGGCGCTCCCATTGGCAGGACCAGCGGTGCTGTAGACGAAGTGCCAGCCTGCAGTGGAGTCTGTCACCAGTACGCCTGTCACCGTTGCGAAGTCGCTCGGGCCAGTCGTCTCTTGGATGGTGATGGAACCCGTGCTGGCGACAGCGTCCGTCGCCTTGAAGCCGACAACGTAGGTCGCCTCGTCACCACCGACGAGCGGGGAGACGGACAACGTCGGCGAGGTCACCGAGGTGCCGATCGTTATGGTCGCCGTTGTCTCGGCGGTCCCTTCGGCAGTGAAGTTGGCCGTGACGTTGGCCGACGTGCAGGTGACGCCTGCCACCGTGCAGGTGCCGGGCGTGATCGTGACGTCAGGCGTGGCCGCGGTCTCGGGGTTGGTCCCTTCACCGGTGAGGTTGACCGTGCCGCCACTGGCGACCGCGGTGCCGAGCTCGAGATAGACGATGTTGGCCGTCGCACCGGGGAGGACAGCCTCCACCGTGTCAGCCGCAGCAGTCCCACCCGAAGGCGTGTACGTAACGCTGTAGTCCGCAGTACCCGAAGTGTCCCAGGTGATCCACGTGGTTGGCGGGCCGGCCGCCCCAGTCGAATCGAGCTCCAGGAAGGTGGAGCTCGCGGTCAACGTCGACCAGGAACCGGGGTTCGCGTTGCTGGCACCAGCGTCATCGATGGTGTAGACGACGTCGGCACCCTCTTCGCTGCTGTTGACAGCAAGGGTCGGCGGCCTGGCGGTGTTGCTCACCGTGGGCGAATCGGTCGTGGTGGCGTTTTCGCTGGTCGAGACCTCGAAGTAGTAGCTCGTGGTGCTCGACGCAGGCGTGGTGGCGGTGAAGGTGACCTCAACCGTTGCGCCGGCAGCAATGCTGCCGCACGCAGAACTGATCGTGGTCACAAAGGCGTGCCCGGCGCTGGTTGTCGTGTTGCCAGCCTGGATGCACGACCCCGAGATCACGTCCACGGTGGCCGTAGTCACACTGGAGACGATCGCGTCCCCATCGTTGTCAGCCACTGTGATGCTGTCGCCTGACGAGTTGGACAACGCTGCGGGCGATACGAAGGTGAGCGTGAAGCTCGTTGCCGTCCCGGCGACAGTGCTCGTCGGGCTGATGGCTACGTTGCTAACCGCACCCGTCGGCGCACCGATCGTGTATGAGTTAGTTGTTACGGTTGCGGACGCCGGCAGGGCGGTGATCGCAGCCAGGCCACCGAAAGTGACCATGGTCAGCGCTACGGCGCCGGCCGAAAACCGAGCGCCTCTCCGTCCCCGTTTCGGCGACGCTGCCGAAGGATTTCTTTCTTGCAAGTCTGTTTTCCCTCCTAGGTAGGGTGAACATTGACCGCCCGAGGGCGATTTGGCGCCGTGCACCCTTCTGGGCCCTCCAGGTGCCGACCGTCTGTGGACGCTAGTCCCGGTCTGCGCATCCATGGTGGACCCTTGGGTGCCGTGCATCTTCTACCCCGCTCCGGAAGCAGGGCATTAGTGAGACGGCTCGCAACTTACCGCGTCACTTAACGCTAGGTAAAAATCTCCGCACCGCACGCTCAGAGGACCTTTGTTGGCCGGTATCTGCTACGAGCCGGTATACGCGGACATGACTGCGGCACCATCAGGGCCGGGCACGGTCACAGCAGGTGTCCCGCCGTAACCATCGGAGGCAAGCTGCGCAGCCGACTTGAACGGCCACAGCGCCCCGTCGTAGGCGACGTACACCAGCGCCGGGGCGCTGATCAGCACGCCGGAGGCCACCTGTACGGCTCGCTCCGCCGCCGGCACCATCCCTACGAGCACTTTTGCCCTATCGGATCTCTGCACCCTCGCAAGCGCGGCAGGCGTCGGGATCCCGAAGGCCCTACCCCCGGCGAAGACGTAATAGGCGCCGCCGGACTTCACGATGGCGCCGTCGGCGCTCGTGGACAACGCATTGGCCGCTGCGCCTTCCTCCCCCGCCGTCGAGCCCACGGCGAGGCCGCCGAGAGCCGGCACTGTCACTACCAGGGCCGGGTCGTAGCCGTCCGCTGCGAACTGCTGGGGCGTGGCGAACCCGTGCAGTTCGCCGTCCGTACCCGCGACGTAGATCGTCGGCGACCCGTTGACCGGGCGCGTGAAAAGCAAAGTCCCTGCTCGGGGAGGTATAGAGGGTGCCTGGGTGCCCGGTGGGGCGAACTCGAGCTGGGCATGGTCGACCCTTCTCACCGCCACCAGGCTCGACGGGCTGGCGATGCCGAAAGCGTGGCCGCCTGCGAAAACGTAGTAGGTACCCGAAAATCCAACAATCGCGGCATTCGGGTACGTGAGGTTGGCGCCCGGGAAGGCCGGGAGCCCAACCGGCCCGCTGACATCGCCGAGGAGAGTGATCGTGTACCCCGGGCTGGCACTGGCGGGGTTGATCACGTCCTCGATGATCAGGCTGAGGTGGTCGCCCTGGTATATGGTTCCCGGCACGGTTATGGCGACCTCGTCGGTGCCCCCGCCGTTCACCGGTGCGTTCACAGTCCCGGACGCCGACGGGTTCGTCGAATCCTCGACCGTGTAGTAGCCAGGGCTGTTGGGGAACACCGTCCCGGGCGGGCCGTCAAGGCTGATGGTGCTCGCTCCCCCGTCCATTACCGCCGTGGCGACCAGGTTGGCGATCGTGTAGGTGGCGAGGGACCCCGTTGTAGAGGGGTTGGCGGTGACGACGACGCCTGGGTTGAGGTTGGCGCCTATGGCGTAGGGAAGTGCCTCGGCCGGGACCGGGTCAGCGCTGGTTGCGACGGAAAAATCTCCGACCGAGACTGACGAAGGGTTTGTCACGTTGACCAGCGTCACGGTCACCGTGTCTCCGGCTCGGACGTCATTGCCAGGAAGGAGAGGGACGACCGCCCCGTTGTCGGCTGCTCCGCACCCGGCGTTGGCCTGGGGGCTACCAGTTGGGAACGTGATACCCACCGCCAGGAAGTGCCAGCCGGCGGTGGTATCGGTTACGAGCCCGCCCGACTCGGTGGAAAAGCCTGTCGGCCCTCCCGGCTCGTTCAAGCAGATCGACGAGCTCCCGCCGCCGGTCATCGGGGTGGTGGCCTGGAAACTGACCGTGTACGTGGCCTTTGCCCCGGCTATGGGGGGTGAGGTCGCTACTGTCACACCGCTGACTGAAGTGCCGAAGAGGACCGTGTTGCTGGACGTCTCGGGAGCTCCGACGGCACTTAGCGAGCCAGCAGCCCCGGTCTCGGGTGCGATCGTAACGGTGTCGCTGCTGGTCACCGACGGGTTGGTGCCTTTCCCGACGATGTCGACCTGGTCGCCGGGCGCGAGCGCGGTCGCAAGGAGGAGGGACACGGTGTCGCCGGCACTCGTCGCCGTGCTTACCGATACCGAGTCCACCCCGTCAGAGGTGGCCGAGCCACCGGGGGGGGTGTACGTGACCGAGTACCCTGCGGCACCGCCGTACCAGGTGATCGTCGAGCCGGATATCGCCCTCGCCGTCAGTACCAGCGCTCCGAAGTCCTGCGAGACGCTCCCGGTCGCCCAGGACGCGTCCGTGACGGTATAGCTCGCGTTCGCTCCGAGAGAGGGCAGGCTCGTCGCGAATGTCGGAGGCGTAGTGCTTACCGAGACTGTCGTCGAAGTCCCAGCTGAGCTGTTGGCGGACGTCGTAACCGTGAAGTCGAAGCTGCCGGTCCCGGGCGGGCTGTCGGCGTCGAAGTCCACCTCGACCCGGTCGCCGACACTTATCGAGCAAAAGCTCACCAGCTGCAACGTGATCGTGCTCACGTTGACGGTCCCGCCCTGCGTGCCGCCCTGGAAGCAGGAGTTGTTGGTGTCGTCGATCAGGCTGATAGTGCTTGGCTGCGACGCGAGCGGCACTGATGAATTAATCGTCACGGACCCACCGTCGGCCCCGCTCAGCTGGGCCGTCGCCAAGAACTTGACTTCGAAATAGGTAGGCGCCCCCTGGACCACCGTGGCGGGCGAAGCAGTCACGCCGGTGACGGCATCGGTCGGGATCCCGATCGTATAAGCGGCTGTACCCACGTCCGCGTAGGCGGGCGTGACCGAGGCGGCCAGCGGCAGGCAAACCACAGCAGCCGTCAGGGCAAAGGCGATGCCAAGGGCCGCGTGGGGGCGCAGCCCTGCCCCGCCCCGGCGCCCTGGAGTACGGGCCAGATGGCCCCCTTTCCGCATACTCAAGTTTCCCTTCTGGCCGCCAGCAAAGCTCGCCCGGCCGACCACCTGCTTTCGTGGTGGCCCAGAGCGCAAGCTACAACACCTCGGCCCGGGCGATGGGCCGCAGCTCCACCCGGGCGATGGGCTGCGCGGTGCGACCATGCGACAGCCATAGCTGCTAGTGAGACGCCCGGACAGCCGCTACGTCACCTCTCCGCGTTGGCCATGCGAAGCCGGGCAGCAGGCCTCGTCCGCCACGTTCACTACCCGGCTTGCGCTCAACGAAGACCGCCAGCGACCAGCCCGTGCCCGTAAGACGCGCATATAAGAGAGGTCAGGATCTACGCCGGGGCCTTGCGGTGCCCCCGGCCAACGGCGGACCGCCCACTAGTGTTTCGCGTCGTGGCAAGTCGCAGCGGGCAGCGCCGCCGGCCGGCGGCCAAAGGGCGGCCACGTCGCCCCGCCCCGGCTTCGGCCCCGGCCCCCGCTCCCGCACCAAGCAGGCTCCGTTCCCAGAGGCCGCAACGACCGAGAGGACCGCGGGCCCAGGCGCCGGTCCTCGCCTGGGCGCAAAGAGCCCCCCTCGGCCGGTTGCCCGACCTGACCGGGCTGCCTCCCTGGGCGCTCCTCGCAGGCGGCCTGACCTGGCTGCTCATGGTGCTCCTCTGGGTCAGCGGTGCGACCAAGGGCAGCTTCGTCCTTTTCCTCGGCACGCTCCTGTGCGGGGTCATGGGCACCGCCTGGCTCGTGACGCAGACGGTGGCCGGCAAAGAGCCGCTCCGCGCCACCCGGGCCGCCGTGCTCGTCGTGCTGGCCGCGGCCGTCCCGGTGATCTTCGACCCGCACAGCGGGGACGTGTTCAACCTCCCGAAGTACACAGTGGTTGTCATCGGCGCCCTCGTCCTGGCGGCCCTGTGGGCGGTGGCGAGCGTCCATTACCGCTCGGGGGACCCGCCCGCGCCGCGTTGGCGCAATGGGCTGCACTGGTTCGTAGGAGCGATCGTCCTATGGACCGCCATCACTGCTGCTACGAGCCTCGACGTGCACGTCTCGCTGCTCGGCAACTACGGCTCCTACGACGGGCTGTACTCGATGACCGCTTTCGCCGTCGTGATGATGACAGCAGCGGAAGCCTTCGACGTGGCCGACGTCCGCCGGGCGCTGCAAGCCTTCGCGTTCGCCGGTGGTGCAGTCATAGTTGTCTACGCCCTCGTCCAGCTACATGACACAGAAGTGGGCGGCGCACCTTGGGACTTCATCAACTGGCACGCCGGCTCTTTCAAAAACGAGATCTTCTCGACATTCGGCAACCCCAACCACTTGGGAGGGTTCCTCGCAATGGTGCTCCCGGTGGTCCTCGTCTTGGGTCTCGGGTCGAGGCATTGGGTGTGGCGTGGTTCTGCGATCGTATTGCTCCTCGCCGTTTTGACCGAACTGGCGCGTACATCAGCGCGCGGAGCATGGCTGGCCGCCATAGCCGCACTAGGCGTGATCGTCTTCATGCTCGCTCCCGAGCTGCGCCGCAAGCCGGTCCTGACGTTTGGGACAGCAGGCGGCGTGGTGTTGGTCGCAGCGATAACGCTGGCCCGGTTCGGCAATAGGTTCCTCAGGCACTCTCTTTCAGATTTGTTCCAGAGCGGCGGGGCGAGCTCGGTCGCCCAGCGCATCCACATCTGGGGTACCGCGATCCACATCGCCTCCCGTTACCCGCTGACCGGCACCGGGCCGGACACGTTCGCCCTTCTCTACCCGAGGTACCAGGGCGCCGTCTGGGTGAAGGACTTCGGCCCGGACTACCTCGTAAACGGTGCGCACGACATCTTCATGAACTTCCTCGCCGACCAGGGTTTCATCGGCCTGGCTCTTTTCGCGGTCCTGCTCGTCTTCGCCGGGTTGCGCTCAGTCGGAGCGTGGCGGCGTTTGCGAGCAGTCGAAAGAGACGAAGAAGGCGAGGAAATCACGACCGGTTCGCGCAGCGAGCTCGCCAGGCGCAACCGCCTGCTCCTGGCAGCCGTCAGCGCCTCCATCGCCGCGTATTTAGTGCAAGCGACGTTCAATGTCCAACAGGTGGGGCTTACCTTCCTCTTCTGGCTCCTTATCGGCCTGCTGGCAGTGGTTTCCCGCGCCGCGGGAGTCCCCGCGACCGCCAACCCTGCGCGCCTGCTCTCCCTCGCGGATGGTGAGATGAAGGTACAAGAACCCGACCGGGCGCCCGCTCCTGCCCCGGTACCTGCCCCGGCGGCACGTTGGAAGACCGGGCGGCCGAGCGGCAGGGGCCGCGGCCGGCAGACGGGGTACCAGGACTGGTCCGGCCATTGGCCCACGATCGTCACGGCGGTCGTTTGCACCGTCCTTGTTGTCTTACTGGCCATTGGTGCCGACATGCCTTACCGGGCCGACCACGACTACTGGGCCGCTGCCAGGAGCCTGCAACAAAACGGGTCGAGCTCGAGCACCGTCGTCGGCCAGAGCTATTTCACCGATATGGGGCACGCAATGTCGCTCAACCCATGGGAGCCGACTTACCCCTCGTACGAGGCGGCTATCTACGAAAACGTCGCCCAACACGCGTCGAGCGCTACCGCCGCCGCCGCGGACCTCGGCGATGCCCTCAAGCTCGTCACAAGGGCGTCCGCCGACCAGCACCTCGGGGGCGAGTACCAGGCGAGCGAGGCCGGCATTTACCAGGAACTGGCGGAGCTCCAGCCCACAGCAACCAAAGCCGACCTGGCTGCTGCTGAGGTACTGGCTCGCCAGGCCGTCAAGGACAACCCGCGCAATACGACCTACACAGGCCTGCTTTCGAAGATCGTCACCGCCATCAAGACTGCGAGCTCGACGAAACCTGCCCCCAAAACCTAAAGGGTCCGGCACCACTTAGCGAAAGGCCTCGCCTATCTGGGCCTTTTGTGTCGCGGAGGGGCAGCCAGACGACCGCTTGCCGTATATGTAAAGGCGTTCCGACTGTGCGAAGAGCAACTCGTCGTAACGCACGGTCCGCAGGAGGAACAACCCTGGGCCTCCGACCGGCGAGCTCGAGACCACGGCGCACTCCTTGAAACCAGGGAACATCGCCGTGTACCACGTCCGAACGCCCGAGGCCTGTCCCGCGCCCGACGGGTGGGCGGTACCGCTCTGGTGGCTACCGACCCATTCGAAGCCGGCGTCAACCATTGCAGGCTGGTACCCGGCCGCCACAGCGTCCTGGCCGGCAGACCAGCGGGCGCCGTCGTAGGAGTCCGAATTGGCCGTAACGGCTACGGCGACCACCGCCGTGACAAGTGCGAGGCCGCCGGCTAATGGCCCGGCCAGGTTGCCCAATACTCCCTGCTGCCGGCCAGGTCGAGACCTGCTGCCATTATCGGGAACGAACGACGGACTGCGGCTCGCAGACAGCAAAAGTGCCGAAGCGAAAGCCACCGGCCATAAATAGCGGTCCCAGAAGGCAGCACGGACGAAGAGCCCGTACCCGATAAGACCGGCAGCGCTGAGCACCAGGAACGCACCGACCAGGAGCTCTGAGGGCGGTCGAGCCTCGGTGTTACGAGGCCTCCGGTCCCAGTTGAGGATGGCGAAGATAAATAGAGGCGCCGAGGCAAATGCGATCGCGTCGAGGAAATCCCACACGGGCTTGGAAAAAACGGGGGGTCGCGCCCCGAGCAAGACTTCTCCGTCGATGGCCCCGGTACGGGTCAGGTAATTGCCGATCAAAAGTGGCCGGTGCGCGGCCAGCAACCAAATCCCTACAGCGAGGCAACAGGTTGCCACAACCAGAGCCCTCGGCCGCAGCGCCCTGCCCGACGACAAGGAGCGCCGGAGGAGAGCGGGGAGGAAGGGCGAGAGCACAAACGCGAGCGTGAAGACGGAGCCGGCGAACGTTTGCATCGAGGCAACGTCGGGCAAAGCGACGCTCTTATGCTGGGCACCCGGCAGGTCGTTGGCCCACCAATAGGTGAACCCGCAAAGCAGGAGCAGGCCGCCGCCGAGAAGGGCATAGCCAGCCAAACGGGCTCTGTCCAAAAAGGCCGCCACGACCAGGACGGCCACGGGTGCCGCCAGGTCGAACTGACGGATGGAAAAACCGAACGCTCCGACTGCCAAGGACGCGATCAGCCATGACCACCTGCTACCACCGCCGGCGCCCAGAGCCATCGACCCGAGCGCCAAGCAGGCGGCTGCCGCAGCGAAAGCAGGGACGTCGGTCATGAAACTCGAGGTATTGAGGGCGAAACCCGGTAGGACCAAGACGAAGAGGCAACACAATGCTGCCCGCCCCGGGCCGAGCAGCCTGCGGGCTAGCACGTACGCCGCCACGAGGCCGGCTCCCGACAGGACAGCCACCGATGCCCCTGGCACCGCAGCGCCGTGCCCGAGCACCACGACGAAGGGTGCAGCCCACACGACCTGTCCGACCAACGTCATCGAGCCCCACCCGACGAGCGAGTAGCGACCGGTCGAGGCGAAGTGCTCGAGCACCCTCCTATAGGCCCAGTCGTCGTTGCGGGCAATTGCGAAGGCATGCCCGCTTGCTGCAAGTAGAGCCGGGACCACGATGCCGACCGCCAGGAGGACCGCCACCACGGCCCAGTCCCCGCCGACGAGGCGGGAACGGTTGTAGTGCGCGGCCCGGGCGCCCACCGTAGGCGTCTGCTCTGCGTGCCGGGGCCTTTTGCTGCCCAGGCCCCGGGCCGCGTTCACCTGCACATCGCTAATCGTCGAGAAGCTCTCGGTAAAGGGCTGCGTGCTCGGCGAGCATCCCGTCGCTGCCAAAGCGGCCCGCAACCCGCCGCCGGCCCTCGAGCGCGAGTTGCCGGGAGTGACCGGGTTCCCCAAGCACCCGTTTCACCCGCGCCGCCATCGCCTCGACGTCCCCGGGAGGGCACAACCAGCCAGTTTCGCCGTCCTGGACCACGTAGCGGACGCCCCCGACGTCGCTGGCGACAACCGGCCGCGCTGCCGCCAGCGCTTCGATCAAGACGACGGGCGTGCCTTCATTGCGGCTCGAAAGTGCGACCAGGTCCAGGTCAGACAGCGCAGCGGGGACATCGTCCCACCAACCCGTGAAGTGTGTCCTTTCGGCGATCCCGAGCTCTCTCGAAAGCGACTCGAGCTTTCCCCGCAGCTCACCGTCTCCGACCACGGCCAGGTGGGCGCCGGGCACCCTGGCGATCGCGCCGAACAGGGTCGCGTGGTCCTTGATCGGTACCAACCTGCCGACGCTCCCCACGAGCGGTACGTCCGGACCGAGCCCGATGGCGCGTCGGAGGGCTCCGGGACGGCCGGAGGAGCCGAGAGCCAGGAAAGGCCGGAGGTCGACGCCGATCGGGATGACGCGGTACTGGTCCGGCCTCCCGATGCCAAGCTCGAGCAGCTCGTCGCGCACCTCCGGGCTGACGGCCACCAGGGCGTCTGTCCGCTTCGCCAGCGCCCGTTCCAGCCGGAGGAAGGCGCTTTGCCGGCCTTTGCCGAAATAGCCCTGGAGGACATGACCGTGGTAGGTGTGGACGATCTTCGGCCGCGGCCCCCCCGTGCCAAGCGCTGCGAGCCGGCCCACCGCACCGGCCTTGGCCATATGGGTGTGCACCAGCTTCACGCCACGCCGCCTGAGCAGCCCGCGCACCGAGCGCAGGGCAACGACGTCGGTCGCGGGCCGCACGGGGCGCACGAGGGGAACGCGCTCCACCTCGACATCGGGGTCGGCAAGCTCGCCCTCCCTGGCCGCTGGGTAGCCCGCCGCCAGCAACATCGCGAACTCGGGCGACAGCGCCTTGGCCAGCTGGAGGGCTTGGGTCGCCGGCCCACCAATGTTGAGCCGGGTGACGAGCAGGAGCACGGGCCCGAGGGCGCCGTCGGCGGTACTGGCCATTGGCCTCTCATAGTCGCGCCGCCGCGCCGGTCCGAAGTTTGCTTGACCTTGCAGGGTACGCTGAGCAGGATCAAGCCATGAGCACGAAGGCGGCGAACGTAGTCGTGCTCGGGCAGGGCTATGTCGGTTTACCACTGGCGATGCGGGCGGTGGAGGCTGGCCACAACGTCACAGGCTTCGACATCGATCCCAGGCGGGTGGAGCAGCTGGCATCTGGCATTTCTTACGTGGAGGACGTTGGAGCAGGCCAACTTGCGGAC
>Ga0335074_10014715_pt1 | contig 10968 bp, 12 predicted proteins | sample Lox_Sample_23_FD_206715 | JGI IMG/M metagenome (GOLD analysis project Ga0335074, IMG submission 206715) | Soil microbial communities from Loxahatchee National Wildlife Refuge, Florida, United States - Lox_Sample_2.3 | ecosystem: Environmental > Terrestrial > Soil > Wetlands | place: USA... | reverse complement strand
GCATCAAATCCGAGTCCAGGCATAAAGCGTGCCGTGCGGCGGTTGCGGTCCGGTTGCGCAATCGATGGGTGTTCGGTTTCAGAGGTCTCGAGCACCCGCTCCAGTACCGCCTTGACATCTTCCCGGCCACCGGCGGTACCCCGGGCCATGGCCGGCATCGCACCGGTGCCGGCCAGGACCGCTCCCGTCTTGCCGCTTCCCCTGTTCACGGAGTTCATCATCGATCCCCCCGATTCGGCGGGTGCCCCCTCACTGGTAAGGACATTACTTTCGGTTATCAACGAACACCTAGAGTGATATCCCCCCAGCATTGACCGGTTAACCGGGATGTAAGCGGTCTATTCGCGGCTTCGAATAGCGATTTCGCGCCGGTTTGGCTGCTGTTGCCGGGTTCGGCCGCACCCGATAGGTGCGGTGAGGGCCATCGAGGTCAGTGGCTCGCGACGAGGATCGCTATCAGTGCGCCACCGAGCAGGAACGGCCCGAAAGACACCGCGCTGCTCAGGCTGACCCGGCGTGCGGCAAGCAGCACCAGGCTCGTTACCGCGCACAGGGAGAAACTGAGAAAGACCGTAATCGTCACGGCGGGCCAGCCGAGCCAGCCCAGTGCGAGCCCGGTCAGGCCCGCGAGCTTGATGTCACCCCCGCCTAGCTGACCCGGGCGCAGCAATGCGCGTACCAGGCCCGCGCCGTCGTGCTCGGACAAGGCCGCCAGCGCCAGCAGCGAGATCAGCAGGGGAAAGGCCGGGAGCACGAGCCGGTCGGGGAGCCGCTGTACCGAGATATCAATCGCTGCCAGCACCACGCCCAGCGTGCCAAGGAAGATGAACGGTATCGCCTGGGGGCTGTCACCGAACCGCCCCAGCAGCAGGGCCAGCACCGCGGCGGTGACCAGTTCCAGCACCCCCGGGCGCCCGAAGCTGCCGCCGCAGTATCCGCACCTGACGGCAGGCCAGAAAGACACCGGGCCGCAGCAGCTAGGGCAAGCGCTCCGGTCCGGTGCTCCGCTCGGCACGGAGAACCTGAAGACGGTGCTCCGCGCGAGCGCGCCGAGAGGCACCCCGATGGCGGCTCCGGCGATGGCCCAGTCGAGCTCCATGGCGCTCACGCTACGTGATCACTGGCGGGACCGGAATGCCGGCGCGGGAAGTCGGGACGATCGGCCCTGCCGTGTCGGTCAGCCGGCCGGCATGTCGGCCGGCACCTGCGATTTTCTAGCCGTTCGTCCGATACCGCCCCCGTGATTACGTAGGGCATCGTGTCAGGAGCCGGCGATATGAGTCGTCGGACCATGAGGCGGACCGCCTCTCCGATCAACAAGGAGTAGTCATGCTCAAGCTCTACGTTTCTCTGCAGAACTTCCTGGCCCAGCCGCTGCGCCGCGACCGCGGTGCGACTGCGGTTGAGTACGGTCTGATGGTCGCGCTGATCGCCGCCGTGGTCGCCGGCGTCGTCGCCACCTTGGGTACCACCGTCAAGAACACGTTCACCAACGTCATCGGCTCCCTCTGACGCTTCGGCCTGCGCTGATCGTTGCCGTCGTCGGCACCGTGGCCGGCAACCTCAGCACGGAGTCCGACGCCGTCGTCAACGCGCTCTGCGATGCGCGGTAACGAAGCGGTGTCAGCCGGACCCGGCTCACGCCGCCCCCGCCCTGCCAGCTACCCGCGAGACGAGAGAGGAGGAGCCAGGACCGTGAACCGGCTACGGCCCGGGAACTGCGCTCCGGACCGCGGTGCCGCCGCAGTGGAGTTCGCGCTGCTGGTGCCGGTGCTTCTGTTGGTCTTGTTCGGCCTCATCGACTTCGGGCGCGCACTCAACGCGCAGATAACGCTGACGCAGGCGGCCCGTGAAGGGGCCCGGCTGGCGGCGCTGAGCCAGTCGAACGTCGTAAGCCGGACCCAGGCCGCCGCCACCGGCCTGAGCGGAGTCACCGTCACCGTGACCTCGTGCCCGTCCGGCGCCGGGCCGACCTCGGACGCGACGGTCGAGGTAAGTTACCCGTTCACGTTCGCCACGCCGATCGGCGGCCTCGCCAAGCTGTTTGGCGGCAGCTCGGGACTGGGATCCTCGTTCACACTCACCGCTACCGAGGTGATGGCGTGCGAAGGCTGACATGAGCCACCGGCCCCGTGCATCTCCGACCTGGGCGCAGTGAACGTCCGACTCAGCAGGTGAGAACCCCGCGCGAACAGCTCCCGAGGAGAGGAAATCATGAAACGGCGCGCACTGACCATCGCACTGGCGCTGCTGCTGGCGGTGATCGGCACGGGTGCCGTGCTGGCCTACGTCAGCCGAGCCAACGCGCGGGCCATGGCCGGGCTGAAGGCGGTTACCGTGCTGGTCGCGCAGCAGCAGATACCGGCCGGCACGCCCGCAGGCGCCGCCTGGCAGGACGGGTCGCTGCGCGAGGAGCAGCTGCCTGCTGGGTCGGTGTCGACAGACGCGGTCGGCTCGATCACCGCGCAACTCGGCTCCCTGGTCATGAGCACCGATGTCATGCCGGGACAGGTGCTGCTCCGCCCGATGCTGGTCCCCGCCGTGCAGGTGAGCGGCGGGCTGGCCATTCCCGGCAGCATGGTCGCGGTGACCATCCCGCTCTGCCTGCCGGCGGCGGTGGCAGGCTACGTGCACGCAGGCTCGCAGGTCGCGATCTTCGACACCTTTTCCAGCCAGGGCATGGGCTCCGGGGCGGGCTGCGGCGGATCGAGCGGATCCCAGGGCAGCGGCACCGTGGAGACCCGGGTGGTGCTGCCGCGGGTGCAGGTCCTCGCGGTGGGCGCGGCCGACAGCAGCCAGGGCGGCTCTACCACCGGGAGCCAGTCCCAGGGCAGCGTGCTGGTGACCCTGGCCGTGGACCAGGCCGACGCCGAACGGGTCATCCAGCTGAGCGAGACTGGCCTGCCATACCTGGCCCTGCTCACCCAGGCCTCGCAGACCGGGTTCGACATCGGGTCGCAGCCGCTATTCCAGCACTGACAGAGAGGACCCGATGCCCATCTTTTGCCAGCCGGCGGGCAGCGCCGCCGAATTGACGGGCAGCATCGGCGATACGGTCAGGGCCGCTGACAGCCTGGCCGCCGCGGCACAACTGCTGGAGGCCGATCCCGCCGAATTGCTGGTGGTGATCGGCCCGGGCACGGCAGCCGACGACGCGCTCGAGTTCACCGCGAAGCTCCGGCTGGCTCGGCCGGCTGTGGGCGTCGTCCTGGTACGTGAACAGGTGGACGTCCCCATGCTGAGCCGGGCGCTGCAATCCGGTGTGCGGGAGGTGGTCCGGGTCGGCGATCACGCCGCGCTGGTGGCAGCCTGCCGCCGTTCCCACGAGCTGTCGCGGCGGCTGCTCCCCGCCGTAGGCACCGGGGAGCCCGCGCCCGTCCGGGGCGGCAAGGTCGTTACCGTGTTCGCCGCCAAGGGCGGATGCGGCAAGACCACGCTGGCGACCAACCTGGGCGTCGTGCTCTCCCGGGCCGACGGTCACCGGGTGTGCGTCATGGACCTTGACCTCGCCTTCGGCGACGTGGGCATCGCCGTCAGGCTGACGCCGGCGCGAACGATGGTGGACGCGCTGCCGATGGCCGGTCACCTGGACACCACCGGGGCCGCTTCGCTACTCACTGGCTACCGGCCGGGGCTGGATATGCTGCTGGCGCCGGTGGCCCCCGGCGACGCGGAAAAATTGCCGCCCGCCCTGGTCGGGGAACTGCTCTCGGTGCTGCGCGGCATGTTCGACTACGTGGTGGTGGATACACCCCCGCAGCTCAGCGAGCACGTGCTGATCGCGCTGGACGCCTCCGCCCATCATGTGCTGCTCGCCACGCCCGATCTGCCCGCCTTGAAGAACCTCCGGCTGACGCTGGACATCCTCGACGTGCTCTCCTACCCGCGGGAGACCCGCGCCGTCGTCCTCAACCGGTCGGACTCCAAGGTCGGGCTGTCCCCGAAGGACGCGGAGCACGCGGCCCGCTGCCCGATCGCCGGCCACATTCCGTCCAGCCGCGCGGTGCCGATCTCCATCAACGAGGGCGTCCCGATCACGCTGGCGGACCCTGGGCACCAGGTCAGCCAGGCGATCACCCGGTTCGCGGAGCAATGGCTGCTACCGCCGCCGGAGCCCGCCCGCCGCGGGGGCCTGTTCCGATCCCGGGAAAGGACGCCGGTATGAGCCTGTCCGAGCGGATGGCGCAGGCCTCCGCCGTGTCGTCGCCGGAGAAGGCGGATGTGCCGCGTCGCTCCGGCGGCCATGCCGACCCCTTCGCTGCGGTCAAGCGCAGCGTGCACGAGGCCCTGCTGGAGACGCTGGGACCCCAGCTGTACAACGCCCACATGGATCAACGCGAACTCGAGCATCAGGTGACCCGGACGTTGCAGGCGGTGCTGCGGCGCGACGAGACCCCGATGACGGTCGCCGACCGGTCACACGTGGCGCAGCAGGTCGCAGACGAGGTCCTCGGCCACGGCCCGCTGGAGCCCTACCTGCGTGACGCGAACGTCTCGGAGATCATGGTCAACGGCCACGACCAGATCTACGTCGAGCGGTCAGGACGCCTGTACCAAACGACGGCGGCGTTCACCGACGAGGCGCACCTGCGCCGGACCATCGACAAGATCGTGGGCCGGGTGGGCCGTCGCGTAGACGAGGCCCGATGGTGGACGCCCGGCTGCCCGATGGCAGCCGGGTCAACGCGGTCGTGCCGCCGGTAGCGCTGGACGGCTCGCTGCTCACGATCCGCAAGTTCGCGGCCGACCCGTTCACGGAGAACGATCTCATCTCGTTCGGCACCTTGACCGTGCAGGTGACCGAGTTGCTCCAGGCGTGCGTGCACGGACGTCTGAACATCGTGATCAGCGGGGGGACCGGCTCCGGCAAGACGACCACGCTGAACGTACTCTCCTCGTTCATTCCCGCCGACGAGCGGATCGTCACCATCGAGGACGCCGCGGAACTGCAGCTGCGTCAGGAGCACGTACTGCGGCTGGAATCGCGCCCGGCCAATCTGGAGGACCGCGGCCAGATCACGATCCGCGACCTGGTGCGCAACTCGCTGCGGATGCGGCCGGACCGGATCATTATCGGCGAGGTCCGCGACGGCGCCGCCCTGGACATGCTGCAGGCCATGAATACTGGCCACGACGGCTCCATCACCACCGTGCACTCCAATTCACCGCGTGACTCCCTGGCCCGGCTCGAGACGATGGTGCTGATGTCGGGCATCGACCTGCCGCAGCGGGCGATCCGCGACCAGATGGCCTCGGCGATCGACCTGATCATCCACCAGGCCCGGCTGAAGGACGGCACCCGGAGGATAACCCACGTGACCGAGGTCGACGGCATGGAGGGGGAGATCATCACGTTGCAGGATGTGTTCCTCTTCGACTACCGCGCAGGGGTGGAGCGCACCGGCCGATACCGGGGCACGCTGCGGGCCACCGGGTTGCGCCCTCGGTTCGCGGACGTGCTGGCCGACCGCGGTGCCCCGCTGCCGCCCGGTTTCTTCGGACCGGAGGAGCGCCGGCTATGACCCCGCGGCTGCCACGGGCCGGCCGGGCGCGGACGACCGTAGTGGAGGCGGGCGCCCTGGCGGCGTGCGCGGCCCTCGCCGTGGCAGCGCTGCTGCTGGCCATGGAGGTGGGCACGGCCTCGCATGCGGGGGCCAAGCCGGGGACGTCGCCCGCGCCGAAACCGGTGACCCGCTCGCAGCCGACGGCCATCGACCTGCACCGGTGGCTGCCGCTGATAGGCGTGCTGGCCACCGTCTTCGCGGCGCTGGTGGTAATCGGGCTGCTGCTGGCCGGTTCCCTGCTGCGGGACCACCACGGCCGAGGGCTGACGGACCGGATCGCGAGCTATGCGACGCCTCGGCCGCCGCCGGGCCCCGAGGCGGACGGGATGCCTGCCAGTACGACCGTCGGCTTGGTTGACCGGCTGCTGCGGTCGGGCCGCACGGGAAAGCGCCTCGCCGAGCGGCTGGATCTCGCCGGGATCTCCCGGAAGCCCGCCGAATGGGTGATGCGCGGCGCGATGGCCGCGCTGCTGGTGACCGTCATGCTCACCGTGCTCACCGGCAGCGTCCTGATCGGCGTGCTGGGCGGGGCCCTGCTGAGCTGGGCAGGGATGAGCCTGCTGGTTAGCATCCTGATCGCCAGGCGGCGGGCCGCCTTCAATGCGCAGCTGCCCGACCTGTTGCAGCTCGTCGCCAGCTCGCTGCACTCCGGCTTCACGCTGGCGCAGGGACTGGATGCGGTGGTCCGCGAGGGTGCCCAACCCGCCTCAGGCGAGTTTGCCCGCGCCTTGTCGCTGGCCCGGCTCGGAGTCGACCAGGCGGAAGCCCTGCAGCGGGTCGCCGACCGGATGGACTGCACCGACCTGCGGTGGACGGTCATGGCGATCCGGATCCAGCGCGAAGTGGGTGGCCGCCTGGCCGAGGTGCTCGCTACTACGGCGGCCACGATGCGCGAGCGCTCCCATCTGCGCAGCCATGTGAAGGCGCTAAGTGCCGAGGGGCGGCTGTCCGCCTTCATCCTGGTAGCCCTGCCCGTGCTGGTCGGTGGGTGGCTGTTCATCAGCGACCCGGCCTACATGCGGCTGCTGTACACGAGCACAGTCGGGATCGCCATGCTGGTCGGGGCGGTAATCCTGACCGGCGTGGGCGCGCTCTGGATGCGCAAGGCAGTCAAGGTGGAGATGTGATGTCACCGAACATGCTCCTGGCCGGCGGCCTGGCCGCGATCGGGCTCGCGATCGCGCTCCTGGCATGGGTTTTGCTGTCCGCGCGGGCCCGCAAGCAGGTTGTGGCTCAGGCACTGAGCGACATTGAGACGATCTATTCCTATTCCGCGCAGGCCAGGCAGGACCCACAGGCTGCTGATCAGTTCGCCGCCCTGTCCGGCTCGCTACGGCAGCTGGGGCTGAGGATGTCCCCTTCCGGGCTCCACAGCACGCTGCAGCACCGACTCGACCTGGCCGGCAACCCGCCGCGCTGGACCGCGGACCGGATTCTCGCTCTCAAGGGCCTCGGGCTCCTCGGGCTGGCGATGCTGGGAGCGGTCTACGAGCTGCACCACCTTGCCCTGGCGATCGTGTGTGCCGGCCTCGGTGGCACGGCCGGATTCTTCCTGCCCGACCTGCTGCTGTATAACGCGGGGGTGAAGCGGCAAGCAAAGATCCAGCTGGCGCTGCCAGATGCGCTCGACATGCTGACCATGTGCGTGGAGGCCGGTCTCGGCTTCGACGCCGCGCTGAACCAGGTGGCGCGCAACACCAGCGGACCGCTGGCCGGGGAGTTTACCCGCGTGCTGCAGGAGATGCAGATCGGGAACACCCGGAGCCAGGCGCTGCGCGGCATGTCGGACCGGACTACCGTGCGGGAGCTGCGGGTACTCGTCTCCTCACTCGTCCAGGCCGGGGAACTGGGCATCGCGGTCGGCGGGGTGCTGCGTGAGCAGGCCAGGGAAATGCGCCTGCGGCGCCGGCAGCGGGCCGAGGCGATGGCGCAGAAGGTTGCGGTGAAGATCTGCTTCCCGCTCATCATGTGCCTGTTCCCGGCCCTGTTCGTGATCGTCATCGGGCCGGGGGCGATCAGCATCATGCACTCGTTCTTCGGAAGGTAGGAAGATCATGTCGACTACTGCCACCCGGATTCGCGCCGACCTGGGCAGGTTGATCATGATCCCGGCCGCGGCGGTCATCCTGATGCTGGATCTCATCGCGCTGGGTCACGGCTCCGGCGGCGGACTGAAGTGGCTGGCTACGGGGCTGGTATGCGCCTTTTACCTCCTCGTCATCTGGTGCTACCTGCGCCGGGGAGGGGCCACTGCCTCCAGCGGGTCGCTGACGGCCCACGTGGCCGCAGTTGCGGCCACCATGATGCCGTTCGCGTTCCCGCTGCTGGGCGCGGCGGCAGGGGCGGGCGCACAGCTGACGTCCGACGCGCTGCTGGTCGTCGGCACCACGTGGTCGGTGTGGGCGCTGTGGTCACTCGGGCGCAACCTGTCGGTGCTCGCACAGGCCCGCGACCTGGCCGACCGGGGGCCGTACCGGTGGGTGCGGCATCCTCTTTACACCGGGGAGCTCGTGTCCGCGCTCGGCCTGGCCATCGCCGCCGGCACGCTCGCGGCCGCCGTCACCTGGGTGATCCTGTGCCTGCTCCAGGGATATCGAGCGGTCAGGGAGGAGCAGGTGCTGCTGCGGGCGCTGCCGGGTTACCCGAGCTACCGCAGCCGCACCGCGGCCTTGCTACCCGGTCTCTTTTAGCCGACATCTGCTCGCCGACGCCGTTGACCGGCTCCCGGTGCTGGCCGGGCGGGGACCGACCGCCCCAGCGATCGCCGAGTCACGTCTTGTCATCGCCGTACAAACAGCACCGCCGAAGGTTCTGATCCGATCAATTTCCATCCCTGGTTCGCGCGGAGCCAGGTGGCCAGACCCGTTGTCGGATGGACGAGCACGCAGTTGGCGCCAGCCAGCTCGTGAGTGACATCGCCCTGGCCACGCAGCACCTGCGCATCCGCAAGCACGCGTTGCCGCCCGTATAGATCATTGCGTGAGTCCAGTGATACCGGGACATCAGGCCGTTCAAGTATCACGAAGCTGCCGAGTTCGTAGGAATTGAACAGCCTGCAGTGCGGCGGAATGTCCATGACGAGCTTGACAGGGTAGATGGCAGGGTCTGGGCGGCCTATCTGGCCCAGGCTCGGCAGGGCCAGCGCCACCACGGGGGCCAGGACTGCTGCTATGGCCGGGTAAAGCAGCACCCTGCGACTACGGACGGACTTCAGCAACGTCGACCGTGACGCGGCGGCGGCCAGGATCGGCAGCGCAAGGAACACGAGGATGGGCAGAAACCTGATCGCCACGACCGCGGCCACTGCCACGACTCCCAATTCGCCGGCCCATAGAAGGTCCCGCTGGCGAGCCACCAGGATCAGAGCAGCGAGGCCGGCTGCGAGCATTGACCACTGCATCGGACTGCCCGGGTCCAGGTGCTGCCACTCGGCGACAATACCTGAGGAGGCGCTCTCCACCTGCGCCGCATGAGTGAGCAAGCCGACGCCATATGGGTTGAGCAACGAAGCCACCAGGGACACGCCGCCCGCGAGCCAGCACCAGCCACCGCCCCGCATCTCGCGGCCAGCACACAGCATTACAGCCGAGGCGCAGATCATCGCGACGCCAATCAGCTCACCGGCATGCAAATTGACCCACACGACAGATACGATCCCTACCGCCACGACGACCCGAATGGGATTCCGGCCAGTGACGATCCGGGGCAACAAGATTGCGAGCAAGAGAACGCCGATGTAATCGGCCAGTTGGGGACGAGCCGACAACCATGGGAGCAGGAATGGCCAGGAGAGCACCAGAAGCGCTCCGGCCACAAGCGGAGACGCCCCGAGTTGTCGTGCCAGGAATAGCACCAGGCCGCCTGCAATCATGCCCAAGCCCGCGCACGCCCACGCTACGCCTGGCAAGCCGGCTAGTCGGTAGGCCCCCGCGATGAGCACATTGAACCCCCATGAGTTCAAGGTCCATGGTTTCCCGTACACGGTCCAGCTGAAGGTGTCCACCGTCGGGATGGCCCTGTGGCTGATGGTGAGCAATCCGGTTCGCACCTGCCAGAACGTGTCCGGCTCGGCCAGCGTTCCGGCACGCGCGACCGTCACAGGCAAGAAGGCGAGCCAGGCCAGGAACCAGGATCGGGTCCGATGGCATACCGCAGTGACCTCCCTGACCGCGGAGCCGGTGCTCAGGCTTCTCACCTTCGCCTCCACCACCATGACGACTGTATTCCTGGCAAAACCGATCGGCTGCGTGTCTTGCCAATGGACATTAGGAACCCCCTGTGATGGCCGCCGGATTTGTTCCGTTGAGGGCCGCGGGATCTGCGTATTGACGGCCATCAGTTATACCGATGTTAGTTTAACAAGGCTCCACCCTTATCGACAGATTATGTCATGGGTCACACTGAGAAATGGAGCCGGTGGTGATGAATTAATCCCCAAGCTGACATTCCGGACTAACGTTAGATGCAGCGCGTCTGTATGAAAGTTCGCATTGTGCAAAGTACCCGCTGCGACTGCTGGCTCGTGGTCACGGAACGGCATCACCGGGTGTGACTCTCAGTAGCTGTCTGTATGCTCCTTGAAGTCGGCCAAGCGGGGGACTTCGCTAAGCACCCTGGGCAACTTCGGTGAGCGTTATTACACGGGAGGATGATCGTGGATACCAAGGCCAAGGCGGGCCTGCTCACGGCCACGATTCTTGCCGGGGGCATTGGCGTGGCCGCCGCGGTGGCAGGTTCGGCCGGGGCCAGCACGCCCGCCAATACTCAGCCTTCAGGACAGTATGTGTTCGCGTGCGTGAACCAGAACGGGAAGATCGACTATCTGGAGTTCCGCACGCCGCTGCCGCATCAGTGCCTCCGCTCTGGCGAGACTCTGTGGCACTGGGCGGGCTCGCCCGAGGCGACGGCGTCTACCACAACGTCCTCGACAGTAACCGCGACAGCGACCGCGACGGTGACCGCGACGGTGACCCCGACACCCACGCCCACAGTCACAGTGACGGTCACCGCCACGGTCACCGCGACGCCTACCACCTAACGATCGCATCCCAGGTAACTGCGCAATGTCAGGACATGCAGCCACCCGGGTGACACACCGGCATAACCACGCTAGGTCGAGACATGCGGCCACCCGGGGGCACCGCTTCCTGCCGGGCCTGCTGGCCGTGGCAGCACTCACCTCCGCCACCTTGAGCGTGACCACTTACATGGCGACGGCGGACACTTCGAGCGGAGGTTCGCAATGTGAGCCACTGTCCGTCGCTCCGACGCCATCGCCTACCGCGTCCGCTTCGCCGTCACCCAGCGGGTCACCGGTGATGCTGTGCGTGAGCGTTCAGCCGTCCAAGAGCAGCGTCGCTCGGGGCCACGTGGCCCACTTCACCGTGCAAGTCCAAGCGCTGAA
>Ga0335074_10014714_pt1 | contig 10968 bp, 9 predicted proteins | sample Lox_Sample_23_FD_206715 | JGI IMG/M metagenome (GOLD analysis project Ga0335074, IMG submission 206715) | Soil microbial communities from Loxahatchee National Wildlife Refuge, Florida, United States - Lox_Sample_2.3 | ecosystem: Environmental > Terrestrial > Soil > Wetlands | place: USA: Florida... | reverse complement strand
GACCTGCGCGACCACGCGTTTGCCAAGGCGCCGTACCTGCTGGCCGGTTCCGATGAGGAACGGGAGAAGCTGCCCGACGCCGTCAAGGCCGAGGCCGAACGGCCGCTGGTCGGCACCAAGGAAGAGAACGGCGTCATCGACCCGGACGTGATCTGGTCCTGCACCAACTGCGGCGCCTGCGTCGAGGAATGCCCGGTCGACATCGAGCACATCGACCACATCGACGGGATGCGCCGCCACCAGGTGCTGATCGAGTCCGCCTTCCCGCAGGAAGGCGCCACCATGCTCAACAACCTGGAGCGCCGCGGCAACCCGTGGGGCATGGCCGAGGACAAGCGGCTGGAGTGGATCACCGAGCTCGACTTCGAGGTCCCCGTCGTCGACGGCAAGATCGGCGACGATATCGAGTACCTGTTCTGGGTCGGCTGCGCTGGCGCCCTGGAAGACCGGGCGAAGAAAACCACCAAGGCCATCGCCGAGCTGCTGCACACCGCGGGCGTGTCGTTCGCGGTACTCGGCCCGATGGAAACCTGCACCGGGGACCCGGCCAGGCGGATGGGCAACGAGTTCGTGTACAGCATGCTGGCCCAGCAGAACATCGAGACGCTCAACGAGGCCGGCGCCAAGAAGGTCATCGCGTCCTGCCCGCACTGCTTCAACACCATCAGCCGGGAGTACCCGCAGCTCGGCGGCAACTACGAGGTGATCCACCACACCCAGCTGCTCGCCCGCCTGGTCGAGGAAGGCAAGCTGACCCCTGTCAGCGCGGTGGAGGAGAAGATCACCTACCACGACCCGTGCTTCCTCGGCCGCCACAACAAGATCTTCACCCCGCCCAGGCAGCTCATCGACGCCGTCCCCGGCACCCAGGCCGAGGAGATGCACCGGTGCAAGAACAAGGGGTTCTGCTGCGGCGCCGGCGGCGCCCGCATGTGGCTGGAAGAGCGCATCGGCAAGCGGATCAACGAGGAACGGATCGACGAGGCCCTCGCCCTGAACCCCGACACCATCTCCACCGCGTGCCCGTACTGCCTGGTCATGCTGGGCGACGCTGTCAACGCCAAGAAGGCAGCCGGCCAGGCCCGGCAGGAACTTGAGGTGATCGACGTCGCCCAGCTGCTGGTCCGCTCGGTCCGTTCTGACAAGCCCGCGAAGGCTTAAGCGGCTGGCTTCCACCCGGAGAGCGAGGTATTTCGGTCTTCGGAGTCGTCAGCCGGGTCGCCGTTCAGGTAGCGAGAGTACGGCCAGGCTTCTGGAGTCGGTCCCGTACGTTCTGAAAAATGCCTTCTTACTATCTCCAGGGTGACCAGGTGCGCGTGGCGGGCACTCGGCACCACCCACACCTCCTTCGCCCAGCAGGCGGAGGCGAGCAGGTGTCGCGCACCGTACAGGTCGGCGGCGCTGATGCCCGCGCGGCACCACAGCTCGACCCGCTCGCCATAGTCCGTGGGCACGGTGCGGAGCACGAACGGCAGCTTGCCGCGCCTGGTCTGCACCCAGCCGTTGATGCAGCCAACCCGGACCCGGTGCGGCGTGATCACGCACCAGGCCCGGGCCACCACCCGCGTTCGGGCAGGCGCCCACTGCAGCATCACTGCAGCGATCGCCAGCCCGGCCCCCGCGGTCGCGGCCAGGCCGATGAGGCCAAGGCTGCCCGCGACGAGCGCGGACAGCCCGGCCCCGGCGGCGAGAATCCCCATTTCCCACCGCCAGTTCCAGAGCATCTCGAACGGGCCGGGGCGGGGGATCGCCCGCACGGCGGACTCGATGCTGGACATCACGCTCTGATCGTTTGGCCGCTGCGGCCGCCCGGAGGCCATCAGTCGCCTCCGTCCGGCGAGCCGCAGGGAGGGCCGTCCTTCGCCGAGCCGAGAGGGCGGCCGTCCCAGTGGTCGTCCCAGGCCTCCGGTACTCCCGGGCGCGGCGCGAACTGGGTGCTGATCAGGTCGAATCGCCGGTCCCTGTACTGTCTGCCGAGCCCGCCAGATGTCTCGATGACTTCCCAGTTGCGCCAGCGCGCTTCGAGGTCGTTCATGTAGAACAGGCGGCGGCCGATCCTGCGGGGCAAGCCGGCCAGCCACGCGGCCGCGATGGCGACCGCGCGCCGGATGGCGTCGCCGGCGTTCTGCGCCCCCGCGGCGCGCAGCTGCGGGACTTGTATCGTTTCTGGCGCGTCGCCAAGTGCCCAGGGGGGGTTGTGTTCGCCGAGCACATTGGTACTGTTGATCATGTCACTAGCCCTTCTCGGTGGTTCCTGAGGACGGGTGGTGTTTGGCTGGGTCGGTGTGGCAGCACCGGCCCAGCTGTGTTTCCGGAGAACCGAGCAGTGGATGACCGCCCGCCTACCGTAAACGTGGGTTTTTTGCTTGTGGCCTGACACTCGGGATCCGCTCACGCACCGTGGCAGCGGCCGCGTGGAATGCAGAGGAATGACGGCACCTCCTCCATTAATCGCCTGCTCGCGCGACGCCCGCGGCTTAGCGATCTTTAGATCGGTAACCCTTGGGTCACCGCTCGACCCCGTTGTCGGCGGGTCGCTTGAGGATGGCTTCGCTGTCTGCTTTCATGATGAACGTGGTACGTGCAGTTGGCAAGTGCCAAAATCAAGTGCCATACTCATGTGCCATCGGCATGTATCGGTGGCATGATTTGAATGATTGGAACATGTGGTTCTGCACCAACTGTCGGTACGCCTGAACGTCCCCGGATAAGGCCCAGCAGAAGGAAGCGACCTCCAGTGCCGGATGTGCGCAGTCCTACGCCTACGCTCCGCCGCGGTGAACTTGGTGCCGTCCTGCGGGCCCGCCGCCTTGAGTTGGGGCTGACGGTTGAGCAGGTCGCGGAGCAACTGATGTGCAGCGCGTCGAAAATCTCGAGGATGGAGACCGGCCAGCGCGGCGCCACACCACGCGATGTGCGCGACCTCTGCGCGTTCTACGGGATTGCCGACGATCGCGAACGCGCGCGCCTGATGACGCTTGCGGTGGAAGGCAAGCAGCAGGGCTGGTGGCAGCCCTACGCACTGCCCTACGGGGAGTACGTCGGGCTTGAGCAAGCGGCGACATCGATGGATGTCTATAATTCGGCCGTAGTACCGGGATTGCTTCAAACGGGCGCGTATGCGAAGGCCTTGCACGAGGCCGCTCTGCCGAAACTCGACGCCGACGTGATCGAGCAGCGTGTGGAGACCAGGACGGCCCGGCAGCAACTGCTTGACCGGACCGATCCGCCGCTTATCCGGATCGTCGTGGATGAGGCAGTGTTGCGCCGGCCGATAGGCGGGCCCGCAGTGATGAGGGATCAACTCGACCAGATGATTGAAATAGTCGAGCGCCCGAACGTCACGATTCAAGTGCTTACCTTCGAGCTGGGCGCGCACCCGGCTCTGGAGAGCAATTTCACCATACTTAAACTTGGTGGCAGGGCGCCGAACATCGTCTATGTCGAAGGCCTGATTCCGCCGGCTATTTATAGGCGCGCGAAAGACGTTCAACGATACCAACAGGTATTTGAACGGCTCAGGGAAATAGGTTGCGGTCCACAAGACTCGGTCGGCCTGATCGCGAGAATCCGTGACACCTACGAGGAGCTGCCCTGACGGAATGGCGCCCTGCCCCTACCCAGCGTAGGCAACGCTAGCGTGACCAGCGCAGACGTCGCCATGTTGTGCGAGCACCCGGTTCCGGAAGGCTAGTTATTTCCATCTATATCCGCACGATTTCGGGAGTTCGTCAGGCCTAGGGAGGAAATCCGCAGACAGCTGGTCGGCGTGCAGCGTGTGGCGTCGGCATTTCGGCATACTATTTAATGCCTGCATGTCCGATTCCGGAGTAAAGAAAATTGTCACGAACGTGTTTCGGGTGATGCGCGGCCGGGTAGACGCGCGCTAAAGTCTGCCTGTAAGCGCCCACCTTGCTAGAAGGCTCCTGGCCTACACGCGACCGACACGCCTCGTGTGTCGCCCGCAAGCTGCGGTGGGCCCGACGCGCGCGTAAAGGTCAGGTAAATTGTCATCTATAGATGTTGACGTTTCTGATGCGGCTTGGCGTAAGTCGCTCCGGAGCGTCGGGAATGGCGCATGCGTGGAAGTCGCGCCGGTTAATGGGTACGTCGTTGTCCGTGACACGACTGACCGCTCCGGACCCGTTATCCGCTACTCTGCGCAGACGTGGCGTGCTTTCCTTGCCGACGCGAAGACGAGGACATTTTAACGTTTTTGGGGTCCCAAAAGCGGAATTGTCCCTTTCGTCCAGCGCCGGAGTCCCTCGGCGGGGCACGGGCGTAGTCCATCACCCCGTGCCCCAAGAGGCTCCGGTGCCTGTTGGTGTGTGCGAACCCAGGTCGTAGGAGCTGGACGGCTCCGCCTCTTCCGGGGACTTGCAACAGTCGGGAGCTCTCTCAGGTATTACCCGTCCGTAACTATCCCACTGGGTTATTGCAGATGGAGAGTTCATGCCTGGAAGACCCCGGCGAACTTATCGATGTCTGTCTAAGACGTCAGCAGATGCTTAGCCGCGAGCCCACCGCACCAACCGTCGGCCGTGTTCGGCGCGGCCGTCCTGCGTCGCGTGGCACGAGGATCCGCGACGATGGCAAGCAATTGCGCTACCCCAAGAGACGCGAAATGTACCCAATGTGACTTTGCGCGCCATGCCGCACGTCCAGGCGTCAACCAGCGGCGGATAAGGTGTACACGATCCTGGAGTTTGGCGCAGTGCCCCTTGTGTACGGCTTGATGGGCTCGCCGGGCATCGAGCGTGAACGTGATCTGACCTGCATGTGCCTAGGTCTTTGAACACCTGGACAATCTCGTATTAAATCCGCAAGAAACAATCGAACTGCCGTCTGAAGTCAGTTTATATTGCAATGGCGCGTCGAGTTCCAAGGCCGCCTAGCTCCATTAATGCGAGATTTCGGTCGACGCGACGCCAGCAGCTGGCCAATGCAGTGCCGGGCCACTCATGGCACACCGTCTTTCGTATCAGGATACTGCCATCTTGACTGGCGCAAAGCAAAGCATCGCAATATCGGGAATTGCGCTGAAGTGGTTGCGATAATCGCAATGTCGGCTGTTCGGAACAAAAAATACCCGGAAGGCTCCGGTATTGCAGTATCCAGTCATGTCCCGACGGTTTTCCCCTCCGCCTGCCTTCGCTAATAGGTCGCATTGTGATCGTGCTGGTGATCAGGGTTCGTGGCGGATCGCGGTCGGTCAGCGGGCCGTATCGTGATCTTTGGCGAGGTAGCAGGGGTGCCCGGCCCCGCCGTGCGAGCTGCCCGTGGCGGGCCGGGGGGAACCATGGCTCCGCCCGGCCCGCGCCCAATATGTCTGGTTTCGTGCTTCCGCGTGATCTCTTGTTCCTGTTAGAATGTGGATTCCTGCTATGTCCAGACAGGGTGATCTACATGTCAATAGACCTGGACAGGCATGGTGCGGCCAACTGGCGCAAGTCACGTCGCAGCGTGGCTAATGGGGCCTGCGTCGAGGTCGCAGCAGCGCCGGAGAGCATCATTGTCCGAGACTCCGTGAACAAGACGAGCGCGACGCTACGGTATTCCCCCCGTACGTGGAGGGCTTTCCTCGCGCAAGCGAAGACGGGCAAATTCGACGTAAAGAAAGAGTTAACCGAGGACCATGGATATTCCGTGGCGAGAATCAGACTTTCGTCCGGTAAAAGTTTAGATATGAACGCGACGGGGTAGGGCCGCGCTGGTCTTGGTAGCGCGAGCCGTAGCGGGCGGAGCCGTACGGGTGTTCCGCGGGGGAACTGGTCCGGAACAGGCATAGCTGCCCGATCTTCATCCCTGGCCATAGCTTGATGGGGAGCGTGGCGACGTTCGAGAGCTCAAGCGTCACGTGGCCGGAGAATCCAGGGTCGATCCATCCTGCGGTCGAGTGCGTCAGCAAGCCCAATCTGCCTAGGCTCGAGTTGTGCGTGGGTATGTAGGTCGGTCCCGCGAGGAAGAGGCCAGCCGGGTTGCCAACCTCGATGCAGCGAACCGGTCGTGGCTCGCATGGGCGCACGTCAACGATCGCGCGGAACAGGTGATGGCGCCCTGCCCTGATCCTGGCCGCCTTGCGCCGCAGCCGGAATACCGGAAAGGCCGGAGCGAATTTCACCTGGAACCCTGGCTTCTGCTCGATCCCGTACAGGGTCACCCGCTTCTTTCGCTTACAGGGGCGCAGCCCCAGCCCGGCGGCGAGCTCGATCACGGAGTCGGAGAGCCGTTCGTTGGTGCTGACGAACTCACAACGCCCGTACTCATCGACGTACCCGTCAGAGTCCATAAGTCCCTGAAGCAGCGCGAGCCGCTGCTCGATTGAGGCGCGGAGGTACATCTCTGGGACGTGCTTGTTCCTGAGCAGGCCCATCGCTTCCAATTCGCTAGCGAGAGAGCCGTCCGGAGCGAACTGGCCAGTCGCCGTGTCTCGTATCCGCCCCACATGCCGACGGGAGAGCCCACCGATCCGGTACGCCATGCGGCCGCTAGCGGGCCAGACCGCGTAACCGGCGGCCTTGATCTCGTCAAGGATCTGCTCGTCCCCTTGGCCAACCGTGACTTCGGCCTTCGAGCTCGTGCCGTCGCCGAGCCAGATCCCCAGCACGTAGGGATCTACTGGCAACGGCTGTCGGGGGCACTGAACGGGCTCGGCCAACTTGACGTGGTGGTTCCACTCTTTGCCTGCGCGAAGGGAGGCAGCTATTGCCCTGGTGGTCCGGACCGTACCCGCCCGCCCGCCTTTGCGCTCCGACTTGCTAGTTGTCAGCCAGCGGTGATCAAGGTCAGCCACAATCGCCTGGCCGTCAGAGAACAGCACCTCTGCGCACGGGCGATTCATCATGATCCCGGTTGTTGCCACGACTGGAGTCGGCCGGCCGGTTTCATCGAAGACTTCGTCCCCGACCCGAAGGTCGCCCATGAGCCGCCAGCCGCGAGGGCTGGGGATGGGCGTGTCGATGGCGAGCGCCTTACCCTCTAGGCGGCCGGCAATGTCGGCGGGCAGCGAGACGATCTCGTAGGTCGACGCGAGGACGAACTCACTCGGGTGCAGAACGAAGGGCTCCTCGCCATCGGTCTCTACCAGCCGTGTCAGGTCCGGTTGCTCGACCGACGGGTCGATATGCGGGTAGCGGTGGTTCTCGAACACCCGGAAGTAGCGGTCCAGTCGGACATCGATGCTGGACGGCTGGATGAGCTCCGGGGCGTACGGGTCGAGCTTGACCCGCCCGGAGCTGATCTCTGCCTTGATGTCTCGGTCAGATAGGAGCACGCGAGCAACCTACCCCTTCCGGTACGATGTCTGGGCAAGCACCGCGAGACTCCCGTCGTCGGCGACCTCAAGCGATGCGCGCGGGTGTAGTTCAATGGCAGAACATCAGCTTCCCAAGCTGACAGTGCGGGTTCGATTCCCGTCACCCGCTCTTACCAAGAAGGCCCGGTTCGGAAGTATCCGAATACTGGGCCTTCAGTCGTTCACGGCCCAGGACATGCACATGATTTCGGTGCCGTCTCCACCCGGTCTCCACACCGCTCAGCTTCAGTAAAGACCAGGGGCGAGGAGCCATGGACGAACAGCTGGATATCGTGTCATCCGCGCCGCGATGGGGTCACGGCGGCCGGTGGCCAGGGCCTGGCCGCAGCGGCTGGTTCAGGATTCTCGTGCTTGGAGGCATCCTCGCCGGCCTGGGCCTGACCGTAACCTTGGTGCTGCAGGTGGCGCGCCAGAACGAGACGATCAACAACCTGCGGGCGGCCGCACAGAACGCCCGGCGGTCGGCGCCTGCGACCGTCGCGCTGCCGACCATAGAGGCCAGTGCCGCATACACGCTTCCTCATACAGCCGACGGCTCGTTTTCTGTGGTCGCGGTCGGCATTAGGCCCAAGGCAGGCTCGGAAGTGCGGTCCTGGCTGTTCGCCTACGCCCGGGACGCCCACCCGGCGGAGCGCTACGGTCTGCGCCAAGCCACCTGCACAGGCCAGCACGTCACCACATCCGCCCTGGCAGACGCGACCGCCGACCAGGACGGTAACCTCACGATCGTGGCGCCCAATCTCGCGCGCAGCATTCCCGAAGGCGCGTGGGTCGAGGTGTACCGGTGGGCGGATGGCACGGCGCTGGGCGGCATACAAGGGCCGCTGCTCGGCAGGGGCGCCACAACGTTTTGGGACGCACCGACCTGCTGAACGGGCGGACCATCACCGGCCGCCGTGCCATGAGAGACACCATGCTTAGACTGAAACAGTGAAGAGGCGGATAGCCGCACTGATCTTCGCGCTTGCGCTGCTCGTGGGAGCCGCCGCCGGATGCCATAGCTCGGCGACTCAATGCGGCCTGGCCGGTAACAGGGAAAACTGCAACTTCAGCGGCAATTAGAGAAGGTTGCGCGCCAGGAAGTCCGCGATCTGGTCCCACATCGCGACGGGATTGGAGTACATCGGCCAGTGCCCGCTGCGCGGAATTTCCGCCAGCTCCACACCATTGGCGCTCAGCTTGGGGAGGTACGACAGGGCGGAGTTCTGCTCGCCGTACATGAACATGCGCGGGCATCGCAGCGAGAGGAATTTCGACATCAGGTCACCGTGGTCGGACAGGTGAACCATGGACTCGAAGATTCCGCGGACCGCACCCGGGCGGACCTTGTAACGAAGGTTTGCCGCGTACAGAGCACTGGAATAGTGCGGTGAGCTACGGGACCGCTCGATGAAACCGCCGAAGAAGCTCTCGGCGTCATCGGACGGATGCGTGACGACCTGACGGCTCAAGAAGCAGTCTTCCGGGGCGACGTTGCCCTCGATGTCGATGAAGCTCAGGACACGGGCTGGCTCCAGGTGTGCCAGTAGCAAGGCGGTCAACCCGCCCATGGAATGCCCGACGAGGTGGAAACGCCCGATCCGGCTCTGCTCCAGGACCGCCTGTGCGGTCTCCACCAGGAACGGTATTGATATTTTCGACAAGTCCGCACAGGAGGTCTCACCGCATCCCGGGGCGTCGTAGGCAAGGAACGGCCGGTTGGCGAAAGCGGGCTGGTACGCGATGTCAACGTAGTCTTCCTTCGTTGACCCAAAACCGTGCAAGAAGACCATGGGGTCGAGCTGGCCGCCCCGGACAACCGTGGAGACCCCTAGGCCCACGCCGTCAACACTGATGTTCAGCGATCCGTACGCAGGTGTGCTCATCGTCACCAATCCAGTAGACGGCCGCCTGGCGACATCAAGCAACGCCCGACCCGAGGGTCTGGCGCCTGAAGGCCCTCGCCCGGCGGGACAGTAGCGCAGTCAGGCGCCTGACTGGAGAAGGGCGCCGATGCACTGTCATCCGCGCTCGCCGGGCCTCCAGCAGCAGGCGATCCCGCTCGCCCGCCCGGCGGGCGTCGCCTTCGCGAGCTTTGATGACGTATTCAGAGATAGTTGAGTGCATTGCCGCCCCCCTGAGTTTGCCTTCGGAATGATCGTCGGGGTGGGCGGCAGCGGATCGCCATACGACGTTTGCCGTATCCTTGGCTCAAGCCCAGCCGCGGGGGGTTATATGGGTGTTGCGGCGGCGATGTTCCAGGTCGCGGGCGTCTTGCGGGAGGCGCGGCACAGCGACGGCCACGTGCTGCGAGCGGACGGTGTAGCCGATGGGCTGTTGCGGATCCTGCCAGCCGAAGAGATGACCCTTGTCGACTTGGACCTGCGGCACCGTCAGGAGCATCTGCTGGAGCTGCTGGACAGCGACTACGACGGAGAATACCCCGGCCAGTTCTGGGACCATTTCCTGTCCACGCCCGTGTCCTCTTACACCGAGCAGGACCAAAGGCTGCGGCGAGAGGTAATGCGCGCCAGTGACTTCTACACTGACCGCCAATGGCATTCGACCGGAATGTACAGCGAATGCTTTGCCCCTTCGGGCCTCGACCAGGTCCTGGTCATGCCTCTTCCAGCGCCGGCGGGCATCTCCCGTCGGCTGGCCTTCTTCCGGTCACCGCGCCGGAGATTCTCCGATAACGAGCGGGATGCCGCGGTGCTGCTGCAACCGCACATCACTGAAGCGCTACGTTTGCAAGCCCGCCGCTCCGCGGCGCAACTGCTGACCGCCCGCCAGCTCCAGCTTCTCCAGATGGTGGCCCTCGGCTATGACAACAGCGCCATCGCCCGCCGGTGGGTGGTCTCGCCCAGCACCGTGCGCAAGCACTTGGAGAACATCAACGCGAGGCTGGGGGTCACCAGTCGCACCGCCGCGGTCGCTCGGGCTTTCCCGGACATTACCTGGTCGTAACCGCCTAACGCGATCGGCGCCAAAGGTACTGTAACCAGCATGAATCCCCCCGAAGAGGCCGGTCAGCGGGCCCAGGCGACTGAAGAGCAGATGACCGATGACGAGCGGTTTTCGCTGCTCGTCGCCGTCATGGGAACCAATGACCTGATCACGGTGCGGGACGACCGCATCCCTGAGGGGACGCCGATGAGCGCCGGGTACGTGCCGGGCGTGCCGCGGCTGGGCGTTCCCGCGCTGCTGATGAGCGACGCCAGCCTGGGCGTCACCAACCCCGGGTACCGGGCAGGGGACACTGCCACGGCGCTGCCCGCCGGTCTCGCGCTTGGCGCGAGTTTCAACCCGGTGCTGGCGCGCGAGGCCGGCGAGATGGTCGGCCGCGAGGCGCGCAGCCGGGGCTTCAACGTGATGCTGGCCGGCGGCATCAACCTCGCTCGGGACCCGCGCAACGGGCGCAACTTCGAGTACATATCGGAGGACCCGTTGCTGAGCGCGGTGCTCGTCGCCGAGTCGATCAGCGGGATTCAGGCCGAAGGCGTGATCTCCACGATCAAGCACTTCACGCTCAACTGCAACGAGATCAACCGGCACTGGCTGGACGCAGTCATCGACCCGGCAGCGCACCGGGAGTCGGACCTGCTGGCCTTTGAGATAGCAATCGAGCGTGCCCAGCCCGGCTCGGTCATGACCGCCTACAACAAGATCAACGG
>Ga0335074_10014713_pt1 | contig 10968 bp, 9 predicted proteins | sample Lox_Sample_23_FD_206715 | JGI IMG/M metagenome (GOLD analysis project Ga0335074, IMG submission 206715) | Soil microbial communities from Loxahatchee National Wildlife Refuge, Florida, United States - Lox_Sample_2.3 | ecosystem: Environmental > Terrestrial > Soil > Wetlands | place: USA: Florida... | reverse complement strand
GTAGGCATCGAGCGCCCGCACCTGGGCCGTGGAGTAGAGGCAGACCGGCAACGCCATGAGCCGATTATACTGGTGCGAGTGAGGAAGCCATGACACAACCGCTGCCCTCGCGGCTCGATCCGGCAGCGGCCAAGCGCCAGCTCGCGGCGCGCGCCCGGGAGCTCGGCTTCGGCGGGCTCGGCGTCGCCCGAATCGACATTCCGGAGGACGAGCAACACCTGCTGCGCTGGCTCGACGCCGGCTTTCACGGGGAAATGGCCTACATGGGCCGCCACGGCCTCATGCGCAGCCGCCCGCAGGAGCTCGCGCCCGGGACCGTCCGTGTGATCAGCGTCAGGATGGACTACTGGCCGGCGGCCGCCTTCGATGCGCAGGCGGCGCTCGAGGAGCGGCGGATCGGCTACATCTCCCGCTACGCGCTCGGGCGCGACTACCACAAGGTGCTGCGGGGTGCGCTCGCGGCGCTCGCGAAGCATCTCGCCGAGGAGATCGGCCCGTTCGGCTATCGTGTGTGTGTCGACAGCGCCCCGGTGCTCGAGAAGGCCCTCGCCCGCGACGCCGGCCTCGGTTGGATCGGCAAGCACACCAACCTGATCTCGAGGGAGGCGGGCTCGTGGTTCTTCCTCGGCGAGATCCTCACCGACCTGCCGCTGCCGGAGGATGTGCCGGCGAGCGCGCACTGCGGCACCTGCACCGCCTGCCTCAGCGCCTGCCCCACCGCGGCGATCGTGGCGCCCTATCGGCTCGATGCCCGCCGCTGCATCGCCTACCTCACCATCGAGCATCACAGCCCGATTCCCGAGGAGCTGCGACCGGCGATCGGCAACCGCATCTACGGCTGCGATGACTGTCAGCTCGTCTGTCCGTGGAACAAGTTCGCCCGCGCCGCCTCGCACCCGGACTTCAAGGTGCGTCACGGCCTCGATGCGGCGCGGCTCACCGAGCTTTTCGCCTGGACCGAGGCGCAGTTCGATGAGCGCATGCGCGGCTCGGCGATCTACCGCATCGGCTACGAGAAGTGGTCGCGCAACATCGCCGTGGCGCTTGGCAACGCGCCGGGGTCGGCGGAGGTGGTTGCCGCGCTCGAGCGGCGACGGGAAGGCGCCTCGGCGCTGGTGCGCGAGCACATCGAGTGGGCCCTGGCCCGGCACGCGAGCCGGGCGCCTCGCAATTGATCCCGGCCGGAACGCCGTGAATCCCTTGCGACGCGCCCCCGGTCAGGTTTCGGCCTGCAAGTTGTCGATGAGGCGGGCGCGCCCCAGGCGCGCGGCGGTCAGCACGACGAAGTGCCGCGTGTCGGCATCCGGGCCGCCGAGATCGTGGGCGCGGCGCACCGCGAAGTAATCGGGTCTGAAGCCGGCGCGCTCCAGAGCATCGCTCCCGGCGCGCTCGATCGCCGCGAAATCGCGCTCACCGGCGCGCAGCCGCGCGACCGCCGCAAGCAGCGCCTGATGGATGAGCGGTGCGGTGCGGCGCTCCTCCGCGGTGAGGTATTGATTGCGCGAGCTCATGGCGAGGCCCTCGGGCTCGCGCACGGTCGGCGCCGCGATGATCGCGATGGGCAGGCAGAGATCGGCCACCATCCGCCGGATGATCGTCAGCTGCTGAAAGTCCTTCTCCCCAAACACCGCGACGTCGGGCTCGACGATGTGAAAGAGCTTCGCCACCACGGTGGCGACGCCCTCGAAGTGCCCGGGGCGAAATTCACCATCGAGGATGCTCGAGAGGCCCGGCACCTCGATCCGCGTGGCACGCTCCGCGCCGTTGGGGTACATCTCCCCGACATCGGGCATGAACATGAGATCGCAGCCGGCCTCGGCCAACATGCGCGCATCGGCAGCCGGCGTGCGCGGATAGTGCGCGAAATCCTCATTGGGCCCAAACTGCATGGGATTGACGAAGATGCTGGCGACGAACCGCTCGCCGTGGCTGCGGGCGGCCTCGATGAGACTCACGTGTCCGGCGTGCAGGTTCCCCATGGTAGGCACGAAGGCGATGCGCAGCCCCGCGCGGCGCCAGCGGCGCACGCGCTCGCGCACCGCCGCAATCGTCGTGACGGTTTCCATGCCGCTCAGAAGCAGTGCTCCGCGGCGGGATAGGCCCCGCTGCGGACGGCCTCGACATAGCGCTTCAGCGCCTCGCGGTTGTCGCCGGCACCTTGCATGAAGTTGCGCACGAAGCGCGGCTTGCGGCCGGTCGTGATGTCGAGGATGTCGTAGAGGACGAGGATCTGTCCGTCCGTATCGGGCCCGGCGCCGATGCCGATCACCGGCACGTGCAGCTCCGCGGTGATCGCCTTGCCGAGCGCCGCGGGAATGCATTCGAGGAGCACGATGTCAGCGCCCGCGGACTCGAGCCGCCGCGCCGTCTCGAGCATCTGTGCCGCCGCGTCCTGCTCGCGCCCCTGCACGCGAAAGCCGCCGGTCTTGTGCACCGACTGCGGCCTAAGACCCAAGTGCGCGCAGACCGCGATGTCATGACCCGCCAGGAACTCGACGATGTCGGCCTGGGTGCCGCCGCTTTCGAGCTTGACCATCTTGGCGCCGCCCTGCTGCATGAGGCGCACGGCATTCTCGAGCGCGCGCTCCTTGGAGGGATAGCTCATGAAGGGCATGTCGGCGATGAGAAACGGCCGATGCAGGCCGCGGGCCACCGCGCGGCAGTGGTAGACGATCTCATCCATCGTGACCGGCACCGTCGTGTCGTGTCCCTGAATGACCATGCCCATCGAGTCGCCGACCAGCACGACATCGACATCCGCCTCATCCAGCAGCACCGCGAAACTCGCGTCATAGCAGGTGAGGCTCGCAATCTTCTTCCCGTCCGCCTTCATGCGCGCGAGCGTGGCGAGCGTCACCGGCGGGCGGTCTGAGTCGCGGAGCTGCAGGTGGGTGTACATGGCGGCACTCTACTATCGTCTATTGAAAGGGCGCCCGGCTGCGCATCGGATTGTAGTAGAGGCGCCCGCGCCGCATGCGGCGGATGGCCCCCAGCAACTCGTCATAATCCGACGGGTTGTTGATGGGATCGATCGCGGCCGCGTTGACGATGAGGAGCGGAGCCGCCTCGAAGCCGTGGAAAAAGCCGGCGTAGGCCTCGTTCAGGCGCACCAGGTAGTCGCGCTCGATGTACTGCTCGTAGGCGATGCCGCGCCGCGCGATGCGCTCGATGAGCACATCGACCGGGGCCTGCAGGTACACGACGAGATCGGGCTTCGGGGCCTGCACATCGAGCCTCGCGTAGATCTGCTCGTAAAGGGCGAACTCCGCATCGTCGAGGGTCACGCGGGCAAACAGGCGGTCCTTCTCCAGCAGGTAATCCGCCACGCGCACCCGGGCGAAGAGGTCCTGCTGGTTCAAGGCTCCGAGCTGCTGACAGCGCTGGAAGAGAAAATGCAGCTGCGCCGGCAGCGCCCCCGAGCGCGGGTTCTTGTAGAAGCGCTCGAGGAACGGGTTCTGCGACGCATCCTCCAACACCGGCTGCGCCGAGAGGCTCTCGGCGAGACGCCGGGCGAGGCTCGTCTTGCCGACCCCGATCGGTCCTTCCACCACGATGAACTGGTGCTCAGCGCCGGTCATGCTCTCACGCGATAGTCACGCATTCAGGGCTCGCCAAGGCGCTCGAGGCCGAGGGGCGCAAGGCGCCCTCTGAGCTCGACCACCCGGCCGAGCCCGGGCACATCGAGGTCCGGGGCGAGGTCGGCAAGAGGATACAGAACGAAGTTCCGCTCCACTATCCCGGGGTGGGGGATGGTGATACCCGGCTCCTGGCGGCGCTCGCGGCCGTAGATCAGGAGGTCCAGATCGATGATGCGCGGCCCCCAGCGCTCGCGCTCCGGCGGCCGGCCAAGCGCGCGCTCGATGGCCAGGAGCTCCTCGAGCAGGACCCGGGACTCGAGCCGCGTCAGCACTCCCGCCACGGCGTTGACGAAATCCGGTTGCGGCACGGGACCAAACGGTCGCGAGCGGTAGAGCGGCGAGAGGCGCACCGCCCGCGTGGCCGTGAGCGCTTTCAGGCGCTCGCCCGCGCGCAGCACCTGAGACTTTGGATCCTGCAGATTGCTCCCGATTCCGATGTAGGCCGGCTGCCAGATCTCCATCGTCCGCCCGGTCACGAGGCGCGCGGACCACGCCGGTACCGGCGGCGCCGGTGGCCGGATCGAGGGCGCTGGGTCCTCGGCCCCGCTGCCTGGGCCAGCGCATCGGCCATCCGTCCCTGCTCCTCGTGCGAGACCTCCTGCGCCTGAGTCCACCACTGCGCCATCTCGGCGGAGGCGAGACCCAGCTCCGCGCGCAGAAGCAGCAGATCGTAGGCCGCGCGAAATCGCGGGTGGGTCAGCAATCGCAGCGCCCGCCGTCCCGTCGGGTGCTCGAGGCGCGGCTGGAGCGAGAACATCTCGCTCAGCCCGAGGGAGAAGCGGCGCGGAATGGCGAGATGCGCCTGCGCCTGGCGAACGGCGCGGTCGCAGGCATCGGTGATGGCCGAGAGCTCGTGCCAGTGCTCCGGCGGCATCGCTTCGATGATCTGGGCGATCGGTCCATAGAGAAGGAGCGCCAGCAGGAAGGTCGGGGTGACCGCGCGCCCCGCGGTGGCACGCGCATCCGTGTTGACGAGGCCTTTCACCAGCAGCTGCTCGACGAGGCCTCCGGAGTGCGCACCCAGGTACGCATCGACGCTCGGCAGGAGCTGGGCGAGGAGCCCCCGCCGCCGCAGCACCTCGAGGCTGCGCGCGCCATGCCCGGTGAGAAAGAGCTTCAACATCTCATCGAAGAGGCGCGCCGGCGGCACGCCGGCGAGGAGCTCTCGCAGCCGTCCGATCGGCTCGGCGGTCTCCGGGTCGATCCCGAAGCCGAGCTTCGCCTCGAAGCGGGCCGCGCGCAGCATGCGCACCGGGTCCTCGCGAAAGCGCGTTTCCGGATCGCCGATGAGGCGCAGCCGCCTGGCGGCGATGTCCTCGACCCCACCGACATAGTCCCAGATCGAGAAGTCCGCGATGTTGTAGTAGAGCGAGTTGGCGGTGAAATCGCGCCGCCAGACGTCCTCGTCGATCGTGCCGTAGACGTTGTCCCGCAGGATGCGTCCGGTCTCATCGACCTTGCGCTCGGTATCGTCGCTCGCCTCGAGCGATCGGCGGCCTGGCGCTCTCTCACCCGGGCTCGGATCGACCGCGGTCGGCAGGACCGCCTGCTCGTCCTCCGCGGGCTCATCGAGCTCCGGCGCCTCGCCGTCCTCGGGATCGGCATCCGCGAGCGGCTCCTCGCCCTGAGAGGGCGCGCTCGCCGCCCGGAAGGTCGCGACCTCGATGATCTCCTGGCCGAAAAAAACGTGCGCGAGGCGAAACCGCCGGCCGACCAGCCGGCAATTGCGGAACAGCCGCCTGACCTGCTCGGGCAGGGCGTCGGTGGCCACGTCGAAGTCCTTGGGCTCCAACCCGAGCAACAGATCGCGCACGCAGCCCCCGACCAAAAAAGCCTGGAATCCCCCGTCTTTCAGCCGGTAAAGCACCCGCAGCGCATTCGGCGAGATGTGGGACCTTGAGATCGAGTGCTCGGCCCGCGGGATGATGCGGGGCTTGGCCGCGGGCGCCACCGGGTGGGCTTCAGGGGCATTCAATTCGTGGCTTTCGGCTTGAGCGTTGGACACGGTCTCGCATTATACCGGGGCAGGCGCCGCTTTCCGGTGTCGGCTCAACGCATTACGCGGCCTTAGACATTCCGGCGGATGTCACCTAGTCTTACTCTCACAACCATCCTGCGCGGACGCAGGCAGATTTCCCAGGGGGTGATAAATGGCAGGTCCGACGAAACTCAGGCGCGATGCGGGGGTCATCGGGCTCCTGTACGCGAGTCTCGGCAGCATCATCGGCTCGGGCTGGCTCTTCGGCGCGCTGCATGCCGCGGTGCAGGCCGGGCCCTGGAGCGTCTTCTCCTGGATCATCGGCGCGGTCGCCACTCTCTTCGTCGCGCTCGTGTTCGCCGAGCTGTCAACCATGTTTCCGAACTCCGGCGCCCTGGTGCACATGACGCATGTGAGCCACGGCGACCTCGTCGGCAAGATCTGGAGCTGGGTCCTCTTTCTCGCGTTCGTGACCGTGCCTCCGGTGGAGGTGAGTGCCGTACTGACCTACGCCAACAGTTACATCCCCGGACTGATCGATCCGCACAATGGGCTCATGACGGGGGTCGGCATGGCCTGGGCGGCGCTGATGCTGGCGTTGGTGGTGGCGCTCAACTTTCTCGCGGTGCGCTGGGTGCTGGCCATCAACAGCGCGGCGACGTGGTGGAAGCTCATCATTCCGATCGTGACCATCGGCATCCTGATGGCGTACTCGTTTCATCCGTCGAACATGGCGGCGCATGTCGCCAGCACGCCGAAAAGCGGCATCTTCACGGCAGTCGCCACCGCCGGAATCGTGTTCAGCTTTTTGGGATTCCAGCAGGCCATCGCCCTCGCCGGCGAGACGCGCAACCCCAGCCGCTACGTGCCCATCGCGGTGATCAGCTCCGTACTCATCGGCATGCTGATCTACGTGGGCCTGCAGATCGCGTTCATCACGGCGCTCAATCCGAGCGACATCAGCAACGGCTGGGGGCATCTGCACTTCACCGGCATGTTCGGCCCGCTCGCGGCCATTGCCGTTGCGGTGGGCGCCGTCTGGTGGGCCATCGTGCTCTATGTCGATGCCATCATCTCGCCGCTCGGGACCGCATTCATCTATGTCACCGGCAGCCCCCGCATCATCATGGCGGCGGGTGAGATGGGCAACGCGCCGCGACACATGGTGCTGCTCAACCGCCATGGCGTGCCGTGGGCGGGGCTGGTCGTCACCTATGTGGTCGGCGTGGTGTTCTTCTTCCCCTTCCCTTCCTGGCAGAAGCTGGTCTCGGCCGTTTCCTTGATCACCGTGCTCTCCTACAGCATCGGACCGGTGATTCTGCTGTACCTGCGCAAGGTGCTGCCGAACGCCGAGCGCCCGTTCCGGTTGCGCGCGGCCGGCATCATCGCGCCCATTGCGTTCATTTCCTCCAACTGGATCATCTACTGGACGGGCTACGCGGTGGTCGAGTGGATGTTCGGCGCGGTAGTGGCCTACATCGTGGTGTATCTGGCCTGGTATCTCGCGGTGCGTCGGCCGCTCCGTGAGCTCGGCGCACGGGAGGCCTGGTGGGTAGCCCCCTATCTTGCCGGCATGTGGGCAGTGAGTTACTTTGGCCCCGCGGGCGCCATGGGGGGCAAAGGAGTGATCGGCTTCTTCGCCGGCATGTGGATCCTCGCAGGATTCAGTCTCGTCATCCTCTGGCTCGCGGTCATGGCCGGACAGGACCCGCAGGCCGTGCAGGCGTGCGCCGATCGCGTGAAGACCCTCGGATCGAGCGGCGTGGAATCGCCGCGCGATCTGGCGGACCTCGAGCCGGCGCCTTGAGAAGGTGAGAAGGAGACCCGCGCCGGCGGCGGTCAGTGGCCGCAGGTGCCCTATGCCATTGAAATCAAAGGACCATTGCGGGTCCGGTATTCCTCCTTATAATACCGCGCTCCTGAAGCCGGCCCCGCGCCACCGCTCCCTTCGTCTAGAGGCCCAGGACATAGCCCTCTCAAGGCTGTAACACCGGTTCGAATCCGGTAGGGAGCGCCATAAAAACAATGGCTTACGATCTCGCCCCAGGCTGGGTACGAAAACCGTACGAAAAAAGATGGCAGTGGATAGCCCTCGAAAAGTGTGGATCGGCCTGGCTAACATTCGGATGGCCGCCGCGGCACTTAGCCTCATTCCTCTCTCGCTTCTTCACGGGTCGGCGATCCGCACCTGATGTATTCCGTCGGCATGGAATCGGTCTCGCCGCTGAGCAACCGAGCAAAAGACATGGTTCCAGTTTCGCCATGGCGAAACGCCGTCTCGCGCCGGCCCCACCAAGTGCAGAGGCTCCGGTCTTCATATGAAGGCTAGCCTAGTGCGGCCTGTCTCTTCCGGCGGCAGCTGGACCCAGTCGCTTACTGCAGTTCGCGGATGTACCGACCGGCGAAGCGAAGGCATCCCTGCTTGCTGTCCCAATTCTTTTCACTCGAGTAGGGCCAACGGATGCCGTCGAGGATGCTGGCTCGATACTTATCGAACACTCCGAGCCATACGTCCTCTGGTTCGTTGCCCTTTAATCTACCGAGGTCCTCGATCGCCTCGCGGCTCAGGAACGCCGTGAACCTCTTGCCCTTGAACTCGACCTCAATGGGCATGCCGTCCCACTTCGTCATGACCGTGGGGCGTCGAATTAGGTTCGGGCGATCACCGGCCAGTCGGACACCAGGACCGTATTGTGCCCGACAGAAACTCCACACCCTCATTTTCTAAAGGCTGACGAACATTGGAAACGGTGCCGACCTCAGCGGCGCGCCTCTCCCCCTCGATGTCGCGAGCTGAGCTAATGGCGACCTGCGCAGCTTCGGCCAGTTGCTGCTGCGACCAATTCACTAGACTGCGCGCGGCCCGGATCTGAGCCGGAACGATTGCCGGATTCATACGGAGCGGCTGTGAGCGAAAAGGAACGCCGTGATGTTGGTCGTTTGGCCCTCGCGCCCTCGGTCACCCTCCGTGGGGCCTATCCCGGGAAACCAGGTGGGTCCAATCGGAGGAACTCGTGCACCGAATGGACTGCGTGGTGTAAGTGCGCGCCCGCAGTACCTGAGGCAATGCGCCAGATCGATCCGCAGCTACGGCTCCGGCCCGCACTTAGTAGTTCGCAGGCAGTTCGCCCACAGGCTATGTAGCCACAACGCACAGCTAATAGCACAGATTGCTCGCGCGCAGAGCCGGGAAAAACAGCGTAGCATGTTCATAAGATCTGCCCTAGAAGTAAGGGGTGCGGTGCCATGAAACATCATGTTTGCCTTACTTTAATTGCTCTTGCTCTCGGCAGCCTCATTCCCTCTAGCGCGTTTGCTCAGTTTTTGCGGCTTCCCTGGGAAGGCCCGGTAACAGCGGTAGCGACGCCATTGGCGTCAACGGTACAGCAGGTCGAGCAGGCGGAACTTAAAGCTATAGCAAAGGAAGAAGCTGAAGCTGCGTGGGAAGCGTGGCGCGCAGTGCATTTGCCCGATCCGCCGCCGCCGCCCTGGAGGACTCTCACCGCCTTCTGCGCACCTAATCCTACCCCCAACTGCGTATTCCGCCGATTGTGACCGGCTGTTCCGGCCGAACGTGACCGGCGATTCCGCCGGGTCGGCGCTGTGAGGGTTTATTACTCCGATCGGTCACGTTCCGTCAACGCCTGCGACGCTCTGGTCCGCCTCTTCACTCCCCGTTTCACGGAGAAGCCGTAGGGGAGTCTGACCGCCCGGAGGGCGGGCAGAAGAGCCTGCGCGGGCGTGTCGACAGGGTCGTGACCTCGCCATCACCTCAGCTCTTCGCAGCCTTCTTACTGGTGCGCTCGCGCATCGACTCCTTGCCCTGCAGGTGGATCTTGTGCGAGCAGTGGATGAGGCGGTCCATGATCGCGTCGGCGAGGGTGGGATCGTTCAGGTACTCGTGCCAGTGCTCGATCGGCAGTTGACTGGCCAGGATCGAGGCCCGGGAGCCGACGCGATCATCGAGGAGTTCGAGCAGGTCGTTGCGCTCGCGGGGACCGATGGGACTGATCGCAAAATCGTCGATGATGACGAGATTGATTTTGGCGATGGCCGCGAGACGCCTGCGGAACGAGCCGTCGGCATGGCAGAGGCTGAGCTCCTCGAACAGGCGCGGGGCACGCACGTACCAGGCGGAGAGGCCCGCACGGCACGCCTGATGCGCCAGAGCGCAGGCAAGGTAGGTCTTGCCGGCGCCGCACGCTCCGTGGATCAGCAAGTTCTGACTCTGGCGGATCCACTCGCAGGAGGCGAGGCTGGCGAGCTGTGCGCGGTCGAGTCCGCCGCGTCCGCGGTAGTCGATGTCCTCGATCACAGCTTCCCGCTCCTTGGGCTGGCAGGCCTTCCAGAGCCGTCCCATGCGGCTGTTTTCCCGGTGGGTCACCTCGCGCTCGAGCAGCAGCGCGATGCGCTCCTCGAAGGCGAGCTGCTGGGCGGCGGTGTTCGTCATCTGTTCGCTCAGGGCAAGGGCCATGCCGTGCAGCTTCAGGCGGTTCAGTGCATCGAGGGTGGGTTGGATGAGCATGGATCATCATCTCCTTCAGTAGTTGACGGCGTAGCCGTCGAGGTGGTGCCACGGAAGTACTGCGCCCCGCGCACGTTCTCGTGCGAGCGTGAGGCGGTGGGCGCGGCCGTGTCCGCGCCGGGGAAGAGGTCGGGGTGCTGGTCGAGCTTGGCTTCGAGGATCGCCTCGATGCGCTTGCGGGTCGGGGAACCGATGGTCAGTGCCCGGCGACAGGCCGCTTCCAGTCGCGGCTCGCCGTAGGTCTTGGCGAGGTTCAGGAGCCCAAGGCACGTCCGATAGCCCTGCTCGGGGTGCGGCCGATGGTCGAACTGCCATTGCACGACAGCACGGGTACCGGGGCCGATCTTCTCTCCCCAGGCAAGCAGCCGTCCCGGCGTCCACTGCATGTGCCGGCGGTGCGACTCGGGCATGTGCTCGGGCAAAGTCGTGTGTTTGCCGCGCTGGTAGGAGCGCACGTGGGCGGCGATGCGGCGGCCCTTGAACAGGCACTCGATGGCAGAGGCCGTCATGCGCACGCGCACGTGCTCACCGACCAGCTGATGCGGGACGCTGTAGTAGTGATGATCGGCTTCCACGTGATAGTCGATGCCGACCTTGGCTTTCAGCCACTCGGCGTACTCGTAGCGCCTCTCGGGCAGCGGCTTCATCGCCGGCCGGTCGATCGACTCGAAGGCCTCGGCGCGGCAACCGGGCAGCTTCTTGAACGGTCGACGGTTCAGTTCGACGAGCAACGCTGCGATCGCCGCGTTGAGCTCGGGCAGAGAGAAGAACTGTCGGTTGCGCAGGCGCGCCAAAATCCACCTCTGCACCACGAGCACGTGGTTTTC
>Ga0335074_10014712_pt1 | contig 10969 bp, 8 predicted proteins | sample Lox_Sample_23_FD_206715 | JGI IMG/M metagenome (GOLD analysis project Ga0335074, IMG submission 206715) | Soil microbial communities from Loxahatchee National Wildlife Refuge, Florida, United States - Lox_Sample_2.3 | ecosystem: Environmental > Terrestrial > Soil > Wetlands | place: USA: Florida... | reverse complement strand
TTGTAGGCGTAGTTGCCAACACGCATGCAAGCGGACTGAATAAGCCGCCGGGACCCATGATCTTTGTGCCGGTGGCCCAGGTGCCGGACGCCATGACTGCCATCATCATGAAGACTGCGCCGGGACGATGGGCAGTGCGCACCCACGGCGACCCCCACGCCTGGATCGGCGCGGTGACGAAGCGGCTCCGCGAGGTTAGCGGCGGGTTTCCGGTGGGCGACGTTCGCACGATGGAGGAAGTGGACGGCCGCTCGACTGCGCGGCAGACCTTCAACATGCTCCTGTTGACGATCTTCGGCGTGATGGCGCTTGTTCTTGCCGCCATCGGAATCTACGGATTGATGGCCTATTCCGTTGCACAGCGTACGCAGGAGATGGGAATCCGCATGGCCCTGGGCGCTGACCCGTCTTCGGTCCGGAACTTGGTGGTTCGCCAGGGCATGAGACTGACCCTTATCGGCGTGGTGGCCGGACTGGGTGCAGCCTTCGGATTGTCGAGGTTCATCGCCAGCTTCCTCTTTGGCGTCAGGCCCTGGGATCCGGTTGCCTTTGTCATTGTGCCGATGGTGCTTGCCGGCGTGGCGCTTGTCGCAGTCTGGCTGCCTGCCACGCGCGCGTCAAGGCTGGACCCAGCGCGTGCGCTTCGCGAGGAGTAGTTGGCCAGGCTACGCCCTTGGAGTTCCGAATGCCAAAACATGGCTGCCAGGGTAATCGCTTCACCGAGCCACTCTTTGAGAACTCCCGGCGGCGAGCAGCCGATCCTGATCTCGGTGAAGGCAAAATCGCCAATGCGCTGACCGACTCGGATTACTGCATAAAGTCGACTTCCATCCGCCGGACGCCCAATGCCTGAATACAACAATTCCAAAACTTGCCCGTGCCGCGTTCCTAGATCAGCTTGAGGGGGAGCTGGATTTTGCGGGAGGTTCCGGTGGGTTTGCGGATGGTTCCGACTACTGAAGAGGTTTCTTAATTTGCAGGTTGCGGTGTAGAGTGGCGTTTTATCTCAAGATGCTGTGTTGATGGAGGGATGACGTGACGACGCGCAGGGATTTTTTGTCGGCGAGTGCGCTGCTTGCGGTGGGGATGAGCGGGAGCGCGTTGGGTGAGGCGCAAGAGAAAGAAAGAAGCGGAGTGGAGTACAAGCCTCCGGCGCGGCCGGTGATTGTGACGCGTCCGACGGGCGATGACACAATCAATGAAGCGTATGCGATGCTCCAGCGCGGCGACGACACGCTGGATGCGGCGCTGCACATCTGCCAGGCGCGCGAGGATGATCCGAACGATCACAGCGTGGGGCTGGGCGGGCTTCCGAATGAAGACGGCGTGGTGGAGCTGGATGCGTGCGTGATGCACGGGCCGACGCGGCAGGCGGGATCAGTGGGCGCGGTCCCGAATATTCGGCATGCCGCGCTGCTGGCGAAGACGGTGATGGAAAATACAGGCCACGTAATGATTGTGGGCAAAGGCGCGGAGCGGTTTGCGATTGCGGAGGGATTCAAGGCGGAGAATCTGCTGACGGACGATGCGCGGAAGATGTGGCTGCTGTGGAAGGAGCATGGGATTGGATGGTGGGGGCCGGGACTGGACAATCCGAAATGGAAGCCGGAGCAGAGTGGGCCTGCGGGCACGACGCTAAAGTCGCAGGTGATGCCGCGGCATCCGACGCGGGAGCAGATGGCGATGGTGACGGATCGGATGCGGCATTTGTACGCGATGGCGGACCGCATGGGCATTGAGCCGAGGCTAAGACGCAAGGCGGTGATGGAGGTGATGTGGCCGACGACGGGCACGATTCATGTGTCGGCGGTGAATGCGAAGGGCGAGATGTCGGGCGCGACGACGACGTCAGGGCTGGCGTGGAAGATTCCGGGGCGCGTGGGCGACTCGCCGATTATCGGCGCGGGATGTTTTACGGACCAGAATGTGGGGTCGGCAGGCGCGACGGGAAACGGGGAAGAGAACATCAAGGTGTGCGGGGCGCACACGATTGTGGACATGATGCGGCGAGGCGCGGGTCCGAAGGACGCCGGCATGGAGGCGCTGCGGCGGATTGCAGAGAACTACGAGTACGACATGGCGAAGCTGCGGTATCTGGACATGATTTATTACATTGTGCGGCGCGACGGGGCGTATGCCGGCGTGTCCCTGTGGAGTTCGCGCGGGGACGGCAAACGGAAGACGTATGTGGTGCACGACGGGACGCAGCGGACGCTGGAGGTGGATTACCTGTTTGAGGGGACGACGGAGAGCATCCATCCGTTTTGAGCATGGATGTGGGGCAGGTGCAAAAGCGAAAGGGCGGTTTCCCTTGCGGGAGACCGCCCTTTCTATCCGAATTTTGCGAAGATCCGGCTCGGCTTCCGAATCACACCAACTTTCCGCGCCGGGTTAGCAGGGGAGGATGCGGTTTTAACGCCACGCTTCCCGGCCACTTCCGATGTGGCGTCCGATGTAAGAGCTTTGTGGAGCTATCCGGAGTATCCGGTTGCCCGGATATTCCGCAGCATTCGGTTTCCCGAACGCTTGTTGAGTCCCGTTTCCAGGCCTCTTCGACGACCCTGTCAGCTCTCTTCTGCTGGAGGATTGCTCCTCCGTTGTTGTTAACCATACTCCGGATTGGCGCGCGCAAAAGGGGTTGAGGGAGATTTTGTATGTGGAAATGGCGGGCGAAATGTGGAGGGTGTGGATAAGAGGGGCGCTTGGGCTCATTCCGTTCTTTCTCGATGAACTCACGCAGCCATCCATCGCACAAGCATCAAAGCCACGGAAGCGGCAAAGACAATCTCCAGCATTGGGTGCAGGCGCGTGGCAATCGGGACCGCCACGCTCGCACCTGTCCAGAGAGCCAAATATGCTGCAATGCACAATGGGCACTTCGGCAGGAGTACCAGAAGTATGCCCGAGCCTACACCTCCACTTGCACTGCGCCACAAGCTGCGCCGAGGCCGTTGTCCCGTTTCTACATGGCAGCAGTTCATCGCTCACCTCCCAGTGACAGCTCAATACGCAGGCTTCGCCTCCTTATAGCGGCGGGCGCCGCAGGTTCAGCTCTCACGAGCCCTTCGTCGCTTCTCGTTTGGCGCACAACCCCGGATGGAGATGTCGCGCTCATGAGCAGCCGCATCCTCTTTCTTCTTCCTCACGCCTTCGGGTGGCGGCTCCTTCCGGGTCTGACAGGATATCCACCCACCTCGGGTCAGGCGAGGCCTCGGTGTCGTAGTTGTCGTGCCAGTTCCACCACTTGTACGGTGGGGTCTGGGGATAACCCTGTGGTGAATCCTCCCAGGTTTCCTGACGGCCGAGCGGCGTGACGTCGAGGTAGCTCCATGTGCTTCCCATCGCCTCATCGCCGCGGTTGTTGATGAAGTAGGTCCGGAACACTTTGTCGCCATCGCGGAAGAACACATTGTGGCCATGCCATTGATCCACGCCGAAGTCCACATCGAAGCTGCCGATGATGGTGTACCAAGGCATCTCCCAGCCCATCCGCGTCTTCAGTCGCGCAATGTCCGCCTGCGGCGCGCGTGACGCCCAGACGAGAGTGGTGTCGCGGGCATTCAGATGGGCCAGGTGTGCGACCTGATCCGCGCCCAGGGAGCAGCCTCGGCAGGCGTGATCGGGCCAACCGAACACTCCTGGCTCGAAGAAGGCGCGATAGAGAACCAACTGGCGGCGGCCCTCGAACAGATCGAAGAGGGTTACCTTGCCTTTGGGTCCGTCAAACTCGTACTTCTTCTCCACCGTCATCCACGGCATCCGCCGGCGCTTGGCGGCCAGCGCGTCGTGCGAGCGGGTGAGGGCCTTTTCCTCCACGAGGAGCTGCTGACGAGCAGCCTCCCACTCCTGTTGCGACACGATCGGGGGTGTGTTCATCGCGAGATGCTCTTTCCCGTGGTCCATATCATTCTCTTTGCTTGTTGATTTCTGTGCCGTCATTGTCTTTTCTCCCTTCGCAGGATGTGATTGGCCGCTCGTTCTTTTTTCTACAGGAACCAGCTGCTGCTTACGCTTTGATGTACCTCGCTACTTCTTTACAGATGCTGCCTTGATCCTTTCCAGCAATGGCCCCCATCCCGACTCCACCTTCTTCCAGTTTTCCCCGATCTGCGGGTCATAGGCGATATACGCCATGGCGCGGTGCGCGAACTTGAGGCGGGTTGCGCCATTTTCTTCCGTGAGCCTGTATTGCACATTGGAGATCGCCGGATAGGACATGAAGAGCGGACCGCTGATCTCCAGCAGAGATGGGGGCTTGATGGCCTGTACCGCGCCCCACCAATGACCGGCGTTGTTGCCAAGGTCACGGTACCATCGTCCGCCGGGCCAAGGTTCTAATTTCAGCTGGAGAGGAACTCCGCCCGGCCCGTCGAGCTGCTCCATTTCTTCGAGGATGGTCTCGAATACGATGTCGATCGGCGCAGCGATCTCCTCTTCCTTAAAAAACTCGAGCGTGTGTATTACCTGTTCCGAAACTATTACCGGCATTTCGTCCTCCTGTTGGCTTTCCGTCTTTGTCTACCTCTGATTCTGAGGGCGTGGCTGGTTTTCACGCGCAATCCGTTCCATGGCTTTCTGCTCGGCGCGCTCCTTGATGCGGCTGATCTGGTTGGTCCAGAGATGTTCGAAGGTTTTTGCCCAGTCGTGGACAGGCTTGAGGTTGGCGGCCTCAAGCTTGTACATACGCTGCTGGCCGCGCTTGACGACGGTGACTACACCGACCTGGCGCAGTACTCCGAGATGCTTGGAGACTGCAGGCTGCGCGAGCCGCAGCCGTACGACTACGTCGTTGACGGGCCACTCCTGTCCGTTGCTGAGCAGAGCGATGATGTCGCGGCGGCGCGGTTCGGCGACTGCGTTAAATACGTCGGTGGTGGTCGCGGCACGTGGCATGGTTCTTATATATTCCTATATAGGAATATATGTCAAGAGAGTTTTTAGAAAAAAATGAGGGATTTTTGTGGCTAAAGGCGGACCCATTTGGCGGTCCAGTTCTATTTCAGGCGAGCTGATGCAGACGAAACGACCTGTTGCTTTCCAATAGAAGATGTGGCATGCTTCCTGTTGGAAACCAAAATGGGGAACATGGGAAAGCAAAAAGCGGATGTGCCGCAGGGCACCCTGGCCCTGATGGTGCTGAGGACCCTCGACGTGCTGGGGCCGTTGCATGGCTACGGAATCGCGCGCAGGATCGAGCAGATCAGCGGAGACCTGCTTGCGGTGAATCAGGGAACGCTGTATCCGCTGCTGTTGAAGCTGGAGCAGGAGGGGGCGATTGTGTCGGAGTGGGGCGCCTCTGAGAACAACCGCAGAGCGCGTTTTTACCGGCTGACGCGAAGCGGGCGCAGACAGTTGCTCGATGAGACGCAGGAGTGGCAGCAGACAACGGAGATCATCGGGAAGTTCTTCAGGGCGAAGGCGGAGGATTACTCATGAGATCGCTGAAGAGGCTTCGTCCGCTTGTGGGCGGCCAGCCGGTGAGGCAGGAGTTTGATGAGCGGCTGCGTGAGGAGATGGATGAGCATCTAGCTCTGATAACGGAGGAGAACGAGCGCGCAGGGATGACCAAAGAAGAGGCGCGGCGGCAGGCAATCCTGAAATTTGGCCCGATGGAGGCGATTCGCGAAGAGTATCAGACGGAAGTGGGTGGTGTCTTTGTGCAGACGCTGCTCCATGACATGCGCTATGCGCTGCGCACCCTGACTAAAGCGCTGGGATTCACCGCGGTGGTGGTGCTTACGCTTGCGCTGGGTATCGGCGCCAACGCGGCGATCTTTTCTGTGGTCAATGCGGTGCTGCTGCAACCATTGCCGTATGCCGATCCCGGGGAGATTGTCAGCGTTTCGCAAGGCAGGGCGAAAGATGGCATTCCGGACGATGGAATGTCGTATCCCACCTTTGAGGAACTGCGCGATCATAACCGGGTATTTAACGCGGTGGCCGGTTTGGCGGCCCACGCGCTGACGCTTACCGGCCACGGGGAACCGGCTGACATGAGCACCGTGGCGGTGACGCAGGATTTCTTTTCTGTTTTGGGGGTGAGGCCGCTGCTGGGGCGCACATTGCTTTCTGAAGACGGCAGAAAGGGCGCGGCTCCGGTTGTGGTGCTCAGCGAGGCCCTTTGGAGCAGCCGTTTTGGCGCGGATGCGGGAATTCTGGGGCAAACGATCACGTTGGATCAGCGGCCCTACACTGTGGTCGGCGTGATGCCGGCGAGCTTCCGCACTCCGGGCCTTAATCAGACGGTTCAGGAGTGGATACCGCTGATTCAGGACCCTCTGTTTGGCAGCTGGCTGACGCGGGAGGGACATTGGATGCCGGTGCTGGCGCGGCTGCGGCCCGGAGTGTCTGTTGAGCAGGCGCACGCTGAACTGGAGATTATCAGCAAGGACCTGGCGAGCAAAATCCCGTCGGATACCGGGTGGGTATTCGGGGTGCAGCCATTGCAGGAAGCGATTGTTGGGGACGTAAAGACGCCGTTGATTCTGCTGCTGTGCGCTGTTGGCCTGGTGCTTTTGATTGCGTGCAGTAATATTGCGAATCTGCTGTTGGCGCGGGCCACGTCCCGATCAAAGGAAATTGCAGTGCGGGTCGCGCTGGGCGCGAGCAAGAGGCGCATTGCGCGACAATTGCTAACGGAAAGCGCGATTCTGGGGCTGCTGGGCGGCACTGCGGGTGTTGCGCTGGCGTGGGCAGGCGTGTCCGCGATGTCGTTGTTTCTGCCCGCGTCGCTGCCGAATTTTCACTCGGTCCGTGTGGATGGTCCTGTTCTGATTTTTGCTTTGTTGCTGTCTCTGGCCGCGAGCCTGATCTTCGGACTGGCTCCGGTGTTTTTTGCGGCACGGTCCGATCCGCAGTCGAATCTCAGGGAAGGTACGCGCGGCGGAGAGGCCAAAGGCTCGCAGAGCACGCGCAATCTTCTTGCGATTGTGGAAGTGGCGCTGGCCATGGTTCTGCTGGCGGGGGCGGGGCTGCTGTTGCGCAGCTTTACGCGTCTGCTGAGGGTAAGTCCGGGATTTGAGACGGTGCATGTGGTGAAGGCCAACGTCTCGCTGCCGCGTTTTCAATACTCCAAGCCGGAGCAGTGGACGGCGTTTGCGAACGACCTGATGACGCGCCTGCAGGCGAGGCCAGGGATGCGGGACTCGGCAATTGTTGTTCCGACGCCGATTGTGGATGGATTCATCAATCTGTCGTTTACGATTGCCGGGAATCCGCCGCTGGCTCCGGGAGCGACGCAGACCGCGGACTATGTGACGGCCAGCCCGCGATATTTCCGGGTGATGGGAATTCAGCTGCTGAGGGGGAGGGTGTTCACGGCGGATGATTCGGCCTCGACTCCTATGGTGGCGGTGATCAGCGAGAACTTTGCGCGGCGGTATTTTTCTAATAAGGATCCGCTGGGCAGGCACATCCTGTTCGGGTTCCCGCCACACGGGAGTGTTTCAAGAGAGATTGTGGGAGTGGTGGCCGATATTCACGACGTTTCTCTTGCGAAGAATGCGGCACCGATGATGTATGTGCCTTTCGCGCAGGCTCCGATATGGGGTGGGGACGTGGTGGTGAGAAGCAGGCTGAGTACCGCGGAGGTTGCAAGCGCGATTCGTGCGGAGACGCACGGCATTGACAAGAACCTGCCGGTTACGGAGATTGAATCACTTCCGGAAGGGCTGCATGAGTCTGTCGCGAGCCAGAGATTTCGCACGCTGCTACTGGGGGTGTTCAGCGGAGTTGCGCTGTTGCTGGCAACGATTGGAGTTTATGGGGTTGTAGCCTTCTCGGTTTCACGACGCACGCGTGAGATTGGTGTGCGAATGGCGCTGGGGGCAACGCCCGCGAATATCAGGCGAGTGGTGATTGGGGAATCGGCGAGGCTGGTGCTGCTGGGGCTGACGGCAGGCGTACCGGCGGCACTGGTCCTGACGCATTTCCTGTCGACGCTGCTTTTCGGGATCAAGGCGACTGATCCCATCACGTTTTGCTGCGTGGCACTGGTACTGATCCTGGTGGCGCTGGTGGCGGCGTACCTTCCGGCGCGGCGAGCGATGCGGGTTGATCCCGTGGTGGCGCTGCGGTGCGAGTAATGTCGCAGATCGAACGCTATGGGTGTGCGGGAGGTGTAGGGATTCCTGCCGCAGCTAATTCTCCCGTAAGGCCCGCAACGGATCCATGCGGCTCGCGGCGCGGGCGGGCAGCCAGCATGCCAGCATTGCCACCAGCAGCAACACGGCGGAAGCTCCAATCAGACTGAACGGATCGGCAGGACTGAGCCCGAACAGCATTCTGGAGAAAAGGCGCCCGACCAGCAGAGACAGCAGCAACCCGGCAACAGCGCCAATGCACACCAGTTTCATTCCCTGCCGCAAAACAAGCCGCAGCACATCGGCACGCGATGCGCCCAGCGCCATTCGCACTCCAATCTCGCGCTGCCGCCCGCTCACCGAGTAGGCAAGAATTCCATACAGCCCCACGCTCGCCAACGCCAGCGCCAGCAGCCCGAAAACCCCCAGCATCGCAAGCACAACGCGGGCGTAAAACAAAACCTGGTTCACCAGCTTGGCGCCCGTCCGGACATCGGTCACCTCAACTGTGGGCGCAATCTCGCGGATCTCGTTTTGCACCGGCTCCAGCACAAGCTCAGGATTGCCCGCCGTTCGCACATATAGATTGAAGTTTGCTCCCGCGCTTTGCCGCATCGGCAGATAGATGCAGGGCTGCGGCGCCTCGCCCAAGGTCGTGTAGTCGCTATTCTCTACCACTCCCACAATCTGGCGCGTGATTGAGTCGCCGGAAAGACGGATGTGCTGCCCAATCGCGTCGCCCGACGGCCAGTACCGTCGCGCAAGATTTTCGTTCACGATAACAACCGGAAGCGTTCCCTGCTGATCCGCATCCGTAAAAGCTCTGCCCCGCAGCAGGGGAATGCCCATCGTCTTGAAGTAGCCAACGTCAATGGTATTGGTGACGGTGCTCAGCGTTTCCGACTTGCGTTTTTGCTCCTGGCCTTCAATCAGAACGCCACGCGAGGCTGTGCTCCAAAACGGCATGTTCGAGGCCCAGCTCACGGCCGCAACACCCGGGATCCTCTCAACACGGTCCTCCACCTCGCGATGAAAATCCTTGAGCCGCGCCGCATCGTAGCCCACCTGTTCCGGATTCATCAGGAAGACGGCGAGATGCTGATCATCAAAACCAGGATTGATCTCATAGGCGCGCTGCACAGCCCGCAAAAAGAGCGACGCCGCAATCAGAGACACCAGCGAGAAGGCCACTTGCCCGGCAAGCATCGTCTTCTGGAACCGCGCGCTGCGGCTGGCATAACCCGCGACGTGGCTTTCCTCTTTCAGGCTTTCAACCAGTCCGGTCTTCGACGCGCGCAGCGACGGCACGACGCCAAAGATGAGTCCGGTGGCCAGAGACAGCAGCAGTGCAAAGAGAAATACTGTGCCGTCGAGCTTTGGCTCGACAAGATTGCGCGCGACGTCGGGCGGACGGAAGGACCACAGCAGACGACAGCCCTCATAGCCGACTGCGAGTCCTGCGACTCCGCCAAAGAAACCCATCAGCATACTCTCGGTGAGCAGCTGTCGAAGCAGCCGTCCACGGCTGGCGCCGATGGCGAGACGAACTGCGATTTCCTGGCGCCGGGTCACAGCGCGAGCCATGAGCAGATTGGCAACATTCGAGCAGGCAATCAGCAATACAAGTCCTGCAATAACCAAGAGAACTATGCTTACGAATGCCACGCCGCGTTCTCCGCCGGAGCTCGAATAGAGCAGGGTCGTGATCGGCTGAACGGTGATCGTGTGCCCCACGTTCGCGTCGGGATATTGCTTCCGCAAGGTAGCGGCAAGTGGCAGAAGGCTGGCCTCTGCGCGGCTGCGGCTCACCCCGGGCTTCAGCCGGGCAACAATCTGGAAGAACGGTTTGCCGCGGTCTTGCAACACATTCTCCATTTGAGTGGGCAGCACCTGTTGCGCCATGGTTGCAGGAACCCACACGTCGGGTCCGAAGACGGCGCTCACTCCGAGGAATCCCTGCGGTGCGACTCCGACAACGGTGAATGTAGTGCCGTTCAGGTCGAGCGTTTTGCCGATCATATTCGGATCGCTGCCGAAGCGAGTCTTCCAGGCGCTGTAACTGAGAACCGCGACTGGGGCCGATCCCGGCGCGGAGTCTTCAGAAGGAAGGAAGAAGCGCCCTTTCGCAGGGCTTATGCCGAGGGCTGCAAAATAGCCCTTTGTGACCAGTTGCCCGAAAAAGCGCTCGGAGCCATTCTTCTCCGACAACGTCATCACCATGGGCGGAGAAAATCCTCCAAGTGAACTGAAGACGGTGTTTCCGGACTGGTAGTCCATCAGGTTTTGGTACGAAACCGGAAGTTGCCCGCCGGCCCCGCTCGGGCTCTTCACCGGCGTTGTATAGAGCGCGACCAGACGGGATGGGTTGCGGACCGGCAGCGGGTGCAGCAGAAGCGTATTGATGACTGTGAAGACCGTTGTGCTGGCCCCGATGCCGAGCGCAAGCGCGAGAATGGCGAAAAAGGAAAACACCGGAGACTTGGCCATGCTCCGCAGTCCGTATCTAAGGTCGCGCAGGAAGTCCGCAAACAGGTTTCCGGAGGGTTGCACCGCAGGCGGCGGTACGGTGTGCGCGGAATTGCGCACCGTTGAGGGCATCGACGAAGCCGGGAGTTGGCTTTGCTCCAGCTCTTGCAACACGGCACCCCGTGCCTCCGTCTCATCTGCGCCTCCCGCAGTCAACTCCTCATAACGGTCCTCAAGGTCCTGGTTCAGCTCTTCCACGATGGCTGCCTCGCGCGCCGGATCGATCTTCAGGTGCGCGAGCTTCTTCTCGATCTCCGGTTTCCAGTCAGGCATTCTCCATCCCCATGACACGACTCATGGCCTCCACAAACCCCTGCCAGTTCTCGCGCTGCCGCACGAGGATCTTTCGCCCTTGCGCCGTC
>Ga0335074_10014711_pt1 | contig 10970 bp, 12 predicted proteins | sample Lox_Sample_23_FD_206715 | JGI IMG/M metagenome (GOLD analysis project Ga0335074, IMG submission 206715) | Soil microbial communities from Loxahatchee National Wildlife Refuge, Florida, United States - Lox_Sample_2.3 | ecosystem: Environmental > Terrestrial > Soil > Wetlands | place: USA... | reverse complement strand
CTCGTAGGAGACCTGGCGGATCGAGGGGCCGATCGCCGCGGCGATGCGCTCGCGCCGCGCCCCCAGCGCCAGCATCGCCGCGACCACCTCCCGCAGCACGCCGGCGACCATGCCGCGCCAGCCGGCATGCGCCGCGCCGACGACGCCCGCCTGCCGGTCGGCCAGCAGCACCGGCACGCAATCGGCGGTGATGATGCCGAGGGCGACACCGGGCGTCCGGGTCGCCATCGCATCGGCGCGCGGCCCGGCGCCTGCCGGCCAGGGCTGCTCCACCACGATTGCGGCCGCGCCGTGCACCTGGGTCAGGCCGACCAGGGCTTCGGGATCGGCGCCGAGCGCGCGCGCGGCGCGCGCGCGGTTTTCCCTCACCCGCGCCGGATCGTCGCCGCCGGAGAGGCTGCAATTGAGGCTGGCATAGGAGCCGGTCGAGACACCGCCGCGGCGGGTGAAGAACCCGTGCCCCACCGGCAACGCCGGGCTCGCCAGGAAGTCTGCGGCAGCGGGCAGGGATGCGTTCATGGCACGAAGCTGGGCTCGAATCCGGTCTCGAATCCGGCCGGAACCGGCAACTCAGGGTGGCAGACCGCCAACGCCTTGAACAGCCGGCCCATGCCGTCGGGCTCGATCAGCCGCCGCGTCGCCGCCTGGATCGCGAACGCCTTCTCCGGATGGGTGCGGACCAGCCGGTCGCTGCGCTGCGCCAGGCCCAGCCGGGCAAGGAAGATCCCCTGCGGCACCGGTCCGTAGACGGCGGCGCCGGCCTGTCGCGCCGCTGCCGCGACGCCGGCGAAGTCGACATGGGCGGTCAGGTCGGCGCTGCCGGGTTCGGCCAGCGGATCGGCCGGTCGGCCGGCCCGCAACGCCTGCACGCTGTCGCCGGCGGCGCTGTCGCCCGGGCCGTAATCGAGGAAAAGTGCGGCGCCGCCCTGCGCCGCCAGCCGTCGCCCAAGGCCGCGGATCAGGTCGATGGCGGCCTCGCTCCGCTCCACCACCGCGCCTTCGGGCAGCACGCCGTCCCGCGCGGTCGGCGGCAAATCGGCGGGGTTCGCCGGCGCCTCGACGAAGGCGCAGTCGGCGACATGGCGCTCCATCCAACCGCCGCCGCGCCGCACGAACTGGCGCACGGGCAGGGCGTCGAGGAACTCGTTGGCCAGCAGCAGCAGCGGCCCGGGCGGGATGGCCGCCGGCGTTTCGTGCCAGCGCGCCTGCGGCAGGCGCGCGCGCTGCAGCGCCCGCAGCCGCGGCGACGTCTCGACCAGGTGCAGGCGCAGCGCGGCGGCAAAGCCCGGCGCGACCTGGTGCACGGCGCGCAACGCATCGACCAGCAGCGTGCCGCGTCCCGGGCCGGCCTCGGCCAGCAGCACCGGATCGGGCCGACCCATCGCCTCCCAGGTCACCGCCGCCCACACGCCGAGCACCTCGCCGAACACCTGGCTGATCTCCGGTGCGGTGGTGAAATCGGCATAGGGATCGTGCTGCGCGTAATAGGCGGCGTTGGCGCGGGCCATGAACCGGTCGAGCCGCTCCGGTCTGGTCGGCTGCATCTCAGTCGGCACTCGCCGGGTTTCCATGCGGCGGTGCGGCGACCGGCAGGCTGCGACGCCGCGCCCGCAGGATCAGCCAGACGCCGGCGAGGAACATCGGCACGCACAACACCTGACCCATCGTCAGCCCGCCGGGCAGGAAGCCGAGAAACGCGTCCGGCTCGCGGAAGCACTCGCCGGTGCTGCGGGCGATCGCGTAGCCGATCAGGAAGGCCCCCGTGAGCCAGCCCGGCCGCGCCCGCAGCCGCTCCCGCCGCGACAGCGCGAACATGACGCAGAACAGCACCAGTCCTTCCAGCAGCGCCTCGTAGAGCTCGCTCGGATAGCGCGGCACCATCGAGCCGGATTGCGGGTAGATCATCCGCCAGGGAATCCAGGCTGGCGCCGCGCGGCCCCAGAGCTCGCCATTGATGAAATTGGCGATGCGGCCGAGGCCGAGCCCGATCGGCACGCACACCGCCAGCCGGTCGGCGAAGCCGAACAGCGGGATCTTCTGCTGTCGCGTGTAGAGCAGCAGCGCCACGACGACGCCGAGCACGCCGCCATGGAAGCTCATGCCGCCGTGCCAGACCTGCACGATCATCAGCGGGTGCGCGAAATACAGCGCCGGCTGGTAGAACAGCACGTAGCCGAGCCGGCCGCCGAGCACGACGCCGAGCGTCGCCCAGGTGAGGAAATCGTCGACCTGCTCGACGCCCGCGACCGGCGGCGTCTCGCACACCAAGCGGCGCATCAGCCGCCAGCCGAGCACCAGGCCGGTGATGTAGGCGAGCGCGTACCAGCGGATGCCGAACGGGCCGAGCTGCACCGCGACCGGATTGAAGGCGGGGAACAACAGGACGGGCAACATCAGCCCCGCTCGTGCGGCCGCCGCCGCGCGCGCCGCCTCGTGCGAACGGCGCGCACCGACATCGTGCGAGCAGCACGCAAATGTATCGTGCGGGCAGCGCGCGGAGACATCGTGCAAGCAGCACGCAAATATACCGCGCAGGCGACGCGTCCAGGCGACGCGCGGGCAGGGCTCTCAGACATAGGGATCGGTGCCGGCGAGATGCGTCTGCACGTAGCGGCGAACGCCGTCTTCCAGGGTCGTGAACGGCGCCGTGTATCCGGCGGACCGCAGCCGCTCCATCCGCGCCTCGGTGAAGGATTGATACTGGCCGCGCAGCGCCACCGGCATGTCGATGAAGGCAATGTCGCGCGGCCGGCCGGCTGCATCGCACACCGCATGCGCGAGGTCGAGATAGGTGCGCGCCGCGCCGGTGCCGCAGTTGAACAGCCCGTTCACCGCCGCGTGGTCGAGCAGCCAGAGCAGCACGTCGACCGCGTCGCCGACCCAGACGAAGTCGCGCCGCTGCGCGCCGTCGGCGAGGTCCGGCCGGTCGGAGCGGAACAGACGCGCCGGCCCGCCGGCGGCGAGCTCGTCATGCTTGACCTTTACCACCGAGACCATCGGCCCCTTGTGGTATTCGTTCGGCCCGTAGACGTTGAAGAACTTCAGCCCGGCCCATTGCGGCGGTCGCGGCCGGCCCTCGGCCAGCATGCGCTGCACCAGCCGGTCGAAGGCGTGCTTGGTCCAGCCATAGAGATTGAGCGGCCGCAGCCGAGCGAGACGCGCCGGGTCGTCGTCGAACCCCTCGGCGCCGTCGCCGTAGGTCGCGGCCGAGGAGGCATAGACCAGCCGCACGCCTCGCCCCGCGCACCAGCGCCACAGCCGCGCCGGCAGCTCGACATTGGTTGCCCAGACGAGGTCGCCGTCGGTCGCCGTGGTCTCGCTGATCGCGCCGAGATGAAAGATCAGTTCGATCGGCGGGTGCGTCGCCAGGAACGCGTCGAGTTCGTCCGGCGGCAGCAGCGAGGCCGGGGGATGGCGCGCCAGATTCCGCCACTTGCCGTGCTCGCCGAGGCGGTCGACGATCACTGTCTCGAGGCCGCGGGCGCAAAGGGCGGCGTGCAGGTTGGAGCCGATGAAGCCGGCGCCACCGGTGACCAGGATCATGGGCGCGCTTATAGGAGTGCCGGCCTCGCGCTGGCCAGACCGGGCGGTGCGCCAGGCGCGGCGCAGGGAACAGGTCAAGCGGGGAGCAGAGCAGGCAGGGAGCGGGGCAATGAGCGACCGACCGAAATTCTTCGATGATCTGGCGGGTGTGGCGGGCGGCGCCTTCTCGGCGCTGGCCGGCATGCGCGAGGAGGCCGAGTCGGTGCTGCGCGCCCGGCTGGACGAGATGATCCGCCGGCTGGAGCTGGTGCGTCGGGAGGAACTGGAGGCCGTCGAGGCGGTCGCCGCCAAGGCCCGGGCCGGGCAGGAGGAAGCGGCGGCGCGGATCACGGGGCTGGAGACGCGCCTGGCCGCGCTGGAGGCACGACTCACCGTGCAGGTGCGCCCGGCCGGGGAACCGCCGGCCGGGCCGGTGCAGGTTGCCGACTCCGCTCCCGATCCTGCCGCGCCGCCCTCCGGCCTCGCCTGATCTGTTGCAGGGGGGCCGCGCAGGCGGGCGCGGCGCATGAGACCCGTCGCAATTTTGCGGCTGATCGGTTGCTGCATCGCGCAACACCGATCATATGAATGGCGCTGGACGTCGCTCCAAACCTTGCGACGCGGCGACGCAGGTCGTTAGGCTCGCCTGCGTGGCGAATCGGCCCGCCATCCCACGACGCGGCCCGGCTCGGCCGGACCCCGCGAGCGGTGGCGGTTCGCTCGGCTGGCCTTCCTCCAACAGGGGAGACCCCGCATGTCCGCCCTGACCCTTTCCGCCCCAGAGGCCTCCGCCAACCCGCTTGATGTCCTGGAGCAGATCGTCACCGCCAACGAATGGGCTTTCGACCGGCGCAGCGAGGCCGAGATGGCCGCCGAGGCGCCCGGCAAGTGGTGCGATTACGGGCTGTATTTCAGCTGGTCGCGCGAAATCAGCGCCATGCACTTCACCTGCGCCTTCGAGATGAAGGTGCCGCCGGGCCGCCGCGCCGCGCTCTACGAGCTGCTGGCGCGCGCCAATGAGCGGCTGTGGATCGGGCATTTCGGGCTGGACGCCGATGACGGCACCCCGCTGTTCCGCCATTCAGTGCTGCTGCGCGGCGCCCGCGGCGCCTCGGCGGAAAGCCTCGAGGACATGATGGACATCGCGCTCACCGAGTGCGAGCGGTTCTTCCCCGCCTTCCAGTTCGTGCTCTGGGGCGGCAAGTCGCCGGCCGAGGCGCTGGAGGCGGCCATGCTGGAGTGCGCGGGCGAGGCGTGAGCCCCGCCGCCGCGCTGCCGCCGATTCTGCTGGTAGGAGGCGGCCGCATGGGTGGCGCGATGCTGGCCGGCTGGCGCGAGCACGGGCTCACCACCGCGATCGTGGTCGATCCGGCGCCGGAGGCGGCTGCGCTGGCCGGACCGGAGGTCCGCGTGGTCGCCGGGCCGGAAAATCTGCCGCCGGATTTCGCGCCGGCCGCGATCGTGCTGGCGGTCAAGCCGCAATTCGCGACCAGCGTGGTTCCGGCCTATGCCGCGTTGGCGCCCGGGGCGGTCACCCTGTCGATCATGGCCGGACGCACCATCGCCGGGCTGCGTCGCCTGCTCGGGGACGAGGCGGCGATCGTACGCGCCATGCCGAACACGCCGGCGGCGATCCGGCGGGGGATCAGCGTCGTCTGTCCCGGCCCGGGTGTCACCGCGATGCAGCTTGCGCTGTGCGACACACTGCTGGTTGCGGTCGGCAGCGTCGCCTGGGTAGAGGATGAGGCGCTGCTCGACGCGGTGACCGCGGTCTCGGGCAGCGGCCCGGCCTACGTGTTCCTGCTGGCCGAACTGCTGGAGGCGGCGGCGCGTGCCGAGGGGCTGCCGCCCGATCTGGCGCGGCTGCTGGCCCGGAGCACGGTGGCCGGGTCCGGGGCGCTGCTCGATGCCAGCGACGAGGATGCTGAGACGCTGCGACGCGCGGTGACCAGCCCGAACGGCACGACCGAGGCGGCGCTCGCCGTCCTGATGGCGTCGGCGGCATGGCCGGCTCTGCTGCGGCAGGCGGTCGCCGCCGCCACCGCACGCTCGCGGGAGCTCGCCAGCTGAGCAGCCCGCCGCGGCGATGGTTGCGGCCGCAGGGTAGAGGGTTCAGGGTTGTGTCGATCGGTGTGGGACCCATGTCGCTTCAATGCAGGATTCCGACTTCGACCGGGCGCTGATCGGCGCGGCCTTCGCGCTTGCCGCCGATCGAGGCTGGGAGGCGGTGAGTGTCGCGCAGGCGGCGCGACGGGGTGGCCTGCCGCTCGATCGCGCGCGCGCGCGCTTTCCCGGCCGGGCCGCCATCCTGCTGCGCTTCGGGCTGCTGGCGGATCAGACGGCCCTGGTCGGGGAGCCGGCCGAGGCCGGACCGCGCGGGCAGCTGTTCGATCTTCTGATGCGCCGCTTCGATGCGCTGCAGGCGCATCGCGCCGGCGTGCTGGCGCTGCTGCGCGCGCTGCCGATGCACCCGGCGACCGGCCTGCTTTTGACCGCGGCAACGTTGCGCAGCATGCGCTGGATGCTGGAGGCGGCGTCGATCGGCACGCACGGGCCGCTCGGGCGGCTGCGGGTCAAGGGGCTGCTCGCGGTGTGGCTTGCGACCGTGCGGGCCTGGCAGGCGGACGACAGCGCGGATCTGAGCGCCACCATGGCCGCACTCGACCGGGCGCTGGCCCGCGCCGAGCGGGCGGCCGCCTGGCTGCCGGGTGACCGGCCGGGGCCGATGCCCCCCGTAGGCGAGGACGGAGGCGAAGGCGCGCCCGAGCCGCCGCCGCCTGGCGGCGTGCCGCCGGCCGGGCCGCCGCCGGCCGGGCCGGGCGGGGGTGGCGTGGTCGAGCCGCTGGCGCCGGTGCCACCGGCGCCGCCGGGCGGTGGGGGCGAGGGTCCGACGCCGCTCGTGCCGACTCCACCGGTGGTAATGCGCCAGGCCTGAGGCGCGGCGAACCGCGCCGCGGACGGCCGGAATTCATCCGTCGCGCCGTGGCGCGCGGACAGCAGAGGAGGCGAGACATGGCCGAACCCGAGGAAATCGCCGGCCGCACCACGCGGGCCGGGGCGCGCACCGTGCGGGCCGCGGCCGACGCCGGCGCGCAGGCGGTCGGCGCCGGTGCTGAGGCGGCGCGCGCGGCGACCGAGGCGGGCACGCGCATGATGGGCGAGTTCACGCGCATGCTCTCGGAGATGAAGCTGCCGGCGATGCCGGACGTGCAGTCGCTGATGGCGGCGCATCGGCGCAATCTCGAGACCCTCTCCGCCGCCAACCGGGTGGCGCTGGAGGGCGCGCAGGCGGTGGCGCGCCGGCACATGGAAATCATGCAGCAGACCATGGCCGAGCTGTCGGAGACCGTGCAGGCGGTCGCCGACGCGGACGGCCCGCAAGCCAAGGCGGCGAAGCAGGCGGAGCTGCTGAAGCGCGCCTATGAACACGCGATCGCCAACATGCGCGAGCTCAGCGACCTGATCCAGCGCGCCAACGGCGAGGCGTTGGAGGTGCTGAACCACCGCTTCCTCGAGGCCATGGACGAGATGAAGGCGCTGATGCAGAAGGCGGGACAGACGCGGGGCTGAAGCCCCGGGCCGCCGCGTCGTCGCCGGCGTCCGCCGGGCGTCGCAGCTGACCAGCATGCGACGACCGGACGCAGGCCGGCCGAGTGGCCGCGTCCGGGCCTGGGACGCGCCGCCGTCGATGGAGCCACACCGTCGCATCCATGGGAGCGATGGATGAAGCTGGTCGCCGTGTCGCGCGTCCGCGACGAGGAGGAGCTGATCGAGCCCTTCCTCCGCCACCACGCCGCGCTCGTGCACACTCATGTCCTGCTCGACAACGGCAGCAGCGACCGGACGGTGCCGATCATGCAGGCGCTGCGGGCGGAGGGGCTCGACGTGCACGTCTACCGCAACGCGGCGGTGGCCTTCGCGGAGACCCTGTTCAACACGCTGCTCGCCCGCATCGCCGCGCGCAGTCACGGCGCCGACTGGGTGCTGTTCCTCGATGCCGACGAATTCCTCGATGTCCGAGGCGCCGGCGGCGATCTCGCCGGGCATCTCGCGCAATGTCCGGCCTCGGTCACCTGTCTGCGCGTCCCCTCGATCGACTACCTGGGGCGTGGTCCGGAGCCGCAGGCCGTGAACGTCCTGCGTCGTCTCACGCGCCGGCGGCCCGCGCCCGGCGGGTCCACCAAAGTCTTCCTGCGCGGTGCGCTCGCGGCGCGCGACGGCGTCGAAGTCGATGCCGGCAATCATGCGATCATCGTCGACGGCGTGGCCGATCACGGCACGCCGCAGGACGCGCTGCGCCTCGCGCACTTTCCCGACCGCGACCCGCACCAGATGGCGTCGAAGGCGATCCTCGGGCGCCTCAAGGTGCTCGCCGCGGGCGCCGGAGAGGTGCAGCGACAGCGCAACGTCCATTACGTGGGCCCGTTCGAGGCGATGCAGCGGCGGCCGCTCGGCTGGCTCGCCCACGCCGCGGCGGAACTGCGGCGCCGCGACGGCGCGGCCGAGCTGGTGGACGATCCGCTGCCCTATCTCGGGACGCCGCTGACGCTCACCCGGCCGGCCGATCCGGCGGCGCGGGCGATCGCGCTGCTCGCCCGCTATGCCGAGGCACTGGCGCGCGCGCATGGCGCGCTGCTCGATGCCTCGCCGGCATTGAAGGATGCAACCCTGCGCGACGCCGCCGCGCTGCAGCCGATCATCGGCGGCGTGCCGGAGCCGCCGCCCGCCCGGGTTACTTGATCTTGGCTTCCCGGAAGGTGACGTGCTTGCGCGCGACCGGGTCGTACTTGCGCAGCTCCATCTTGCCGGTCTTGGTGCGCGCGTTCTTCTTGGTCACGTAGAAGAAGCCGGTGTCGGCCGAGGATACCAGCCGGATCTGAATGGTGTTCGTCTTCGCCATGGCGTCATCTCCAGAGGGCGCGGAACATGCGCATCGGGGAAGGGGAGGTCAAGCGCGACGCGGTCATGACGGCCTGGCCTTCGGGCCGACCCGCCTCGGGTCAGGGCACGGCGCCGCCGCTGCGGGCGGCCGCCGCGGCCGCGATCCCCGCCGCCGGGGGCAGCAGGGCGGTCCGGTAGGCCGTCGGATGATCGATCAGGAACTGGGCCGCATCGAGGTCGATGTCGCGCCCCTCGGCCGCCGGGCAGGCCTGGCGGATCTCGATCACCTGCGCCGCCGGGATTGGCGCGCGCGCCGCGTCGTGTTGGGCGAGTGCCGCGGCCATGCTCTGGCGACCGGCGGCGAGTTCGGCGAGCTGCTGCTCCAGTGAGGCCTCGCCGAGGCTGGTGCAGACCTGCGGCAGCACGCCCAGCCCCTGGATCGGCCAGCCACGCGGTGCCAGCACCCGGCTCCAGGTGATGAACAGCTCGCCGCCGTCCGGCAGCGGGCTGATCGTCTGCACCAGCCCCTTGCCCAGGGTGGAACTGCCGACGATCACGGCACGGCGGTCGTCCTGCAGGGCGGCCGCGACGATCTCCGAGGCGCTGGCCGAACGCCCGTCGACCAGCACGACGATCGGCAGCCCGCGCGCCATGTCGCCGCCGCTGGCGCCCCAGACATGATTGGCCTGTGCGTCGCGCCCGGCGGTGACCAGGACGAGGCCGCTGTCCAGCACGGAATCGGCGACCTCGGCCGCTTGGCGGAGCAGCCCGCCGCGATTGTCCCGCAAATCGATCACCAGCCCACGCACGACCTCTCCGGCAGAGCCGAGCCCGGCTTGCAGCGCGCCCTCGAAATGCGCCGCCGTGTCCGTCGCGAAGGCCGTGATCGTGACCACGAGCATGCCGTCCTCGCGTTCGGCGAATACGGTTTCGGGGGGCACCAGCGCGCGCGTGAGGGTGACGGTGTGCACGCGGCCACGCTGCGTGCGCAGCGTGATCCTGATCGAACTGTCATCGGGTCCGGCGAGCCAGGCGCCGACCGTTTCGGCGGCCCGCCGATGCGTCGATCGGCGACCCACCGCGAGGATTTCGTCGCCCGGGAGCACACCGGCCGCTGCCCCCGGACCGTCCGCGGCGACGCTGGTGACGACGATCGCACCGTGTTGGCGGGCGAGCGTCAGCCCGGCGCCGGCCTCGGCGCCGCGGCGATCGCGCTCCTCGCCGGCCTGCAGCGGCGGCACGTAGCGCGAATACGGGTCGAGATGGTTGAACAATTCGTCGAAGAAGCTCCGGATGACGCCGCTGGTGCCGGCGCGGCGGACATCCTCCGAGGCGTCCCAGGCAGAGGCGGCCATTCGGGCCGCGACCGCACCCCAGGCATCGGCGCTGGCCATCGGCGGCGGCGTGGTCGCGAACAGGATGGCGCTCGGCCCGACCAGCCGCAGGCTGCCGTCGCGCAGCTCCACCGTCAGCGACGGGTCGAGCGCGGTCAGCCCGCGCAGCCCCCACAGCGCGAGTTGCTCCACGCCCACCGGATCGAGCGTGCGCGGCGCCATGAAGGCGAGTGCGGTGGCGTAAACGTCGGCCGCGAGATCGGCGGAGAAGCCGCCCGTGTCGCCGGCCGCCGCGCCGGTATCGGCCTGGGCCGGGCGGGCCAGGACGAACAGCAGGAGGATCAGGAAAAACACGGGCGCGGCGCGTCTCACCGGCGGCCGGAGCGGCCCCCGGTCCTGCGGACGCCGGCACGGTCCGCCGGCCCTTGCAGGACGTGGAATACGAGGCCGCCGGTGACCGGGCTCGCTTCCGCCAGCCGCACCTCCACCTCCTGCGCCAGGCGGAACACAATCCGCGTGCGACGGCCGGACAGCGTCCGCGCCGCCTCGTCATGCATCCAGAAATCGTCCGGCAGGGTGGAGATGGGTACGAGTCCGCTCGCGCCACTGCCGGTGACTGTGACGAAAATCCCGAAGCGCGTCACGCCGGAAATACGCGCATAGAACACCGCGCCCACTTTGTCCGCCATGTAGGCAGCAAGGTAACGGTCGATCGCGTCGCGCTCGGCGAGCTGGGCGCGACGCTCGGTGCCGGTGATGTGCTCGCCGATGTCGGGAAAGCGGGCCGCCTCCTCGGCATCCAGCCCGCCCGGGCCGAGCCGCAGCCCGGCGATGAGGGCGCGATGCACCAGGAGGTCGGCGTAGCGGCGGATCGGGCTGGTGAAATGCGCGTAGCGCGACAGGGCGAGGCCGAAATGCCCGATATTGTCCGGACTGTACGCGGCTTGGCTCTGGCTGCGCAGCACCACCTCGTTGACCAGCAGCGCTTCGTCGCTGCCGGCGACCCGGCGCAGCACGCGGTCGAGATCGCGCGGATGCAATTGGTCGCCCGGCGGCAGGCTGATGTCGAAACCGTGCAGGAAGGCACGCAGCCCCTCCAGCTTTTCGGCCGAGGGCGGGGCGTGCACGCGATACATGCAGGGCTGGTGCCGCCGCTCCAGTTCTTCGGCGGCACAGACATTGGCGAGGATCATGAACTCCTCGATCAGCCGATGGCTGTCGAGGCGCGGCCGG
>Ga0335074_10014710_pt1 | contig 10971 bp, 9 predicted proteins | sample Lox_Sample_23_FD_206715 | JGI IMG/M metagenome (GOLD analysis project Ga0335074, IMG submission 206715) | Soil microbial communities from Loxahatchee National Wildlife Refuge, Florida, United States - Lox_Sample_2.3 | ecosystem: Environmental > Terrestrial > Soil > Wetlands | place: USA: Florida... | reverse complement strand
TGTCCCCGCTGGCGACAAGCTGCCGCGCGATGCCGAGCGAGGTGGCCGGGTCGCCCTTGTCGTCCAGGTTGTGCACCGCGATCTTGTGCCCGCAGATGCTCGTGTGCGTGTTGAAGAAATTGACGGCGACGCCGGCGATGGCCTCGATCAGTTCACCGGACGTGGCCGACGGCCCGGTGAGCGGGATGACGTTGTAGACGTTGATCGGTCCTGCGGGAATGTTGGAGCAGGCCTTCGCGGAAGACGTGGCCCCGGCCGCAGCGGCGTTGCCGCCGCCGGTGCTGCCACTGCTACTGCAGGCGGCCGCGGTGAGCAAGAGGGCAGCGCCAAGCACGGCCGGAACGGCCGTGCGGCGGATGCCGACGGAGCGCGAAAGCAGCATAAGAAACCTCCAGTCGGCTCAATGTCTCGATGCCTCGGTCTCGATGCCTCGGTCTCGATGCCCCGGAGCTCCAAGACCCGAAGCCCGCGATGCAGTACCGATTTTACTTACGGATCAGTAAAGCCTAGCGAGCGCGCCTCGTCAACGCCACGTCCTGGGCTGCGAGTGAGAGAATGAGGGATCGACTCGTCAGTCAAAGTGGAGCATGATGGACGACCTGCCAGCCGAATGGGCACGCGCGATCGAGGCCAGCTTCCTCGGCCGCCTGCCCGAGCGCACCTGGCGGCAGCTGTTCGACCGGGCGCACCAGATCGACGCGCCCGCCAAGACGGTCCTGTACCCGGAGACCGAGCAGGTCCCCGCGGCTCACCTGGTCCTCATCCTGGACGGCCTGGTCCGGGTCTACCGCACGTCCAGGTCCGGCCGCGAGGTCACCATCAGGTACGCGCGCCGCGGCGACATCCTCGGGCTGCCCTCGGTGGTCGCCCAGGTCTCCCCGGCGGCCGCGCAGGCCGTGGTCCCGACCAGCGTGGTGGCCATGTCGGCGCAGGCCCTCCGCGCCCGCGCCCAGCGCGACAGCCAGCTCGCCTGGGCCATGGCAGAGGAAATGGCCGGTTCCCTGTTCAACATCCAGGAGCGCTTGGCGCATAACGTGTTCGCCCCCGTCCGCAGCCGCGTCGCGCGGTACCTGCTCGACGTGGCCGCCCAGGAGGGCGACTGCTTCGTCGCCGCCGCCAGCTACGAGGACATCGCCGGCGCCATCGGAACGGTCCGCGAGGTCGTAGCCAGAACCCTGGCCGCGCTAAGAGACGAGGGCCTGACCCGCCGCACCGAGGACGGCATCGCCCTCCTCGACCTAGACGCCCTGCGCGACGCCGCCCGCTCGGACGAGTTCCAAGACTTCCGCAGCCGCCCCTAAGCGTCCGGCGCCCGCCACCACCCCCTCGACGACCGCGTGCACCGCCTCCTTCTGGTCGATCACCACCAGATGCGCCGCCGAGGAGATCTCCACGTACTGCCCCCCGAACTGCTCCGCGCACTCCTTGCTGACGGCCGCGGGCACGATGGGATCCCCGGAACCATGCACGAACACAGCCCGGACATCCCACCGCTTGACCAGCTCCCGCGGCTCGAACGACCGCAGGATATCCAGCCCGGCCAGCGCCGCGGAGATGCTGGTGCCGCCGAACATCCGGCCAAGCCAGTCCCTGGTCTCGGCGCTCGCCGTCGCTGGCACGATCGCCTGGCCGGACCGCGCGGCAAAGCGCGGCCAGTCCTTCATGATCGAGCCCCGCATCCTGTCGTACGGCGCCGTCGCCGCGCTCGGTATCGCGACGCTGACCAGGCCACCGACGCGTCGGTAGTCAGACGCGGACAAGATGACCCCTGCGCCGAAGGCGAACCCGACCAGCACGGCCCCCTCGACATCAAGCTCATCGAGCAGGTCCGAGAGATCATCGGCATGCTCGGCCAGGCTGGCCCTCGCCCGCAGCCGGGAAGATTCCCCGTAGCCTGCCAGGTCCGGCGTGATCACCGTTCGGCCGCCCGCCACCAGCGCCTGCTCCAGGTACATCCAGACCTGCCGGTTCAGGCACCATCCGTGCACGAGCACCACCGCGGGCCCGCTGCCATCGTGCCCGTAACGCAGCCCGCGCCGCGAGGTGCGCCTGATCACTTCCGGTTGCGTCGTCATCCGCTGTCCTCTCCTTTGCCCGCAGCCCCTTGACCCGCAGCCCCTTGACCCATAGCCCCTTGACCCACAGCCCCCCGATCCGCCTCGAGGACCTGATCCCTGAGAACCCTCGGCTGGACCTTTCCCACCGAATCCCGCGGCACGGCGTCGATGAAGTCGAGCCGGCGCGGGTACTTGTGCGGCGCCAGCCGGGACTTGACGAAGTCCTGCAGCTCGCGCCGCAGCCCGTCGGATGCGTCGAAACCCTTGTGCAGCACCACGAACGCGGCCACCATCTCCCGCCGGGTGCTGTCCGGCAGCCCGAAGACGACCGCCTCGCGTACCGCCCGATGGCTGACCAGGACCGTCTCCACCTCGACCGGCGCGATCTTGTGACCCGCCGTGCTGATCATGAAGTCGGTGCGCCCCAGGTAATCCGCCAGGCCCCCGTCGTCGAACCGGATGAGATCGTCCTGCAGCGACCGGCCGAACCGCACGTCCACGTGCTGCTTACCGGGCAGCCGCCAGTACGTCAGCCCGGTCGGCCCGCGGACGGCCATCCGGCCAGGTTCGCCCGCCGCCACCGGCCGCAGTCCCCGGTCCAGGTCCGGATCGATGGCCTGCACCTCATAGCCGGGCGCCGCGCTGCCCAGCGAGGCCCGCGGCACCGGCCGGTCAACCGGCGGGACGAGAACCCAGGTCGCGAACGCCGTCGAACCGAAGTTGTTGAGCAACTCGATGCCCCGGCTGCGCCATCCGTCCGCGACATCCGACGCCGACGACGACTGCCACATCGCGAATCCCCGGGTCAGGGCGGCGGGCTCGGGCGCCTCGCGGGCCGCAAGGCATTCCAGCATGCCGGCCCACGAGGCCGCGATGGCGGTGAACTGCGTCACCTCGTGCCGGGCCAGCGCCTCGAGCATGACCGCGGGCTTCGCGAAATCGGACACGACCACCAGCGTGACGCCGTTGAGCAGCGTGAAGTTGGTGCTGTGGATGAACCCGAGCGCGTGACCCATCGGCGCCGCGGCCGCCCACCGCTGCCCGGCCGCCGCCCCCGTGGCCATCCCGAGCGACAGCCCGCCGAGCAGGAAGCGCCGCTGGGTGTGGTAGCAGCCCTTGGGCCGCCCGGTAGTTCCTCCGGTGTGCCAGACGATGGCCACCCGGTCCAGGTCGGTCGGCACACAAGGGCGCGCACCCGCGCCGTCGAGCAGCACATCCCACCTCAGCCACCCCGGCCGGGAGGCGCCGTCAGCACAGACAACGGTCGGCCCGCCCGCCCGGTCAAGCACCGACCAGACCTCGTCGCCTTCCCGCTGCATCGCCACCAGCAGCCGGGGCTGCGTGTCGGCCAGGAAGAACTCCACCTCGGCGGCCCGGGCCAGCGGCGGGATCAGCGTGACCACCGCGCCGATCTTCCACGCCGCGATGGCCGCGATGACCAGCTCCGGGCGGTTGCCGCCCCGCAGCGCGACCCGGTCGCCCGGCCGGATGCCCAGGCCGGCGAACGCGGCCGCCGCGCGGTCGCTGACCACCGCCAGCTCGCCGAACGTCAGCGACAGGCCGCTCTCATGGTGAACGAGAGCCGTCGCCCCGCCGAGCCCGTTCCGGGCCGGCACGTCGCACAGCATGCTCCCGAGGTCGGTCCCCTCGTCCAGCCGCACCCCGGGCACGTCGAGGTACTCCGGCTGATCCTCCGGAGCCGTCAGCCACTCATGCGGCAACGTATCCAGCCGAGGGTAGACGTCTGTCATGCCGCCCGCCCCGAGGCTCTGCCGCCCCCCGCCCCGGAGGTCATGACGGCGCGCCGGGCGGATCGGCGCCGAGCACCGTGACCACGATCGCCGCCGTGTCGTCGACCACGAACCCGCCCGCGTTCTCGGCCACGGCGATACCGGCCCCGGCCACCTGACGCTCCCCGGCCTCGTGCCGTATCTGCGCCACCAGCTCGACGACCTGGGCCAGCCCCGTCGCGGCGACCGGGTGCCCGCGCGACTCCAGCCCGCCGCTTGTATTCACGGGCACCGTCCCGGACAGCTGGCTGGCCCCGGACAAGGCATACCGCGCCCCTTCCCCGGCCTCGCACAGCCCCAGTTCCTCGTAGGCGAGCAGTTCGTTGAACGCGATCGAGTCGTGCACCTCCGCTACGTCGATATCGGCCGGGGTTATCCCGGCCTCGGCGAAGGCACGCCGCGCGACCCTAGCGATGGCCGTATCCGCGCCCGGCGGTGCACCCATCCCGGTGGCGATCCCCCGAATCCACACCGGCCGCGCCGACGAAGATGCCGATGAAGACGCCGACCGGGCCCGGGAAGCAGACGTGACCACTACTGCGGAGGCGCCGTCACTGATCGGCGCGCACATCAGCGCCGTCAGCGGCGCGGCCACCACCCGCGAGCCGAGCACGTCGTCCACCGATATCGGCTCCGTGTACTGGGCGAACGGGTTGAGCGCCGCATTCCTGCGGTTCTTGACGGCGATCTCCGCGAGCACGCGGGCCTCCAGCCCGTACCGGGCTCGGTACCGGCCCAGCCGCTCCGGGTAGATCGAGGCGACGAAGACGCTCTCGCCGGAAGCGTCGACACAGGAGGCCGCGAGAAAGCCGGTATCGACCGCCCCGTTCAGCGCGCGGTAGCTGTCGCTCCTTGCCGCCCCGAAGAGCTTCTCCACCCCGACCACCAGAACGACCTCGAAACGTCCCGACTCGACGGCCTGCACCGCGAGGTCAAGCGCGCTGGACGAGGCGGCGCACGCGTTGTCGATGTTGTACACCGGGATCGACGAGTAGCCGAGCGGGCGCAGCACCGCCTGGCCGACCACGGCCACCTGCCCGGTCGTCACCGAGGCCATCGAGTTGGCCACGAAGGCCGCCTGCACCTCCGCGGCCTCGATCCCGGCGTCGGCCAGCGCCGCGGCGATCGCCTGGCCGGCAAGCTGGCTCAGCGACCGATCCCTGAACCGCCCGAACTCAGTCATCCCGACGCCGACGATGGCGGCCGTGCTCACCGCGCGCCCCCGCTCACCGAGCCACCCCGCTCACCGCGCCGAGCCCGAGGCGTACCGCGCGGCGAACGCCTCCACCCCGGCCAGGAAGTTACCCCGCCGCATCGTGTCCCAGTGCAGCTCACCGTCCAGCTGCAGCGCCGGACCAAGCGGCAACTCGAACCCGTCGAAGACGGCCCGCTTGGCGCAGCTCACGCCGATCCGCCCGGCCTTGACCGCTACCTCGCGAGCGAACTCAAGCGCCTCGGACCCGGCCTGCCCCGCCGGGCACAGCCGGTCCACCAGCCGCATCTCAAAAGCCCGCGCCGGACTCACCGGCTTGGCCGACAGGATGAACTCAAGCGCCAGGCTCGGCCCGAGCAGCCTGCTGAGAAACTGCGCCCCGCCACCGCCCGATGGCATGCACCCGAACAGGTCCATCTCGGGCACGCCAAGGCGCAGCCCCCCGCTATCCCCGCAGAACCGCAGGTCGCAGGCCGCCGCGAGCTCCAGCCCTCCCGCTAGCGCATGCCCGTCAAGAGCCGCGATGACAAGGAACGGAGCCTGCCGCAGCCGCAGGCACACCGCCCGGAACCGGTCCATGGTCGCATTGAAGTCCGCAAGCAGGCCGTCAGGACCGATCGCGGCAACCGTCCGAGCCATCCAGGTCGCGTCGGCCCCGGCCGAGAACACCTTCAGCCCGCTGCCCAGGACGACCGCCGCCACGCGGTCGTCGGCCTCGGCGTCGTCCAGCGCCGCCTCGAACGCGTCGAGCATCTCCGCGTTGATCGCGTTGACCGGCGCCAGCCGCATCGTCCACCGCCGGACCGAATCGTGATCGGTGACAACGAGCGCCGCCGAGTCCACCTGATTCATTCGCTGCCCCAAGATCCCCAAGGTATGGCCGAGGTCGGCTCACCAGTCTGATCGCTTCCACCTCACCCCCGCAGTGACTTTTGTTCTTCGAGCCGCCCCCGGCCTGAGAGAGGATCTCCGAGTGGACACCACATACGACGGCATCATCATCGGCTCAGGTCAGCACGGCCTCATCCTCGGCGCCTACCTGGCCAAGGCGGGCCTGAAGATCCTGATCGTGGAGCGCCGGCTCATCTACGGCGGCGGCCTGTCCACCACCGAGGTGACCAAGCCCGGCTTCTACCACCAGATGCACTCGCTGAACCACTTCAACATCAGCGAGTCCCCCTGGTACAAGGACCTCGAGCTGTCCACCAAGTTCCGCTACATCACGCCGCGGTACGACTTCGCCCAGCCGCACCGCGACGGCACCGCCCTGGTCTTCTCCCGCTACATCGACGAGACCTGCGAGTCGATCGGCCGCTTCAGCAAGAAGGACGCGCAGACCTACCGGGAGTGGAACAAGCGCGCCGACGCCATCAGCGACGCCATCTTCTGGCCGGAGCGCTACTGCGAACCGATCCCCGAACAAGAGCGCGACGAGCTCCTGGGCAACAGCGAAGTGGGCCGCGACTTCCTGGAGATCATCGACCGCCAGCCGCTCACAGCCGTCCAGGAGCTGTTCGAGAACGAGAAGGTCCGGCTCCTCCTGCTGTTCAAGATCTCCCTGTTCGGCACGGTCCTGTACGACCAGCTCACCACGCGCAGCCCGATGGGCGCCCTGATCAGGGGCTTCGACCTGGTGGCGAACTACCAGGTCGCCGAGGGCGGCAGCATCGCGGTGGCCTACGGCCTGATGCACACCTTCGTCGCGGCCGGCGGCGAGCTGAAGACCGGCGCCCACGTCGCCAGGATCATCGTCGACCAGAACCAGGCCCGTGGGGTCGAGCTTGCCGACGGCACCCAGATCCGCTCCAGGTTCGTCGCCAGCACCGTCGACGTCCCGCAGACCTTCCTCACCATGGTCGGCGAGGAACAGCTCCCCGTGGCGTACCGGGACAAGGTCCGCAACTTCAAGCAGACCGCCTGGTCCCTGTTCGGCCTGCACCTCGCGCTGAAGGAGGCGCCGCGGCACGTCGGCACCGACTTCGACCCGCACGTCAACAACTCGCTCAAGGTCAACGTCGGCTGCGAGTCGGTCGAGCAGCTGTTCGCCCTGCACGACCAGGTCGCCCGCAACGAGATCCCGGCACGGGTGAGCTTCGGCACCGGCTCGGTCACTCAGTTCGACCCGTCCCAGGCCCCGCCGGGCATGGCCACCGCCTACGCCTGGCACGCGATGCCGTACGCACCGGGCGGCGATCCGGAGAACATCGAGGCGGTCAAGGAGGAGTTCGCCGACCGCATGCTGGAGACCTGGCGCGAGTGGGCACCCAACATCACCCCGGACAACATCCTGGCCCGGCACATCTGGACGGCCAACGACTACGCAAAGGAGCTGATCGACATGGTCCGCGGCGACATCTTCATCGGCTCCTTCGCCGGCGATCAGACGATGTGGAACCACTTCGGCTACCGGACCCCGGTCGACGGCCTGTACATGGCCGGCTCGGCCACCCATCCCGGCGGCGCGATATCCGGCGGCGGCGGCTACATCGCGGCCAAGATCATCGCGGACGACCTGCAAATCCCCCTGTGGTGGGAACCGATGGACGCGCGCGCGAGCCTCCGCAAGCTGGCCGAGAATGCCTGACATCCCGATCTCGCTGGCCTGCTGGGACTACGACCGGATGCTGGCGATGAAGGACGGCTCGGTGAAGCCAGAGGGCGTCCGGCTCACCTTCCTGCCGGTGATGATGCCCGAGCCGGCCTTCCGGATGCTGCACTACGGGGAGTTCGACGCCGCCGAGATGTCGCTGTCCTGGTACGCGAGGACGGTGCTTGCGCGGCAGCGGCCGTTCATCGCCATCCCCGTCTTCCCCTCCCGCATGTTTCGTCACTCCTGCGTGTACGTGAACTCCGGCAGCGGGATCCGCGAGCCCGGCGACCTGCGAGGCCGCAGGGTCGGCTGCCCGGAGTACCAGATGACCGCCGCGGTCTGGCTGAAGGGCATCATGGCCGACCGCCACGGCGTCCCCGTCGACAGCGTGGAGTACTTCACCGGCGGCCTCGAGCAGCCGGGCCGCCACGAGGTCCCGATGCACCTCCCGGCGTCGATCCAGGTGACCGGGATCGGCCCGGACAAGACCCTGTCGGCCATGCTGGAAGCCGGCGAGATCGACGCGCTCTACACCGCCCACAAGCCCTCCACCTTCGGCGACGGGACCGGCAAGGTCCGCCGCCTCTGGCCGGACCCGGGCGCGGTCGAGCGCCAGTACTTCGCCGACACCGGCATCTTCCCGATCATGCACGTGATCGTGATCAGGTGGGACACCTACCAGGCCAACCGCTGGCTGGCCAGGTCGCTGCTCAAGGCGTTCGAGGAAGCCAAGCGCCGCGCCTACGCCGCCCTCTACGAGACGACCGCGCTGAAGTACATGCTCCCGTTCCTCACCGAATGGGCCGAGTCGAGCCGCCAGCTGATGGGCGACGACCCGTTCTCCTACGGCCTGCAGGGCAACGAGCAGAACCTGGCCACCTTCCTCCGCTACTCCCGCGAGCAGGGCCTCTGCGATCGCCTCCTAGAACCCCGCGACCTGTTCGCCGAGGAGACCCTGGAAGCATCGAAAATATGACCCAGACAGTCGTGATCACCGGCGCCGGCCAGGGCCTCGGCCGGGCCTTCGCGCGGGACCTAGCCGACCGCGGCTGGCATGTCGCCATCGCCGACCTGAACGGCGACCGCGCGAACCAGGTAGCAAAGGAGATCACCCACAATGGCGGCACCGCCCGCGCCTTCACCTGCGACGTCAGCGATCCGTCCCAGGTCGCCGACCTCGCCGTAGCCATAAAAGAACAGCTAGGCAGCCCAACCGGCCTGGTCAACAACGCCGCCATCTTCTCCGCCCTCCGCATGGGACCGTTCGAGGACATCGACCCCGGCACCTGGGACCGCGTGCTCCGCGTCAACGTCACCGGCGCGTTCCTCATGTGCCAGGCGTTCATCCCCGCCATGCGCGGACAAGGCTACGGCAAGGTCGTCAACATCTCCTCCGCGACCGTCCTCACCGGCCGCCCCGGCTACCTGCACTACGTGACGAGCAAGGCGGCCCTCATCGGCCTCACCCGCGCCCTCGCGTCCGAAGTGGGACAACACGGCATCACCGTCAACGCCATCACCCCGGGATCGACCGCCACCGAGATCGAGCGCGAGACGATAACCGCCGAGCAGCGCCAGGCCATGGCCGCCGCCACCGCCATGCGCCGCGTCCAGGTTCCCGCCGACCTGGTAGGCGCGGTCGCCTTCCTGCTCTCCCGCGACAGCGACTTCATCACCGGCCAGACCCTCAACGTCGACGGCGGCCTCGCCTTCCATTAAAAGGCTTCCGCTGAGCCCCAAGGTCGTGCTAGCCGTACCTGAACAACGCGGCTGCCACGATCGACCGCGCTACCCGCGCGCCCGCACCATCGAGGCATGAAACGAGAAATAGCCACAGCCAGCAGTCACAACGTCATCGTCGTAGGTGACAATCGCATCATGGCCGGACCGGTCGCCACGCCGCTACGGAACACGCTCAGGGCACCGTTTACCAGGCGGACCTGGGCCGAACTCGCCTACACGCTCGTCACCCTCCCGCTCGCCCTCCTCGCGTTCGCCTACGCCGTGCCCATGCTGGAGAACGGGCTCCTGTGGGCACTCTCCGCACCCGGCCTGCGGAGGTTCGGCGCGGCCATCAGGTTCCTCGCGCGCGGTCTGCTCGGCGAAGACGTACCGCCCCCGCCGGGCCAGACACCCACGCTGCGGTTCAAGGTGCGAACGAAGGACCCGCAGGACGCAGTGCGTCTCGCCAAGGCCGCGGAAGCGGCCGACGGCAAGGCACGGGTGTGGGAGTCCAAGCCAGGGGTGACCGTCCGCCGACTCCCATCGGCGCGGATCGTCGAACTAGCCGCCGAGGCGGGCATCACGGTCGATAACGTCCGGACGCCGAACGCGTTCGGCAACTGGATCGACCGAGGGGCCCGCGACCCGGTCGCCTGGCGGGCCCGCGGCTACTTCGCGCTCAAGCTGCCGCTTGCCTCCGCCGGCCTGGCCGTCGCGGCCATCGGCTGGCTCGGCGGCCTGTTCTACCTGGGCTTCCCTGCCTGGTGGTCGCTCGGCCTGCGCGGCGCGGGGTTCGGCGTCTCCAGCCTCGCCGCCTCCTTCGCCCTGCTGCCGCTCGGCGCCGCCCTGCTGCTAGCGGGCCCGTGGCTGCTGCACGGGGCGACCGAATCCGACCTCTGGCTCGTCAGGCACCTGCTCGGCGCGAACTCGCCCGACGAAAAGATCCGCGCCCTCAAGGAGAGCCGCGCCCGCGTCGTGGACGACTCGGCGGCCAGGCTCCGCACCATCGAGCGGGATCTGCACGACGGCACCCAGGCGCAGCTCATCGCGCTGGCGATGAAGCTGGGCCTGGCCAGGGAGAAGCTCTCCGACGGCACCCAGGCCGACCTGGCTCGCGCCACCCAGCTCGTCGACGACGCCCACCGCGGCATCATGGAGGCGATCGCCGACCTGCGGACGCTTGCCCGCGGCATCCACCCGCCGGTCCTGGACAACGGCCTCGCCGACGCGCTCGCTACGCTGCGAAACCGCAGCGCGGTCCCGGTCGAGCTGATCGTGGACACCCCCGAGCGCCCGTCGGCCGCGATCGAGACCATGGCCTACTTCTCCGCCGCCGAACTGCTCGCCAACGTCGCCAAGCACAGCGGCGCCAGGCACGCGACCCTGGAAGCCGTACACGTCCCCGGGCTGCTCCGGATCCGCGTCACCGACGACGGCCGCGGCGGCGCCCGCCCGGTCCAGGGTGGCGGCCTGTGCGGCCTGGCCGAACGCGTCCGCACCGTCGACGGCCGGGTAGAAGTCGACAGCCCGCGCGGCGGCCCCACCACGGTTACCGTCGAACTCCCGTCCCACGCCTGAAAGGTAACCGGCCAGCCATGC
>Ga0335074_10014709_pt1 | contig 10971 bp, 8 predicted proteins | sample Lox_Sample_23_FD_206715 | JGI IMG/M metagenome (GOLD analysis project Ga0335074, IMG submission 206715) | Soil microbial communities from Loxahatchee National Wildlife Refuge, Florida, United States - Lox_Sample_2.3 | ecosystem: Environmental > Terrestrial > Soil > Wetlands | place: USA: Florida... | reverse complement strand
TGTGGCGGGTTTCCTGGCCGCACTCCTGCCGGCTCGCATGGCTGGGCGGCCTCGAACCAATGCGCGCGCTCAGGACAGACTAGCCGGCTGATCTGTTCCCACCGCATTTAACCGGAAAGATCTGCAATCCGCGTGCGCAGCGCTATTCAATGCCGGCCGGGTCGTAGCCGGCCATAATGGTAGTGATTTGACGGAAGGGAATGAAGAAGGCGACGTCCGCCGAGGTCGGCCTTTTGGCCAAGGCTGCAATAACCTTCTCGAGCGCTTCCCGGCTTTCGATCCAGATGCCCGCATCTTCAACAGCCAGCAATTTCACACTTTGCAATTTCTCGTTATCGACAAACGACGGTCCGATCACGACGACGCGGTAACCAATCAGCCGCCGCAGTTCGATTTCCATGGCTACGTAGGACGCTCAAGGACGCATCCTGGTTGCAATACCCCAAGACCTCATGACGCATGCGCACCGGGAAGGCGCCGTAGACAGGAATTGCTCCAGTATTTGGTCCTCAGTGAATTCCTGGAACGGAAGAAGCGATCGTAGGCTGCGGGAACGCGTTGCTCGGCAGCGGGGAAGGTGATTTCCTTTTTAAGGCGAGCGCAGGCCGCTCGACCAGGTGCCAACTCAACCAGCCGAGTCCGAAGCAGATGAATGTTGAAACAAGAAAAGTGATCCAGGGTGAGCCGCGGTGGAACCAGATCCACAGGCTCTCGACCGGCCAACCGTAGAGATATATCCCGTAGGAGATGTCGGGAACTCCGCTCATCCACTCAAGCCAAGGCAAATCCATCTGACCCAGGTAAAACATCAGATAGCCTCCACCCAAAACTACGGCCAACTCTGCTCTGGAGGGGTGGAAAATCACGCATGAGACGGTCGCAGCCGATGCGGTCCATCCCAGTAGAGGGCGAAATCTAATTCGATTTCGAAACAAGTAGAAGCAGCATCCAACCAGGTAAATCGCGGTCAACCGAAAGACGACAGAAGGCTGCCCCACGAGCGCTACAACGTGTCTCGGCCAGCTCACGTTCTCGAACGCCGCGGCATAAACAAGGGAGGAAAGAAAGGCAAAGGCAAGCCCCAAAACAATTGCCGGCCGCCTTAGCACACCGCAAAGGCTAAGGAAAGCCACCAAAAGGTAGCATCGGAACTCATAGGCGATGGTATACAGGGAGCCATTCACGATCGCATAGGGTTGGCCCGGGAAAACAGGGGGCGTTGCGGGCGAGCCCAGAAGAACAACGCTGTTAAGGAAGTGGACGTCGATACCACGGAAAAAACGAGGGACTCCTGGAGCGAGAAAACCTGCCGCAAGCGTGCTAAGTACTACAGCGACGAGATAACCAGGAACGATCCGTAAGATCCGTTTTCGCAGAAAATTTAAGAGTTCCGGGTCAGTCAGCCAGCTCTGAACGATCAGATATCCGCTCAGCAAAAAAAAGCCATCCACCCCTATTGTTCCAAACGTTATTGGAGCACCTGTGAAGCGGTGAAAGAGTTCGCGCGAGGCGTTTCCGTCGGTAATCTCCGGGGCGTGTGACAGCAGCACAAGGGTAGCGAAAAATATTCGCAACAAATCGAACTGGCGATTTCGGTGTCCCGGTCGTTTCAATCCGCTTGCCTTTGGGCAGTTCGTAGGCGCGAGTCGTCGGCGCCTCCTTCCGAAGCCGTCGAACGTCCCTCTTCATGATAGCCAAACTAGCCGTGGCGAAAAGTGTCACCGGAAGGACCATCTGCTATATATCCGTAAGCTCGGTTCCAATCATTCCTGCCTCATGCGACGACTATGAGCGTTGACTAAGGTTTCGAGCGGATTCCCGTTGAATCCGTTGCTGAGAGGAATTCAAGGGGGAGGTGGTGAATTGTCTTCTAGTAGGAATCCGGGCACAGGGAACATGAAGTCGAAATAGGCCTGATTTTGTTCGATGACGGCTGCCGAAATCCCATTCACTCCGTTTGTACTAAAGATCGTACCTGTTGAGGGAACCAGGTTACCGCGCATCATGAGTCCGGAGAAGAGGCAGCCCGGCATATCCTGTATCCCGATCCCCGACACATTTGATTGTGGGTTGTACCAGATGTCGGTTCCGTCTCCTACCTCGAGTGTGTTGCGAAGAACGTCTGTATCAATCACAGGACCATAAGAAGCGGGGCCGCCATATGGTCCAAAGGCTGACAGGTAAATCCCGGCGCCGGAGTTCGTCAATTTGTTATCTTCTATAACGCTTTCCAGTGCATCGGCCAGCACGAATGTTGCTCCCATAGTATTCGTCATCGTGTTGTGCGCCCATGTCATATACAACTCGTACTGAGTGATTGCAACTACGGAGGTTTCGTCAGGGGGCACCTTCCAGGGAGTTGCAAGCGTTATGGTTCGCCCGCTGAAGCTTTGCAGGAAGGAGTACTGGCCTACGCCCGTGCCAGAAACGATCGACATACTCGCTGCCTGTGGGTTGGTAGTTCCCATCCAAGCCCACCATGGATCTGCAGCCAAGACAACTGTGTTTTCTGTGCTTGAGGAGATAGGACCGTAATAGGAGCCGCCATCGCCATCATTGAGTATCACCTGTTGGCTTTGGGAACCCATATTTTGAAACGTGTTGTAGCCGATATAGACATCGCGGGAAAGAGCAGACGGCCCCCACAAGCTGTTTCCCCGACTAATGCTGAGACCAGACCCCCCCGACGTGCCGCCAATCCCCTGGCCAAGCGGCTGTTCAGAATCCGTAAGATTATTTTCGAAGACAATGTTCTGGCTATCCCCGATTTCCAGGCCAGTCCAGTTATTCAGGGTGAAGTGATTTCCGGAAACAACGGCTCCGTCTCCGAAGTAGATATCAAAATCCTGATTCGCATTCGCAACGAACGTAGAGTTGTAGACCTGGATATCGGGGCCGGCCAAGACGAACATATATTCACTACTATTGAACGGTCCAGGTTCGGAGGCGAAGTTTACATTGTAGAAAAAAAGGTGGCCACAGGTTGAGGGATCCCCGAAGATGCTCCCATTGCTGAGGAGGAGATTGGGACTGGCAGGCGCAAGAAGGGAGATATTTGCCATACCGAAGTATTGCGGGACGGCGAACCATGCGGTGGGCGCAACTTTTCCAGGCCGCCCAAGGAAGCTGGTTCCCCCAACAGACGGTCCAGAAAGAAACTCGAAAGGGTGTCCTTTGACGCCTCCGGAAAGCACGAAGGTTCCACCGCCCGGAAGGCTGATGTTGGCAATCTCATTAGATCCGGAGAGTGGAGCATATTCGTCCAGGCATGCCTGAAGACGTTTCGTGTTATCCGTGACCCCGTCGCCTACCAGAGTGGTGCAGTTTATATCGCGGACGGTCAAAAGAGGGGGCGAATGAATCGTTATCTGAGCAGCGGGGCTGGAAGTCGCACTCCAGGGAGAGGTTCCAACCCAAAGATTGTAGGAGCCGGGGGTTAAGCCGTTTGGCACCGAAACTGTTATCGAATTGCTGTCGAACTTCGCAGGAACTAGTGTGTAGGCGGCACCGTTTGACGATTGGAGAACGACATTGTTCGATGCCATGAAATTCTTGCCGAAGATTCTGAGTATGCCGCCCGGTTCAGCCCCACAGTCATAAACCTGATGGGTGAGTGCCGTTGCCGGGCCTGTCGTCGAGGGAACTCCAATAGCCCAATTCAGAGCTGGTACATTGGCGAGACCGGCGACAGTCGGCGCAGAAGGATCCTCAATCTGGAATCCATAAACTCCGACGGGAAAGCCGGTTGGAACAAAGAACGACAGACCTGTAGTGCTCTGCTGGGTAGGTAAAACCACGGTGCTGCTGTTGGCTACCAGGCTTTGCCAGTTGGAGGTGCCCTGCGGAATCGGAGCAATCCGTATTTTTTTCGCGGCATCGGTGAAAGCACCCGAAAGCAATATCGATTGTCCGGGCATCGTCTCTCGCGAAGTCCAAAACACTGTGTTGGAACTGTAAACAGGATTTCCGACGAGCACATTCCAGGGGTTTACAAAAACGGGATTCGATCCTATACCCCAATCCCCATTTGATACTCCGGTATTTGGATTCTCACAGCCTGTGAGTGATTGCCTGAGCGCAGGAACCGGAATTGTTTGCCCTGCCGGTCCCGGACTTGATGCTTCCCCAGATGGTTGGCCGCTCAACGGTGTAGCAGAAGGAGCGTTGAGCGAAAATCCACACCCTGCCAAGGCCACGACCAACAGGCCGCTTGCTGTAGCCCTTCCAGGAGATTGCACATTCCTACTGGTTGCTGCCACCCCTCGCGCGAAGGACAGGATGCGCATGATTGTTCGCATATCCGCAGATCCTGAGCTGGAATTGATTACGAATGCGCTATCGGCTTTGCCTGTGGGCGTATTAGGTGCGCAGATTGCCCGAAAGAAGACGTTCGGGAATCGCTTCATAGCCCTATTACTGTTTAGGTGCTTACACCTCGCTGTTTTATCTCTTGCGCATTGACTTTTGTGAAGTCATCGTCAATGCCAGGGCGGTCTCCCTTCCAATCCATGGCTGATATTCTGTTGGAGAAATAAGTGGAAGAATGGAAATGCCTGAATCCGCGAAAGATCTGCAGGAAAAATACTACGAGGCTCACGCCGCGGCTTATGACCAGGTACACAACGCCAGCGGCAATCACGAGCACAATTTAGCCCTGCGATATATCGATATGATTAGCACTGCTTTCGGTTTCCAGACGCTGCTTGATGTGGGTGCAGGAACGGGACGCGGAGTTCGCTTTCTGCACGAGCGCGGAAAACTGGTACGGGGTATCGAACCAGTGGCTGCAATGATTGCAGAGGCGGAGGCAAACGGAATACCCAGAGGCTTGATAATCCAAGGCGACGGCTACCAGTTGCCCTTTGAAAATGCAGAATTCGATGTGGCGTTTGAGTGCGGCGTCCTGCATCACGTCGCGAAGCCCCATCGCATCGTCGAAGAAATGATCCGCGTTACGAGGCGGGCGATCTTTTTATCCGATTCGAACCGGTTTGGACAAGGGAGGTATGCCGCCCGTCTGTTGAAGCTGGCTCTTTACAAAACAGGTCTCTGGCCAGCTGCTCGCTTCGTTCAGACTAAAGGAAAGATGTACACTTTCTCTGAAGGCGATGGTCTTGCATATTCCTACAGCGTGTTCGACTCCTATGACCAACTGGCTGCCGAAACGCAGCAGATTTGGCTTTTACCAACAGCAGGTGAGGAGTGTAGGAGGAGCTGGGTGCATCCACTCCTGACCTCCACACACGTGCTTCTATGCGCCTTCAAAGACACTCCGGGAAAAGAGTAGACAACCGGCACGCCAGGTTGGGGACCGCGGCAGCTTATATTCCACCCTTACCCGGACGCTTGCCATTATCCGCCCCGGCGGGAAGGTCGTTCGGACGACCCCCTCGAAAAGCCAGCGAGGCTTCCTTTGCAGATCTCGGTGTCCTCATCCTCGGTTCTGTGGGGGCATTCAGTGTTGGTTTAGTGGGTTCGTTGCCAATCAACGAGCTTTTGCTTTTCCCGCTGCTCCCTGTAGCCCTACTTTCCAAAGGCGGCCGGGCATTCAAGCGCGAGTACATGTGGTTTTATGTGCTCGTGGTTGGTTGGCTGCTGGGCACGATCATCGCGGATTTCTATTATGGCAGCCCGCTTCAGAACAGGTTAAAGGGAACGGCGCGCGTTGTGTTCTTTGGCCTGAACTTTATAGCGCTTGCTATCCTGATCAATCACCGGACACGCAGGTTGGTGATCTTTGCGATCAGTATGGCCGTTGTGATGTTCTGGACCGGCATGGGATTCGGCGGATTTTCACTTATGTGGAAGTTCGGTTTCAGCGGCGCCATAGCCATCACGGCCTTACTGATTTCGTCGTATTACTATGCACGACAAAAGTATTCGATCTGCCTTCTCATATCCCTGGGGCTGGCATGGCTGAATTTGTATTATGGGTTCCGCTCTCAACTACTCGTCCATCTTGTTGCCGCCGTGATCATCTTGCCCTTGTTCAGCCACTCACATACCAAGTTCGGTGAAAACCGCGGCCGTCAGAACATGTCCCGCACCCTGATGTTGCTTGCTCTGGCAGCTGGGGCTGCTTACGCAGCGAATGCATCGATCAAGTACGCAGCGCGCAGTGGCCTCTTCGACGAGTCTCTTGCGGAGAAGTTTGAAGGGCAAGCCAACGGGGACTACGGAGTGCTCGTCGGCGGCCGCCCTGAAACGCTCGTCGCGATCCAGGCCATCCGTGACAGACCGATTGTCGGTCATGGCTCCTACCCCGTCGACGAGAAATACGTTCAATTGAAGCAGGACATTCAGTATGAACATGGCTACACCGACTCAGACGATCCTGAGGAGTACGGAGATCCCGTTATTCCTACCCACTCCCATTTGACAATGGCCTGGGTCGAGTCAGGTATACTCGGCGGCATTTGCTGGATCTACTTCCTGGTCTTGACCCTTCGAGCCGTTTTGCGTCTCGGCTACACGCGTCCGCCGTGGGCGCCTCTATACAGCTACCTGCTGGTTTGGTTTCTATGGGACATACTTTACTCTCCCTTTGGAAGTGTGAACCGTCTTTGGGCTGCCTACCTCATTCTGTTGTCCTACCACGTTCTGCAATCTTCTTGCGCTGACATTCCGGTCGATCAACGCTCCAAATCTGTGGCCGCAAATGGCAGGAAGTTGCTGCTTGCTCCTGCACGGCGCATAGGATAATTGCTGAGGCCGATCGGTCTATCGCAGTAGCGGGATCTGCCGACTCTTGAACAATCTGAGCAGGTTGGCTGAGGCGGGCAAGTGAATTTGGCATGAACTTTTCCTGTCTCTACAGTTGGGATTGCACGTAGACTCGCTCTCCTAAGGAGTTCTTGAGCCTGAGGAACGGCGTCTCAAACACAGCAAATGAGAGAGACGCTACCGAAAGCGTGCCAACCATTGCGACGCCGCAGAGAACGAAGAGATATACATTGCCGGCTGCATCGGGAAGCATCTGGCGCGTAAGCCAGGCAAAGAACGGGTAGAGCATTAAGTGATAGACGTAGACTCCGTAGCTTATCTTGCCAAGCCAGCGCAGCGGCGCCGGCGTGAACGCTTGCTGAATCCATCCCGGCCGTAACGACAGGGAAATGAGGGCAGCAAACAGGAGGCTCAAGAAAGCAGCACCCAAAGTTCCAAACCACGGATCACCTGCTCCGGTCTGTCTGGTCAGAATGACAATGCCCACCACCCCGATGATCGATAGTGCCAACACGGATTTCGCGTAGCGAAAAACCCTCCCGCGCTCCCAATCGCTGGCGCGTAGCGAAGCAGCCAGGAATCCTCCTGCAGCCATCTCGCCTGCGCGGCCACCAATAAAGTAGCCTGCCCATTGCCAATTGAGGCGCAGGCTGAATACCCAAATGCGAAATATCAACGAGAGCACCCAAACACTCAGACAGAGAAATCTAACCTTGTTACGCTTATCTGCAAAAGAGATCAAAAATGGCCAAACCAGATAGAACTGTTCTTCGACCGCCAGGCTCCAAAAATGACCGAATACAACTAAATGGCTCAGGGAGGTGAAACGAACGACCCCTGGAATGTCCTGCAGGTAGAGGAAAAAAGGCCACAGCGAAAAGATGGAAGAGGACGGCGCTCGAAACAAAAGATCAATAACGATGGCTCCGACGAGCGCGCCATAATACAACGGGAAAATGCGCAAGGCCCGCCGGATATAGAACGTCTTACACCACCCGGGGCGTGCCAAAGAATCCAGAAGAATTCCGGAGATGAGAAAGCCTGAGAGGACAAAAAAGAGAGAGACGCCAACCCAGCCCAGATGGATGGTCTCGCCCAGCAAACGCAACGCTTCGTTCGACGATTGAGCACCACCGCCGTAGTGATAGATGAACACCGCGGCAGCAGCCGCGCCCCGAATTCCGTCCAGCGCGGGAATGTGAATGGAATCCCGCGGAAGCAGCTCTTTAGCTGAGGCCTTCTTTCGGTTGAACAATTTGAGGCTCGCTGAACCGCGATCTTCCAAACTCTCAGTACATCTTACCGGACGTGCCGATGAGTATCGCCGTCCGTAGGAGAGTGTCGGCTTCTCATTGATCTGCTGTCTCACAGTGTACCGTGCGAAACGGGTGGATTGTTAGGCAGTCAGAGGGGAGGTATCTATTTGTTACCACAAATGTGGAACCGCCCCAGCGATGGCAGGGTTCTCAACGATCAATCGAGCCGTATATTAGCTTTGATGGGGACTCATGTCTGAACTCAAGACCATCTTAGCCCGAGCCGAAGCTCAGGGCCTGCCCGCAATTCTGCTGCTCTTGTTGTGCGTTGTCGGAACGATCGGCGCAGTCCCATTCTCCTGGCCTATGGGTGGCTTTTGGTTGGATGCTCAGGAGTTTGCCCGCAGCGGAAGGATCAGTTCTACCTTTACGCCGTGCGGGTATCCGGCGCTGCTCGGGTTGGGCGTTCGAATCGGTGGAATCGTGGCGGTGGTTGCGATGCAACTCTTGATCTACCTGATAATTATTGCCGCGATCTACAGTGTTCTTCGCTTGCTGGCAATTCGTCCCGCGCCTGCACTGATCGGCGCCTGCATCGTGGGCTTTCATCCGGAACTTCTTATAAGCATAAAAAAGGTTTGGGATACAAACATCACAGCTGCGTTCTTGATGCTAACGTGCGCCATCCTGCTCGCCATTTTAAGAAAGGGTCTCTCTCCAGGTCGCGCTCTGTTGACCGGCGTGCTTTGGGGTCTCAGCGTGAGTGTACGACCGAATTTCCCGGTGTTGATTTTGCCGATCGCGTTTGCGTTTTGGTTTGCACCATCGAGGAGCAGTCGGGTCAGGAGCCTCTCAGCGGGCGTTCTGCTCGCCGTGGGGGCGGCTACGGTATCGGTAATTTCCGTCGCGATCGCCGTTCACGGATCCTTCTACATGCCAGAGAATGGACCATACAATCTGTATGCTGGAGCCAATTCTTTTACTGAAAAAGCTCTGCTCGAGAATCTCAATGCGGAACCGTCTATCTATCCGTCGCTCCTCGCAGAAGGATTCAGTCGGGATGTGAATGTATACAGCTCCGTACTCCGGCCATATTATTCTCGGCGTGCAATCCTCTATTGCCGGCTGCACCCATTCCAAACAATAAAGCTCGTGTTTCTGAAGCTCTTTACGCTCCTTCGTCCTGATACCAAGATCTATCCGCTGGCTTCTGCCGCTGGAGTAGTCAAAACCATTGAGGCTCTCGCCGTCCCCTGCTGGTTGATAACGCTTTTCGTCACGCGAAATAATGGCTGGGGAATCCAGGATTCGCTCTTCTTAGTATTCGTTCTTGCCTATATCGCGCCCTTCCTCGCGACCAATTCCGATCCGCGTTTCCGCATTCCTTTGGACGTCCTGGTACTGACACACACGATGTACCGGATCGCTAGATCCTCGCCCATCTCATCCTGGGCAATCTCGAACGCGGGCAGCACTCAAAACGGATTAGTTCGTGTCGCGAATTGACGGGCGGACCTCGGCCTACCTCCCTAGCCTCGATGGCTGGAGAGCCATTGCGATTCTGGGCGTAATTTTCTATCACAGCACTCTACACACTCTCGGTATATTCAGCACGCGGTGGGCTTGGCTCTATGGATATCTTGGCGTGGACATATTTTTCGCAATCAGCGGATTGTTAATCACCTCAAAGCTTCTGCAAGAAGAGGAAGCTTCGGGTAGATTTTCGTTGGTCAGCTTCTATATTCGCCGGGCATTTCGCATTCTGCCGGCGGCCATTGTCTATCTTTCCTCGATCGCTATCCTGGCAGCCTTTGGATTGATTTATGTTTCACGCGTGGAGTGGTTCGCATCACTATTTTTTTATCGCAACTACTCGTCCTTGTACCACATCGAACAGACTCGTGGGCTTCCATGGTTCACGACCCACTTCTGGTCCCTCTCGATTGAAGAGCACTTTTACTTGTTGTTGCCAACCCTCTTAATTTTGACACGGAAACGGTTCCGAATCGCCGGTCTCTTGGGCATCATCGGCCTTGTTTTGGTTCACCGGCAACTTGAGCTCAACCACAGGCCCTGGTTTACTGTCATGTTTCACACAGACATTCGGCTGTGTGCGCTATTAATCCCTTCACTTTTTGCCGTTCTCTCCCGTTCCGAGACTCTTAGTACGCACTTCAACACATTTATCAGGAAGTGGCATCTTGCTTTCCTGGTGGCCTTTATTTGGGTTATTCATTGGCCTCCCGGTTCTGGACTTCGCATGGCTGTTATAGAGATTGCTCTGCCAGGCATTGTTCTGGGGACTGTTTTAAAACCGGCAAGCATTGCAACGCGCATCCTTGAATGGAGACCATTGCGGTGGATCGGACGGATCTCCTACAGCCTTTACCTGTGGCAGGAATTGTTTTTTGTGAAGCGGTTTCTGGAGTGGCGGCCTCTTGGGACCCTTCAAGCTTGGCCCCTAAACCTTGTTTTGACCTTTCTCATGGCGGTGCTGAGTTATTACTTTATTGAACGTCCGATGATTCGTCTCGGACATCAACTCGCTCAAAAGCGACTCTCTTCTCATGTTACTGAGAAAGAGCCACAGACTCCGAACGCGCTTGTTTGACTTGCGTCCCCGGCATGCGTAGCTCGCTGAGCACAACCGCGGACCAGGCGGCTGTCGATTGCAAAGCAGCCTGATTATGCTGAAGGTTAACTGGCCGGCGAGGGGATTTCCCGCCGGTGCTTTGGTAAATCTCACATTTGTCATCTCGAAAGGCACCCAACAGCGACAGGGGTGATCCTTTTATCGGCGGAGTTGTCACCAGTGCATAATCGAATTCAGGGAGCGTGCCAATGGAATATGTGAATCTCGGCTCAACCGGCCTCAAGGTTTCCCGCATCTGTCTCGGGACTATGACCTATGGCTCCAAAAAATGGCGGGAATGGGTGCTGGAAGAGGCGGAGGCCGGGCCCTTCTTCCGCCGCGCGCTCGAAGCCGGCATCA
>Ga0335074_10014708_pt1 | contig 10971 bp, 8 predicted proteins | sample Lox_Sample_23_FD_206715 | JGI IMG/M metagenome (GOLD analysis project Ga0335074, IMG submission 206715) | Soil microbial communities from Loxahatchee National Wildlife Refuge, Florida, United States - Lox_Sample_2.3 | ecosystem: Environmental > Terrestrial > Soil > Wetlands | place: USA: Florida... | reverse complement strand
CGTGTGCGTTGGGTTGGTTCTCAGCGCGTCCCACCGTCGCAATTCTGCAACTGCCCCCTCGTTCAACGGCAGGACAGCTGACTCTGGATCAGCATATCGGGGTTCGAATCCCTGGGGGGCAGCCAAAACAAAACAAACGACTTACGCAGATTTTTCAGCCCCTTCAAAACCCCGACTATGACGTAAATTATGACATTGGCCATTCTGCTCGCCGTCGAAATTATGACGTGCTGCGTTCTGTGCTCCATCGTTGGTCGCGCGAATGGCGTTGCGCTCGTTGACGATCTCTGCAATTCCCTTGATCTCCGGATGCAGATAACGCTGCGTTGTTGTCACGCTCCGGTGGCCGAGGATCTTGCCCACCAAAACGATGTTGCCTGTGCGATCCAACAAGTCCGTTGCGAAGGAATGCCGCGCGGAATAAAGCACCACGCCTTTCGGAATCTTCGCCTGCTTGCGGGCCTTTGCGAATTGCTTGGCGATCGGGAAATAGCTCACGTGCGTTCCCCGCTTGCGCGGTGACGGGAACACCCAAGGGCTCTTCTTGTCCGCCCTCTGCTGGCGTGCGAGAAGCAGTTCGCGTACGCGTTCGCTGAGCGGCACGTAGCGCCTGGCGTTCTCCGTCTTCCCCTCCGGAACAAAAATTAGGTTCTTGTCCCAGAGGATGTTCTCCCATCGCATTCGGATCGCTTCGTCGGGACGCATCCCTGAATCGTGCGAGACGAGGAACACATCCTTGAGCGGCTGGCCGGCCACTTTCAGAAATCGCTCCTCCAGGTCCGAATCGAAGACTGCGTTTCTTTCCACCTCCTTGCGCAGCGTGATGCGCGGTTTGCGGTCGATGATCTCCCAGTCGCACGCCAGGGAAAGCATGCGGCGGAGGGTGCGGAGCGCGCAGTTAGCATTGGCGCCAGAGCCCGAGAACTGGAGCAGGTCCGCTTCTGTTGCTTTGATTAGGTCCATGCGCCAATCCTTGGCCGGCGAATCCGCCAGCAGCCGCCATCCGGTTTCGTAGTACCGTTTTGTGTCGCCATCGAGCGAACTCGCCCTGATGAAGGGAAGGAATTTCTTTTCGGCGAACTCCGAAAGCATGAGCGCCTTTCCCTTGCGTACGGGCGTCTGCTTTCGTTCAGCCTGCCGGAAAAACCCCATCGCCACTTCCATCGCGGCGCTTCGCTTGGTTTGTTTCGTGCTCTTCCGGATACGCCGGCCGTTCACGATAAAGTCGGCGGTCCAATATTTGCTTCCGTTCTGCTGGTACAACTCCATCGTCAGTCCTCCAGTGCAGCCCGCACAGAGGGGACGTGGCGACCTTGACGCATGAATTCGTCAAGATCATCTGGATTGTACCGAACGGCGGCCTGAATTCCGGGACCAAGTTTAACGAATGGCGGACCAATTTCACGGCATCGCCAGCTTCGGAGCGTTGCTGGGCTGACTCCGAGGCGTTTTGCAGCCTGCTCGTCGTTCAATGCGTCGCGTGTGCTGGTAAAGCTGCTTGGCTGGGGACGTGTTTCAGGGCGGGATTTTGCTGTGACTCTGGCAGTCTTCGGCACGGGGAACCTCCCTGTGCAAAAGCTGCCCCAATTGAGGATTTCCTGTCCAATAACTTTTCGTATGTCCGTGATAACTTTTGTGCATTACGGCTCAATACATTCGAGACCGCTGCGGGTACCTGATCTCAAAATAGACAGTGGGCAACGTTTTTTGCTGGGGATGCATCGTGCAATACAGGCAGTGCAAACGAATCATGCATATAGACGTGAATAGTCATCCACTACAACGTCCGACTCCCACCGCTCTGGGCGGACGCAAGAGCTGAGCAAGTAGAAGCACCCGCCCCACCCTGCCTTGGTCCTGCAGAGGGAGTCTGCGTCCCGGGCAGGTGATCTATGGCATCTTCCAGTCGTCAGAAGCGCAAGCAAGCTGTGTCGGCAGACACCCTTCGCATCCGCGATTTCGCTCTCCTCCTCGCCTTATACGAAGCCGGCAACCTCACGGGGGCGGCACTTCGCGTCGGGATCACCGAGCCCGCCGCGAGCCAACAGCTCAGGTCGATTCAGCGCCGCGTGAAGATGCGGCTGCACGAATCGAATCACGGCGGCGACAAGCTCACCGCCGAGGCCCTTGCCTTGCTTCCCGCCGCGGCGGATATCGTACAGGCATACCATCGCGGAATGCACGACGCCAACGAGGCTCGCCATGGCGGCCAGCGTGAATTGCGAATCGGAGCATCCTCGTTTCTTCCAGAGCACTGGCACCGGCTCCTGGAGTCTGTCGAAATGCAGGTTCATCGCAACATCAAACTCCATCTCGACTTGGCTAACACCGATCAATTGCTTTTGGCGCTCCAAAGACACGATCTTGACGTTGCGCTTGTGATCTCCCCGCCGCGAAATGGAAAGCTGACAAGCCGTTGTGTGGCGAAGAGTCCTTTCATGATCGTTTTTCGAGAAGGGCACGCACTTGCCGGTCGCCAGTCGGTGAGCTTGACAGAGGTCGTGTCCTATCCCTGGATTTTCTTTCACAAGAGCGACCATCCGTGGCTGCATGATCTGATCCTGCGCCGAGCTGAGGCCGCTGGTGACGGAGTGAGAATTCAGCATCGCGTAAACCACTTTGATCACGTCCCTCGGCTTCTCACTGACGACAGGGTGCTGGCATGGCTCACCCCGACCGGCGCTGAACGCGTTGCCCGTCCGGGTCTTGTGGCAAGACCTCTCGACGATCTGGAGATTCGCCTGGAGACCCACCTTGCCGCGCTAACCAGCAACACGTCGCCGCTTGTTGCTGAATACTTCCGATGCTTCCTGGCGCAGCTCGAAGAGGATCACTCGCCGGTTCAGTTGGTACTTCCGTTAGCCGGACCGATCATGAATCAAAGCTGGAACGATGCCAGGCGAGTGTACAAGGTATCCGCATGACGGAGATTGGAACAACGGAATACTGTCGAGCGGCCGATCGGTCCCGGAGTCTCTTCCTACAAGCGCTCACTCAAGGGTTTAAGTCGTACCCAGGAAGAGTACAGCCACCGTGTGCCGCGCATTCTGAAGCGAGCAAATCGAAGCTACGCTCAAAGGATTTGTACTCGCGGTAATTCTGGACCGCGATGGCCAGTATCCAGGAACAGATTCCCAGGAAGAGGATCCGGGCCGTCCACTGCCTGACGGATAGGGATTTCCGTAAGGTCGCAACCATAGACCCATTTTCCACCGGATCAGGCCGGATCGCAAATCGCAGGCGCTCACGAGGCATACCCGTTGGTTTCCGGGAAGCTCAGTGAAAGTTTTCAGTCGTTTCGAGAAATATCATATGGGGGGCTGTGGGAAGATGAAAGGCGGCTACCACCATGCCTTTACTGGACCAAATCCGCGAAGAGAAGCTTACCGATCTGGCGAAGGCTTGCTTTGACCCGCCCCCCACAGTGGCGGAACAGAAGGTTTTGCGCGACTCCGCCTGTTTCCTCGACGCAGAAATGCCCGCTGCCAATGCGCCTCGACCGATCATTCGCTCGGACTTTGTGCGCTGGTTAGCGACAGACCCCGAGGCCGCCAACCATATCGACCCTAAAGGGCTGCGCGTTTACGGCATCACTCTTTCGGACAAACTCGACCTCCAGAGTTGCCGTGTTCTCGTGCCCCTACACATCCAGCATTGCGCGATCAAGAGTGAAATCGACCTCTGTTCCGCTGAGACCAAGAGTATACGGTTCCTCGACTCCTCGTTCGAGGGGATCATCAGGGCAGACCGAATCAAAGTAGATGGTCCGCTCTTTCTCAGAGGGAGCATTTTTTCAGGAGAAATTAGGCTTGTGGGGGCGCAGATCAAGGGCGCTTTGGATTGTCTGGGCGCGAAGCTGACCGTGAAAGGGGAGAACGCGCTTTCCGCTGACCGCGCGGAGGTTGGAGGCATGCTTAACCTAGGGCAGGGTAAAGATCTCAGCGGCAATCCACAGATATTCGAGTCCAATGGGACAGTCAGACTACTCGGTGCGAAGATCGCCGGCGATCTAAATTGTTCAGGCGCGAAGCTGACCGTGAAAGGGGAAAACGCACTCTATGCGGATAACGCCGAGATCGAGGGCAACGTTTTCCTATACAAAGGCTTCGAGTCCACCGCTACGGTTCGCTTGCCAGAGGCAAAGATCAAGGGCATGCTGTCTTGTTCAGGTGCGAAGCTACGAGTGAAGGAGGGAAACGCGCTGTATGCGGATGGTGCCGAAATCGGGGGTAGCGTCCTTCTAAATGTATCTGAAGGCCCGATGTCCACTCAACGCGAGGAATTCGAGTCCACCGGCACCATCCGCTTGCTAGGAGCAAAGATCAAGGGCATTCTGTCTTGTTCGGGTGCGAAGCTGAATGGGGCAGTTACAGACTCGCTCTTTGCGGATTGTGCAACAGTTGGGGCCAATGTCTTTCTGGACAAGGGCTTCGAGTCAAGTGGCGCTATCCGGCTGCTGGGCGCGCGGATTGACGGGGAGCTAGGATTTATTGGTGCGAAGACAACGAGAGTCATTTGCAAGGATCTTCATCTCAAGGGGGACATGTGGTGGACGGGAGTTGAGGAATCGCAAGAAGCCATTCTTGATCTGACTGGCGCTTCGGTGAAAAGCCTGCACGACGACCAAGAGAGTTGGCCCTCCCCAGGGCACCTCACGCTCGACGGACTATCCTACGAAGAGCTGACTCTGCACGAGCGACCATCTCAAGAGCAGGTCATGGGTAACGCCCCCGGACCTGAACTTCCATTCAAAGTCGAAGCGCGCATTGAATGGCTCATGCTACAGGCCCCTGAACGTCGCATCAAGCCCGAGCCGTGGATGCAACTCGCCAAACTTTTGGAAGCCAAAGGTGATCGCGAGGGCGCGAAACACGTGATCTTCAAATACCGGATTTTACTCGCTAAGGAAAAGGAATTTCACCCGTTTCGGTGGCTGTTCAAACTGCCATTTCGCTTGGCGACTTTTCGCTGTATGTGGCCTTACTTTCGGCATCCGAATCGAAGCTGGGCCATCGCCTTCGCTTGGTTGGAAGAAGCCCCGCTGCGAATCTGCTGGTCAATTGCGGCCACCTTGGTGGTGGGTACGCTGATATTTGCGGGAGCCTTTAATAGTGGCGCAATGCTCGCGTCAGTTCAAATTCAGCCCAATGCGGTTCTGCCAAATGGATACAGTAAGAACTTATCGGCACACTATCCTCCATTTCAGCCGTTTTTGTATACGTTGGAAAATGCTGTTCCGCTGGTGAAGCTGGGGATGGACGAAAAATGGATGCCGGACCCCAAGCATAAGCCGCAGCTGTGGTTTCCCCGGTTCCGTTGGCTGGATTGGCTTCGGTGGTTTAACAGCTATTGGTTTCTGGTGGCGAGCCGCGTGCTGCTCATCTGTCTAGGCTGGTTCCAGGCCGGTGTTTTGGGCGCAGTGCTCCTGAAACGCTTCAAGGAGTAAGCGGATCGTTTGAGCGCCGACTCGCCCAAATGGTGGTACTTTTGGCGGCGGCAGTGATGCCCCTTGCCCGCGAATTCCACTAGGGTTTTTCCCGGTATCCCGATTGATCTCAAGGAAGCCTCTGCCTTGTGTCGGAGAGTGGTGTCTTAAGCCGCCGGCGGAGCGGCGGCGCTGCCCGCCGGGAGGGCTGGAGAAGTCGCCCCGGCGCTCGTCTGGGGCATCGGACAAGGGCGGGCAGGCGGGCAGCGGGCATGAAAAATGCGGAGCCGGTCTTGCTGGCTCCGCTGAGTTGTTGTTGGGTTGACGGTTATGCTGCAACGGGCTTCTTGGCGACTTTCGGCTGTGGTTTGGCCGCTGCTTTCGGAGTGGCCGTTTTTGCGGCCTTGCCCTTCTCTTTCGCCGCGAACTCCTGCTTGACGATCGCGGAGATGGCGTCCACGTCCACCTTGTAGGTGTGGGCGGCATCGCGGAGAGTCTTCGCCGCGTCGGTCTGGTTGTGCATGGACAGCAGAATGACTGTCTCCACCACGATGCGGCCCAGCTTGCTTTCCTCGGCCTTCGGGAGAAACGCGGCCAGCAGTTTTGCCGGAGTCGGGTCGTCCTTTGGTTTGCCGATGCCATGCTGCCGGATGAAAACGGCGAGGCGCCGCTCGTCCAGCATCGCCGTGAGCCGCTCGGCCAGAAACAGCAGGTCGCGTTTCATCAACCGAACGGGATCCGTTGCTTGTCCGCCCGCCGCCCGTACCTGCCGCACATGGAATTATGCTACGTCCCGTTTGCTGGTAGGCAATCTTCAATTTTTCTTACGGTTGAAACTGAAAGACTTAGCCAGCTCTTGCACCAATTCGCGTGCAAACGCGGCTTGACTCGGGAGCACGGCGCTAGGCGAAAATAAGGCGAATATAGCCTATGGCATCCGCCGCCGCAATTCGCCTCCAGATCGAAGCCGCGCTCGCGCATCGCATCCCGTCGGCGCTGACTCCGCGGCCGAAGATCGTCCACCCCGTAGCGCCTACCGGCGTTGCGGCATTGGATGAACTGCTCCAGGGCGGCCTGCCGCTTGGAGCCATCTCGGAGATGACGGGGCCGGAGTCGAGTGGACGCAGCGCCGTGGCGCTCTCATTCGTGAGCGGTCTTACCCGCGCGGGGAGCGTCTGCGCATGGGTGGATGTTTGCGATGCTCTCGATCCTGAATCGGCGGCAGCGGCGCGCGTCGATCTCTCCCGGCTGCTTTGGGTGCGATGCGCGGTTTTTGTGGAGCGAGCGCGGCCCTCCGCCGATTTCAAATTCGCGCTTCCTGAAAAGTACCTGATACCTGCGCCGGCGAAGAAAGGTCTGCACGGCGGAGGCTGCGGCGGGCACCCGCGAAACGAAGTGAAGGGGCTCGCCGATGCGGTGAGCGGCCTGCTGCGGCCGGAGGCGATTGCTCCGCGCTGCGCGGAGCCGCAACCGAGGGTGCGGCCGGAGCGGGAAACCTTCGCGCCGCCGCAGCAACCACGTGCGCCGCAAGCCAACCTGCGAACACGCCCCGGCAAGCCGTGGGCGCGTATTGAGCAGTCGTTGCGAGTCACGGATCTGCTGTTGCAGGCGGGAGGATTCAGCGCCATCGTTCTCGACATGGCGGGCATCGCTGCGGAGCATGTTTCGCGTGTGCCGATGGCGACATGGTTCCGCTACCGAGCCGCTGCGGAACGGACCCAGGCCAGCGTGCTTCTGTTAACGCAGCATCCGTGTGCGAAAAGCAGTGGAGAGCTGCTGCTGCGATTTCAGCCGGGAAAAGCGCGCCTGGATGAGGCTACGGTATTCAGCGGAATCGAGCATAGGGTGGAAATCGACCGGCAGCGGTTTGGCGCGCAGGGCAATGTGATTCCGCTGCGCAAGCCGCCGCAGAGCGCGAACGCGGCACGCTGGAACAGCCAAACTACCTGGGCGGGTGCGCGATGAGCAAGCCCGCCGAAATTTTCGCCTGTGTTCATGCAACGGAGTTTCCCGCACAGGCGTTGCTTCGCCTGCGGCCGAAGCTGCGCGAGCAGCCGTGCGTTGTGATGGAGGGGGAGCCGCCATTGCAGCAAGTCTGCTCGCTCAATCGACGGGCGCGGTCGCTCGGCTTGGCGCGCGGCATGACCCAGGTGGAGGTGGACACTTTTTCCGGTGTGGCAGCACTGCGGCGGTCTCCGAGCGAAGAGGCGGCTGCGACGGAGGCGCTGCTCGAATGTGCGGGCGGATTCTCGCCGTGGGTGGAGGACCGCAGCAAAGACGGCGCGTTTCTCGCTGCGATCGACATTGCTGGAACGACCGCGTTATTTGGCCCGCCGGAGATGCTGGCGCAGAATCTTCTGGCGGGTGTGCGCGAGTTAGGCATTGCGGCCAGTATTGCCGTGAGTGGCAATCTTCATGCGGCAGTCGCGCTTGCCAGGGGAATCCCTGCGCAAACGGTAAGAGTCATTCCCGCAAGCGAAGAGGGTGCAGTGCTGGCGCCGCTGCCACTGACGTTGCTCGATCTTACCGGGGACCAGGCCGAGACCTTTTCGCTGTGGGGGATTCGCACGCTTGGAATGTTGGGCGCGCTGCCGGAGAAGGAACTGATCGCAAGGATGGGACAATCCGGCAAGCTGCTCCGTCAGATGGCGCGCGGCGAATTGCCGCATCTATTTCAGCCGGTGGAGCCTGCATTCACACTCAGAGAACGAATGGAGCTGGATTCGCCAGTAGAAGTGCTTGATGCCTTGCTCTTCGTCGTGAACCTGATGCTCGATCAACTGATCCACCGTGCAACGGCGCGCGTGCTGGCTTTGACTTCGGTCAGCATCACACTCACGTTGGAGAGCGGCACGACACACTCCCGCTGCGTCCGGCCAGCACTGCCCACCAACGACCGCCAATTCTGGCTTAAGCTGCTGCATCTCGACCTCGAAGCCCATCCTCCGCAGGCTGCGATTCTCGTCGTCGTCCTCGAAGCAGAACCAGGGAGCACTAGCAAAGTGCAACTGGGATTGTTCGTGCCGCAGTTGCCGGAGCCATCGCGTCTCGATGTCACGTTGGCGCGCATCTGCGCCATTGTCGGCGATGACAATGTTGGCCGCGCAGTGCTTACGGATACGCATCGGCCTGACGGATTCCGTATGGAGCCGTTTAGCGTGCCCTCTGCGCAGCCGGCGGAAATTCCGTCCGCTCCGCTGCGTCCGGCGATGCGGCGGCTGCGGCCTGCGGAGGCCGTGTTCGTCACGATGCAGAGTGAACGGCCCAGGGCATTTGTCTTTCGGGGTCGGCGCTACGCTGTGGAGCGGGCGTATGGCCCGTGGCTGACGGGCGGGGAGTGGTGGAACTCGACGCTGTGGGGATGCGAGCAATGGGACTTGATGGCGCGCGCCCAGGATGGCGCAATGCTCTGTTGCTGCCTGATCCGCGATGTACTGCGGGAGGAGTGGCAGATGGTGGGTTTGTATGACTGAGCAGTATGTCGAGTTGCACGCCGCCAGCGCCTTCAGCTTTCTGCAGGCCGCCTCGCAGCCGGAGGCCCTGATTGAGCGCGCTGTGGCGCTGGAGATGCCGGCGATGGCATTGCTCGATCACAACGGTGTTTATGGCGCTGCGCGTTTTCATACGAGCGCAAAACGGAACGCGGTCAGGGCGCATATCGGAGCAGAGGTTTCCGTATCGAGCTTGGAGCCGCGCTTGATGCCTCCGGCGTGGATGCCGCACCAGCACAAGAACGAACCCGCTCGCCTGCCGCTGCTCTGCACGTCGCGCACCGGCTACCAGAATCTCTGCCAGCTCATCACGCAGTTCAAAATGCGTGAGGCTACAAAAGGAGACGGCGCGGCAACATTCGACGATCTGGGCCAATACGCAGCCGGGCTGGTCTGCCTGACTGGAGGCGATGAAGGCCCATTGGCAGCGGCGCTCATGCGCGGCGGTGAAGCGGCAGGGCGCGAGACGGTCGAGCACCTGACGCGCATCTTCGGCCGCGAGAATGTCTATGTCGAATTGCAGCGCCACCAGGAGCGCGAGGAAGAGTGGCGGAATCAGGCTGCACTTCGCATCGCCCGTTCATTGAACTTGCCGCTGATCGCTACGAATGGCGTCCGATACGCCACCGCGTACGAACGCGAAGTTGAGGATTTGTTTACGGCGATCCGCCATCACGTTGAACTCGATCAGGCGGGACGACTGCTGGCAATCAACAGCCAGCGTCATATACGAACTGGGAGAGAGATGGCCGCGCTTTTCCGCGATGTTTCCGGCGCAGTGGAGAACACCGTTGTTCTCTCATCCCGGCTCGGCTTTGAATTGAGCGATCTTGGATACGAATTTCCGCGCTATCCGGTGCCGGACGGAGAGACGATGGATAGCTTTTTGCGCAAGCGGGTTGCCGAAGGCGTCGAGCGGCGATACGGATCGAAGAATAACCGGGATCTGATGGAGCGGGCGAAGAAACAGGTGGAGCGTGAACTGACGCTGATCGCCAAGCTCGGCTTCGCGGGATACTTCCTCATCGTCTGGGACATCATCTGCTTTTGCAAGCGGAACGGGATTCTGGTGCAGGGCCGGGGCAGCGCCGCCAACTCTGCCGTGTGTTATTGCCTGGAAATTACCGCTGTCGATCCGGTGGAGATGGAACTGCTCTTCGAGCGTTTTTTAAGCGAGAGCCGCAACGAGTGGCCGGACATCGATCTCGATTTGCCCTCGGAAGACAAACGCGAACAAGCGATTCAGTACGTGTATCAGCGGTATGGCGAACTCGGCACCGCGATGACCGCCAACGTCATCACTTATCGGGGCAAGTCGGCGGCGCGGGAGACGGGCAAGGCGCTGGGCTTCGAGGAAGACACGCTGGGGCGTCTGTCGAGCCTGGTGGGCCAGTGGGAGTGGCGCGGGAAGACCGATACGATGGCGCACTCCTTTCATCACGCCGGGTTCGACATCCGGCATCCGCGCATCGCGAAGTATCTGGAACTGTCGATGCGGATTCAGGATTTGCCGCGCCATCTCGGGCAGCATTCGGGCGGCATGGTGATCTGCCAGGGGCAGTTGAACCATGTGGTGCCGCTGGAGCGAGCGTCCATGCCGGGCCGCACGGTGGTTCAGTGGGACAAGGAAGACTGCGCCGACATGGGCATTATCAAAGTGGACCTGCTCGGCCTGGGCATGATGGCGGTGCTGAAAGACTGCCTCGAACTGATTCCCGAGCACTATGGCGAGCGAGTGGATCTGGCGCAGTTGCCGCAGGACGAAGAGGTGTACCGGACCCTGCAAAGTGCGGATACGGTGGGCATGTTTCAGGTGGAAAGCCGGGCGCAGATGGCCTCGCTGCCGCGAAACTATCCCACGCGGTTCTACGATCTCGTGGTGCAGGTGGCGATTATTCGGCCCGGGCCAATCGTGGGGCAGATGATGCATCCCTACATGCGGCGGCGGCAAGGGAGAGAGGCGGTCACGTATCCTCATCCGTCGCTTGAGCCTGTCTTGAAGCGCACGCTGGGCGTGCCGCTCTTTCAGGAACAATTGCTGCGCATTGCGATGAC
>Ga0335074_10014707_pt1 | contig 10971 bp, 6 predicted proteins | sample Lox_Sample_23_FD_206715 | JGI IMG/M metagenome (GOLD analysis project Ga0335074, IMG submission 206715) | Soil microbial communities from Loxahatchee National Wildlife Refuge, Florida, United States - Lox_Sample_2.3 | ecosystem: Environmental > Terrestrial > Soil > Wetlands | place: USA: Florida... | reverse complement strand
TATCAGACTGATCAATCGTCGCTCAAACCTGTCCCGACTGCTGCTCGCTTTGTCCTCGGGAAACAACAAAAGCAACGACAACCCCACCGATTCGCAGTAGTTGACACGGTCACTCCATATCAGGGCACATTGCTAAACGTGAGGTGCGTGACAAGAGGAATGAGATGCGGGTAAGCCCAAGAGGCGCGTGGGCGGGTGACCGTGCCCATTCCGGTCACGGTCACCGTGTTGCTGCTGGTCATCGCCGGAACGTTCAGCACCGAGTAGGTGATGTTCCGGCGCGGTGTTCAGCCAACCGCTCGGCTCAACACCAAGTGGTCGCGGGCGTCTCCCTCTGAGAAAAACTCCCCCGAATCAATCAGATCGCGACGCGCCGAATCCGCTGGTGAGCCGATTGTCGTCGATTTTGTAGCTGTCAGAACAATCAAGGTCCACAACTTTCACCAAGTGATCTAGGCCAAACCACTGATTCTATGGGAGGAGAATTGGGTAGAGAACCTGGTCCCGAACCGCTTCCCGGAGCCCGTTGAAACGTGTTGATATTTGTTGTCTGCTACCGCTTTGTATAGAACCAGTTGCAGTCGCCTTATTGACCTCTGCAGATACATGAGGTTCTTGGATGCTCTGACCGATACGAAATCGACTACATCGAGTGTTCTCTCACAGCAAGCGGCTTATCAAATTGTCTTGAAGACGTCGCCAGTAGGTCTTGCCCTTCGACGTGCGGAAGGTTTCCCCACTCTTAGCGTTCAAGAGGTTCACAGCCAAAAGATGGAACGCACCATGGTCCAAGGCAACGATACAACACCCATCCGCGTGCTATTCCTTCTGCCGTTTGAGCAAGCCCCTATCGCGGACACGTCCAGTTGCCGGGTCGATCCAGTCGCGCTCCATCGTATTGTTGTCGATAAGGGTCAACACATTGAGTCCGTCCAAGCACCTTTCTCGTCCCCGGATGATGGTTTGCGAAACGGTCATGCTCTTGCCTTCGATCTTGACGCAAAACAATTTGCCATCTGCATCCAGCGGAGGTGGATGGTGAAGAATGCCGCACCAGTTGCCGGGCACAATCTTGCCGAGCTGGATCATCACAGGGAACGAGCCGTCTATTGGCGATTGCATGGTCCCTGCCCAAGTTCCCTGAAAAATGTCGGCCGTCGTAACGGCGGCGGATTTATCCCGCTCCGCGGGGACCTTTGGTTGTGCTACCGAATTATCAGGTTCAGCCGGCGCCGGAACCGGCGGCTGAGAGCTTCCAGTCGATGAGGTTGAAGGTTGACTGGAGACTGTCAACGTCTGGTTCGTCGGATATGACTTCGATGAGGACGCGAGTGGCGGAGGTCCGGAAGCCTTTCGCGCCGCAATTGTCCGAATTACGTCCGATGACGGCGCGACCGGTCGCTGCTCTGGGGTTGGTGCCGCAGGCCTCGTCGCCGTGGAACGCGTTAATGCTCCCGGTCCCGGGATAAGCTGTACCGGCGGCGTGCCTGCCGTAATCAGCGCCTGCGCCTTCTGAGGCTGAGGCTGTCTTGCGCGGTGGAGCCACACCGTCAGGGAGGCAGCCACCAAGAGCACCGCGCAGGCCGCCCAGACCCAGATGCCTATGGGAGTCTTCGGCTCCTCCACGCCGAACATCGGCGGCTCGATCATGAGCTCCGGGGTACGGTCGGACGACTCGACACGACGGCGAGGCCAAGCCGCTCCCGCAACCCTCGTATACGTATGAGTGCCTGGGGAAATACTAGGTTCATATTCAGTCTGCAGCACGGTCGCTTCAATCCTGCCTAGTTCTGCAACTGGCGGTTGCCAAATCCCGTCGGCCATGGTCTGCATTGGACCCAGCAGAGCGATGAGTTCGGCGGCGGATTCCGCTCGACGACCTGCATCCGGGACCATGCAGTGCCGAAGAACACTGCGGTACGGCTCTTCGAAGCTTTCAAGAGTTTGTGCAGAGGGCCCTCGCATGATGGATTCGATAGTCTGCCCAGCGCTAACCTCGTTTCCACCGCCGCCGAAAGGTACTACTCCCGTTAGCAATTCCATCATCATTGCCCCGAAACTCCACAGATCCAGATTGCAGTGGATCCTGCCGTTGATTCCGAAGCGAGTGGGATTTAGCTGCTCCGGAGCCATATAGGCATAGGTACCGACCACCGCGGAAACGTCAGTCCCCGACAACGCGGTGGATTTGGAAATACCGAAGTCCGTGATCTTGGCCACCGGGAGTCCGTCTTCGAAGCCCACCAGCACATTCGACGGCTTCAGATCGCGATGAATGATCGGCGGCTGATGCTGGTGCAGATAACTCAGCCCCCGCAGGATGTCGATAAGCAAGGATCGTGTGAAATGCGGATTCGCCTTCAGGTATTCGCCAACCGTCCCGCCTGTCACGTACTCCATGATGCCGACCTGGATTACCTGTGCTTCACCTAGCGCACTTGTGCCTTTCAGCACTTCGGCTCCGTAATATCTGCAGACATTACGGTGGTTGAGATCAATTGCCCTCGTGATTTCACTGATCAGGTCGTACTGGTCTGGTACGTCGCGCGAGAAGATTTTCAGCGCAACCCAACGCTTAAGCAGCACGTCGCGCGCCCGATACACACGTCCGAACCCGCCGCGTCCAAGCACATCCCTCTCGGAATCGTACTGGTATCGGTCGCGAAATTCCCTGTAATCCATGACCGGTCCTGAGCATCAGGAGTCAGTTGCAGCTGGGGGGTGATTCCAGCATACTCGATTTCCCCGCAACCGATGACTTGAGACGCGGCGGCACCATATTGGACGCCGAATTCCACCGGTTCCCGATAGCGAGTGCGTTGCCTCCCGGATTGAACACCGAGGAGATACCCCTAGCGGGGTAAGGCTCAATCGATGCAAAATGGTGCGCTTTGAACGGAAGCACATCGCCCAAAGGCGACATAGATCGACGGGAGCCGTGGCTTCGGCCCGGGGAGCCTGTTCGGCGCGTCCGATCGGCGGGCGACACCACATGTCCTGCTTTCACTTTCGAGAATGGTAGCCATGTTGTTACATTTTGAGTATCCAAAGCATTCACCTTAATATCCATGAACGAGACGTCGACTGAGGCAACGTGGATTATTGGGCGGGCCGAGGACTGCGACCTGATCGTGCGGCATCCCACAGTTGGTAGTCATCATTGCCGTCTGTCGCACAGCGCCGACGGCTTCACATTGGCCGATCTTGATTCGGCTAATGGTACCTACGTCAACGGAGTCAGGATTGCGCCACGCGAGCCGGTGCCTGTGCCAAAGCGAGCGAGGCTATCGGTTTCAGCCGGGGCGGGGTTGAGCGGCTGCGGTGTGGGTGTAAGTTCAGCAGGCCAGGGCACAGGCTGCGGAAGGCCCGCAGCTTCAGCCGCTTTTGCTGCCTCTGCGGCGGAGGCGAACCCTGCAGGCGGCGGAGCAGCCGCTTTCTCGGGATCATAATTGAGGCGAATATCTTCTGCGTATCAATCAGTTCGTCCACCACTACAACCGAAACTGCCGCCCCTTTGCCTGGACCGCTACTGCCGATTCCATCCTCCAGAAGGTGGCCCGACTTTGTTCACGTATTTCGGGGACACCACACTAGGGTTGCGCGTGCCCGCTCCAGCTCTGGTGAGATTCTGGAAGAGGAGCGCAAAAGCCACATGATGCTGTTCGCTTTGGAGGCAAGCAAAACGGGCATCACATCCCGGTCGCGGCCGCTGTATCCAAAAACAACGACATCCCGCACTCTGACCGCCTAGCGAAACGATTCGCGCACTGATCGCTCCAAACCACCGAGATACTGGCTAACGATGGTAACGATCGAACCTATGTCATCACAGCGTCCATGCAGATGGATGACGCGACGACGCAGCCGCGCAAGGCGAGCAGCGCGTTCAAATAGAATGTCCTGATTCGTCGTGACGACAACGTCTCCCGACAACGCGAGAATCGCAAAATGGGCGAAACAGGGCTCGGCGTGTTGAAGGCTGGCAAATGGCTGAAATGCTACCTCGGGAGATACCTGATCCCCGAGAATCTCAAGAAACGTCTCCAAACGCAGTTCATACTGAAGCGCGGCATGCACTTGTGAAAGAGAGGTGGCATTGGTGAGAACCTCGCCGCTTCCAATTGGCAGGTTGAAGATATTGGTAGCAAGCATCGCTCCATCTGGAAGGCCTGCTCCACGCGAGGCGCCGGCTCCCACGAGAAACACTTTGTCGACGCGTCTTGAGGTCTTCACCATAACTCAATCAGACCGAATCTCTCGATCTCCGCGTCGCGAGCCGCCCGGCCAAAATTCTCCGCACCCTGGTGCTCGATGGCTCCGGTAACGGATGACTCGAGGAGTGCCAGCCCCTCATTCCCAAATTGTGCGAGCCTGACCGCAGCGGCCCGCGCCACCAGGCGGTATTCGTGCTGCGCAAGAGCTTCAAGGAGCTTGAGATCGTTCACTCCCGCCGACCCGATCAGCGCATGGGCAACGATGCGGACGTAGAGCGCCCGGTTATCGATGTTCTTCAGCGGGAGTTTGCTGCGCCTACTCGCCAGACTGGTGGCACGGGTGTCGCGCCAGAACTCGTTGTTCTCGTAGATGCGACGGAGTTCATCGGGCACCGACGATCCGAGCTCCCGCATCCGTCTTCCAACCGCCCTTCCGACCTCGATCTGAAACCAGTAAGGAATCCGATCCTTGCTGCCGGCAGTTCTCTCAATCAGACGGATCACGTCGCCCGCATCGCCATGACGGACGAGTGCGATGACGAGATATTGGGCCGACGAAGTTAGGGCAATGCTGCTAAAGGCTTCTCTGAGTGCGGCAAGATGCTGCTTGCTCGATACTCTCAGGATCGTTTTGGCGAATGCAACCGCCTTCTCTTCATGTACTCGCGCAACCCGGGGGTTGTGCGATTCGGCAGTGCCGGCTTCTTTCTGGTTCCACGAGCGATACCCGTTAAGGAGTGACTGCATTTCGGCTTCGGAGACCGGAGAGGAGATCGAATTGAGCAGGGACAAGGTTTTCTCTGCACTCAGACGTTCGAGCCTCTTCACTGTAGCCGCAGCTCCGAGAACGCGATTCGCGGCGATTGCCGAGGCGAACGATTGCACCCTCGCACCGGGCCTCAAGACCTTAAGCTCACGCATCGCCATCCGAAGTTTCTCCGGGCTTGCAGCCCGCGCAATACGCTGCAGCAGAGCGAATTCCCGGATGGGGCGAGCCGCAGCTGGATCGTCCGGGCGCAACGGCACTGTTGGATCGACGACTAGTCGTTCATATGCGGAGCGGTATGCCTTACTTGAGCTCTTTCCGAAAGCTTCGATCCAGCGGCTCTCTCCCACGGCAACTTTCTTCGTGATCGCACGGAATGCCGCCTCGGCGACGGCCAGGCGGCGGTTGCGCGCCGCCCAAAGCAAAACACGATCAGGACACGCGAGAGGAGCAGCAGTAATCATCTCCGCAACCTCCATGCCGAGCTGATAGCTGTGAAACTCGATCCAGTCCCGTTCTTCGAGCGGCGCGCCCGTCAGTTTCGATCGCAGCAGGATGAGCATCGCCTTGCCTACCTTTTCCTCGCGGCCCTTGGGCTCCTGCGAGCGAATCAACTCCAGGAGTCGCGTGGACGGCGCGGTGAAAAGCAGGGAAAGGCCCGGACCTTTGCCTTCGGCCCATGAAGCCATCATCAGGCCGAGTTCCTCATCGGAGAGAAGGATCCGGTTTCTGTGCTTGAACAGAAGGAGCAACTCTTCAACGCTCAGCGGCGAATAAGTGGTCGCATAGCCTGCGGCCTTGGAGGCGAGCAACTCCCGCACCCGCTTGAACTCTCTCTCCTCGGTATCGACCAGTTTCGCCGCGACTTGCCGCGCCAGAAAATCATGGGCGATCTCATAGAGCCCATCCAAATGCCGCAACAGCCGGAGATCGATCAGCTTTTCCAGGGCCACTTCGCAGCTGCTGGACAGGGCGGTATCGGCGGCAATTTCGGCAAGTGATTTTTGGGCTTTGACGCCATAGCTGCGCACTAGGGAGACCAGCACGGCTTTGAGATGCCCCTCGTTATCCTGAGCGTATTCGAGCTGGCGCGACAGATACCCCGCAGTCACGCCCTCCATGGCGCCGGCCGCCAGGTAACGATCAAAGCGATAGCTTCGGGCCAGATTCCCCAGCGATCTCCACACATGGTCGATGAACATTTGCAGGTAGGGCGGGTATACCGCTCCCTCCGGCTCCTGGCGTGCACTGAAGACCTCGAGGTCCTTTCGGATTTGAGATACCTCTGATTCGGACAAATCGAGAGCGATGCCGAGATCGGCACATGCGCTCTCAATGCTCTTCCACGCTCCTTCCGCGCCGATGCCGGTGAACGGCCCGCGCTTCAGATGGAGGATCTGGATGGTTCGAACTGGGTCTTATTCGGGCGGCGCCTACGTCCGTCACTGTACGACGCCATTCTCCGGCTGGCGGAGGTGCGTGAGGCCAGGCCGCGAGAGATTCATCACGTGATGTTTCCGGAGGAGGCCTACCACTATATTGCGGACAGTGACGCGGTTGCCTTCCTCACCAAAGCAGGAGCGATAAGGATCGCTCGAGACGGAATCACGATTCGGCCACTGAACGAACCGCAGCTGACGCTTCGAACCTATCTCGCGTCCCGCTCCGACAATAATTCAAAGGTAGTCAGCGAAATGGTCCGTGGCTTCGGGAGGAAGCTTACTGCCATTGAAAGCGAGGCGCAGATGAGGCTTCCGCTCGCCGGTTGAGGGCTGACCAGACTCAGCCTGTGTCTGTCTTCTCCAGGATTTGGATGTTATTGGGGCCTGAAGTTCCACACTTTGGACAGGTGATGACGCCTGTCGCCGTGGTCCGCAGGTCTATATCCGCCGCTTTCACGATGAATCCGCATTTCGGGCATTGGTGAGCATGTTCCCATCCGGTCTTTGCCGTCATGTGTCATCTTGCTCCAAGGCAACCGCAGTTTTGCTTTCGACCGCATTTCCAGGGAGCGGTGAGAATGAACACGACCGCAAAGGATTTGCCTCATGAAGAGATCGTGCTCGGCTCTTGCCGAATCTGCACCCTGTACGGGTACTGCCCAAGGCTGAAGAGGCCGAAGGCCTCCTGAACTGAACAATATCAACGAAACAGAGAGTTCGCACAACTCTCTGGTAACCACGAATCTGCCAAAATTGAGACGCGGCTCCGGAAGCCGAGCTCTTCGCGTCGAGGGCGCGCACCAGGGTGCCTGGTCACAGAGTTGCGCTGCGATTCCGTCCACAATCAGCAAAATCCTATTTGCGGTGGGACAAGAGTGCCTGCAGACTTTTCGGAAGTGATCGCCGAACTTGATGCTCTTGCATCGAGTGTCTCGCGGCACCGCGGAGAGATCCTCTTCCGGTGCGGGGAGCCGGTCTCCGGAATTTTCCTTGTGCGGTGCGGCTCGGTGAAGATGGCATTTGATGAGCCCAATCCAGCCTATCCACCCACCGTGATCGGGCCGGGGGGAATCGCCGGTCTGCCAGCAGCTCTAACAGGAACGTACAGCCTAACGGCAGAAGTAATAGAGGACGCAGAGTTGGGTTTTATTCCAGCCGCAATGGTGGTGCGTCTGCTCGAATGCTCGCCGCGCTTCTGTATCCTGGTGAGCAGAACTATGAGCGGTGAGATCGCGAGAATACGCCATCTGGTCAGGGATCACACACGCGTTAACTGACCCTATAAATGGAGTCTTGGAAATCGGCGGCCCCCGCATCATGGACAACAACGGAACGACGACGGATTCGCCATGACACTCTCGCTGGTCATTGGCGTCCGGATGCTCCTGGCAGGGGAGACTGCCTGTGTGCCCGGCGGTTCCTCTGCGATCTTTTCCGCTACGGCCGGGTGAGTTGCGGATGTCATATGAGACGGGAAGGCGGAGTTCAGGCAAGGAAAGCCGTTCGCTGATTCGAACAGTCCGATTCGGGTGCAGCCGTCAGATTAGAGGTCAACAACAGATGGCGCAGGTTATGACGCAGAAGGAAGAGAGGCCTCTGAAAGCGCTCCGCGAAAACTGGCAGGCAGAGATGCGCGGGTATCACACGTACAAGACGCTTTCGCAGCAGGAGAGAGATCCCCAGCGCCGGCGCGCACTTCGCAACCTGGCGCTTGCGGAGAAACATCACGCTGACCTCTGGGCAACGCGGCTTACCGGTCTTGGCGCGCCTATTCCTGACTACGAAGGCCAGGATTTCCGCGCGGCGGCCTCGCTTGCCAGCGGAAACGGCGCCCAAGAATTGGCATTGCGCCGTCTGGAACTTGAAGAGAGTCAAGACATTGCCCGTTACGGCGAGCAGATCGATGCGCTGGGCGACGAGGCCACGACCGCCATCCGGCGGGAAGTTCTCGCCGACGAAGCGGACCATTATCTGACCCTCGGTGGGCTGATCCGCCACCACCTCGCAACCGAACCTCTGGCTCCTGAGCTTGTCCAACAGTCACTTAACGAACTAATGACCGCCAGAGAACGGGGCCGAACTAAGGCTGCAAGTTGGGTCGGCGACGCCATCTATGGGGTCAACGACGGTCTGGGAGCTATCTTTGGCATTTTCTCAGGTGTTTCCGGGGCAACGCTCGGCAATAGCCGCTTTGTGCTGATAGCCGGACTTGCGGGGATGATTGCCAGTGCGCTCTCGATGGGATCGGGCGCATATCTTGCCGCGAAGAGCGAGCGTGAAATCTACGAGGCCGAGCTGGCCCGCGAGCGCGATGCCATCGAGTACAACGAGGCCGAAGCGCGCGAATTGCTTTCGCTTACCTATCAGCTGCGCGGCCTCTCCCCGGAAGACGCTGACCACTTCGTGGGACACATTGCGGAGAGAAAGGAACAGCTGGTTGAGGCGCTGGCGCGCGAGCGCCTGCACATCAGCGAGGAGGGCCTCAGCAAACCGTGGGTTTCGGCATCTTCCGGAGCGCTGTCCACTGCGATTGGCGCCTTTATCCCGGTATTGCCGTTCTTTTTCCTGACTGGCTTGCCCGCGATTGTCGTCGCCGCTGCCATATCGCTTCTCGCCCACTTCGCTGTTGGCGCCGCCAAATCGCTCATTACCATCCGGTCCTGGTGGATTAGCGGCCTGGAGATGACCGTCGTCGGCACCCTCGAAGGAGCCGTCACTTACGCTGTCGGATTCGGCATTGGGCATATTGCGGGGTAAGCCGCATTCCTGCAGAGCGTTCTCTTAATTTCGGCGAGCCCCTTCAGTTACGCGGCATGTCTTGGCTTCTTGCCGGTGACTCTGCGCAGGCTCAGTGAGTTGAGTAAGGGCTGTGATGGCTGCGGTGGGTGCGAAAAACGTAATGACCAACCAACCATCCAGCCGCGCTGCCTGCAAGGACGTCCCCGGGGAAATGCTGCCGCCCGAGTATACGGGACACACTTGCTTTCGGAGTGATGACCGTGACAACTTACGGAGACGATGCGAGCCGTGTAGGCAATAGCGAAGTATTCAGCAACGAATTCGGCCTTGCGGCGCGGATTGCCGCTATGGCCGCTGCCAATCCGGTGGTCGCCTGAGGCTTTGCTTATTTCGCCCTGTCTAAATCCATCTACTACCGCTGGATTGCGAAGGGCACGAGGTCCAGTTCCCCAAAGACACCCGCCTGGAGATCACGCTTAACCAGCGCTGACATCGCCCTGTCGGTGCCGATAATAGCTGGCGGCAAAAAAATAAATGTCATTTCGCGGACACGAGTCGTTCATCTGTATGTGCAAGACTGAATGCATATCCCGGTTGCTAGCGCTGGTCGCCGCAGAACGCATTTGCGATTGTCTCTTGTGCAGGCAGAGTAAGATGAGGCCCGAATTTCGATGGCGTTTGCTGCTGAGCAGCGGGATGCTGCCGCTGTTGCTGCTGTGTTGCCCGGAAGCCTCAGCCGCCCAGGAATCCGATCCGTATCCGGTTCAAGTGATCGTCCGCGGCGATCAAGGCGATCCCGAACCCGGCGTGAAAATCGATGCTGGCCAGGCGGGCAGGATAACCGACATCGCAACGACCACCCGGGACGGCAGAGCCACCGTTCACTGTCCGCGAGATCGGGATTGCGTAATCACAGCAAGCGCGCCGGGCTATCTGCTGGCGCGCGTAACGGTGAAGCCGAGCGACGAAGTCGCCGGAACCGTCTTCGAGATCGCGCTCTCCAGGGCGGTTCATGCCGAGGAAACAGTCACGGTCCATGCGCAACCGACTTCTCCCATCGCCGAGGCCGCAAGCAGCCAGACTACGCTCAATACAGAGCAGGCCACGACTACCGATTTGCGGCCATCGACGATCGTCGATACGCTGCCTCTGGTTCCCGGTGTTGTCCGCACGCCCGACGGCCGCGTGCAGATTGCCGGCCTGGACGAGCTGCACAGCACGCTGTTGGTCAACTCAGTCGATGTCACCGATCCGGCTACCGGCGACTTTGGTCTCAGTGTGCCAGTAGACAGCGTGCGGACCGTAAAGGTCGCGCAGTCGCCCTGGCTTGCGCAGTATGGGAATTTCACCGCGGGCGTCGTGAGCGCGGACACGCGGCGCGGGGGAGACAAGTGGCGGTACAGCCTCAATGACCCCCTTCCGGACTTCCGCATCCGCAGCGGCCATCTGGAGGGTCTGCGCGATGCCGCGCCGAGATTGAATCTGTCCGGACCGCTTTATGCGAATCGTCTTTTCGTGATGGAATCGTCCGAATACCTGGTTGACAAAGCGGAGATTCGGACGCTCGCGTTCCCGGTGAACGAAACAAGAAGCAGCGCGATCAATTCGTTTACGCAGCTCGATCAGAATCTGACGGCGAGCCAGACTTTCACCGCAACTCTCCACTTTGCACCTCACTCGCTTGAATATGCGAATCTGAACTACTTCGACCCGCAGCCGGTTACGCCCAACGCCGACTATCAGGAAGATGCCGGCACGATTCTTCACCGCTGGGCGCTGGATCGGGGGCTGCTCTCCAGCACGTTTGCCG
>Ga0335074_10014706_pt1 | contig 10972 bp, 9 predicted proteins | sample Lox_Sample_23_FD_206715 | JGI IMG/M metagenome (GOLD analysis project Ga0335074, IMG submission 206715) | Soil microbial communities from Loxahatchee National Wildlife Refuge, Florida, United States - Lox_Sample_2.3 | ecosystem: Environmental > Terrestrial > Soil > Wetlands | place: USA: Florida... | reverse complement strand
CTGACGAATGCATCTGCCGGCAATTCGCTGTAGCGCATCAAATGCACGTAATAGCCGAAGCTGGAGTAGATCGACTTGGGCCACAAGGTATTGTATCGCTCTTGGGCGACTTCAAATCGTTTCGATGCCATCTTTATGCTATATTATACAATAAAGCTGGGTGTCGAAGTTTCGACCACCCGATCCGGCGGTTTTTACCGCCGCTTCGCTCTCTCTAGTTACTCTACCTTTACACCATCAACTCCTAGCCCTTGTCGGCAGAAGTTGGTGCCACATTAGCACCGTAGATATTAGAATAAAACTAACGAGTAATTCGAGCTCACGCTATTATACTTCGACTCGTTTTATAAACGTTTAAGGCGGCAAGAGTTGGCCAACGAGTGAAGGCTGCGACACTGGCGCCGAGATTGCACAGCCACGGCTCCTAATAGAGTACCTCCTTTTCCTTCATTTAGGTCAGATTTGAATGGAAGAAAGGCAATAGACGTGATCCATATTGGTCCGATACAGTTTCGAGCTCCGAACTGTCTGAATATCTTTGCTTTAATTCATCATGACCTCCGACATCTATACCAACGTCCCTATTGACACCGAACGCCAGGAAATTCGTCTCGTTCAACTGCTGCCTGGTCATGACGACGAGCAACTACAATGCTCCTTCCATCGCCACGTCTTAGGTTGCCCTGACGTCGAATATTCGGCATTATCTTATACTTGGGGTGACTCTAAATCCCCCACATATACTATTCTTATCGATGGCGATTCGTTTGACATTCACCAGAACCTTTGGCACTTTCTAAAGCGACAACGCGAAAATGACGAATTCGGGCTAATTTGGATTGATGCCATTAGTATTGATCAGTTGAACACGAGCGAACGTAATCATCAGGTGTCATTGATGAGAGACATATATTTACAAGTCAGCGTCTTCGTAGATCGTGATCTGTTGATGCTAACAACATTAGGCCTCTCGAGTATTCATTTGGCTTGGTGTTGCTGCAGAAGGAAGCGATCTTGCCATCGATGAGATTCAAAAATTCCCTCGCCGCAAGAGTGCAAAGAAAGCTTGTCGTCCAATCTGGTCGTACTATGAAGGCAGAGCACTCTTCCGCCTGTGCAGCAGAAAATACTGGAGGCGCATCTGGATTATCCAAGAGATAGTACTAGCTCGAGATATAATTGTTCTCTGTGGCTGCAGGTGGTTTCACTGGAGTTGCTTCGAGGCTCTTGCAGCTGAATTAGATCAGATTGACGAGCTGAGAATCCACCAACATCCAATGGCAAGGGACATCCGGGCAAGTGACGCAATGAAGCTGAGATCTCAGAGAAATCTGTGGAAAGCATTGCCATCTCCAGGAAAGAAACTCGAACTTTATGAGCTTCTAGAGGCCCATTATGATGCTGAAAGTACGGATGTCCGAGACAGAGTGTTCGGTCTTTTGGGTCTTACGAGCTCACCGGATATGACAGCACCTCTCAAAGCAGATTACAAATTATCTGTTCGAGATTTGTACACCAAGACATTGACCTACATCAACGATAGACTAGCATCAAAGCCAGAGGGCAGTGACTACGTTATGTTGAAGAAGTACGCTGTTTTGCTTCAAAAGATATTGAAGTTAGATCACTTGGAAGAGTTAGCTACCCAAGAGATATACCGACTTCCTAACCCAATAAAAAGCGACAAGAAGGATGTCACAGGACTCCAAATGTTCTTAGAAGCAAGCAAGACTGAATCGAAAATCCCTCTGCCACTGTGGCTCCGGTCTTCAGAAGAGCAATCGCCAAAGTCCATTACTGGGCGTGGGAGTATTCCGCAGCAATACAATCCTCTACAGCAATATGGCCCGCCTCCGCTACTGCCATATGATCTGCCAGTACAGTATGATAGTCCCCTGGTGCCACTACCTCCGCTTCCAGAGTTGAAGGCTCGACCAACACTTCTATCCGTCCTTCACGCAGATCAAAATCCGCCTTGCAATACACTTTATGTCGGTAACCTGCCGAAGGACACTTCTGAAGATGAACTAAAAGCGATATTTTCGAAGCGGCAAGGCTACAAGCGCCTTTGCTTCAGAACTAAGCAGAACGGTCCAATGTGCTTCGTAGAGTTTGAGGATATAGCTTTTGCTACGAGAACTCTGAGTGAACTGCATGGTCATTCACTCAAGCACAGTACAGAAGGCGGCATCCGGTTGAGCTTTTCCAAAAATCCGCTCGGCGTTCGGCGGTGGGGATCGGAAATATTTCCTAGCCCAATGCTGTTATAAATCAACTGCAAGATTCTCAATCTTAAGAGGACAAAAAACTTAGCAAGTGGATGCAAATATTTATTTACTCCATGAAATGATAACTGGTGGCTAGATAGACTTAGTATTCCGCAAACACATCCAGAATTTGCGATTATTATTGGAAGAGAGCAAGATCCAGATGATGGCTGGGCAGACTTTATCATTCTGAGGGAAGAAAAGATTACAGCAGGAACGAAAGATTGAACGATGATGGTTGCAACGCCAAAATGAAAAGCATGACCGAGAAAGAGCTACTTCAGTGCTTGATCGACCCCGGAAGTTGTGAAATCTTTAACGGGTTTTGCGATGGCAAAGAGACTCCATGAATGGACTGAAATTCAACTGAAAATCATAAAAGTCGATACCTACGTATCATGGAACATTTTTTCACCATGTCATAATAAGTCAATAACTGGCGCACTAGCCATACCATCCCGCATCTAGATAGAATCTCGGTGATGAATAACCTCGCAATTATATCTGGACCTGCTGGACGAGGCGGCGAATATAGCTTGTAGCGGAATGATCAATGCGGAAAGCCTTAAAGCCCGGCTGGCTGAGGTTACTCCGTAGCAAGGTCTCTGAGGCGGATAAGCCAAGTGCGAGTCATCTTAGCACGTCTACTTCATGAGATACCTGGAGCGTATCATCAATGTCAAACAAATCAACAGTATCCCACATTCCCTCGTTCAAAATAGGCTCATCTACCGGGACCGACAGCTCCAAAATCATCTAAGCGGTCAAAGTCGCCGTTCCTGTTCCTCGCCGCGCCATTGCTCATTCCCGCCTCCTTCATGTCGTACTCTGCAAAATCTTGCCCTTGGCGGAAGATGTACGTAGTCTCATGTGTTTGAACGTAGTGACCAGAACCCCGCGGGTCTTCATCGTAATCGGGTATTTTGATAACTTTGAGAACAGTCCTTTCGCGTTTGTCTTTCCGGCGGGTAAGAACGATAAAGCCGAGCCACCATAACGAACCACAGACTAGCATGATCATGGAAACGGTGGGAATCAAGAACCAGCTAAGGCTGTCTGATGACGAATTCGGCGGCTTGACCCATAGTGTGACGACGGGAAACGCGTTGAATATGAGGTAGATTGAGGCTGCAAGGATACTAATGGTTGGGTTGATGTCGTTTGACTTGTCATTCCAGTTTTCTCTTTTATTAAAACGGAGGTATAGAAGGCCAGCGCTAAGCATGACTCCAAACCATGCATTGATCATGTAGGTTCCGACGCCGCCCAAGAACGAAAAAGCGTTGTTGGCGCCTAGGCCCCAGGTGCTGAATAAAAGAATGAAGCAGACGCATATCTGAAGAGTCATGGCTCCGGCGGGAGTCTTTTCCTGGAAGTTGGTAGGAGCAAACCACTTCGAACTCAACAGCCACCCGAAGCATTTTTCGAAGGTTGAATTCTTTTGAGCGCGACCCAGTAAGCGGCCAATGGACAAGTCATAGTTCTGTGCGAAAAACTTGGGGAACGGGAGAAGGCCTTCCTTTGCAATCTCCTGCTTGACACGAGTAGCAGAGTACATCATGACGACGATGTTTCCGAGAGCTGAAAGGGCGGTCATCACATTGGCAATCCGCTTACCGAGATATGGATCGTTTGGATCTAAAAATCCCAGGGTAAGCGTGAAGAAAGCTTCAGCAATTGTTGGTGGAGTAGCTCCGTTTGCTTGGGGTAGCATCATTTGCTGAGGGACGACAGCCCAATAGCAGATGTTGACGGCGAGATAAAGAACGCAGACCAGACCAGAAGAGACTCCAAGGCCAATGGGCAACTTGCGATGTGGCTGACTGATCTCGCCAAGGACATAATTTGCTTGTTCAAAGCCTGAAAAGGCGAATATGGCATCTAGAAGTGCCGTGGCGTACCCAAAGGCGTTGCCGGATGCCCCTCGAAACGAATTTTGTAGCCCAAGATTCTGAGAAGACATTTGGTCGTGTGTCATGTTTGCGACGGAGATATTCCCGATTACAAGCAGGTTGTTGCTTTGAAACTCTGCCGCATTCGATGGTGTTGGACCAATGGCACCTGCAGAGTAGGCAATGGCAAGGGCAATGATGAGTAGTAAAATTCCGATTTTGATAATGGCTAGAAAGTTGATGAGGAGTAGCCCGCCTCTTCTGCTCAAGGTATGAACCAGTAAGGCAAAAACTGAAGCGGAAAAAGCAATGCCCCGTATCATTCCTTCGTGAGAAGGCTGTTCCGGTCGAGCCGCACTTGTAGCTCTGATGGCAAAGCAAAGGGCGTTGTCTGCTTCGCTGCCAAAGGTGATGAACGGGATGCCAAAGAATGCCGTCACAAATAGGACCGTGTCTTTGCTATAAGCTGGCCATCGATACACATACTGGAGCTATAACGCTAATCAGCAAATTGTTACGCTGTATTATGGTACACAGGAGAGACCTACGTAATTTAGCATTCCGCCAGATCGAGGGAGAGGTTTGTCGTGATTGCTAATCATTCTGCGTGGAACATTCAGCCCATACTCGATCAAGACGATGACGCCCGCCACCGTGTAAACAAGACCGGCAAGCCATAGCATCAACGCAACTCCTGTACTATCGACTGCTGCATAAATGTACCCGGCATCGTCAAAAATACCGGATCCTATCATGCCATTGATCACAATTCCCATGATACAGCCGTAGCCAAGCTTAAACCGCCCTTGGGGTGCTACAGTGAGAATTGCATCTCGATCAAAGTCTTCCAATATGTTGTCGGCAGGATGAAGACTATCGCGTCGGGTGTGAGGTTCAATCTCCGCCATTCCGAGATTGTTGTCGACCAAGAGCGATTTCACCGCAGTCCGAGGCTGGTGATGTGAGAATTTTGTTGATACCACCAACCCCTCCTCTTGCCAAGTTCATAGAAGAGTGGAAGAACGCTCGTCGGGTTGAGATATGCGAACCACAAGTCAAAGGAAGAGATACCCTCCGTAGGATTTCAGCTACAGCGGAACCACTACACTCATGAGCTGCTACCTCGTCCATTATACTTTACTCAAATCAAAAGATGGCGTTGCGGCTGAGCTATGAAGGCGGGCGTACCTATCCCGTTACGGCTGGGCTGTGCAGGAAAGGAATACTTTGTCCCGATGCAGCGAGCTTGGTGTGGTCATTTCGTAATCTCAACCCGCGCTGTCGCGATAATTAAGTGCTTCGTGCTCCTCACCGCAGCACATAAATGTAGTCACTGCATGTAGCCGCCTACGTGGCGGTGGCGGTGCTCACCCCCTGCCAGCCTCGTCTCTCGCACCTCTACGGAATACAGCTGATAATGTCGAACGGCGGACATAGGTCGCCTCATTTATGAAATGCATCTAATAAACGCCCAGCATAGCCTCATCACGAGTTGCCGGCCTCGGCTCGATAGATCCAATTTTCATTCCTTATTAGTGTTAGAGGAACTTGGGAGTCATCCAATGTCCATTTATTGATGGTCTGTCGATGTCTGATCGGAGCCTGTACATGTGCGCGAGAGAGCCCCTTCATGCGGTTTGCAGCCTCTTTCCTCTAACAAGCAGGTTCCGATAAGTAGTGACCGATCTGCAATTCTGTGGATCCTTCGATGTCATCGTTGCCCATATGGCGAATGTTTATGTAGGCGATATCATTGCCCTCGCAGAAGTTATCTTGAAAGTGTGTGACAAGGCTTTCTCAACAGAAGGTCGACCAGGTATGTGCGCTTCAACAACTCCTACATTCGTGGACGACGAGAGCAATTAGGCTCCCTTTGCTAACTGGTTGGTAAATGCAGGCCCAATATATTTGGAGTTCCGTCGTTGTGTCCATCAATGGTCTGATAGCTTTCGAAACCTAAGCCAAATCATCGAAAATGCAGCAGAGCAACGAAGGCAATACTCCATCTACTTCCACGATGATACGCCTGCTGTCGACGAGACTGCGTTGAAAGAAATCATCGACGATTGTAATTCGACGCTCCGAGAGTGTCGAATTGCCCTCGAGGACTCTAGGCCTTATGCACAACGCAGCGGACCACTTTATCAATACTTCTTCAATGAGAAAAAACGACCAAAAATTGAGCAGTTGACCGCTCGTATCAAATCACACGATGCTCGTGTATCGGCTTTCCTTAAGCCTTTCGAATTTGAGATCCTTCAAAGGCTTTGTAATAATGTCAGCGAAATTCATGCCGTCATTGTTAGGGGTATAACCGTGGAAGAAGTTCGAAGAAACACAAATCGAAGATGGGTGTACAGACCGCAGCACTCTTTGCCTATTCCGGACGCTTTTGAGAAGGCTTTTCAAGCAGAGCTAGACCAAAGAAGCTCTGATTGGTCGGATGATGACGAATCAATTGCCTTCTGGGCCGAACCTCTCGCTGTGCATCTAAGCAATTCGACCCAGAGGTTTCTATTAGGTGGATTTTCTATCAAAGACCGGACAGTACGACCAGAACAGTACATCAACTTGCTCAAATGCCTCTGGATCCTCAAAAGGCTGGAATCACACTCAACACTCCGCAATCCTACGGAGAAGTCGCTGTGGCCATCTTACATCAGTCATCTTGCCTCTGAAGTTTCGAAACAGTGTCGACGATTCTCCGAGGATGACCTTCTGGCCCCTAGCCCTCTACGGGCTGAGCAAAGCCTTTGTGAGATTTGGATAAAGCCACTCATGACCGACCTTTTGCCAGTAGTCCATCACGAGTTAGGAGCTGTGAATGTGATCATGACCGCCGATTTGCACACTGAGAGAAAAAATGCAAAAGTGGTACTCGAGCTCGCGCGTGTCTCCGATAACCGCATGAAAATAACCATGGTTGGGATAGATAGATCCAATGCGAGAGCCTCGGAAACACAACAAAACACGATCGGCTTCGATATCAACACCGTCCGGCTGATACCACGCTATGCCATGCAAAGTGGTAATAGTGAAGGGTTCGGGATACTGATCAAGACGGAAACGTATAAAGTCGACCTAAAATTCTTGAAAATCGAAGACGCACTTCGCTTCCAGCAGGCGCTTACCGGCTTCAAGGTTTATGAAAACTACTCTGAAGACTCTGTTTTTGCGCTTTTGGGACTTGAAGATGAGGAGAGATTTAGGAGAGCGGTTCTGCAACTCTGGGTTCATGACGAACTCGTCGGAATACCCGACATAGCACCCAGTCGGACAGTTTCATGCACCGAAGTGAGCAGAATAGTATCAGATACGCCATCGAGAGCGAGAAAGAAAAGTGGACGCAACTGGTTAGGCCGCAAATCCTCCAGTGCATCCGAGAACTTGGAGCCTCCAATTCCTGACCGAGAATCTGCGGGTGTAATCGATATGAAAGCTTCATTCACGGCCCCTTTCCTGGGGGAACCAATTCCGGTTTCAATTTCTGGGGGTGAATCGCCTTCAATTGACCCATTGTCCAGATCAGATGCACAATCAGTGTCGAGTAGAAAAAGGTCAACTTGGTCAACAACGACAAAGGTTGGTCTGGAAAACAGAACGGCTGGTTGGTTTCATAGTGAACCGGAGAAGTCCATGCTAGTCTTGTTCCTTCAAGACGAGTCTCCTGATCGGAAAGGTGAAGGCTTATCCTTCCTCACGGTTAGGCTCGATCTACTCACAAGCTTGGTACCCGATCGCTGCAACTGTCAGCAGGATCGCCGAAGAGGACAACATATCAGTACCTTTTGCACGCACGCCGCAATAGAGCAGAATGATCACAAATCGCTTCAAGCCCAACTTTATGAAGCCGAGGACTTGCTCGAATGGGACATAAACCAGCTTGGAGTCTCGAGGCACCAGGAACTGCATAAGAATCGACTCGATGGTTTAATCCGCGTCGGCCTCAGGTTTGGACAGCCTGGACACGCTGATGCTGTTACGAGACGCAACTACTTTGCTGGAGACTGCAATTGCCACCCGGACAAGGCCAGTGGGCTGTACGATTGCATGGAAAAGCACAAGTCCTTGTTTCGAGAAGTCAAAGAAGTTGGCCGTAGCAGGTTGATGAGCTGGAGTAAGGCGATGAATTCTCGCAAGAATATTCTTACGGGAGAGGAAGCAATTCGGGCATTGCAATCGATGCAAGATGCAGGCAACTTTTAAATTACGAAGGTCCAGCGGCCTACGGAGTACATTAAACCAGTGCATACTAGTAGCTACTAGTAATCTTTACTCAGTATATGCAGCAATAGACGTATGAGGACAGAATGAAAGTTTTCAAAAGTCAACTGTGTAAAGTGAAGCTTCTATCCGGTTAATATGAACTGAGATGTTTATTTTCTGACCGGGCCTGGCGAGGAGACCATGAACGAGGAGGGGATGGCGTGTTTGTTGAGCAAGATTGATCGTGCGAAGGTGAAGGAGCGCATGGTGGGTAAGTTCATTGGGTTTACATGGTGCGTAACTCCAATAGAAGAGGTCGAGAAAAAGACAAAGTAGTTGGAGTAGATGGTACGTGTCAAGATCGTCAGGGAGAGCGCACTTAGGGAGACGCTCGAGAAGGAGTTTCTAGGACAGTGGAGTTGGGAGTGGCAAGTGACAGAGCAGAGCGCGAAATGTTTGATGATATCGCGATCTATGGAGACTGCTGTTTGTAGTTCTTGATTCAGTAATCGATCCCAACGACTACGTGAACTCCAAGCCTCCCAGATAGAGACCACATCCAGTATACATCTTAGTGACATCGCTTCTGAACGCCTATCAAACAAGTAAAATCATCCTGATTTCTTACGATGAACCGCCGTCTTCCGGGAACTGAGCAATGACATCCTCAATGAGCTGAATTAACTCATCGATATCTGGTCTCTCGCTTGGCTCAACTTTCAAGCACCTCCTCACTACGTCCTTAACCGGTTCACTGATGCCTTCTTCCTTGGGCTGGCCGTTGGCGCCCTCTCTAATCACTTCACCCTGCTTCTTCTTGCCTTGCGTGACGCCCTCGTCCGGAAACCTCCAGTCGCCGCCGAGCACACAGAGACTCAAACTGCCACCTGTTTCCTCGCTGCGGGCCTCAAACGGACTCTTGCCGACAAGGCAGGCATACAGCGTGCAGCCAAGACTCCAAATGTCGACCTTCGTATCGATGGTGGAGCCCGTCTTGACGTCGAAGAGCTCGGGCGCGCGGTACGACATGGTGGAGTGCTCGGCGGCCTGGTCCTGGACGGCGAGGGCCTGCGAGCGGCTAGTGATGGGCGTGGGCGCGGGCTGCAGCGACCCGAGGTCCATGATGATGGGCGTCAGCCCGTCGTCCTCGATCATCACGTTGCCGGGCTTCATGTCGCGGTGCGCGTAGGCGCACATGCCGCCCGGCTCCACGCCCGCCTGCGACGCTGTCACTTCGTCCTCCACCAGCGGCTGCGACTCCTCGTGCGCGTCGTCGTCGCCGGCTTCCGCACGCGCGGCCCGGTCCGCCGCCGCGCCCTCATCGCGCAGTCGTCGCGCCTTTTTGCGGTTTTGTTCGCCGGCTCCGCCGCGTGGCACTCGGTATTGGTGCATTGCTTTCAGGCCTTTGCACACGCCCAGAAATAGCTCCATCAGGCGTCGCTCCGGGAACTTTGTACCGTTGACGAGGTTGGCATTGATAGCATCTTGAAGATTTCCACGGCGGTAGTATGGCAGGAGGATGTAGACGGTTTTGGAGCCTTCCTCACCGCGGTCCGACACTACGGCGTGGTCTACGGCTGTGATAATGTTCGGCGAGGAGAACAGGGCGTACGCTTCGACTTCTTTCAGTGCCAGCGACACAGACTCTTGACCGAATGGACATCGGATTTTCTTCAGCGCATACAGATTATGCTGGTTGTCTTCAACAAGGTAAACATAGGAAAAGCCGCCCTGAGAGGTTGTTAGCCTGTGGTTCCACCTTTCGGACTGCATCTGTACCTCGCCTAGTAGCCGCAGAATCTTAAAGCTCCGGTTATTGATTTTAAGGTTCGGCGACGACGGAAAGCATGCCATGCAATTTGTGAGGGAGTAGAATATATCTAATAATGAAGACGCCATTGTTGTGAGCTCGACAGGCGCAGCTGCGCTGCTAGGAGACTTTTGGTGCAAGGTTAGGGGAGGCTGACGTGGAGGTCGGATGGATGCGCGACAGCGGAATAGAGTTAGACGACTACTCTGCAGTGAATGAGATGAGGTATTTTGGTCTTCGAGCAACGCTATGCTCAATGCTTTGCGCAACAGCTTTACGATGAGGTTGGCGTTGAGTTGACAGATGTTCCTGGCAGCTCCAAGATTCAACTGACGCAGGGCTGTGTTTAAGCGTCTGTCTGGCCAGCCGCAAAGCCCCACTGTGAATACGACTACTAAAGTCACATGTTGGAACAATTGCGAACAGCACTTATGTAGTTATCCGTATGTTGATTGTTGAAAATGTATGCAATGCATTTGTTCTACAAGTTCAACACCGCCTTAGCTGTTGCATGACTATAACCCATATTAAGATGATGAGGTGATGAACTCCGAGCAATGCAAATTCCCTTTATATGCGCCGTTCAAAATGCCGCCAACGCGAATGCAAGTTATGGTTACATCTCATCATGAGTAGGAATTTTAATTTCCCAGTTTCTGTCCGGCACTGCTAGGCCAATGAAGGCGTTCCATAACCGGCCAACCTCCCAAAGAATGATGTCGACACTGTGAAACTGTCAGCTCGAAGTATACAACAATTTCTTAGGAGAACTTACGCCTTACGTGGAAATGCTATCC
>Ga0335074_10014704_pt1 | contig 10973 bp, 25 predicted proteins | sample Lox_Sample_23_FD_206715 | JGI IMG/M metagenome (GOLD analysis project Ga0335074, IMG submission 206715) | Soil microbial communities from Loxahatchee National Wildlife Refuge, Florida, United States - Lox_Sample_2.3 | ecosystem: Environmental > Terrestrial > Soil > Wetlands | place: USA... | reverse complement strand
CTCGAAATCAACGGCGCCGTTATTATTAGATAGGTCGATCACACCCGATCCTTTGTAGGTAAGCTTACTGGTCCGGTGCCGGGGACCGATCGCGGAGGAGCGACACCGGACCAGTAAGCTTACTTGAAAGGATCGTCCCCTGCAACCTTCCTGACCTTGCGAGCCGCCGACCTCACGCGTCCACCAAACGTCACCGCACGCCGACCCCCAGACCTCGCAGCGCTTCCCGCCGTGCTAGCGGCTTGTGAAAATGACGTGATAGATGCATGGGTACCGAATACCATTAGACCGATTCCCACTAGAAATTCAACCATCCTCAGCCAACTTATTGGTGAGAGTATCCATGCGATGAATTTCAGGAAGTCGGTTAGGTCGGTGATCGCGTCGCTCGCGGAAGTGAACAGGGTACCGACTACCGGGATACCGCCAAGGAAACTGTCTGCCTGTAATTCGTCTGGGGTGATACGGTCGCCTGCCGTTTCTGCGGTGAGGAGCGCGTCAACCGTCGTGGTTGGCTGCGGCCCTCCTGGCCGCACAATCGGGGTTGGTGTGGCTGCGCTAGTGGTTCCCACGGATCGGCCAGGAGTACCGGTTTTGTAGGCGTTGTATGCGGCTACGGCTTGAGCCTGGCGGTTTGCGATGTTCGCTATCGGGTTGACGTTGGGTGTGGTTGCGGTCGCGCCGCTGACTGTTCCCGCTGGCCTTTCGTACAAGTTAGAGAACGCGAGCGCTGCGGCTTGCGGGGTGCTGGATGCGTTCACCGCATCTTTGACACTGGAGTACTGGCCTTCCAGCGTGTTCACCAAAAATCCTAGCTGTGCCGTTAGATCGTTCCATGCCATACTGTGCTGTTCGGCCCAAGTTTGCATTTCAGTGAAAAAACCACCGTTCCAAGAGACTAGTCCCCCGGACGGTAACCCGTTAGAATCGATGGCGTAACTGCTTGGATCGAGCCCCGATTCTTGCACCATGTTCCCGACGATGCCCGCGGCGGCCGTGGGCGTGAGTCCACCGCGGTTCACCAGATATTTCATAATCTGGGTTGAGCTTGCTTGGCTCACTGGTACCGTCGGGCGTGGGTAGAAGGGTGGTGGCCATTCATAGCCCCTGAGTCACCCGTTACCACAGTAACATTGGTTACGGTTTCGTCAGTGTCTCCGTACTTGTGCCAGCACCAATACCCTAAGCCTATGGTGCATATAACCCCTAGGAAATATGCACCATAGATCGGCAACCACTTTTTCACCTTCTCCTCCCTCCATGGTATCTCGTGCGTGTTGGCGCGGGCTCGTAATCTTCGGTCCCCGGTTCAGCGGACTTCAATCCACAGTTTTTCGCGTAGAGGTACTGGCCATAGGTAATCACTAGTGCCAGTATCCCTCCCGACATTGGCCACCGTTTATGGCCCGATGGCGCCGCCGCCGTAAGTAGGAATATAACACCCGCTGATTCTACGGCTGCGATGTTCACCCATTTCATCAGGGTAGGAGCGCGCTTTTTGGCGTTGAGGTGCGTTGTCTGTGGTGAGCTATTATCGGTAGAGTAGATGTCTTTCACGCCAAGATAGGCGATACCGAATAGCGCCGCGTCACTTTCTGTACGCGCCATGTTACTTCCGCTTCGCTACGGGCTTAGGTTTGGGTGCTGGGGTGGGCGGCTTGGGTGCCGGTTTCGGTGGTGGCGGCGGCGGCTTGACTACCGCTTTCGGCTTAGCTGCGGGCTTGGTTGTCTTGGCGGGCTTGGGTGCCGGACGGGGGCGGCTCTTGAGCTTCACCGATGACACTCCCTTAGAGAGCGCTTTCCCTGCCGCACGAGTTTTCGTGATCGCCGCCGTAGCTGACCGCTTGGTTGTTTGACTGGTGGCCTTATTGCTACCAGTCTTGTTTTTGGAGCTTGCCGCAGCCTGCTTGGGTACATTTACCGTAATCTGATTCGGTGTGTTGCTCGTGTTATCCAAACCGCCTAGCGCAGTCGCGAGTGACCCTAGCGCGGCGGCCAGCCCGCCGCCTCCTCCTCCGCTGCCGCCGTTTCCGTTACTGCCGCTACTTGTGCCTCCTCCTGGCGCTGTCACTAGCTGCCCTGTATCGGGATCATATGCGCTTTCACCGGGTTCTAGGGTAACGGGTGGTTGTGGGGCTGCTGCTGCCTCTTGTGCGGCGTCGGCTGCGGTGGAGGTTGACGACGCACTCGCTTCATGGTTACGGTACCAGTAGAGCGCTCCGCCACCGAGCACAAACCACGCCCACGCGGGGAGCGGCCCAAACTTGCGTGTGAGTGCGTCGCCAATCTTGCTCATGGCAGAGTGAGCAGTACAATCGGCGCCGTTGCCGATCCGACCGCGTTACCGGTCGCAACAGACGCGAGAACCTGAAGGTTGATGACACCCGGCAATCCCTGCCGGGATCGGTGCGACCACAACCAACGGGCCACCCGACGATGACCCTGCCCCCGAGTTGGTGAACACGGAGTAACGATCTGCATAACTCTCCTTTATTCGTTATCAGTGTTTTGTGCTGCGGGTAGCCTTGAGTTGAGTGGGGCTACCCTAGACCCGAACGATGTCATACGGTTACGGATTACCGGCCGCCCTGACATCGTGCCTGCTCCTACCGTGACGGGCAGACCGCGCGCCACGGGTGTTACTGACGTATGCCCCACCCTGAACGCGGTATTATCGTTACCTGCTGCCATGTAATGCGATGAGCAGAGGTAACGTAGCGCCCTTGTGATGCCGATGGCTGGCCCGTATCCGACTGGTCGGCCGGGCGCGGGGCTCATCGTAACCCATGAGTATGGGCTGCCACCGATATTGTTGACTGCTTGTCTCCACATGCGGCGGATCACACCGAATGCGGTAACCCCTGGCGCACGGTTGAATTCCATCGTGCCGGGAGTGAGCCCGAGCACGACTACCGGCTGCGGCTGATCCCACCGGTTCAGCCTGTTAGGCTGTTGGTGTAGTGGGTTGTCGTAGCCGGGTAGCGGCCCGTACTGGTTTCGTGGTCCGAATGGCGGCATCAGGAACTACTCACGGTTTGTCCCGTGGAAGCCTGTACTAGCCCGATACCGGCGCCACCAAGGTTTTTCACAAAGGTTGCGCCTGTTCCACCGGGCTTAGTTAGCACGAAAATGCCGCCAACCACGAACGCATAGAACATGATGTCCGTGATTGAGTTTTTGCCCAACTTGTTTTCACGCTCCTCTAGGTAAGGGTTTCCTGCGGTTGTGGTGGTGGCTGGGCCGGAAACAGTTTTGCGATATCCCCAAGGAATGAGGTTATACGCTGGCCGGACGTTCCGAGCACCAAGCTACCCAGGACCAGTAACCATGCGAATGCTGATGCGGCCCGTATAACCGATGCGTTGGCCATATCCGCTACCAAGTCAAGGATCGCCCAGACTGTCACTATGGCGATGTACTGTTTTGGTGCGGGGAGCTTACGTGGCCCTTGGCCTGGCAGGTCCACGTTTCCGATGGTTTGCAGTATAATCATGAACCAAAACGCTGCGTCTATTGAGCGTTTACTGTTCAATGTACTGGCCCTGTTGGTGGCGGATAATGATGCTGCTGTTCCTGCTGTTTGACATTCTGTTGTGTCTGTTGTGGTGTGGGTCCGCCGACCCCTCCAGTGTTACTGTTGGTTGTGCCTTCTGCTGTTTCGAGGGTGTATGCGTCAGTGGTGAGCGCGAGCCACGGATCTTTTGCGAACGCCCCACCGTAACGGTTGCCCACCACTGCCGCATATACGAGTGTGTACCCCGTGAGGAGTGACACTTTACCTACGATGCTCATTGTTCCGGCTCCGGTTCCTGTTCCGGTACGCTGATGCCGTGCTGCCCCATGATTTCGGTTAGTTCCTCTATCCGGCGCTGCATACGGTCAGATCGTCCGTTCACAGTAACTCGTGTTTGGTGTGCGGCTTTGCGGCCGCTCCACGCGGTTACGAAAGCGGCGCACGCGAATATCAGGGTACCGAGCCCGGTAAGGGTTGGTCCTGAAAAGAATGCAGCCGCTAGCATTACTCGGTGGATGGGGCTGGCGTGTGGTTGGCAGGATCACCCTTCAATTCTGCCGTCGGGACAACGAGCACTGGCGGATGTGGCGCTTCGCCGCGGCCCGTGCATTCCTTCAGGTACACGGCGCGGCGTCCACATGCGGGGCAGTAGTACTCCGCGTCGTTCGCGTCGGCATAGTTGTCGGGTGTGACTTCGCCGCGTGCGATTGGTCCGTAATCAGCCACTTCATTCGCCATGGCTTAGACCTTTTTTACGGCGTTGAGGAAAAACCCGATGACCGGGCCGCCTAGGAACGCGCCAAGCACGAAAAATCCCAGACGATTCCAGTTAATTTTCGACACTGTTTTTTACCTCCCTAGTTTGGTTAGCCGCCGTGGTAACGGCGGAATCCGTGGCGTAGTCCGAGGACTGCCAGTACCTCTAGCGCGACGAGCAGCCAAAGGTACTTTTCGTTACCGAGCTTTCCGGCTCCGCGTGTCATGCCTCCGATCCTCATGCCGCCTGTTGCGGGCTGCTGGCCGCCGCCGGGCATGGTCTGGGTAGCGCCGTAGCGTGTAGCTGCGCGCAACGCCATGGCCTAAATCCCTTCCAGATCAGGCGCCAGTCCACCCGCGACTGCCAGCACGTCGTAGATGATCTCGATATTACCCGGTGAAGTGGTGATATCGGAGAGTCCGCCAAGGTCCAAGTGCAGGTAGGTCTGCTCGACGGTCTGCAACCAATACTCACCTTGTCCGTCGTTTTCGGAGCCGGGTGCGCTACCACCGCCCGCGTATCGGGGAACGATGAACACGCCTGTTTCACGAGTCGAGGTTCCGTTTGCCAGGAACTCGTAGAAGGCGTTCATTTCCTCGATCCACTGTGACGGGTACTGCTTCCAAAGCGTGCGTTGATCCTTGTACAGCTGGATTACGCCCGCGTTGGCGTCGGTGAAGTCAACTCGCGTGTGGTTGGCGTCACCGTTTCTGAGGATGAAGCCGAGTGCGCGGATCTCGTTGCCGACGAGCGTGCAACGGTTGGTCACGGTCGCGACCGGGTTCTCGTGGTTGATGAACCGTGACACGTTCAGCCCGTCCGGAAGCTGATCGATAGTGTTACCGAGCAGGTCCTCTGAGTCGGGCTGAGCCCACGTCGCAATCGCGATCTTCATTGTGACTGTAGGGAGCGTGGTGGGCGCGGTTGTGCATAGACCGTTCGGTCCTGCCTGCGTGCCTGCCGCAAGTGTGAACCGGAAACGGTACTGCGCACGCGCGTCCGTGTTGGATAGCACGGCCAACGTCTGCTTTACTTCCGTGAAAAACCGGAGGGTGAATGCAGGGTTGATGGACGCGCTGAACACGGATCGCTTTGCGGGGTCGCCGTCCCATGGACGGAAGTATTTTTGTGACATCGCGTGCGCGTACCCGCTGAGCGGGTACAGGATCGCGCCGCCTGAAATATCTTCCAGCGTGGCGGTCGATATGATGCTGTAGGGAACATCGTTGGCGAGTACTCCTGCGCCGAGCACTCCGCCTGTTGACGTTACCTGCATCACGATTCCGCGCAGGAACCCTCCTGGAGTGATGAGGGTGACTGTCTCTGTCGGGTTGGCCCCCATGGTGAGGGTGGTTGTGGAGTATGGGGATTCCCGGTACATGTTGGATCCGACGATGAACGGGATTTCACCGGTGGTTCCGGTGCCGTCATCGGCGGAGACTACCGGGGCCTTCATAGCTGCTCCGGGCACTGTGACCTCCTGCTAGTATTGGACCATTGCGGCGCGTGCGAGCCCCGCAATGATGGGATTGTTTGACCTTAGCCCGTGGCTCCATCCGATACGCCAGAATGTGCCGACTAGGACGACACCTAGAAACGCGGCTACGGTGTTTGTTGCGCTGCCGAAATGCGTATGCACTCGGAAGACCTCCTGTGTACATGATGCGGTCCTGACAGACTCCTATTCTATGGAGCTCGGTTGGGGCCGCCAAGGCGCAGCGTTAGGCGTTTTGCCGCGCCTTTAGGCGCGAGTTAGCCGCCACGCAGCTTGTGCTGAACAGCACTTGATTGTTAGGGTTGTATTAGCGACGCTGAATAGGGCTTACGGTTACCCGTTGCAGCCGTATCATACGTTGCAGGTTGTAATCAGCTTCTACTCCGAAAGGAAACCACCATGAGCAAGCCACGAGTGATCCATCCCAAACTGATTGCGGATGCCGCGGAATTCCGCAAGCTAAATGGTCGCAATGAACTAAGCAAGTGGCTCATCGAACAGGGGTATGGCGTAGTGGACTCAGCATACGTCTACCCTATGGCCCTCGGAGTTGCGCATAGCATGATCGAGGGACTACTTCTTGAAATTGATCTACTGACCCATGGCGATTGTAAATGAGCAAGCAAACTACTGACCCCTCCACCATTGACCCGCTGATTACGGACGTTGAGCGGTTCATTACCCGCTATGTTTCACTGGCGGCGGATGAGCTTCGCGTGATTGCCGTATGGATTTTGCATACGTGGCAATTCAGCGAACAGTGCCCCACGCCGAACACTACCCCGTACCTCTATATTTTCAGCGCACAAAAAGGGTCCGGTAAGACCCTGCTCGGTATCGACGTGCTGGAAACGCTTGTCCGTAACCCGTTGCAGACCTTGAACATGACTGGTCCTACGGTGTTTCGTATCGTGGAGGATATGCGACCCACCCTGCTGATCGATGAGGTTGACGCGATCTGGAGCGGCGCGAAAAACGATGAGCTTCGCGGCGTGCTGAACGCGGGCTACCGTCGCGGCGGGAAGGTGCCGCGCGTCGTGCCTGGCGGCGAGGTCCGCATGTTCTCGGTGTTCGGCCCGAAGGCGCTCGTGGGTATCGATAACGCCATGTTGCCGGATACGGTGCGTGACCGTTGCATCCCGATCCACATGCACCGCGCAACCGACAGTGAGCGCGCGGATATCCAGCCGTTCTACCATTACGAGATTGAGGATGAGGTCGCGGTCGTCGCCGACCGTCTGCACTCGTGGGCAGTAGTTCACGGTGCTGCGATCCGTGACTACCGGCCAACCCCGATTGATGGACTGTCGCCGCGTCAGTGGGAGATCTGCCAGTCACTTTTGGCGGTCGCGCACGCCGCAGGATGCGAGGCTAGCGTCCGTGAAGCGCTCGCACGAATCTTCGGCAACGCGGTCGAGCGGCGGAGCCCCGAGCAGGACTTACTGTCCATGATCTTTGAAGTGTTCAACGATGTTCCGGAGAAGCTGGGCGGCCCGCGTGACCGCGTGACCACAAACGAGATCCTGGCGCACATCGCGAGCGACCCGCGTTTCGCGAGCTACAACGGGCAGCGACTCGGCAAGGTGCTCGCGCCGTTCGGAGTGACTCCTACGACGATCCGCATGGGCAACATCGTAGCGAAAGGTTACATGCGGGCCGCGTTCATCGACGCATGGGAGCGCTATTTGTAGGTAACGGCTGTAACGTATAACAGGGAACAATTAGAGCCCCCATAACGGGGGCTCTTTTTGTGCGTCCGGGTGAAACTAGAGGCTAGTCCGTGTCCGGCCCACCGCGTAGCGAGATCAGTACCACGAAAATGTCACTTGCTAGCTGTGTGAACGCGCGTGCGCGCTGATCCCGCGGCGACAACCGCATAAGAGGCCACGTCGCCGCGAACGCTGAGCCCACAACGCACGCCAACGCGATCAGTAGAGACATCCCCGCAATAAACAGTAACAGGCTGCTAACTAGCTTCGCTAGACGTGCGCTGACTTTCAGCATCCGTACTGGTGCCTCCCTCAATAGGCGCCACATCGACCGTATCGAATCCGAACCACTTGCGTATGGCCAAACGCACGAGGAGATTTTGGCTTGCCCCGAGCCGCGTCGCTTGTTTACGGATTGCTTCACGCTCCTCCTCCGATAACCATGCGGTGAAACGTTCCTTGCTCATTGCTCCACCTTCCGGAAACCCTTCGGCCCCATTAGACGCAAAGCGGTGTTAGCGTTACGGTAAACGGTACGCCCGTGCAGTAGCTCGTCCTCATCCAGCATTTGCGCCCACTTCATCCAGTCAGTCAGTGAATGGATGACCTGTACCTTACCTTTGTAGGCTAGGACGATCCGGCAGTTGTTTGCTAGCCGCGCCCAGGTCCTTAGCTCCCGATAACACCATGCCGCAACCATGATGGATAGACCCGCGATCACCCCTAGAACCAACACGGCGTAGATCATCGAGTGCGCCGCTGATCCGACCGACGCTGCGACCGGAACCGTTTGATCTGAAACCGGAAAGCCCACGACGGCGATGTTGCACCGCTGATAGCCACGATCAGGAAACTATTGGACGGGATAATGATCCGCGGTGAGAACCCGGTTGACGCGCCGTTCACGCCGTTTGCTGCCAGGCCCCCGATGAACGCGCCAGGGTCTACCACGTCCTGATACAGGAACGCGATACCGGTATCGCCAGCGGTACACGGGCCGATAGCGAACCGTTCGATAGCCCAATCGTACTGTGGGGGCGCGGGGTACTGGTCCTGACCGACACCCCCGACTAGGGTGATCGAGTCGGCTAGTGGCCAATAGTCCTCTGCGCGCTGCTCATCGAACGCGCGTGAAACAATATCGGACACTTCAGCCGGGGTTGCGGTTTCGATGGTCGCACCGTGACGTATGGTGGTTTTCACCTTTTACCCTCTCTCTACTTTGGACACGTATAGGTCGCGTTCACCCGCACGCTGACGACGGACGCATAGAAACTCGTGGCCCCCGAGCCGTTCGATTACGGGTATCAGGTTACGGTTACCGCTATGTCCGGCAACATGACGGATATCATCCAGTGTTTCCAGCCGGAAGATTATCAACCATGCGGGCTCGCTCCACATTGACAAGGTAACCCACCGTGGACGCTGCGTGGTCGCGATTAACGACACTTTCACCGAACGGGTATCCTGCCAGTAATGTTGCATCGTGGTTTCCATACCAAGCCCGGTAGGTAGTGGCCGCTCAAAATCGGCTTCCTCATCGATCATTACTGTCTGCCCGCCCTCAGCCTCGATCACGTCCAACAATGGCAGTAGGACGGCACGCTGCGCTCGCTTCCGGCCGGACACTTTCGCACCTCTTGCGGGCCACACAATACAATGCTCCTCACCGTAAGCGGGGGGCCATTTCCGGATAATTGGCCACCCTAACCCGGAGATAGTCTCATCTTCTCGCTTCGTGGCGAGAATCACTACCCTGGCGGGCCTGCGATCCGCCGCAGTACGTGACCCGATTATCTTGCACAACTCCAACGCCGTAAGTGTCTTGCCGCTACCGTTCGGCCCGACGACGGCGACCTGTTCACCGAACCGAAACGACTTAGCGAACATCTCTTGAAACTGCGGCCACCGCAACACCGTAGGCTGAGGAATATCCTCCGGGTTGTGCGGACGCCTAACCGGCTCGGTCATCGACCCGTTCCACGCCGTAAGTGCGACGATATACGTTTGCCACGGATAGGCAGAATACGCGAGTGGCGTTTGTATTGTCCAATACTCGCTTAGCAGCCTCCTCCTCATTAGAACCGTATTCGTTCGTAACTATCAGTCTGAACGGTTCACTGTGCCCGTTGTGTGCGAACAGGTATTCGTTCCATTGTGGCATTATTCGCTCGTCTTCTCCTCCGTGCCGCGGCCACGCCATCCGGTGAACTTGCGGAACGCGATCCCGACCACTTCACCGAACGCGAGCACGGGCTCAACCATCGACAGCACCCACAGCAGGGGTCCGCGTAGGACCTTCACCTTGCGGGTGAAGTTGACGGTAGAGTCCGCCATTGCTTTACCGTTGCGGCGTAGCGCGTCCGCCATTTCGGAGTTGCCATCGCTGCGGTTGTCGAGCGCGACCGCGATCCGTGTTATCGCCTCAAGTAACCGGTCTGCGAGGCTTTTTTCCTGGCGGTCGATGGTGGCTTGTGTGCGTGCGGCTGATGCCTCTGATGCGGCGGGACGTTGGGCGCCGTCGCTAGTGGAACGCCCAGCGCGTATGGGTCGCTCCGGGCGTTCCCGAGGCGCATCGTTAGGATCTAGGCTCATCGGCATGGCCTAGAAATACCCTGACCTTTTCGGCTTCGGAGCAGGCTCCTCCTCCCCCGACTCCTCCTCCGTGGATTCCTCCTCTGACTCCTCCTCCCCCAGGTCAAGGAACCCTAGCTTGTGAGCTAGCTTGACCTGTTCCTTGTCGCCAAGGTCAACGTGCATGTTTATCACACGGTTAGTTCCCGGCTTGTCTTCGTCGGGTGCGTCACGCTTGGCCAAAAGTTGGTCCAATGCGCTTTGCTCCTCCTCGCTGAGCTTGCCCATGGTCACTTCCTTTTCCTGACGGGCTCGGCGTATGTTTTCCCGCCGCGCGGTCCCTTTTTCCTGTACACGTACACGCGGAGGAGAGTGCCATCCGCCAACCGCTTGGTACGAATACGCACAACACCACCACGCTTGCGCCTTTCACTAGCAGACGGCATGGGATCTAGTTACCCGTGACAAGCGGTTACGACGTGGATGGCTCGGAGGTACCCTCCGCGGGAACTTCCGTAGGGTCCGCTGGAGGATCGAGCTTCACGGTCGCCGCACCGTGTACGAGCGTGAGCAGGTTCGCCACGTCGCCGCCCATATCAGCGAACGCAACCTCGATACGCTGGATTATGGTCGTGGTCCCTGCCTCATCCTTCAGGATGACCTCCGCGTCATCCACCGCGTCACCGAGAATCTGCTTCGCCTTGCCCAGCACGTCCGACACTTCAGAGAGTTTCATTTTGCCGACCTTTCAAGTGAACAATAAACCCGGCCGGCGAGCTCAGAGTTGCGGGGACCTCGCCGGCCGGGTAGGATGGGGGTCGCGTCACCGACCCCCACGAGTATAGCAGACCGTGGCGGTCGGATATACGGTGAAACAACCTAAATCCGATTTGTGAAGTCGGATATACGGTGAAACAGGATGGA
>Ga0335074_10014703_pt1 | contig 10973 bp, 7 predicted proteins | sample Lox_Sample_23_FD_206715 | JGI IMG/M metagenome (GOLD analysis project Ga0335074, IMG submission 206715) | Soil microbial communities from Loxahatchee National Wildlife Refuge, Florida, United States - Lox_Sample_2.3 | ecosystem: Environmental > Terrestrial > Soil > Wetlands | place: USA: Florida... | reverse complement strand
CGCGGCGAGTCCTATCCGCAGACCATTACCGAGCTGGCGGGCCAGGCGATCCTGGCCGCGTGCGAGGACGCGGGCATCTCCGTCACGCAGATCGACGGCTTCGCCTACTACTCGGGCGCGGGCGCGGGATACGGCCAGTCGATGGACACGGCCGAGTTCATGGAGACGCTCGGTATCCCTGAGGTCACCTTCAGCGCGAGCCTGACCTCGGGCGGCGGCGGCTCGGCGGGTTCGATCGGGCTGGCCCGGGCGGCGATCCTGGCGGGCGACGCCACCTACGTGGTCACGGTGATGGCGCTGCAGCAGGCACGGCAGCGACTCGGCACGGTGTTCGCGGCCGTCCCGCCGAACCCGCTGAACTCGTTCCTGCAGCCGTCGGGCCTGTCAGGACCCGGCCACCTGATGTCCGTGCTCGCCCGGCGGCACATGCACCTGTACGGTACCCGGCGGGAGGCGTTCGCCGAGATCGCGATCTCGCAGCGGAAGAACGCCGCGAACCGGCCGAAGGCGCTCAAGCGCACGCCGATCACGCTGGACGACTACTTCTCCGCCCGGATGATCGCCGAGCCGCTCTGCCTGCTCGACTTCTGCCTGGAGACCGACGGCGCCGTCGCGGTCATCACCACCAGCCTCGAGCGGGCCAGGGACCTCAAGCAGCGGCCCGTCCCGGTGGTGGCCGCGGCGCACGGTGGCACCAGGGAGTGGGGCCGGGCGTTCGCCTGGATGGGCATGCCGGACGAGATGTTCGCCTCGTCCGGTCACGCGCCAGTGGCGAAGAAGCTGTACCAGCGAGCCGGGGTCGGCCCGGCCGACATCGACGTCGCCCTGCTCTACGATCACTTCTCGGCGATGGTCTTGATGCAGCTGGAGGACTACGGCTTCTGCGCTAAAGGCGAGGGCGGCCCGTTCGTGGAGAGCGGGGCTATCCGCTACGAGGGCGGCTCGATCCCGCTGAACACCCACGGCGGCCAGCTGTCCGAGGCCTACATCATCGGCATGACCCATGTTAAGGAAGGCGTCGAGCAGATGCGGGGCACTGCGATCAACCAGGTCAAGGACGCGGAGCTTGCCCTCGTCACCGGGGGCCCGGCGGCGCTGCCGGTGAGCGGCCTGATCCTCGGGCGTGACTCATGAGCGAGAAACTGGCCGTGGCGCTGCCCGGCGACCAGGTGCATATCACGACCAGCCCGGCGACCGAGCCCTTCTGGCAGGCGGCCAGGGAGTCCAGGCTCGTCGCGCCCCGCTGCGGCAACTGCGGGCACTTCCGGCTGCCGCCGACGCCGTTCTGCCCGCAGTGCCAGTCCATCGAGGTGGACTGGGTCCAGCTGTCCGGCCGGGCCACCGTGTACAGCTTCGCGGTGGTTCACGGTTTCCCCGGGCTGCCCGACATCACCCTGGTCCCGGTGGTGGTGGACCTCCCGGACGCTCCCGGCGCCCGGCTGGTCAGCAACGTCATCGACGTGGATCCGGCCGAGGTCTACATCGGCATGCCGCTCGAGGTGACCTTCTCGGCGATCGCCGACGGCTGGCAGCTCCCGCTGTTCCGTGCCGGCGAGACGGGTCTCGCTTAGCGCACCGCAAGCAGACCGCCGTCGACGGCGAGCATCTGGCCGGTCATGAACCGAGCGTCCGGGCTGCTGAGGAAGGCCACCACGGGCACCAGGTCATCAGGGCTGCCCCGGCCTGAGCTGGACGAAAAGTGCGTGCGCCTCGGCGGTGACCACGCCGTCGTGCAGCACCTCGCCGGACAGGAAGAGCTTGCGGCCTTCCTCGCGATCGATCCGCGCGGTCACCTGCAACTCCGGGCCGATGGGGGTGATCTTGCGGTAGTCGACGTGCAGGTAAGCGGTCCGCGACCGTGGCCGGGCACCGGCGCTGGCGAGCCGGCCGAGCACCTCGTCGAAGAAGAGCGGCAAGGCGCCGCCGTGGGCGGCGCCATTTCCGCCGAGATAAAACCGGGTGAACGTGACCGAGCCGCGGACCGACACGTTGTCCCACTCGGCGACGTAGAACGGCGGAACGAGGGTCTGTCCGCGGCCGGGCAGGTCAAGTCGCCGTCCCGCGACCTGGTCACGCTCGCGCACGGCGAACGGCTCGAGCAGGGCGGCCACGGCCGTCAGCAGGTCGGTCGCCTCCTTGGCGGCCAGGCTGGTCGGCCGGGCCGCGGTGAACCGGTCCTGCACGAGCCGCAGCGCCTGCGACAAGCGAGTGAACTCGGCGTCCGCCTCGCGACCGTCGAAGCCAGGTTCCGCCTGCCAGATGTTCAGGTCGGCTGGATGAGGCTGCAGGCCGCCAGGTATCGACATAAGTTCACTGTATCGCCGGGCGTCCGGGTTGCCGGTCTTGGCGCTATAAGTTAAATAATATAGTTCTGTTGATGCACGGGGCGGCGTCCGCTGACGCCCCAGCCCAAGCCGATACGTAACGGTGGGAGCTCTAGGTGGTTGATCCGCTCGCTGGTCTGGTCGTCGTCGACTTGTCCACCACGCCGGCCGGCGCGATGGCGACGCAGTTCCTCGCCGACGCCGGAGCCGATGTGGTCTTCGCTGAACCGCCGGGCGGCAGCACGCTGCGTGCCCGCGCCGACTGGCCGGCCCTGGGCCGGGGCAAGCGAAGCATCGTGATCGACCTCGCTGACGACGGCGACCGGGCGAAGCTCGACCGCCTCCTCACCACCGCCGACGTCCTGGTGACCACGTTCTCGCCGCGCACCACGCGGAAGTGGGGATTCACCGCCGAAGCCCTCGAACGGCTGAACCCGCGGCTGGTCAGTGCCGCGATCACCGGCTGGGGCGGCCGCGGACCGTGGGCTGACCTGCCGGGCTACGAGGGCATGGTCATGGCCAAGCTCGGATATTTCCAGCTCAAGAAGCTGATGTTCGCCCGACCCGGCCCTGCCTTCATCTCGGTTCCCTACGCCAGCTGGGGCGCGGCCCAGACGGCGCTGCACGGGATCATGGCCGCGCTGGTCGAGCGCGAGTCAAGCGGTCGCGGCCAGCAGATCGAGGCGGACCTGGTGCGCGGCATCAACGCGATGGACACCTGGAACTGGTACCAGGAACAGGTCGGCCTCCGGTGGCCGGACGCGTTCCAGGTGACGGAGGCGTTCAGCGAAGCCGGCGAGATCCAGGCTCCGCTGATCTATCCGCTGCTGACCGCGCCGACCAGCGACGGAACGTGGCTGCAGTTCGCGCAGACCCAGCCGCGGCTGTTCAAGGCGATGCTGGACGAGCTCGGGCTCGGTTCGGTGTTCACCGACCCGAAGTGGGCCGGACTGCCGGTGCTGCCCACCCAGGAACTGCGGACCGAATTCTGGGAGACCATGCTTGACCGGGTGTCGCAGCGCACCATGGCTGAATGGCAGGAGGTTTTCGAGCGCAACCCGAACGTGTTCGCCGAGGTGTTCCGCCGCGGGCCGGAGGTGTTCGATCATCCGCAGCTGGTTCACGACGGCCGGGTGATCACCGTCGACGACCCCGCCCTCGGGCCGGTCCGCCAGCCCTCCACGCTGGCGCACGTCGACGAGCGGCCGATGCGCCAGCCAGGCCCGGCGCCGCGGCTGAACGCGGACGCGGCCCAGGTCGCCGCCCGCGCCCCGGTCGGGCCGGCCAGCGCCGCGACCAGCGCCGGCCCGGCCGGCCAGGCGCCGCGGTCGCTGCCGCTTGACGGCATCACGATCCTGGACTTCGGGGTGATGTTCGCCGGGCCGTTCGGCGCTACGCTGCTGGCCGACCTGGGTGCCCGCGTCATCAAGGTCGAGTCGCTGGAGGGCGACGCGATCCGCAATCTCGTCGGCTTCCCCGAGTCCGGCGGAGCCAAGGTCATGCAGGGCAAGGAGAGCATCGCGCTGGACCTGACCAGCGCCGAAGGGCTGCGCGTGGTGCACGAGCTGGTCCGCCGGGCGGACGTCGTGCTGCAGGCGTTCCGCGCCGGGGCAGCCGAACGGGCCCGCATCGACCCGGCCACCCTGCGGGCCATCAATCCGGATTTGGTGTATGTCAGCGCGCCCGGCTACGGGACCGGTGGCCCCTACGGCCACCGGCCCGCCTACGCGCCGTCGATCGGCGCCGGAGCCGGGCTGGCCCGCACCGACACCCCGACGGTGGTCACCACCGCCGCCGACATCGAGCAGACGAAGGACTCCGCCATCCGGATGTACACCGCCACCGCGGCGGTGCCCATCCAGGCCGACGGTATCGCGGCGCTCGCCGTGGCTTCCACCATCATGCTCGGCCTGCTGGCCCGGGCCAGAGGGCGCGCCGTGGGCGACCTGACGGCCACGATGGTCGGGTCGGCCACGCACGCGATCGTTGAGCAGGTCATCGACTACGCCGCCAAGCCCCGGACCCCGCAGGTCGACCCGGAGGGGTACGGCTACGGCCCGCTGTACCGGATATACCAGGCCGCCGACGGCTGGATTTTCCTGGCCGCGCCGGCCGAGGATGAATGGGACGGGCTGGCGGCCGCGCTGCGCGAGGACGCCAATCTCGCCGCGGACCCGAGGTTCGGCTCCTGCGCCGACCGGCAGGACAACGAGGCGGCGCTGGCCGAAACCCTGGCCAAGGTTTTCCTGGCCCGGCCGGCCGCCGAGTGGGAGCGCGACCTGGTCGCGGCCGGAGTCGGGTGCGTGCAGGTCGGCCTGGAGACCTGCCAGAAGATCCTGCAGACGGACGAGGCCGCTGCCGCCGAGTATGCCGTGCTGGCGCAGAGCCCGGTGTTCGAAGAGCACCTGCGACCCGGGCCCGCGGTGCGGTTCTCGCGCTCGCAGACCCGCGCCCAGGGGTTCTGCTCGGCCGGCCAGCACACCGACCAGATCCTGACCGAGCTTGGCTACGGCGACGAGCACATCGCTGACTTCCGAGCCAGGGACATCGTCGCGTGACCCACCATCAGGGGATGACGCCGCGCGTCTTGAGTTCCCCGATGGTTTCCCAGTCGTAGCCGTTTTCCAGGAGTATCTGCTCGGTGTGCTCGCCTGCTTCTGGAGCACGCCGCGCGGGGCTGGTTGCCATGCGACCTCAGGTCGGCGAAGCGGGGGTCGTCCGCCAGTTCCGGGCGGCCGACGGCGCGGGCCACCCCGGGCAGGTGCCGCCGCGGCTGCACGCCGAGGAGGCAGAACCACTCGCCGTCGCCGGACTGGTAGACGGCGAGCAGCGGGTTGGCCATCATCCGGCGGGCGATCGGCACCGCCGGCATCTGGTGAGCCGCGCTGATCAGGTCGGACCCGATGGCGTAGGCGCCGGAGCGGAGCAGTGAAGTCGACACCAGCTGCCCCGAGCCGGTCCGTTCGCGGCTGTACAGCGCGGCGGCGATTCCAGCCGCGGCGGCCAGGCCGGTCGGGTGGTCACCCTGACCGGGCCGGGACACGGGCGGCTCGGCTCCGTCCGGTGCCAGCGCGAGCGCCATCCCCGATCGTGACCAGTAGGCCCCTATGTCGTAGCCCGCCTTGCCGGCCGCGGGTCCGGTCTGGCCGTATCCCGTGATCGCCGCGTAGACGAGCCTGGGGTAGCGCGCGGCCAGGGCCGGGTAGTCAAGTCCGAGCCTGGCCAGCGCCGCGGACCGCAGGTTGGTGACGAACACGTCGGCGCTCCCGAGGAGCGCCAGCGCGATCGCGCGGCCTCGGCCTTGAGGTTCAGGCAGATGCTGCGCTTGCCCCGGTTGTCCAGCTGGAAGTAGGACGTGTTGCGGTTTCCCCGCTGGGGGTCACCCTCTGGCGGTTCGATCTTGACGACCGACGCGCCCCAGTCGCCGAGTACCGCCGCCGCGGCCGGGCCGGCGATGACAACCCCGAGCTCGACGACCCGGATGCCCTCAAGTGGTCCCTCACGTGGTCCCGTCATGATCGGGATTCTCGCTCAGCCGACGATCAGATCGGTGACCGCGGACACCGGCCCGAGTAGCCGCCAGTGATCGGCGTCGCCGCTGCCGCTGGTCCCGCCGCTGGCATCGACTTCGCCGTTGGCGATCAGGCCGCGGCGCTCCAGGTACACCAGATGCGCGTAGGTTTCGCCGATCGCGGAGCGCCGGACGATGCCGTGCGCCTGGTCCCAGGGCCGGGACCAGGTCAGGCGCTCGGCCACGGTGGCGGTGGTGCAGCCTTCTGCGCCCGCGACGACCGCGAGGATCTCCCGCAGCCGGGCCCGGTGATGATCTTGAAGCTGGCGCACCCGCGCCGGAAGACCGCTGAACCGGTACTCGTGGGCGGGAAGCACCTCCTCCGGGTCGGTGCCCGCAAGTTCCGCGAGGGAGCGCAGGTAGATGCCGAGCGTGTCATCGGTGGTGACCGGGGACGGGCTGATGTTGGGGCTGATCCGGGGCAGCACATGATCCCCGGTGAGCAGCAGGTTGTACCGCTCGTCGGCGAAGCACAGGTGACCGGGCGTGTGCCCGGGGGTCCAGATCGCCCGCAGCGGACCGTCCTCGCCGAGCGGACGGGCACCGTCCTCGATCATGACGTCCGGGCCCGCGCGCCGGTCGCGCGACTCGGCCAGCGGGGACGGCAGCATGCCCTCGATCTCGTTGGCCGGCACTCCCCGGCGGACCTGCCAGGCCCGGTCGGCCACGGCGAAGTCGGCCAGCGAGGAGAACCGGCTGACCGCCCGCGCGTCCAGGGCGTGCATCCCGATCCAGGCGCCCGAGGCCTCCCTGACGCGATGCGCGAGGCCGAAGTGATCGGCGTGGAAGTGGGTGACGAGAACCGCCGTGACGTCGCTGACCTCGTGCCCGGTTTCCCTGACGCCCGCCACCAGACCCTCCCACGCCTCAACGCTGGGCCAGCCGGTGTCGACAAGCGCTGGCCCGCGCGGGGTCTCCACCAGGTAGGCGAGCACGTAGCGGAGCGGGCTGTCGGGGAACGGCGTGGGCACCGACCAGACGCCCGGCCGCACCTTCTCCACCGGCGGCAGCACCCGGTCACGCCACGCCTGCTGCTGCGTCGTCCCGGTGACCGTAATGGACTGCCCGTCAGCCGGCACCCGATCTTCACCTGACACTGAGCCGCCTTCCTCGCGCGCCAACCTGGCGCTTCAGTCCGTCTTCTAATATCGTTTTATAATTATACTTATACAGCGACGGAGCGCATCATGACACAGCAAGCGAACGCGGAGTGGGCGGCAGCGGGCATCGACTTCGCGGTCAAAGACAGCGTCGCGTGGGTGACGCTCAACCGGCCGACGGTGCGCAACGCGGTCGACCACCCCATGCGTAACGCCCTGCTCGCCGCGATCGAGGAGATCCGCGACGACCCGGATATCCGGGCCGCGGTCGTCACCGGCGCGGGAACGGCCTTCTGCTCCGGGGCCGATATCGGCGGGCACGACCCCATCGAAATCGACCCGTCGCGCAGACGCGGCGACCGCGCCATCGTCGCCCGCGAGGACGGACGGCGGTTCGGCTGGTGGCGGGTCATCAAGGCGGTCTGGGAGAACGAGAAGCCATTCGTCGCGGCCGTCAACGGTCCCGCCTACGGGTTCGGCTGCAACGTCGCGCTCGCCTGCGACCTGGTCATCGCGGCCGAGTCCGCGACGTTCTGCGAGATCTTCGTGCGCCGCGGCCTGCCGCTTGAAGCGCTCGGCGCGTACGTCCTGTCCCGGTCGGTCAGCCCCGTCCGGGCGAAGGAGATCGCGCTATTCGGTGATCCCGTTCCCGGCGCTCAGGCGGCCGAGTGGGGGCTGGCCAACCGGTGCGTGCCCGACGACAAGCTGACCGAGGTGGCGGGCGAGTTCGCGGCGCGGCTGGCGAGCGGGCCCACCATCGGCCTCGGTCACATCAAGGGGCAGCTCAACGACGCCTACGACGCCGGCTTCGAGCAGGCCTGGAAGACCGAGGTGACGCTGCTCGGGCTGGGCAGCGGCACGGACGGCGCCGAGGCGATGGCGGCCTACGCCCAGCGCCGCCCGCCGCGCTTCACCGGGCGGTAGGCCACGCGGCCAGAGAAACTCAAGTCGCGCCAGAGTCGGCCGCTTCCGTTCGGGATAACTTCATGTTTGGTTCGCGGGGGAGGCCGAGGATGCGCTCAGCGATCACATTGCGGCCCACCTCGGAGGTGCCGCCTGCGATGCTCAGGGCCCGGTCGAAGAGGTACTCGAAGGTCAGCGCCGGCTCACCGCCGGTCACCCCGGCGGCGGACGCGATGCTCATGCCGAGCTCGGTGACGCGCTGAGCCTGCTCGGCCGACAGCAGCTTGGTCACGTTGCCTTCCGGGGACGGCCCCGCGCCGGACACCGCCCGCTCCACCTGGCGCAGGTTGATCAGGTCGGCCGCCACCTCCTCGGCGATCAGCCGGCCGACCTCGCGGGCGAGGCCCGCGTCGCCCGCGCCGTGCCGGGCGTGCAGGTCCACGAGGTCGACGGCGGACAGGTGCTGCCGACTGCCGCCGCCGATGGACACCCGCTCGTTGCCCAGGGTCGCCCGCGCGACGACCCAGCCCTTGTTGACCTCGCCCACCACGTCGGCGTCGGAAACGAACACGTCGTCGAAGAACACCTCGTTGAACAGCGACTCCCCGGTGATCTCGCGCAGCGGGCGAACCTGCACGCCGGGAGCGGTCAGGTCGATCACCATCGTCGTGATGCCCTGGTGCTTGGGCGCGGCCGGGTCGGTGCGGATCGTCGCCAGGCCTCGGTTGCAGTTCTGCGCGCCGCTGGTCCACACCTTCTGCCCGGTGACACGCCAGCCGCCCTCCACCTTCGTGCCGCGGGTCTGCACGGCGGCCGCGTCCGACCCCGCGTTCGGCTCGCTGAACAGCTGGCACCAGGTCAGCTCGCCGCGCAGGCTCCGGTCGATCCAGCGCTCGATCTGCTCGGCGGTCGCCTGCTGGGTAAGGGTCAGCAGCACCCAGCCGCCGATGCCCAGGCCGGGGATCTCGATTCCGGCGAACTCCTCCTCGATCACCAGCTGCTCAACCGGCGTCGCGGCACGTCCCCACGGCTCGCGCCAGTGCGGGACCAGGTAACCGCTGTCAACGAGGAGATCGCGGCGGGCGTCGTCGCCTGCCTGCCGGTAGCGTTCGGCGAAGGCGCTCGCCGCCTGCCGGTAGGCCTCCGCCTCGGGGGGCAGGTCAACGGCGAAGGTGCGGCGGACACCGCCGGAGGTGAGCGCGTACACATCGTCCTGGGCGTCCCTCACCGGGCCGGCCAGCTCAGCCAGCGTCGCCGCGCGGCGCAGGTACAGGTGGGCGTCGTGCTCCCAGGTGAAGCCGATGCCGCCGAGCAGCTGGATGTTCTTGCGCGCGGCGAACTGGTAGGAATCGAGGGCGACGGCCGCGGCGATCGCCGCCGCCAGGTCTGCTTCCGGGCCCGCGCTCAGCCGGGCGGCGTCCCAGGCCGCCGCCGTGGCCAGCTCGCTGGCGATCAGCATGTTCGCCAGATGGTGCTTCACCGCCTGGAAGCCGCCGATGGGACGGCCGAACTGCTGGCGAACCTTCGCGTAGGCCAGCGCCATATCCAGGCACGCCCGGGCGCCGCCCGCGGCCTCCGCCGCCGCCAGCACCCGCAGCACCCGCGTGGCCACCGCCGCGCCGCCGCGCAGCAGGCCCTGCACCGGGACGTTCTCGAATTCCAGCCGGGCCAGGCCGAGGGAGGGGTCGAGCGCCGCGACCTCGACCGCCTTCAGGCCGGGCGCGTCCGCGGCGACGACGGCCACATCGGAGCCGACGGGAACCAGGTGCAGCCCCGCCCAGGCCGCGCCGAGCACCGCCGTCAGCGAGCCGGTCAGCCGGTCGCTGGAGTCAAGACGGACCCCGTCGCCGGCGGCCGCGGCGGCCAGGGAGGCGGAGACGGAGCCGTCGGCCAGCGAGGGAAGCAGCGCGGCCCGCTGCTCGGGTGAGCCGGCGGCCTCGATCACGGCGGCGGCGGTCACGGTGGGCAGGAAAGGGCCAGGAGCAGGCCCGGAGCCGAGGCCCTCGGCCACGATGGCGAGCTCGGACAGGCCGAATCCGGAGCCGCCGAGCTCCTCCGGCAGGTGCAGGCCCAGCCAGCCCAGCTCCGCGATCTGCTTCCAGGCCGGCCGCGGGTCGGCGGCTGCCTCCAGGGCCGAGCGGGTCTGCGCCCGCAGTCCGCTCGACTCGGCGAACTCCCGCACCACATCGGCCAGGGCCTTGTGGTCGTCGCTGATAGCCAGCCCCATCTTTCCTCCTGCCGACCGCACTTGGGCGGAACTGAATCAGGTTATATAATTCAATCTTATATCTCAGTTTTGGCTCCGTTGGGAGAGGGACACATGAACCTGCTGACTCTGCTGGACATGGCCGCGGCGGGCCATGGCGACCGACTGCTGCTGGGAACCTCAGCCCGGGGGCTGACCGGCGAGCAGCTGGCGGAGCGGTCCCGGCGGGGCGCCCGGTTCCTGACCAGCGTTGACGCGGAGACGGTGGTCTACATCGGCGAGAACGGGCTCAGCGTCCCGCTCGCCCTGTTCGCCGCCGCCGCCGCCGGCATCCCGTTCCTGCCGCTGAACTACCGCCTGGCTCCCGAGCAGCTGGCTTCCATCACCGGCAGGCAGCGGCGTCCCTTCATCATCGCCGACGGCGTGCCCGCGCTGCACGGAGGACACGCAGCAGGCGCCGCGGCGATCAAGGAGTGGGAAGACATGCTGGCCGATCCGGCCTGCGGCGCGGGCGTGTCTGACGCCGCCGAGCCCGACCCGGACGACGAAGCGGTGCTGCTGATGACCAGCGGCACCACGGCCGCGCCGAAGAGCGCGGTGCTCCGCCACCGCCACCTGGTCTCCTACATCCTCGGGTCGGTCGACTTCGGCGCCGCCGATCCCGAGGAGGCCGTGATCGTGAGCGTGCCGCCGTACCACATCGCGGCGGTGGCGAACCTGCTGTCCAACCTCTACAGCGGGCGCCGCATCGTCTACCTGAACCGGTTCACGGCGCGGAGCTGGCTCGAGGTCACCAGCGCCGAGCGGATCACGCAGGCGATGGTGGTCCCGACGATGCTCGCCCGCATCGTGGACGATTTGGAGTCCGG
>Ga0335074_10014702_pt1 | contig 10973 bp, 1 predicted proteins | sample Lox_Sample_23_FD_206715 | JGI IMG/M metagenome (GOLD analysis project Ga0335074, IMG submission 206715) | Soil microbial communities from Loxahatchee National Wildlife Refuge, Florida, United States - Lox_Sample_2.3 | ecosystem: Environmental > Terrestrial > Soil > Wetlands | place: USA: Florida... | reverse complement strand
GAGGCGCTTAGAGCAGGTGGCCGCTGCGCGTCGCCTTCGTGCGCAGATAGCGCTCGTTGTGGCCGTTCGCCGGGAAAACGTGCGGCACCCGCTCGGCGACGCGGATGCCGTAGCGCTCCAGCGCGGCGACCTTGTCGGGGTTGTTGGTCAACAGCCGCACCGTGGCAAAGCTGAGCTGGCGCAGCATGTCGGCCGCCGGCAGATAGACGCGCTCGTCGGCGTCAAAGCCGAGCTGCTCGTTGGCGTCGACCGTGTCGAACCCGGCATCCTGCAGCCGATAGGCACGCAGCTTGTTGACCAGCCCGATGCCGCGGCCTTCCTGCGCGAGGTACAACAGCACGCCACCGCCGTCCCTGGCGATCGCGGCGATCGCGCCGCGCAACTGCTCGCCGCAATCGCATCTGAGGCTCGCCAGCACATCACCGGTGAAACAGGCGGAATGCAGTCGCACCAGCACAGGCGCATCGCGGTCGGGCGCGCCGATCAGGATTGCAAGATGCTCGCTGCCGCCGTCGCCCGGGCGGAAGGCGATGAGGCGCGCATCCTCCGCGTCGGCGAGCGGCACGCGTGCCTCGGCCACCCGGTTGAGACGGGCCATCGCGGCGCGACGGGTCAACACGTCCTGCGTCGCGACGACGGCGATGTCGCTGCGGCGCCGGGCGAACAGCGCCTCCGCCGGTGCGAGCGGCAGGACCAGCACGGCGGGCAGCAGCGCCGCCAGCTTTGCCAGCGCAACGGCCGCCAGTTCGCTGCCCTCGGCGGGCTGCGGCAGCGGGCCGAGCCCCGGCGGCTCGACACCGAGCGAGGCGGCGGGATCGGCCAGATTGCGGATCACCGACCCGGCGAGTTGCGGCGCCAGGGCGATCGACACGGCGCCGGCGAGTTCCGTGCGTGCGGCGAGGCCGAGGGCGACCGCGCGCCGCCGCGTCAGCACCATGCGCAGCGGCCGGTCGGCCACTGCGCGCAACCGTGCCAGGTTGGCATCGTCGGCGAACTCAGCAGCGAGCGCCAACACCGCGGCCTCATCGCTGCCCTGCAGCAGCACCACGTCGCCGCGCCGCAATGCGAGGATCGCGGCATCGAGCGCGCGCCCCGTTAGGATTTCCGACGGTCCGCTCGCCGGCATCGTTGCCATCTCGCCTTTCGCTACGCCGTACTTGTCGCGGCCGGTTATCATAGGCCGGCCGGCGGCGCGCGCCACCCCCGCATGTGCATGCCTGACGTCCGCCTGCGCCCGCGGCGCTTACGATTGCACGAGGTGGTAAGCGGTATTCGCGACGGCAAGCTCGTGGAAACCGGAGAGCGCACCGCCGGCCGTCGTCGTCCAATACCCGATATCGCCCGTTGCGGTGTTCTCCCACAGCACCTCGGAGAGGCCCGAGTTGTTGTAATCGCCGACGCCGACGACGGTGTAGGCGGTGTCGGCGAAACCGAAATCGTGGAAGCCGGTCACCTTGCCCTGGGCATTCGTCGTCCAATAGCCGGTGTCGCCGGTCGCCGTGTCCTCCCACAACACCTCGTCGTGGCCGACACCGTCGAAATCGCCGACGCCGACGACGGCGTAACCGGGCGCGGCCTGGCCGAGATCGGTAAAGCCGGTGACTTGACCGCTCGCATTCGTCGTCCAATAGCCGGTGTCGCCGGTGGCCTTGTCCTCCCACAGCACTTCGTCGTGGCCCGATCCGTCGAAGTCGCCGATCCCGACAATGCTGTAACTGCTGCTGGCCGTCGCCATATCGAAGAAGCCGGTGACTTGCCCGCTCGCATTCGTCGTCCAATAGCCGGTGTCGCCGGTCGACTGGTTCTCCCACAGCACGTCGTCATGGCCCGAGCCGTCGAAATTTCCGGCCGCGACCGCGGTGTAATTCGTGTTGGCGTCGCCCTGGTCGTTGAACCCGCTGACGTTGCCGGTCGCATCAAGGGTCCAGAACCCGGTATCGCCGGTGGCGGGATCGGTCCATTCGACATCGGGAAGCACCGGCCACGGCGCCGGCGGCGGATCGACGTAGAAATTCGCCGAACTGAGTGCGCTTGGCGCGACACCGCTGATGAAGATCGACTGCTCGGAGTTGAAGGTGATCAGCGTGCCGCCGTCTGACGCGGTTTCATCGGCCGCGACCGCCGTGTAATCGGCGACGGTCGAATTCGACAGCTGAAACGCGTCCTGCGTCGGATTGAAACCGGTGATCGTGTCGTTGCCGAATTCCGGGTCGGTGACGTTGAACAGCGTCGGCGCACCGGCCGCCGCGCTCAGGTTGGCGCTGCCCGCCCCCGCAATGACCGTCGTATAGCCGCCTGCCGAGCCATTGCTCAGAAGGGTGGCCTGCAGGCTTGCCTGCGACGTGCCCGTCGCCAGCTGGTCTTCCATGCCGACCAATTCGGCGGCATCCGGGGCGCGGCCGACGATTGTCTCGAACAGCTGGGTCAAGTCGACCTGAGCCTCGAGCGACACCGAGAGATCCTGTTGCAAATTGGCCAGCGAGTAGCCGGAAGCGCCAACGTAAGTCTCGGCCGCATTCAGCTCCGCGGCTTCCGGCAGCCGGCCCAGCACCTGCTGGTAGACGCCCTCGATTGCATTCTGGGCAGCGTCGGATTGCGCCATGATGAGCCGCACCGCCGCCTGGGTCGAGCCGTCGGCGAGCAGGCTGGTGAAGGTCGCAAGGTCGCTCGCTCCGATTTCCGCGCCGACGACCTGCTGATACTGCTCGGCCAGCAGGCACTGCGCGTATGGGCCATTCGCCAGCGTCTGTTCGATCGCGGCGACGGTCGTCGTGCCAGCTTCGAGCATGCTGATGTAAGTCGGAGCCGCATTCCAGTCGCTCGGATCGTCGCCCGCCTCGCTCGGATCGTTGAGATCGAGAGCGAGCACGTCGGCATAGATTTCGTCAACCTCGTCGGCCGCCACGCTGGCCGCCGGCGGCGGTGGCGATACCGGCACGAGCGAAGCGGTGATCGCGACGCTCGGTTCGCTCGTGTCGCTGAAGGCGAAGACCCGCCCGTTGATGGTGATCGTATCGCTTTCCGAACCAAGCCCGCCGGTGCCGTCCGGCTGGCCCGCGGCGGTCGCATTCGGGATGAACGCCGAGCCGTCCGCCGTGAAGCGATCGACGACGACGGTGCCGACCGGCGCGGTTGTCACGCCGTCGGCGAACACCGTGTAGCTGCCGTCGGACGCGGCCGGCAGCGGCACCGACGACGATCCGGCCGCGACCGCAACCGTTCCGGTGTAGAACTCGGCGCCATCGGCATAGGTGAAGGTAAAGCCGAACAGCGCGTTGAGTGGAAAGCTGGCCGGGGTGGCGGGGGTGAAGACATGGTCGCTCCCGTCGGTGCCGAGGACGGCGCCCTGCTCGGTGCCGAGCCCACCGGTGCCGGACGGCTGGCCGGCCGCGGTCGCGACCGGCACCGGCGACGCCTCGCCCGGTCCGCTGTGCGAGTAATCGATGACAAAGACGGTGCCCGCGGCCTCGCTCGTCGTGCCGGCGTCGGCGAGGATCGTGTATTGACCGTCTGCCGTCGCAATCGTCTGGCCGACATCGTAGTCGCCGCCGGCGACGGTGCCGTCGTAGTAGTCGCCGCTGCCGTTGTAGGTATAGACAAAATCGTAGAGCTGCGACGATGGAGGCGGTGGTGAAGGCGGCGGCGGTGACGGCGGCGGCGGTGACGGCGGCGGCGGTGACGCCGGCGGCGGTGACGGCGGCGGCGGTGACGCCGGCGGCGGTGACGCCGGCGCCGGACTGATCGTCACGGCGGTGAAGCCTTCACCGTCGTCGCTGGTGACGAAAGCGGTTCCCGACGTGATGCCGGCGAGTGTCAAATGGTCGACGGTCGCGCCGCTGCTGACGGTCAGCGTGCCGCTCGAAAATACCGCCATGGCCGAAGCGGTGAACGGCAGGCCGCTCAGATCGATCGTGTCGCCGAGGGCAAAACCGCTGATCGGCACCGTTGGCAGCGTCGCACCGTAAATCTGCAACTCCCCGCCGGCGCCGGTGAAATCGATCGAGCCGCCGACCGCGGCACCGGCCAGCAGTTGCAGCGTGCCGCCCGAAATCGTCGGATCGATGGCGACACCGCCGGCCTCGACGGTCTCGCTGTCGCCGCTTCCGATCGTCGTGCCGCTGGCGCTGCCGTAGACGATCTGCTCTGCGTCGCTGTCGAGCAGCGTCGCGCCGGCGACGCCGCCGGCATCGACCGTTTGGCTGCCACCGCCGACAATGACGGTATTGTCGGCCTCGCCGCCGGAACCCACTTCCTGGTCGCCGCCGTTGATCGCCGTATCGCTGGCGATGCCGCCGCCGAGCACGTCAAAGAGGCCGCCTTGGCCGATCGCGACGCCGACGAGGGTGCCGCCCGAGGCCGCCAGGACAGCGCCGCCCGAGGCTGCGGCGACACCGCTCGCCGTGCCGCCGCTCAGCGCCTCGACAACTCCGCCCTGCCCGACCGCCGCACCGAACAGCACGCCGCCGCCCACGACTTCGAGCATCGTGCCGGCGCCGACCAATGCGCCGCTCAGCGTACCCTCGGACGCGACCTGCGCCGACACCCCGATGTACACCGTCTCATCGGGTCCGGTGACGGTCACCAGCGCGGCGCCGTTGCCGGCGACAGTTCCTACGACTTGGCCGCCGAGCGCGATCAGTTCGCCGCCGATATCGAGCGTCGTGCCGCTCGCCGTGCCGCCGCCCGCGACCTCTTCGATGCCGCCAAGCGAGACGGTCGTGTTGTTCGCCGTGCCGTAATCGTACTGCGTGCCGCCGCTGTCGATCGTTGTGGTGCTGGCGGTGCCGTAATTGTATTGCACGCCGCCATCCGCGATCGTCGTGCCTATGGCGGTGCCGTAAACATATTGCACGCCGCTGACAGTCGCGCCGACCGCGTTGCCCTGGGCCTCGATGTCCTGCTCGCCGCCGCTGCCGACGATCGTGCCGCTCGCGCTGCCATCGGACAACACCAGCTGGCTGCCGCCGTTGTCGATCGTCGTGCCGCTCGCGGCGCCGCCGCCGGACACGTCGAAATAGCCGCCGGCCAAGACGGCGGCGTCGGCGACGATACCGCCGGCCGACACCAGAACGGCGCCGCCGCTCGCCAATGTCACGCCGTTCGCGCTGCCGCCGCTCAGCGCTTCCACAACGCCGAGATTGCCGACCACCGTGCCGGATGCAACGCCGCCCGAGATGATCTCGAGCAGCGTGCCGCCGCCGATGACGGCGGCGCTTGCCGTCGTACCCGACAGCAGCTGCGCCGACACGCCGAGCCAGATCGTCTGTCCCGGGCCGGAGATCGTCGCCAACGCGGCGCCCGATGCCGCGGTCGTGCCGCTCGCGGTGGCGCCGTCTTCGACGATCTGCTCGCCGCCGACGGCAAGCGTTGTGCCGCTCGCCGTGCCATAGACGTCCTGGACCCCGCCGTCGGCGACCGTTGTGCCGCTCGCCGTGCCGTCGTCATCCTGATAGCCGCCGTCGGCGATCGTCGTTCCGCCCGCCGTGCCGTCGTCGTACTGATAGCCGCCGGCGCCGATCGAGGTGGCAAGCGCGACGCCGCCGAATTCCACGTCCTCTGTGCTGCCGCTGCCGACGGCCGTGCCGCTTGCCGTGCCGAAAACGTATTGGTAGCCTTCGGTGAGCGTCGTCGCGACCGCTGTGCCGCCGGCCTCTACCTGTTGTGTGGCGCCGTCGACCGTCGTATCGCTCGCCGTGCCGTAGACGAACTGATACGGCGAGCCGCCGCTGACCACCGTATCGACGGCCGTGCCGTAATCGTATTGGTAGCCGACGGAGACCGTCGTGCCACTGGCCGTGCCGCCGGACGCGACATATTGCTCGCCGTCGTCGCCGATCGCCGTCTCGGTCGCGCTGCCGCCGGAGCCGATCATCTGGTAGCCGCTGTCCAGCGTCGTGTCGCTGGCGATGCCGCCGGCGAGAACGTCGAGGACGCCGCCGTCGCCGACCGTCGCGCCGCTGACGCTGCCGCCCGACCCGGCCAGCACGGCACCGCCTTCCGTCACCGATGCGCCGGCCGCGACACCGCCGGCCAGGGCTTCGAGCACACCGGTTGTCGAGACGGTGGCGCCCGACTCGACGCCGCCGGAGACCACATCGAGCACGGTAAAATTGTCGATGACGGCGCCGCTGGAGGTCGTGCCGGACAGGGTCGTGGCGGCGGCGCCGAAATAGGTGGTCTCCTCCTGCCCGTACACCGTCGCCAGCGTAGAGCCGGGGGCCGCGGTCGTCGCGGTGGCCGTGGCGTCGCTGTCGACGACCAGTTCGCCGCCAAGCGCGAGGGTCGTGCCGGAAGCCGCGCCATAATCGACCTGCTCGAGGCCGCCGCCGACGACCAGCGCATCGAGGGAGGCTCCGCCCTCGAGCTGCTGCTCGCCACCGGCGTCGATCGTCGTGCTCGTCGCGGTGCCATAAACGTATTGCTCGCCGCCGGCGGAGATCGTCGTGCCGCTCGCGGTGCCGCCGTATTCGACCTCCTGCTCGCTTTCGTCGCCGGCGATCGTCGTGCCCGTCGCAGTGCCGGAAACCGCTTGGAAGCCGCCGTCGAGAACCGCGGCGTCGGTCGCCGCAGCGCCGCTCGCAATGAGCTGCTGGCCGGCGTCGACCGTCGTGCCGCTGTCGCTGCCGCCGGCATCGATCTGCTCGTAGCCGGTGAGGATCGTGCCGCTGTCGGCGCCGCCGGCGAGCACATCGAGAACGCCATCGGCAAGAACGGTGGTTGCCGTGACAATTCCACCCGAGCCCGCGATGAGGGCGCCGCCGCCCTCGACCGTTGCCGCGCTTGCCGTGCCGCCGCCGAAGACCGCGAGCACGCCGCTGCTGGCAACGATCGCTGCGACCGCCTGGCCGCCCGAGACCACCTCGAGCTGGGTAAAGGCGCCGACATTCGCGCCGCTCGAAGCCGCCGTCAGCGTCTGCGCTGCGACGCCGAGATAGACCGTCTGGTCGCGCTCCTCGAGCGTGACGACGGTCGTGCCGCTTGCCGCGACAGTGCCGGATGCCGCTTCGCCGCTCGCGACGATCAGCTCGCCGCCGAGATCGAGCGTCGTGCCGATGGCGCTGCCGTAATAGACCTGCTCGGCGCCGCCGCTGCCGACCGTCGTATCGATTGCGAGGCCGCCGTCGAGGTATTGCCCGCCGCCGTTGCCGATCGCCGCGCCGATTGCCGCGCCGCCGTCTTCGAGATACTGCTCGCCGCCGTTGCCGATCGTCGCGCCGCTGGCGAGGCCGGCGCTGTAGACGATCTGGTAGCCGCCGCTGCCGATCGAGGTGGCGGTCGCCGTGCCGCCGGCTTCGACCGCCTGCTGGCCGCCGCTGTCGATTGTCGTGCCGGAAGCGCTGCCAAAATCGAGTTGGCCGCCGCCGCTGTCGATCGTCGTTCCCGTCGCCGTGCCGTAATCGTACTGCGTGCCGAAGCCGCTGATCGTCGTGCCGCCCGCCGCGCCGCCCAGTTCGATGTCCTGCCGCCCCTGGCCGGTGATAGTCGTGCCGGATGCGGTTCCCCCCGAGCCGATCTGCTGATAACCGCCGAGCGTCGTGCCGCTGGCCACGCCGGAAACATCGAAATTGCCGCCGACTGCGACCGTCGTATCGGCGACAGCGGCGCCCGCATCGATGATGAGCGCCCCACCCGACCCAACGCTGGTCGCGTTTGCCGCGGCGCCGGCCAACAACTCGACAGCGCCGCCACCATCGGCCGCGGCGGCGTTCGCAAGGCCGCCCGAGGCGATCTGGATCAGCGTGCCGCCGCCCGCCGTGACGCCGCTTTGCGGGCCTGACAGCACCTGCACCGCAGCCCCGAGATAGATCGTTTCGGTGACGTTGCTGTTCGGGTTCAGCGCGCCGATCGTCACCAGCGCGGCACCGGCCCCGGCCGTCGTCGCAAGGCCGACGGCACCGGCCCCGGCCGACACGATCTGTTCGCCGCCTTGCGCGAGTACGGTCGCCACCGCGGCGCCGTCGTCCTGCTGCACGCCGCCGGCCGCGATCGCGGTGCCCGCTGCCGCACCGCCATAGATATTTTGCGTACCGCCGCCGAAAATCGCCGTGTCGGCCGCGGCGGCGCCGGCAAAGACGTTCTGCTCGCCGCCGCTGCCGATCGTCGTCGCGACCGCAATGCCCGAGACGTTCTGCTGGCTGCCGGCGCCGACGCTCGTCGCGACGGCGACGCCGCCCGCTTCGACCAGCTGGTCGCCATCGGCGAGCGTCGTGCCGCTCGCCGTGCCGTAATCAAGTTGCGAACCTTCTGCGGTAATCGTCGTATCGTCGGCAGTACCGTAGACGGCCTGATTTGCCGCCTCGCCGCTGACCGAAGTATCATTGGCACTGCCGTAATCGAGCTGCGTACCGTAGGCGATCGTCGTGCCGCTGTCGCTGCCGCCGGCATCGATCTGCTCGTAGCCGCCATTGATCAAGGTGCCGCCTGCAATGCCCCCGGCCAGGACATTGATGTTCCCGGTGTAGGCGACAGTCGCACCCTCGACCGAGCCGCCCGAGCCGGCAATAACGGCGCCGCCGTTTGCCACGCTTGTCGCACTCGCGACGCCGCCGTTCAGCGCTTCGATGACGCCGTCATTGCCGGCCGTCGTGCCGACGCTGACCCCGCCGGATGTCACTTCGAGCACGGTGAAGTCGGCGATCGTCGTCTCGCCGATGGACCCGGACAGGATTTGCGCGGACATGCCGAGATAGACGGTCTGGTTCGCCTCCTCGATGCGCACCAGCGTGACGCCCTCGGTTGCCGCGACACCGAATGCACCGCCGCCGGCATCGACGATCAGTTCACCGCCGCGGAACAGCGTCGTGCCGTCAGCCGTGCCGTCGTCCTCCTGCACACCGCCGCTGGCGACCGTCGTGTCGATCGCGACGCCGTAATCGCCCTGATAACCGCCGCTGCCGACAATCGTACTGACCGCGAGGCCGTAATCGTACTGGTCGCCGGCGCCGAGCGTCGTCGCGACCGCCGTCCCGCCGGTTTCGACACTCTGCTCGCCGAACTCGCCTATCGTCGTGCCGGTGGCGCTGCCGTAGACGTATTGGTAGCCGCTGACGCTAGCGCCGATATCGCTGCCGCCGGCGTCCACCGACTCCGTCCCGCCGTTCTGGATCGTCGTCGCGCTGGCAGTGCCGCCCGCCGCGACTTCGAGCGTGCCGCCGGCCTCGACGGTCGTATCGACAAATATCTCGCCGGCCGAGACGACAACCGTTTCCCCCGCCGACACGACGAGGCCGCTGATCGCACCGAATTGAATTTCGCTGCCGCCCGAGCCGTCAGGCATAACGGGCAGCACTCCGTCCGGAACGCCGACCAGCGTCAGCCGGTCGATCGTGCTGCCGCCGCTCGTCACGGTCAGCGTGCCGCTCGACACCGTGGCCGACACCGAAGCGGCGAACACCAGCCCGCGCAGGTCGATCGTGTCGCCGCCGACGAAGCCATCGATCGGCACTGTCGAGGAGACGGCGACAGCATCGAATTCGAGGGTGCCGCCGGTGCCGGCAAAAGTCACCGTATTGCTGAGGACGGCGCCGGCCTGCAGGTCGACGAGGCCGCCGACGATACTGGCGCTGATTGCCGTGCCGCCGGCCAAGACGATTTCGCTGCCGCCGCTGTCGATCGTCGTCGCCACCGCGGTGCCACTCGACAGCACAAGTTCTTCGTCGCCGGCGCTGACGATGGTCCCGCTCGTGATGCCGCCGCTCGACACCGTCTCGGTCGCACCGTTGTCGAGCACGGTCGCGACGGCGACGCCGCCCGCTTCGATTGTCTGGCTGCCGCCGGCGACGAGCAGCGCCCCGCTTGCGGTGCCGAACACGTCCTGGAAGCCGCCGCCCGCCACAGTGGCACTGACGTCGAGGCCGCCCGCTTCGACGATTTCGCGGCCGCCGCTGGTGACGTCGGCGCTGATGACCGTGCCGCCCGACATGATTTCGAGCGTACCGCCGGACAATACGACGACGTCGGTCAACGTCTCGCCAGCCGACACGATCAGCGTCTGCCCGGCCGACACGAACGTGTTCGACCCGGTCTCCGCGGTGATGCCGAGCAGGATCGGCGTGACCGAATCCGGCGCCAGATCCGTGATGACAATCTGCGTCAGATCTTGCGTCGCGAATGCCGGATCGAGGGTGAAATCCTGCTCGTCGATATTGTACGTGCCGACCTCGCCGTCATTGACGTTGCCGGTGCCGGCGGCGTCCTGAACGTCCTCAACCGTGAAGAAATTCTGGGTCGTCGAGCCGTTGATCGTGTCGGCGTATGAGCCCTGGAAGAAGTCGCGAATCTGGGTCCCGTCGACCAGCGTGAATGTCTCGGTCGCTCCCTCGCTGCCGATGAACTCGACGCTCGCCGCGTCGAGCCCATTCGGCGGATGGTAGGCGTTCATCAGCGTGAAAACGTTTGTCACGTCGGCAATCGACACATTGATCGTGAGGCTGCTCGCGATCTCGGAAAAATTGTCGCCGGCCGCATCGGGAACAATGTCGAACGGAACGGTCAGCCCCTCATTCCCGGTGACGATCCCGGTCGGAAATTCCTTGATGAGGCCAGTCTGAATGACGTCGGTTTTAGTGAAGTTCGTGATGTAGGTGTAACTGCCGCTTGCCGGCGGAGTGACGGTGATCTCGGTGCCGCCCGTGCCGTCGCGCACTTCGGAAAAGGCCGGGTTATCGTATGGCGTCGATACGGCGATCTCACTGACGACAGTGCCGGCGTTGGTCAAGGTGACGACGCCGTCTTGGTAGCTGATCGCGGTGGCGACGACACCCGGCAGGTCGATCGTATCGCCCGCCTGGAACCCGGCAACCGCGCCACCCAGCGTCGAGCCCGCCTCAATGACGAGTTCGTCGCCGCCCACCGCGAAGCTGACCGCGGTGCCGGAGGCGCCGACGATCGTACCGTAATTGACGATCGTGTCGCCGCCGCTGGAGCCGGGAAGCTGATAAACGCCGACCGAGCCGGAAATCACGCCGGAATTG
>Ga0335074_10014701_pt1 | contig 10974 bp, 9 predicted proteins | sample Lox_Sample_23_FD_206715 | JGI IMG/M metagenome (GOLD analysis project Ga0335074, IMG submission 206715) | Soil microbial communities from Loxahatchee National Wildlife Refuge, Florida, United States - Lox_Sample_2.3 | ecosystem: Environmental > Terrestrial > Soil > Wetlands | place: USA: Florida... | reverse complement strand
CGCCCTCGCAACAACGTTCGTGCTCGCACCGCCACGGTCGCACGACTCGCGCCTCCGCATCACGGTACTCGACGTCGGACAGGCCGACGCCATCGTCGTGCAGACGCCGCGCGGCCACGCGCTGCTCGTCGACGGCGGCGGCCGGCTGGAGCGCGGCGGTCCGAGCGACGGCGACTCCAGCGCCGAACGAGTCGGCGAACGTACCGTGGTACCGTTTCTGGTACGGCACGGTATCCACGCGCTCGACGCGATCGTGATCTCGCACCCGCACGGGGATCATGCCGGCGGCATCGCGCCGGCGTTGCGCCGGTTGCGGGTCACGACCGTGGCCGACGGCGGCCAGCGCTATGGCGGGCACGCCTACCGCGACGCGCTGGAAACCGCGCGTGCCGAGGGCGTGCCGATCGTGTATCCGCGTGCCGGAACGCAGTGGCGAACCGACGACGGCGTCGCGCTCCGGTTCCTCGGTCCGTCGCTGCCGCTAATCGCCAACTCGCGCAACGACATCAACGAGAACTCCATCGCTTTCACGCTCCGCTACAAATCGTTCTGTATGCTCTTCACCGGCGACGCCGGCGCCGCCGCAGAACGGCGCTTTCTGAGCGAGCGAGTGGACCTGCGCTGCGAGGTGCTCAAGGTCGGCCACCACGGCTCGGCCTACTCGTCGACGCCGGCCTTCATCGCGGCGGTGCGCCCCCGCTACGCCATCGTTTCGGTCGGACGGCACAACCTCTTCGGCCATCCCGCGCCGTCGACGCTCGAGACGCTCGCACGCTTCGGCGCAACGATTTACCGAACCGACGAAAACGGCGCGGTCACGGTCACTACGGACGGAGCCGCATTCGCCGTGCATCCCGCGATCGGCGGCCCGCGGGCCTAGCGATCGGGAGCGAGCGAACCGTCCGACCAGCGGCGCACGGGGATATCGATCGTGGTCGGTTCGTACGCGCGCATCGAGTTCGGCGGCCACGGCGCGAAGATCGGCGATCCCTCGAAGCCTGCAGCCCATAGGTTCATTTGGTCTTTAGCGATGAACAGCATGACGTGCGGAAGCCACGGTCCTTTGACTTCGTCGTTCAAGTACGCCTCTTTTGAAAGCATGAACGAGAACGCACCGGGTGCGGGATCGCCGAATCGATGGCTCGCATACGCCGCTTGCGCCATCTTCGCCATTTGCGGGCGCGTGTCGCCGTCGACGAAGGCCCATTTCGCTCGTATCAGGTACTGCGGAAGTACGCTTCGTACGGCCGGCGGGTTGAGGCAGACCGGCGAGCGGTTTCGCCAGTTCCAAAACTCGGGGTCGTCAAACCCTCCCTGAAACGAGCGCCCGACCAGGCACACCCAGCCATTACTTCCCTTGGCGCCTACGACGTATCCGGTTTTTGTCAACGCGAGCACGGTCGCAAGCGCCGAAACGGATGACGGAGCCGCCGTTCTCGCGAGGGCGATCTCGGCGGCCGGGTCCGGCATGAGATATCGAGCGACCGGACCCATCGTCAGGTAGTGCGGGTTCGGCGAAGGCACTTGGGCACGAGCCGCGGCGCCGGACGCGAGCACCAGAGCGAAGATCGCGCGAGCGATGGTTTTCATTTCGTCTCCTTAAAAACGTGTGGGCGTTCGCGGGCCGCCGCCAGGCCGTCCGCCGCTAGCGGCCGCGGCGCTCGTGGACGAGCGCCGCGTTCTTCTTTGCCGACGCAACTTGAGCGGCGAAAATCGACCGCACTTCGCGGTCGACGCGCTCGCCGGCTTTGGCCTCGCTGCCTGCGTCGAACGGCGGCTGCGGGTCGTACTCGATTGCCAGTTGGAGCATGCGGGCGTAGTCGTCTCCCCGAAGTTTTGCCGCCATGCTCAAGCCGAAGTCGAGCCCGGCGGTGACGCCGGCACCGGTGATGCGGTTGCGATCGACGACGACGCGCTCGGCCACCGGCTCGGCGCCTAAGCTTGCCAGCACGTCGCGGAATAGCCAATGCGTCGTCGCGCGATATCCGCGCAGCAAGCCCGCCGCGCCGATAACGAGCGCGCCGGTGCAAACGCTCGTGACGTATTTCGCCGTCGGGCCGACGCGCTGCAAGAACCCGACGACGTTCGGATCGTTCATCAAGGGGTATGCGTCGCTGCCGCCCGGGACGAACAGCACGGCCGGCCCGTCCGCGACCTCGCCAAACGCCGCAGTAGGCACGATCGGAACGCCGGTATCGCTGAGGACGGTCTTGCGGTCCTTCCATACGAGCTGTACGTCGGTGTTTTCGAGCGCCGCGAAGATCAGCTGCGGGCCGGCCATATCGAGCGCGGCCATGCCCGGGTACACGACGATTGCGATGCGCTGCACGCCGCCGTGCGCCGTACGCGACGGGGCGGATTCGGCCGCGAGCGATTTCGTCGCAAGCATTCCAGCCACGGCACTGCCGAGAACGGTAAACGTCGCTCGATTCACACGAACCGCAATCGGCGCAGAACGACCATCGCCACCAGTATCCCACGATGCGCCTCGCATCGCGATACCGCCGGCTGCACGAAACCGGCGGTTTACTGCACGGCGCTTTGCCGTTCTTCCAAAAAGCCCGTAGAATAGCCTAGATGAAGCGGCTCTGGGTGCCTCTCTGGTGGCTCGCACTGGCGTTCTTCGACGCTGCCAAGACCGTCGGGGTGATGCGGGCGGAAGGGATGCATCACAACTGGACGGTGCTCTTCGTTATCGAGGTGTTGGGCTGGCTCCCGTGGGCGCTCGCAACCTGGTTCATCGTTTGGCTCGCGCATCGCATGCGATCGGCACCGGCCGCGCTGGCTTGGAGCGCCCACGCCTTCACCGCCCTCGGCACCAACGCGGCCTTCGCCGCGTGGACCACGTTCCTGGTGGTCACGTTCCGCCCGTTCGGCCCTGATTACCCCAGCCAAGCGTTCCCGCATTTCCTGCGCGGGTTCAACGACGATCTTCTCACGACGATCGTCTTCTACGCGCTGATCCTTGCGTTGAACGACTTCTTCGATTCGCGCAGCCGCCTGGTCACGCAAAACGTCGAGCTGGCGCGGCTCAACGAGCAACTGGCGCAGGCCCAGCTGAGCGCTTTGCGCCGCCAGATCGAACCGCACTTTCTCTTTAACGCCTTGAACTCGGTCGCCGGGCTCATCCGCGAAAGCAAGGCGAGCGAGGCGATCTCCGCGCTGGTGAGCTTGAGCGACTTCCTGCGCCACACGCTTTCGGACTCGAACCGTCAGGAAGTTGCCCTCTCCGAAGAGTTGGAATTCGTAAACCGGTATTTGGCCACGCAAAAGGTTCGCTTTTCGGAGCGGCTCCAACTCAGCGTCGACGTCCCGGCGGAGCTGCAGCGAGCCGCTATCCCCAATCTCATTCTTCAACCCCTCGTCGAGAACGCCATCAAGCACGGAATCGCCAAACGCAGAGAGGGCGGCTCGGTGCGCATCGCGGCGCGTTCGCAAGACGACCGGCTGCGCATCAGCGTGTCGAACGACGGACCGCCGCTGGCACCCGGCTGGGATGCCGGTGCGGCCGGCGTCGGCGTTACCAACGTGCGCGCTCGTCTGAAGGCGCTCTACGGCGACGGCGCGTCGTTGGCGATGAGCCCGCGCGGTCTCGGCGGTGCCGAGGTCGCGATCACCCTGCCGCTGCGTACCGCGACCGGCTGATGCCGATCCGCACCCTGGTGGTCGACGACGAGCCCCTGGCCCGAAGCAGCGTGCTCGCTCTGTTGGCGCGAGACGCTCAGATCGAAGTCGTCGGCCAGTCGGAAGGAGGCGCCGAAGCGCTCGCCGATATCCGGCGCTTGTCTCCGGATTTGGTCTTCCTCGACGTCGAAATGCCCGAGTGCGACGGCTTGGACGTGCTCGAGATGCTGGGCCCGTCCGCACGACCGAATATCGTTCTCGTGACGGCGTACGACAAATACGCGGTCGCCGCGTTCGACGCCGGCGCACTCGACTACGTGCTCAAACCGTTCGACGACGCGCGGTTCGAGCTCGCGCTCGCTCGCGCGAAGGAACGCGTCAAGGCCTCCGCAACGCCGTCCGGCGCGCGTCGCAGCATCGCCGTCAAGTCGAACGGGCGCGTCTCGTTCGTCCGTATCGACGGCATCGATTGGATCGAGGCCGCAGATTACTATTCTCGACTCCACGTCGCGGGGCGAACGCACCTGCTGCGCCGGAGCATGGCCGAGCTGGAACGCGACCTCGAAGCCTTTGAGTTTTGCCGTATCCATCGCTCGACGATCGTGAATCTCGCGCGCGTTTGCGAAGTGACGCCGGACGGAAACGGGGATTACGAGGTTCGGCTCGAGGACGGGAGCGCGCATCGGCTGAGCCGCAGCTTTCGCCGCGATTTTCAAATGCGCGTGAACGGTTCCGAATCCGTCACGCCGGCAATACGCGGCCCGAAGGCACGGCGCGCAGCTCGTCGCCCGTAATGGCGCGCGAGCAGTTCTCGCAATAGAATTCCACCGTCACGTCGTGACCGCAGGGCTCGTGCGTGACGTTGCTCGGGCCGGATCCTTTCGTGAATTGCTTCCCCCAGGCGCGCAGCGCCAGCACGACCGGTGCCAACGCGCGCCCTTTCCCGGTCAGCAGATATTCGAATCGCTCGGGATTGTGCTGGTAGGGCTTCGCGCAACGGCTCTCCGCTGCAGCCGTTTCATGCGGGCGCCGGGTCGGACGCGATCGCGACGCTGCCGTGGTCGCTTATCCCGCTGGTCTTCGTGCCGATCTACATGACCGGACACGTTCTGATCTTCATGCGCGCGGCTGCCTCCCCGCAGAACGGCGGTTCCCGCCGAGGAGCGGCCGGCGATAACGCCAGACGCTCCGGCTCCCCGATATCGGCCGTTAGTGGCCCGTTACACGGGAGCCGCCGTCCCGTACAATCGCCGTTGTGCGAACGCTAAAACGCTTTTCCGCGGCGGCGCTGGCCGCCGCCGGCATCGTCCTCGGCCAACTGCAGGCGACGGCCGCGACCGCACCGGCGCCGAGCGGCGCGCGCGGGTTCGACTTCGATTTTGGTACGTGGCACACGCGCATCCGCCGGCTCGCACATCCTTTCACCGGCGCAAAGCCGGCGTGGCTGACTTACGACGGCGTCGTTACGGTGCGGCCGGTCTGGGGCGGAGCGGCGAGCGTCGAGGAAATCGAGGCCGACGGCCCGAGCCACCTCGAACTCATGAACGTCCGCACGTACGATCCGCAATCCCGGCAATGGACCTTGAACGGCGCCGGCAGCTCGGACGGAACGCTCGGGAAACCCATGTACGGTGCGTTCTCCAGCGGTCGCGGCGTCTTCTACGGCCAAGAGTTCGTCGACGGAAAGATCGCGCTCGTGCGGCAAACGTTTTTCGACATTGCGCCGGACTCGTACGACTTCCGGCAGGCGGCTTCGGACGACGCAGGCGCGACCTGGAAGCCCGACTTCGTCGCGCATTTGACCCGAACCAGCCTAGAAGCTCCGTCGGAGGGCGGCCGAACCGCACCCGGTGCGTCGCACGATTTCGACTTCAACTACGGCACCTGGGCGACGCAGATAACAGCCGGCTCGTCGATCTATAGCGGCACGGTCGCCGTTCGGAAGATTTGGGACGGCCGGGCGCTCATGGAGGAAATCCACGCGACCGGCAGCGCGGGAAAGATCGAGGGCTTGACCCTCTTCCTGTACGATCCGCAGACCCGGCAATGGAGCCAGACCTATGCCGACCGTTCGGACGGAGCGTTCGAACGGTCGGCGATCGGCGGGTTCGACGGCGGGCGAGGCACGCTGGTAGCATTCCCGGCGCCCAACGCCGGCACGATGCAATGCGAGCGGGAGGTATGGTCGCATATTCGCCCCGGCGGCCATCGCTTCGAAATCCAGTTTTCGAGCGACGGCTGCAACACGTGGAAGCCGGCGTTCGTGGCGAACCTGCGGCGCGTCGGCCCCGGACTATAAAGGCCTACGTAATCGCAGAAAAGCGGGCCTCGTCGCCGATATACGGCACGTAGCGGAAGTCCCGAACGAGCGATATTCGCCCATCCGTCCACTTCAGCAACACGAAGTAGGCGGGATCGGCACTCGATGCCGGCCGGAACATCGCGATAACTTCAACGCCGTCGACGAGCCCGGGCACCGCGCGGATCCCTTCGCCCGGGACGATTTCGGCGTAGCGATCGAAGTAGCGGGCATCTTCCATGCGCCGCTGCACCAGCGACACCTGGTCGAGGCGCGATTCCTCGCCGACGAGGGCGCGCAGCGCCTTCCAGTCGCGATCGTTAAAGAGGTCGGCGTAGCGCCGCAGATTCGTCAGACGGTCCTCGGAAACGGACCGTGCGTGCGGCGAGGTATCCGCCGGGATTCGCGCGACGTTGGCACGCGCGCGCGACAGGGCGGCTTTGACGGCGCCGACGGAAGTATCCATCGTCGCCGCAGTTTCCTCGAGCGAGTGTCCGAGCACGTCCTTGAGAATCAGCGCTCCGCGTTGCACCGGCGTCAGCTCCACGAAAACCGTTAAGGCGGCTTCCACCAGGGACGGGTCGACTTCGTCGCCTTCCGGCTCGGCACGGTCGTGCAGATCGGGAACCAGCTCGACGTTTTTGCGTTCGCGGCGCCGAAGCGCGTCCATCGCCGCGTTGTGCGCGATCCGGAAGAGCCACGGTCTGAGGTTGGGCGGCTCCCGCATCTGGCCGAGGGCGTAATAGGCCTTCGCCAGCGCGTCCTGGACGATGTCCTCCCCGTCGAAGACCGAGCCGGTCATCCGAGCGCAGTAGCGGTGCAGTTCCGGACGCACCTCGGCGACCAACTCCATGAAACGATCGCGGGCTTCCGCCATGGCGGGCAGCAACGCACCGGTCTCCTCTCGCACGGTTTCCAGAACACCGTCGGCGCCGGCCGGCGTTGCGAATCTGCGTGCGGCGAATCGCCCGGACGCACCAGGGTTCCCGGGCTGCGTGCCGGAGATTCGCGGCATGAACACCTTCGACTACCTGACGGTGCTCGTCTCGATCGTCCTCGGTTTGGCGATCGCCAACGTGTTGAACCGCCTAGCGGTCGTCGTCACCGCTCGCGAGCGGGTCGACTTTTACTGGCCGCCGATCGCTTGGGCGATCTGGATCTTCTTTATCTGCATTCAACATTGGTGGGCGGAATGGTCGGTGCATTTTACCGAACGTTGGACCTTCCCGACGTTCCTGATGGGATTGCTCGATCCCGTCATTCTGTTCATGCTCTCTGCCTTGGTGCTTCCGGTACGCGAAGAGAACGGCGCGATCGATCTCGGCGATTGGTATTATCGAAACCTGCGCTGGTTCTTCGGCTTCCTTTTTCTGCTGCCGCTGGCCAGCATCGCCGAAGAGGTGATTCGCACGGGCACGGTGGCATCGCCGATCAATCTTGCGTTCCTGCTCGCGTTCTCCGCCGTCAGCGCCGTCGCGTATTGCCTGCGCTCGCGGCGCGCCCAGGAATGGATCACCGCCCAGGCTATGGCCTTGACGCTCGTGTACGTCGGCCTGCTCTACCTGCGTCTGCCCGGCTGACGGAGAGTTTTTCCCTCGAGAGAAAAGGCTGTACTATGGACGATCTGGATCCGACACGGCCGGCGCGGGAACGATCGCCGCAAACGGGCGCTCGGTGTAAGGCGGCGACGCGCGCGGAACAAGGGCACGTATGAAAGCCGTGGTCTGCGAGCATCTCGGCCGGCCGGTCGGCGTGCGCGACGTTCCGCTGCCGGAACCCGGTCCGAAAGAAATTCAGGTGCGCGTAGTCGCCGCCGGGGTCAACCCTATCGATTGGAAGCTGTGCGAACGAGGCGACCGCCGCATGCCGTTCGTGCTGGGGCAAGACTTCGCCGGCGTCGTCTCCGACGTCGGCAACCGCGTTACGAAGTACCGCGTCGCCGACCGCGTCTTCGGCATCGCGCGCGACCACGGCGCCTACGCGCAGTTCACGGTGATTCCCGAAGACGACGGCCCGCAGCCGATCGCCAAGGTCCCCGCCGAGGTCGGCGACGCCGACGCCGCGGCGCTGCCGACGGCCGGCCTCACGGCGCTGGCTGCGTTGGATTGGCTGGGCGTCGGCCGCGGTACGAGCGTTTTGATCGTCGGCGCGACCGGCGGCGTCGGAAGCTACGCGGTGCAGATGGCCCGCGACCGGGGCGCACATCGTTGGAACGGCGGCCGGCACCAGCGAGCCGTTCGCTCGCGAGCTCGGCGTCGATGAGTTCGTCGCGTACGATCGCGACGACGTGGCTGCCTCGGTTCGGCAAACCCACCCGGACGGCGTCGATGCCGTCCTTGACCTGGTCGACGATGCTCGCGGAATCGGCCGCATCGCCGGCGTCGTGCGATCGGGCGGCAAGATCGTCTCGACGATCGGCGCGATCGATCCGCAAGCGCTGCGCGAGCGCGAGCTGTCCGGAAACAACCTTTCCATGCAGCAATCGCCGGCGTCGTCGCACGCGGGTCTTCGGGCCCTGCTGGAGATGCTCGAACGCGGCGCCGTGCGCACGTTCATCGCTTCCGAAGAACCGCTCGAAGAGGCAACGCGGGCGCTGGAACGCAGCAAGCGCGGAACGGTCAACGGCAAACTAATTTTAACCGTCGACTGAGCTCCGGCTCGACAAGCTCATCGTCCATCGGTACAGGCCGGCAACTGCGGCGACGAAAACGGCCGCGCCGAGCGCCGTCGCCCACGGCGTAAACGTGTCGCCGACGACCGCCAACGGATTGTCGTTCTTGAGAAAGACGACCAGGCCGGCGAGGATGACGCCGAAGAGGCTCTCGCCGACGATCATTCCCGAAGCCGTGAGCACGCCGACCTGTTTGGCACGATCGGGATCCGGCCGTCGCGACGCCCAGCGGTTGTACCACCAGCCCAGCAGCGCGCCGACCACGACCGGCGCAGTGGTCGACGCCGGTAAATAGATGCCGAGGCCCACGGCCAGCGGCGGCAATGCGCGTCCGCGCCTCCGCAGCAGTTCGTCGACCGCAACCGACGCCGCGCCGATCAGCGCGCCGATGCCGATCAGCCGCCAATCGAGCTGACCGCCGATGACGCCTTTTGCCAACGCCGAAATCAGCGTAGCCTGCGGGGCCGGCAACGCGTGCGGGGAGGACGCGCCGAATCCGTAGGCGCGATCGAGCAGCGACAGGGTCGGCGGAATGACGACCGCGCCGACGATCACGCCGACCACGAGCGCGGCCTGCTGCCGCCACGGCGTCGCGTCGACCAGCTGCCCGGTTTTGAGATCTTGGAGATTGTCGTTCGAGATGGTCGCAATGCAGAGGAGCACCGCTGTGACGAACAACGCGTACGCGACGAGCGACGTTGCCGCGCCCGGATTTGCACGGCCGAACGCAGCGAGAATCAGCGAGATTCCCAGCACCGCGAGAATTGCCAGCCCGGAGACCGGGCTGTTGGAGGAACCGATCAGCCCCGCCATGTACCCGCACGCGGCCGCGACGAAGAATCCGACGACGACGATGTACGCGATCGACACGACGGTGAGCGGCACGATCGCGCTCGACACCGAGCCCCCGTGCAGGAACCACGCCAGCAACGCCGCGAGCGGCACCAAACACACGACGGAAATCGCGGCGACCAGTCCGATCGGCATGTCGTGCTCGGTGCGCGCGAGCGTCGAACCCGCTCCCGATCGACGGATGCGCGCCGCAGCCAGCGCCGACGCGAGCCCGAGCCACACCGGACGAACCAGCCGCCCGAGCGTCCACAGCGCGGCGACGCCGATCGCACCGGCGCCGAGGTATCGAACCTGCGTCGACCAAACGGTCAACGCTACCGTCGCCGGGTTCCCGGTCGCATGTCCGACTGCCGTCAAGACCGGCGTTGCAACGCCCCACGCCACCACCAGACCGGTCAAGATGGCGAGGCCGACCGAGAGGCCGATCAGGTGACCGGCACCGACCAGCAAGAGCGATATGCCGAAACCCGCGCCCGTCGTGGCCGCGCCGACGCGCACGTAGCCGGCGAGCTCTCCGACGATCAGCCGCATTGCTGCCAGCAGCGCCACCGACGCCGACACGACCGAGCCGCCGATCAGCGCTGCGACGCCGGCCCGGTTGTGGCGCGCGTCGCCGTGCGACTGGGCGGCCGTCCCGATCTTGAGAACTTCGGCGGCCGCGACTCCTTCGGGATACGGCAGATCGGACTGCGCCACCAGCGCGCGGCGCAGCGGAACGCTGTACATCACGCCGAGAACGCCGCCGACGCAACAAACGCCGAACGATTGCCAAAACGGAAATCCGCTCCAGGCGCCGACCATCACTAAGCCGGGAAGAACGAAGATCACCGACGAGAGCGTTCCGGCGGAGGACGCCACCGTCTGCACGATGTTGTTCTCCCAGATCGTCGAGTTCTTGAAAGCCCGCAGTATGGCCATCGAGATGACGGCGGCCGGAATCGTCGTCGCGAACGTCAGGCCCACCTTGAGTCCGGCGTAGACGTTGGCCGCCGTGAAGAGCAGCGTCATCGCCGCGCCGATGGCGACCCCGCGATAGGTCAACTCGACCCGTCGGTCTTCCATCGGGCTGTTGTTGCCCTTGCGTCGCGCGAGCCCTTGCTGCGCGCGATTCAGCCGCGGCCCTCGACCCAGTCGACGAGCTCGTCCCACGCTTCCATCACCGCCCCGTGCCCCGGACGCAGTTGCGGATACTCGGGATCTTCGGACCAGGCATCGACGTGCTGAGCGTACGGCAGCAGCCGCGCGCGGTACCGCGTGGAACGGCCGGCGGCTTCCACGAGCCGGCAATAGGGAGCGAAGTGAACGTTCGGCGGAATCAAATGATCGTACGCGGAAGCGACGTCGATCGTCTTGCATTCGACGGCACCGGTATTCGCAAAACCCTGGATGCGCGCCGCGACCGCGGGACTGGAACGCCAGCTCCCGATGCGCGCGCACCAGGATTCGGCCGGTTCGGGATCCCGGACGTCGCCGTATGCGATCGACGTCGACGGGTCGAGTAGGGTAGCGTGCAGCCACAGCGTCACGT
>Ga0335074_10014700_pt1 | contig 10974 bp, 2 predicted proteins | sample Lox_Sample_23_FD_206715 | JGI IMG/M metagenome (GOLD analysis project Ga0335074, IMG submission 206715) | Soil microbial communities from Loxahatchee National Wildlife Refuge, Florida, United States - Lox_Sample_2.3 | ecosystem: Environmental > Terrestrial > Soil > Wetlands | place: USA: Florida... | reverse complement strand
CCGCCAGCGGTGTGGCTGTTCGCCTCGGGCCTCGTGGGTCTGGGAGCCATCGGGCGGCGCCGGCGCAGCCGCACGGCGGCCGTCTGACCTTCGGACAGGGGCGACACGCTCAATTTGTCCGGACCGATGTGCTGCAGGACAGTGCATCGGTCCGGACACAGACGATCAATGCAGCAGCAATTCAGGAGCCAGAAAATGAAATATCCGCTTATTCGCTACGCGGTTGCCTCGGCGATCGCCGCGGCCTCCGTCGGCGTGGCACACGCGACCGACATCGCGACCTTCAACACCTCGGGTCGCACCAACGTCGTCGTCTACATCTCCGGTTCCACTGCGGTCGACAACACGCTCGCCTCGATCGTGCAGAACTCGCTGTGTCAGGCCGATACGCTGAGCACCTACATCTCGCAGGTGACCTTCGCCGGTGGCGGCAGCGAGACGCTGTACTACTGCCAGGCGGGGACCGGCTCGGGGCTACCCACCAGCGACTATCTGGCAGTCGAGAAGGAGTCCACCACCGGCTCGGTGCACGGCGCGGAGCCCCTGATCAACGTGAGCGAGGGTGCGCCGTCCGGGGTCACGTTCTTCGATCCCACCCAGGGCACGGCCATCGACGCTGCGAACTGCACCAATGACGGTAGTACGACGTCAAACGACTGCCCGACCTCGGTGTTCATCTCCAACGTGACGCCGACGGGTGGTGTGGCGGACGTGGAAGCGAAGCTGCTGCGCAGCGTACCGGGTGGCGCGGTGCTGCCCGCCGCGGCCATCGGCGACGATCTGGTCGCCGCGCCTGGACTGGACGTGGTCTGGGGTATCGCCGTGACGAAGAACCTGTATCGCGCCCTGCAGCAGGCCGAGGGACTGAACACGGGCACCTGCGCCACGACGCCGGATGTTCCCCAGTGCGTGCCCTCGCTGTCCAAGGAGCAGGTGGCATCGATCCTGGTCTATTCCGACTTCGGGAACACCAATCTCACGTTCTGGAATCAGGTCCTCGACCTGCCGGCCAACCCGGTGGACGAAAACATCTATCTGTGCCGTCGCGACGTCGGCTCGGGCACCGAGGCCTCCTTCGAGGCCTATTTCCTCGGTGCGCGCTGCGCGGATGCGACCAACGGCTCTGACCTGCACATGGCTACCCAGGACGGGCAGTACGTCATCGAGTCCGGCAGCAATGGCGGCATTCGCACCTGCCTGGAGGCCTTCTACAACCACAACAACACCATCACGATCACGCCGTACAATTCGGACCTGGGCACGGACTTCCCGCCCGTCACGCCGACCGGCGATCAGTGGGCGATCGGCATCCTGAGCAGCGAGGAGACGGCCAGCAACCTCACCGGCTCCAACGACTCCTGGCGTCTGGTGGCGATCGATGGAGTGCTGCCGACGCTGGAGAACGTGGTCAACGGTTTCTATCCGTATTTCTCCACCGACGCCTGGTACCACTACAAGAGCGGACTGGCCTATCCGAGCTCGGCCGCCCTGGGAGTATTCAATACCATCCAGGCGGACGTGGGCTCGCCGTCGGTCCTGGCCACGGCCGATGCAACCTACAAGAACCAGCCCTGGGGAGACGGTGGTGACCTGTCCCCCGCCAGCGAGTACGCCAAGGACGCGACTTACACCGCCTTCCCGGTGACCCAGGCCGAGGTGGAGGCCAATCCGATCAACCTGTGGTCGAAGGCCGCCGGCGGCTCGGTCAACAACTGCGAGACGCCCACGCTCTTCAACAGCGGAGTCAGTGGTGCGGGTGAGCCTTCCGGCAACACCGTCACCGAGGGGCTGCTGCTGGGTAGCGGGAACGTCAACAAGCAGTAGGTGTCATCCCGGGAAAGCACGTATATAGTGGCCCCACGTTCAACGGCCGCCGGTCGGGATAGACCCCACCGGCGGCCGACGCGGGGAGTTTCAACGGCGAGCCGCAGAGTTCCGCAGCTCGCCGTTTTTCTGTTGTCAGTATCAGCCTCGAGATGCCCTGACGCATGCACTGGTGCCTCCGGACGCTGATCCGACTCACGCTCGTGACTCTCAGCACCTCAAGCGTACTCATCGGGACCGCACATGCGGCGCAGCCGCCCGCGGCGGGTGCCGCGGCGAGCCGATCGGATGCCGCGGGGCGCGGCGCCGCTGGCGCCGCCCCCACCACCGCCGCGAAACCGCAGCCGAAATTCGCCATCTCCGAGTTCATCGTGCTGGGCGATCATCTGCTGCCGCCCGAGGTCGTGGAGCGCGCCGTGTATCCCTTCCTCGGTCCGCAGCGCGATCTCAAAACCGTCCAGATGGCGGTGACGGCGCTGGAACAGGCCTATCGCCGCGCCGGCTATGGCACGGTCTTCGTGGATATTCCGCAGCAGGATGTCACCAACGGAGTGGTGCGGCTGCAGATCACCGAGGGGACGATCGAGCGCGTGCAGGTGCACGGTGAGCGCTACTTCTCCGGACGCGCCATCCGGGCGGCGCTGCCGGCGTTGCGGGTCGGTCACACGCCGAACCTGCCGGCGCTGCAACAGCAGCTCGGTGCGCTCAACTCCTACACGCCCGATCGGCTCGTGACCCCGGTGCTCAAGGCCGGCAGTGAACCGGGCACGGTCGATGTCGATCTGGCGGTGAAAGATACCCTGCCGCTGCACGGCTTTGTCCAGTACGACGACCGCCACACGGCCGACACGACGCCCGACCGGGTCACCGGCTCCTTGAGCTACGACAATCTGTGGCAGCGTCAGGACACCCTGGGCATCACCTATCAGACCGCGCCGGCCGACGTGCGTAATGCCGAGGTCTGGGTGGCCAACTACCTTGCGCATGTCGGCGCGGGGATCGCGGCATTCTCCTATATCCGCACCAGCAGCAACGTGCTGGCGCTGGGCACCCTGGGGGTGCTCGGCCAGGGATCGATCTACGGCGCACACTGGCAGCAGACGCTGACCAATACGGTGGCTGAAACGCAGGGCTTGGATGCCGGTGTCGATTACAAGGACGTGGACACCGAGGTGTTCACCGGTGCGACCGCGACCGCCGGCGCCGGCACGGTCACGGCGCCCGTCAAGTATCTGAACTGGTCGCTGGTCTATACCCAGAGCTGGCGGCATGCCCAGAGCGCATTCGGCTACTCGGCCGGCGCGGCCTTCGGCATCCGCAGCCTGATCAACAGCACCGATCAGTTCGAGAACGCGCGCTACAACGCGCGCGCCGATTACATCGACCTGCGCGTGTCGATGAACGCGGCGCAGAACCTGCCGGCGGGTTTCAGCGTGCGCGAGCGCATGTCCAGTCAGTGGTCGCCCAATCCGCTGGTCAACAACGAGCAGTACTCGCTGGGGGGCGAGGACACCGTGCGCGGCTACCTGGAGGCGGAGGCCCTGGGCGACTCGGGCGTCGCCGGCACCTTCGAGGTGCACAGTCCCGCACCCCTGCCCGCGAAGCTGCCCGTGCTCGCCCCCGTGTATGGTTACCTGTTCGCGGATGGCGGCGTCGCCTCGGTGCAGGATCCGCTGCATGGTCAGATCGCCATGACCAGTCTGTGGAGCTATGGCGCGGGGCTGCGACTGGACACCGCGCGCGGATTTGCCGGCTACTTCGAGCTGGCGGTTCCCGGGGCAAACGGCGTGCGCACTCGACGCGGTCATGCGGCCGAAGAGTTCATGGTGCGTTATGCCTTCTAGGCCGGTGCGGCGCGGAGCGCGCGCTGCCGAGCTGCGCCGGGCGGTGCGGTGCGCCATCGCCGGCTGCTGCCCCTGGGTCATCGCGCACGGTGCGACGCTGCCCATCCCCTGCGCGGCTTCGGCCTGCGGGGCGAGTGTGCCGGGATTCGTGAGCGCCGGGCAGGCGAGCGCCGCGCTGGCGGGCTCCAAGCTCACGGTGACGCAGACCAGCAACAATACGACGCTCAACTGGCAGAGCTTCAATATCTCGGCCGATGGCACCGTGCAGTTCGTGCAGCCGAGCTCGAGCGCGGTGGCGCTCAATCGCATCTACGATGCCAACCCGAGCCAGATTCTGGGCGCGCTGGACGCAAACGGGGAGATCTATCTCATCAACCAGAACGGCATCGTGTTCGGCCAGGGGGCGCAGGTCAACGTCGGGGCGCTGGTGGCCTCTACGCTGAATATCTCTCCGATTGCCGTCTCCAACAACAGCCTGCTCGCGCCGGCCGAGCAAACGCCTTCCGCACCGGCCTTCCAGGCGTTCACGGATGCCAATGGCAACGTTCTCAGCCAGCCCATCACCATTGAGCCCGGCGCATCCCTGAGCGCCGCCGATGGCGGGCAGATCTTCATCTTCGCCCCGAAGGTCACCAATCTCGGCACGATCAACACGCCCGATGGGCAGACGGTGCTCGCGGCGGGCAACGCGATCTACCTGGGCACCAGCTCCGACCCGACGCTCCGAGGGATACTGGTGCAGGTCAGCGGGGACAGCTCCAACGTCGTGACCAATGGCGCGACCCCCGCCAGCGGTACCTCACCGGCGCAGATGGTCGGCCAGATCATCGCCGAACAGGGCAACGTCACCCTGGCGGCGCTCGCGGTCAATCAGCTCGGGCGCGTCAGCGCCACCACCAGTGTGAACGAGAATGGCTCCATCATTCTGGAGGCCAACCAGGGCACGGTCTACTACAACACACCCACCAACAGCTTCCTGACCACACAGGGTGCCGGGGGTCAGGTGACGCTCGGACAGAACAGCGACACCGACGTGTCACTGGACAGCACCGATCCCACGGTCACGGTCGACAGCGTCGCGCAGCCCAAGTCGGATATCCAGATCAGCGGCACCACCGTCGACATGCTGCAGGGAAGCGTGGCGCGCGCCACGAGCGGCAACATCGATGTCACGGTGGCACAGAACCTCGGCGCCGGCGTGAGCAGTCATGTCTCGGATGGCAGCCGGTTCTACCTGGCACCGGGCGCAACGCTGGATGTCTCGGGCGCGAGCATCACGCTGCCGGTCAGCGACAACATCATTCCGGTGAAGCTCGAGGCCAACGAGCTCGCCGACAGTCCGTTTCAGCGCGGTGGAGTGCTGCAGGGTCAGACGATCTACGTGGATATCCGCGATTACGGCACCAACCCGGACGGCAGCACCTGGTGGGGCACGCCCGTGGCGGATGTCAGCGGCGAGATCGCCTCGATCGCCCGCAACGTCGTGGAGCGCAATCTCACCGGGGGCACGATCAACATCCAGTCTCAGGGCGACGCGCTGCTCGCGCAGGGCTCGACGCTCGATGTGGCCGGTGGTCAGATCCAATACACCGGCGGTTATATCGATACCACCACTCTGCTGACGACCACCGGGCAGGCCGTGCCGATCGCCGATGCGAGTCCTTATACGACCTACACCGGCATCGTCAACACGACCACCGTGGCGGATTCGAAGTGGGGCGTCTCCGACAGCTACACCACGACGCCCGGGACCTACTCGCCCGGGTATGTGGAGGGCCAGGCGGCCGGTGCGCTGCAGCTGACGGCGCCGACGTTCGTCCTCGACGGCGGCGTCAACGCCAGCACCGTGGTGGGCCCATTTCAGCGGGCCCCGACCGGATCGCTGCCGTCGCTTCCGGCGGCCGCCGGGACCAGCCCGCTCTACGCCCCATATGATGAGGTGCCGAAGAGCGCGACCCTGGTGGTCGGCGCCGCCGCCAGCAGCATCGACGAGTTCGTCGACGGGGATCTCACGATTGCCCCGACGCTGGTGCTGCCCGGCCTGACGAACGCAGATGGCAGCGCCTTTGACCCCCTGACCGATCCGCTGCCGGCGAGCGTCACGACCTCCATCCTGCGCCCGCAGCTGCTGGGCGGACCGGACGGCTTCGATCACATCGACCTCTACAGCGACGGGACGATCACCGAGCCGGCGGGTATCGATCTGGCGCTGACCGCCGGCGGCAGCTTCGCCGCGCGCGCAGGCAGCATCGATCTGGAGGGCGGCATCGACGCGCCGGGCGGTAGCATCAGCGCTACGGCCGAGCCGACCGTGGATTCGCTACCGGCCGACACCTCGCTGGTGCTGGGGGCCGGTGCGTCGCTGACGGCCCGGGGTGCCTGGGTCAACGACAGCGACGTTCTCTATCCGCTGGGCAACACGGCGCCTCTCTATATCGACGGCGGTCAGGTCTCACTGACGGCGGCCAATCCGAATGTGCAGACCGGCGCGACGCTGCAGCTGGATCCCGGCAGCCTCATTGATGTGACCGGCGGCGCGCAGATCACGAGCAGCCATGCCATCAACGCGGGCGTGGGCGGTCAGATCAGCATCGATGCGGGCACCCCGATCAGTACGCTCGTGGGTGGCCCCCCGCAGCTGACCCTCGGCTCGACGCTGCGCGCCTATGGGCTCTATGAGGACGGCAGCCTCTCCATCCAGGCTGCGGGCATCTGCATCGCTGCCAGCGACTGCAGCGGCGGCTCGCCCACGGTGCTGTGGCTGTCGCCGCAGTTCCTGAACGGCGGCGGATTTGCCGACTATTCGCTCACCGCGGATCAGGGCACGCTCGCCATCGCCCCGGGTAGCGTGCTGCAGCTGCAGCAGCAGAACCTGCAGCTGCCGGCGAACTACGCCACGCTGGGTAATCTGCCGGCGCTCGGCCCAATCGCGTCCGTGACCCTGCTGCCGTTGTCGACCCGCGAGCCTTCCGATCTGAGCCTGGCGCTGTATTACCCGGCCGGCGGGTTCGACTCGCAGTCCGGCGAGCCGGCCCTCGCCACGGCGTCGGCGCCGTCGTTCACCATCCCGCAGGGCGTGGTCATCGGCACCGACCCGCTGGGCTCGATCACGCTCAGCACCGATACGCGCCTCACGGTCGACGGTACGCTGAACGCGCCGGGCGGAAACATCTCCCTGCTGCTCGACAATGGCGGCCTGTCGGAGACGGCCTACGACCCCTCGCAGGGCATTTGGCTCGGTAGCACGGGCGTCCTGGACGTGAGCGGCGCGGATGAGATCTTCGAGAACAGCCTCAACCAGCGCTACGGGTCGGTGCTCGCCGGCGGCACGGTGACGCTGGATGCGCAGCGCGGTTATCTGGAACTGCTGCCCGGCTCGCAGATCCTGGCCGACGGCACCTCGGGCCTGCTGGATCTGACGCCGCCGGGCGGCGGGACCGTGCAGGCCCAGACGATCGCGTCGGCCGGCGGCACGATCTCGCTGTCCGCCGCGGAAGGCATGGTGCTGGGCGGCAGCCTCAGCGCCGGCGCCGGTACCCCCGGGGCGGGGGCGAATCAGCCGGCGGGCGGGCAGCTGCAGATCTCCCTCGACGATTCGAACCTCAATGCAGGCAGCTCCTATCCACAGTTTCCCTCCAATCCGCGCGAAATCATCATCGGCCAGTCCCTGCCCCCGACCGTGGTGGCGCCCGATTCCAGCGTGCCGGGCTTTCTCGCCGGCCTGGCCATGGTTTCGGCGGACACCCTCGACCAGGGCGGCTTCAGCACCATTGCCTTCGCCTCGCTGCCTCTGGCGCAGACCGACACCCCGGGCAGCGTGCGCTTCGAAGGCGACGTGACCCTGAGCGACGAGCGCGAGATTTCCTTCGACGCGGGCAGCTACAGCGTCGACCCGGGCTCCACCGCGCTGGTGCAGGCGCCGTACGTGGAGCTGGGCAATTCGGATACGGTAGGCGGGGCGATCCCGACCGCAACCGGTGGCAGCGGAGTGCTCGATGTGTCGGCGGGTTTCCTCGAGCTCTACGGCAGCTCAGCGCTGACCGGGGTCGGCACGGTCAACCTGAGCTCCACCGGGGACCTGCGCCTGCAGGGTATCCAGACGGTCAAGAACAACCCGCTCGGGGTCATCGGCGGTGGCCTGTACGCCGATGGAACCATCAACCTGAGCGCCCAGCAGATCTATCCGACGACGCTGTCGCAGTTCGTGATCTCCGCAGATCCGGCCGCGGTGGTCTCCATCGAGCCGAGCGCGCTGTTGAATCCCGCGGCGCTGTCGGGCGGGGCCATCAACGTGAGCGGCGCGCCCGGCTCGAACCAGGAGCTGCTGTCCGCGGGCGGCTCTCTCACGCTCAGCGCCGCCTCGGTCACCCAGGATGGAGTGCTGCGCGCGCCCATCGGCACGATCGCCATTGACGCGGACAGCATCACCCTGGGTGCGGGCAGCGTCACCTCGACCTCCGCGCAGGGCGCGATCATTCCTTTCGGCACCACACAGGGCAGTACCACGTCGATCCAATCGCCGACGAGCGACGTCAGCGGCGTGGATTGGGCTTATCCGTTGCAACAGGGAATCCTCACGGTCTATGGCACCGACGGCATTGCACCGCCCTCGCAGCGTGTCGAGCTGAACGCGGCCGACGTCACGGTGGCGAACGGCGCGACCATCAACCTGTCCGGCGGTGGGGATCTGCAGGCCTACGAATGGATTGCCGGGCCCAATGGCACCAACGACGTGCTCGCGAACGGCAGCACCAGTCTGTTCGGGACCGAGCAGTTCGCCATACTGCCCTCCCTCAAGGCCAATGTGGCGCCCTATGATCCGAATGCCTCCGCGGGTGCACCTTTGACGGTGGGGGACGCGATCTATCTGGCGGGGGGCTCCGGGCTGGCCGCGGGAACCTATATCCTGCTGCCGGCCCGCTACGCACTGCTGCCGGGCGCCTACGTGATATCGGAGGCCCCCGGCTACACCGACATCCGTGCCGGACAGAGCTTTGCGGCGCCCGACGGCGGGACCATCGTCTCGGGATATCAGACCGCCACGGGTTTGAACATCGGCGCCTCGCGCACCAGCGGCTACGATGTCACTCCCGCCTCGATCGTGCTCGAGGAGGCACAGTACAACCTCAGCAGCGCCAATGCCTTCTTCACGGCGCAGGCCGCGCAGGCCGCGCCGGCCGGCAGCAGCGCCGGTACGACGACCGCCGCCACGCTGGCCGGCATGCGCCTGCCGCAGGACAGCGGCGTGCTGGCCCTGGATGCCAGCGGGACCTTGAGTCTCGAGGGGACGCTGCTGGCGACGCCGGCCTCCGGAGGGCTGGGCGCGGAGGTGGATATCTCGAGCGCCGACATCCTCGTGAGCTCGAACGCGGGGACCGCAACACCGGGGGTGCTCGCGGTCAGCGCCTCGAGCCTCGATCAGCTCGGTGCACAGTCGCTGCTGCTCGGCGGGCTCAATCAGGGCGGGACGATCACGACGACCGCGCAGTCCATCGAGGTCGCAGATGGGGCGACGCTCGACGTGCCGCAGCTGCTGTTGACGGCGAGCAATCAGATCAGCGTCGACGCCGGCGCCTCGATCGCAGCCAGCGGCAGTGCAGCCTCGGGCAGCTACGCGTTGAGCGGCGACGGCGCCTTTCTCAGCGTGAGTGCCGGGCCGCAAATCTCCCTGACACGCACCGGCGCCGTGGGCGCACAGGGCACGCTGACCCTGGCCAGCGGGTCGAGTCTGAATGCGGACCAGGGCTCCATTTACCTGAACGCGACCAGCAGCGTGATCACCCAGGGCAGCATGTCGGTGACGGGCGGCAATCTCGCGGTGCAGGCTCCGGTGCTGGCGCTCGGTAATGCTCCGGGTTCCGCTGCCGCGACGGTACTGGGGCAGAGCGTGCTGGGGGCCACCGGTCTCGACAATCTGCTGCTGATCAGTCCCGCGGCCGTGCAGGTGTTCGATGGGGCCGACGCCACCGCGCAGAACATCACGATTGACGCACCCGGCCTGACGTGGGCTGGCACGGGCAGCGGGGGCGTCACCTTCAGCGCCGCTCAAACGCTGAGCCTCACCGACTCGCAGGGCAGCTCCGCGACTGCGGCCAGCGGCTCCGGTTCCCTCGCGCTCGATGCCGGACAGATCAACCTGAGTGATCCCGTCACGCTCAGTGGTTTCGGCTCCGTGGCGCTCACCGCGGCCAGTGTGACCGGCACGGGCAGCGGCTCGCTGACGAGCGCCGGCGATCTGACGCTCACCGCGGGGCGCATCACCGTGGACAGCGGGGTGTCGCTGGCCCTGGATGCCGGAAGCGGCGCGGTGGCCCTGCTCTCACCGGGCAGCGCGTCCGGCGCTGCGGCGACGGCGGCGCCGCTCGGCGGGTCGCTGTCCGTCAGCGGCTCGAGCATCGAGGTGGGCACGCAGCTCGATCTGCCTTCGGGCGGCGTCACGTTGACCGCTTCGGGCAGCGGCCCCGGCGCCGCGGGCATCGTGCTGGATCCCACCGCGGCGATCTCGGTTGCCGGCATCGTGCAGCAGTATGCGGGGAGCACCGTGGCGAGCCCGGGAGGCAGCGTGACGCTGGCCTCGGCCGCCGGCGTCACGCTGGCGAGCGGCAGCTCGATCGACGTGAGCGCGGGCAGTGGCGGTGTGGGCGGAGCTCTGACGGTCTCGGCACCCAATGGGACGGTCGCGTTCGGCGGATCGCTCACCGGGACCGCGGGGAGCGCCCAGGGCGCATCCTTCGCCGTGGACGCGCAGAGCTTCGGCGATCTCCAGTCGCTCAACCAGACACTGGATGCCGGGGGCTTCAACGGCGCGCGCAGCTTCCGGCAACGCGGACCAGGCGATCTGCTGCTCGCCAGCGGCACGACGGTTACGGCCCAGAACGTGTCCATCGAGGCCGACCAGGGCTCGATAGAGGTCGACGGCACGATTCAGGCGAGCGGCCACAGCGGTGGCGACGTGACTCTGGCCGCCTCCGGGGACGTCACCCTCGACGGCACGATCGACGCTCACGCCAGCGCCGCCGGGCAGAGCGGCGGCACGGTCGAGTTCGATACCAGCACCGGCGGCGTCGTGCTGGCCGGCGGCTCGCTCATCGATGTGAGCGGCGGGGGACCCGGGGAATTCGGCGCCGGCTCGGGGGGGACGGTACTGCTGCGGGTCCCGCAGCAGAGTGTGGAAGATCTGACCAGCGGTGGCGACGCAGTGGCGCTCGGCGGCACCGTCACGGGCGCTTCCAGCACCACCCTCGAGGCGTACGCGGTCTATCAGAACAGCAGCGGGGTGCTGGCGGCGAGCGACGTTGCCGCCGAT
>Ga0335074_10014699_pt1 | contig 10974 bp, 8 predicted proteins | sample Lox_Sample_23_FD_206715 | JGI IMG/M metagenome (GOLD analysis project Ga0335074, IMG submission 206715) | Soil microbial communities from Loxahatchee National Wildlife Refuge, Florida, United States - Lox_Sample_2.3 | ecosystem: Environmental > Terrestrial > Soil > Wetlands | place: USA: Florida... | reverse complement strand
CGGGCGACAACCGGAAAAATTTCTTCGGCGGGTTTTCCATGAAATCGTCGCGCTCGATGTAAAGCTCGCGGCCGAATCGGACCTCGCGGGTGCCGGCGTCCGGGTTTTCGGGATGGTTGAGCGCCTCGACCTCCTCGCTTTGGCCTTCCGGGTAATTCTCGATCACGACCTTGAGCGGGCGCAGTACCGCCATCCGCCGCTGCGCGGTTTTGTTCAGATGCTCGCGGATCGAGAACTCGAACATCGCCATATCGACGACGCTGTTGGCCTTGGCGACGCCGATGCGCTTGACGAAGTCGCGGATCGCGGCCGGCGGCACGCCGCGGCGGCGCAGGCCGGCGAGGGTGGGCATGCGCGGATCGTCCCAGCCGCCCACATGGCCGCCGCGAACGAGCTCAGTGAGCACGCGCTTCGACAGGATCGTGTAGGTCAGATTGAGGCGGGCGAACTCGTACTGATGCGGATGCGAAGGGACCGGCAGGTTGTCGAGGAACCACTCGTACAGCGGCCGATGGTCCTCGAATTCGAGCGTGCAGATCGAGTGCGTGATGCCCTCGATGGCATCCGACTGGCCGTGGGCGAAGTCGTAGCTCGGATAGATGCACCAGGTCCGGCCGGTGCGCGGATGATCGGCGTGCAGGATGCGGTAGAGCACCGGGTCGCGCAGGTTGATATTGCCCGAGCCCATGTCGATCTTGGCGCGCAGCACGCGCGCACCGTTGGCAAACTCGCCGGCGCGCATGCGGCGGAACAGATCGAGATTCTCGTCGATGCCGCGTTCGCGATAGGGGCTGTCGATGCCGGCCTCGGTCAAGGTGCCGCGCGTTGCCCGCATTTCCTCCTGGGTCTGGTCGTCCACATAGGCCTTGCCGGCTTTGATCAAAACTTCGGCCCAGGCGTAGAGCTGCTCGAAATAGTCGGACGCATGGTAGAGGTGCTCGCCCCAATCGAAGCCGAGCCAGCGCACGTCGCGCTCGATGGCATCGATATATTGCTGGTCCTCCTTGGTCGGATTGGTGTCGTCGTAGCGCAGATTGCAGCGGCCGCCGAACTCGGCGGCAATGCCGAAGTTGAGAGAGATCGACTTGGCGTGACCGATATGCAGGTAGCCGTTCGGCTCCGGCGGAAACCGGGTGATGATGCTCTTGTGCCGGCCGGAATCGAGATCGGCGCGCACAATGTCGCGGATAAAATCCTGGCCCGCTTCGCGGACCGCAGTCTCGGCAATGGTCATGAATGGATCGTTTCCACTGGAAGCCTGCCCAATATCGGGTGCGCCCCGCTGATTCCCAAGGCGGGCGGGCGGCCTCGCATGGGACAAGTTGGCCCCTGGGGTCAAGTCAGCCAATGCTTCGTGGGGACCCTCAGCCGCTGTGGAGCCGACCTGGGCCGGGTGAGATTCTCCTTCGCCCCTTGGGACTGCGCCGCCGAAACACGGCCGCTGCGGCAATATGAGCCGGCGAAATTGCCCATGCGATTGGAACGCGGGAGCGGCTTTCGGCATTTTTAACGCGGCCCCGACACTGACCGATCCTGATCCGCGCAGTTTCGCCGCCCCAGCTGTGATTCGATCAAAGCCGGTAAGAACGGTGAGGTGCCAGCACGCCTGCGCGTCTGAAGTTGGTCGGCTTTTCCCCGGTGTTTGACTCTCCACGCTCGCGACCGCCACGGCTCTTCCTGACCGCGAAACCGGAATTCACCGGAGGAATGCCATGCCGAGCCGCCTCAATCTTAACCCGAAGGAAGCAGAGCGGAATGAGAAGTCGCGGAGCGAAAAAATCGACAAACGGCGCCGGAAGGTCCTCAAATTTGCTGTGGCGAGCGGCATCGCGGCCATCACGACGCCGTGGGTGTTTCAGACCTCGCGTGCCGCCGCCCGGACCATAAAAATCGGCCAGATCACGCCTGAAACCGGCCCGATCGCCGCGTTCGGCCAGCCGTCGCAATGGGTCGCCGACCAAGTGATGAAATTCGTCGGCGACGGCATCGTCGTGGCCGGCGAGAAGCATCCGATTCAGATTCTCAATCGCGACAGCCAATCGGATCCGAACCGCGCTTCGGACGTTGCGGCCGATCTGATCAACAACGCCAATGTCGACATCATGGTCGCCTCGTCGACGTCGGACACGGTGAACCCGGTGTCGAGCCAGTGCGAATTGAACGGCGTCCCGTGCATCACCTCTGACGATCCGTGGCAGTCGTGGTTTTTCGGCCGCAAGGGCAACCCCAAGGTCGGCTTCAAGTGGACTTACCACTTCTTCTGGGGCTTCGATCAGGTCGCCAACATGTATGCCGACATGTGGCTGACGCTGAAGACCAACAAGAAGGTCGGCATCATGCTGACCAACGATTCCGACGGCATCGCGGCGAGCAATCCGCAGCATGGGCTGCCGGCCACCGTCAGGAAGCACGGCTTTGACGTGCATTACCTCGGCCTTTATCCGCCGCTGTCCGACGACTTCACGGCGCAAATCACCCAGCTGAAGAACATCGGTTGCGACATCGCATGCGGCATCTTCAACCCGCCGCAATTCGCGACCTTTTGGACGCAGTGTGCCCAGCAGGGTTTTTTCCCGAAAATCATGACGCCGCCGAAGGCGGTCCTGTTCCCCACGTCCGTCGATGCGCTCGGCAATCGCGGCGCCGGCATCTCGACCGAGGTGTGGTGGTCGCGCCATCATCCCTTCAAGTCGGGTCTGACCGGCCAGACGGCCGCGCAATTCTGCGACACCTACGAGAAGGCGAGCGGCAAGCAGTGGACGCAGCCGCTCGGCTTCAAGCTCGCCAATCTCGGCGTCGCCATCGACGTGCTCAAGCGGGCCAAGAAACTCGATGCCGCCGCGATTCGCGACGCCATCCCGGAGACGGACTATCAATCCATCGTCGGCCCGATCACCTGGAAGGGCGGCCCGCTCAACCCGGTGCCCAACGTCTGCACCACGCCGCTGGTTGGCGGCCAATGGGAAAAAGGCACGAAATGGAAGTACGATCTCAATATCGTGTTCAACAAGACCTACCCGCAAATCCCGCTCGACCGGCCGTTCTCGGCGATTGAATATCCGACGCGCTCTCAAGGGTAAGGCGAACAACGCTGCGCGAAGCCGAAATTCCGCTTCACGCGCTGCCGGTCCGGTTTGCTCATCAGCCGCACCGGATCACGGCGAGACCGAGACAAGCCGACATTGGGTTCGTTTTCGTGTCTGTGCTACACGGGCGCGCGCGAGGACGAACATCGTATGACCGTCGTTACCCGCTTTGCCCCCTCCCCCACCGGCTTCCTGCACATCGGCGGCGCGCGCACGGCGCTGTTCAACTGGCTGTACGCGCGCGGGCGCGGCGGCAAGATGCTGCTGCGCATTGAGGATACCGACCGCGAGCGCTCGACCCAGGCCGCCATCGACGCCATCCTCGACGGACTCACCTGGCTCGGCATCGGCTGGGACGACGAGCCGATCTATCAATTCGCCCGCGCCGCGCGGCATCGGCAAGCCGTCGAGCAGATGCTGGCGAGCGGCCACGCCTATCGCTGCTACGCGACGCCGGACGAGCTTGCGCAGATGCGCGAAGCGGCGCGCCGCGAAGGCCGCGCCAGGCTCTATGACGGCCGCTGGCGCGAGCGCGATCCATCCGAGGCCCCGCCGGGCGCCACGCCGGCGATCCGGCTCAAGGCGCCGCTCACTGGCGAGACCGTAATCGAGGACCAGGTGCAGGGCCGCGTGGTCTGGCAGAACGAGAACCTCGACGATCTGGTACTGCTGCGTTCCGACGGCACGCCGACCTACATGCTGGCCGTCGTCGTCGACGATCACGACATGGGCGTGACCCATATCATCCGCGGCGACGACCACCTGACCAACGCCGCGCGGCAGAAGCAGATCTACGACGCGCTGGGCTGGCCGGTGCCGGCGATGGCGCACATCCCACTGATCCATGGGCCGGACGGCTCCAAACTCTCCAAGCGCCATGGCGCGCTCGGCGTCGATGCCTATCGCGCCATGGGTTACCTGCCGGCGGCGCTGCGCAACTACCTGGTGCGGCTCGGCTGGAGTCACGGCGACCAGGAGATTTTCTCCACCGCGGAGATGATTCAATATTTCGATCTGCCGCAGATCGGCCGGGCGCCGGCCCGCTTCGATTTTGCCAAGCTGGAAAATCTCAACGGCCGCTACATCCGGCAGACCGGGGACACCGACCTCCTTGCCGCTGTCGATCACCTGCTGCCGCACCTCGCCGACGGAGAGGTGCTCGCCGCCAAGTTGACGCCGGCCGCGCGCGCGCAATTTCTCATGGCCATGCCAAGCTTAAAGGAGCGCGCCAAGACGCTCCTCGATCTCATTGACGGTGCGCATTTTATTTTCGCCAACCGTCCTCTACAGCCGGACGAAAAGGCGAAAGCCCTTCTGACCGCGCCCGCGAAGGCGCTGCTGCACGACATTGGGCGCGAACTGGCCGCGGTCGAACCGTGGACGAGCGATACGACCGACCAGGCGGTACGACATTTTGCCGAACGGCAGGGTGCAAAACTGGGCGCGGTCGCCCAGCCGTTGCGCGCCGCACTGACCGGCCGCACGACCTCACCTGGCATATTCGAGGTCTTGGCGGTGCTGGGGAAAGAGGAGAGCCTGGGGCGCATTGCGGATCAGGCGAGCCCCGCCGACGCCGTCTCCGCTACGGGATAGGGCTTAAACAGCGCGCTTTATGCCGCGCTGGGTCGAGTTACCAAGCCTTAGCGCCCTGCCTATATCTTGCAGTGCACACTGGCTTGGGCTACCCCGTAAGGGCCGGGTCGAAGGCTGCGCTCCGCACGTGTCGGGTGTCACAGCCGCGCGCCTTTAAATCCGGGCTGCCCCGCATCGAGGATGACGATCATGGACGCGAAAACCGGCGCCAATATCAAGACCGGAAAACTCACGCTCGGCGACAAGAGTTATTCGTTCCCGATCTACGACGGGACGATCGGTCCCGAGGTGTTGGACGTCAGCAAGCTTTACGCCGAGACCGGCATCTTCACCTACGATCCGGGCTTCACCTCGACCGGCTCGTGTGAATCCAAAATCACCTACATCGACGGCGACGAGGGCGTTCTGCTCTATCGCGGCTATCCGATCGAGGATCTGGCCGAGCACGGTGACTTCCTCGAAACCTGTTATCTGCTGCTCTACGGCGAGCTGCCGACTACCTCGCAGAAGGCCGATTTCGTCGACCGCGTGATCCATCACACCATGGTTCACGAGCAGATGACGCGGTTCTTCAACGGTTTCCGCCGCGACGCTCACCCGATGGCGGTGATGGTCGGCTGCGTCGGCGCGCTGTCGGCGTTCTATCACGACTCCACCGACATTACCGATCCGACCCAGCGGATGATCGCCTCCATCCGCATGATCGCGAAAATGCCGACGCTGGCGTCGATGGCCTACAAATACTCGATCGGCCAGCCGTTCGTGTATCCGGACAACAGCCTCGACTATGCCTCGAATTTCCTGCGCATGTGCTACGCGGTGCCGTGCGAGGAGTACAAGCCTAATCCGGTGCTGGCGCGCGCCATGGACCGCATTTTCACCCTGCACGCCGACCATGAGCAGAACGCCTCAACCTCGACGGTGCGGCTCGCCGGCTCGACCGGCGCCAATCCGTTCGCCTGCATCGCCGCCGGCATCGCCTGCCTGTGGGGACCGGCCCACGGCGGCGCCAACGAAGCGGCGCTGAAAATGCTCGGCGAGATCGGCTCGGTCGACCGCATCCCCGAATACATCAAGCGGTCGAAGGACCCCAACGATTCGTTCCGCCTCATGGGCTTCGGCCATCGGGTCTACAAGAACTACGATCCGCGCGCCAAGCTGATGCAGAAGACCTGCTACGAGGTGCTCAACGAGCTCGGCATCAAGGATCCGCTGCTCGACGTCGCCATGGAGCTGGAGAAGATCGCGCTGCACGACGATTACTTCATCCAGAAGAAGCTCTACCCGAACGTCGATTTCTATTCGGGCATCACGCTCCGGGCGATGGGTTTCCCCACCACCATGTTCACGGTGCTGTTCGCGCTGGCGCGCACGGTCGGCTGGATCGCCCAGTGGAAGGAAATGATCGAGGATCCGCACCAGAAGCTCGGCCGGCCGCGCCAGCTCTATACCGGATCGCCGCGGCGCGACTATCAGCCGATGTCGAAGCGGAAGTAAAAACGCGAGTAGCGAGTGCGCGGATTGTGATGCCGCGCTATTCGTTGCCCGCTGATCCTGCGCCATCGTAGGCCCAGGTCAGATACGCGCCCGCCCATGTGAAGCCGCCGCCGAAGGCGGCCAGCAGCAAGCGATCGCCGGCTTTGAGCTTGGCCTCGTAATCCCACAGGCACAGCGGGATCGTCGCGTTGGTCGTGTTGCCGTATTTGTCGATGTTGATCATGACCCGCTCGGCCCGCAGCTTTATGCGGTCGGCGGTCGCCTCGATGATCCGACGGTTGGCCTGGTGTGGCACCACCCAATCGATATCGTTGCCGGTCAGCCGATTGCGCTGCATCAGCGTGGTGGCGACATCGGCCATGCGCGCGACGGCAAATTTGTAGACTGACGCGCCCTCCTGATGGACGTAATGCAGGCGTTGAGCCACGGTTTCGGCCGTCGGAGGCATGCGGCTGCCACCGGCCTTCTGGTGCAGGTGCGGCATGCCGGCCCCGTCGGAGCCGATCAGCGTGTCGATGATGCCGTACTCTCGGCTCGGTTCGAGCAGCACCGCACCGGCGCCGTCACCAAACAGCACGCAGGTGGCGCGGTCGGTATAGTCGATGATAGACGACATCTTGTCGGCGCCGACCACAACGATCTTGCGACGTGCGCCCGTTGCGATGAATTGCGCCGCGATCGTCAGCGCGTAGAGGAAGCCCGAGCAGGCGGCCTGAACATCGAAGCTGCCGATATTGCGAATGCCGCACATATCGCAGATCAGATTCGCGGTCGACGGAAACACGAAATCCGGCGTGGTGGTGGCGCAGATCAGGAGGTCGACCTCGCCCGGCGCCGTCGCGGTCTTGGCGAGAAGCCCGCGCACCGCTTCCGCGCCCATGTGCGAGGTGCCGAGACCCTTGCCGGTCAGAATGTGGCGCTCCTTGATGCCGGTGCGCTCGACAATCCACTCGTCGCTGGTGTCAACCATCCGCGCCAGCTCGGCATTGGTGAGCACGTCCGGCGGGACATAGCCGTACACGCCGGTGATTGCGCCGCGGAGCGGAGATTTCCGGACCGGTTTTCTCGCTGAGCTCACGCTGATCGCTTTGCCGTTGTGCTGCCGGGGAGGAGACGGTGCGCGGCCTTAGCAGGATGCGCACCGCAATGGTAGTGCGGCGGGGCGGTTAACATGGCTGTGGCGCCGGGTTGATGGCGGCAGCACCGCGGCGGCCGCGCTGGGCAGCCTCGAGCACGATGGCCGCGGCTTGGCTGCTGGGGCTTGCCGCTCCGATCGCCATGATTGCGTCGAGCCGGTTGAACGCCTCGACTTGGCGCCTTCGTTCCACTGTGTCCAGCACGAGCGGGACGAGCGCATCGGCGAGCTTTTCCGGCACACAATCGCGCTGCACGAACTCCGGCACCACGTTCTCGCCGATGACGAGATTGGCCAGGATGATCGTGGTTAGCTCCGGCAGCCGCATCAGGCGCCCGACCGCTTCCTCAATGAGCGACACCCGATAGGCGCCGACGGTGGGCACACCGGAAATCGCCAGTTCGAGCGTGACCGTTCCGGATGCCGCCAGCGCCGCCCGCGCCGAGCGGAACGCCGCCCATTTTTCCGCCGGATCGAGGACGATGCGCGGACGGATCGGCCAATCGGCCACTCCCGCAGACACCATCGCCGACAAATGCGGCATGGTCGGCAACACCGGCTCGAACGGGCCGATCCGCTCGGCCAGCCGGGCGAATGTGGCACCGAAAATCGCCAACAACCGGCGGATCTCGCTGGTTCGGCTGCCGGGCAGGGCCAGGATGAGCGGCGGCTTCCTTTCGCGCCTTCCCGCTTCCTCGGCGTCCGGCCGCAACTCGGCAACGCGCTCCGTCAGCGGATGTCCGACATAGAGGCACGGCGGCCCCCCCAGTCGCAGATGCGCTGCCGGCTCAAATGGCAGGATGGCCAGAACGCAGTCGATGTATCGCCGCATGGCACGCGCCCGCCATGGCCGCCAGGCCCAGACCGAGGGCGACACGTAATCGAGGATCGGGATGGACGGCGCGGCGCGCCTAACTCGACGCGCGACCCGATGGGTGAAGTCCGGGCTGTCGATAATGACAAGCGCGTCGGGCCGTGCCGCGATAATTGCGGCTGCCGTTTCGCCGATGCGCCGCAAGATGGTCGGCAGCCGTCGGGGAATCGCGGTGAAACCCAGGATCGAAAGCTCCTCGATCGGAAACGGACTGACGATGCCCGCCGCCGCCATCGCCCGCCCGCCGACGCCGGTAAGCTTTGCTCCTCGCTGCGCAAGCGAGCGAGCGAGCGCCCCGCCGAGCGCGTCCCCTGACTCCTCGCCTGCCACCAGGTAGATCATCGGAGATCGCGAATGCGATGGATAGGTCACTGCGCCCGGTCCTCGGGCACGCCGACAATAAACAGGCCGGCACGATCGGCCGCGGCGACGACATCGGCGGCGTCGGCGATGATGGTATTGCCGGCGGCGACCGCAACCCCGGCAAGTCCCGCCGCCGCGGCGTTGGCGACCGTCTGCGGGCCGATCGCCGGGAGATCGAAACGGCGATCCTGCGTCGCCTTGGGCGCCTTGACCAGAACGCCGACGCGCTCAGGCGCCGCCACCCGTCCCTGCCGCCGCAGGTCGGCGATGCGCAGCAGCAAATTGTCGGTGCCCTCCGCCGCTTCCACCGCCAGCACATGATTGTCGGCGACAACGGTGGCCTGGCCGACGTCGAATGGACCGAGCGCGGCAAGGAGGCTGAGGGCGCGGGCGATGTCCGATCGGTCGCGCGGTGACGGCTGACAGCGGCCCAATACGCCCTCGGGCATGATCACTTCGGGCGCCACCTCCCTCAGGCCGACGACGCGCAGGCCGTGCTCGTCAAACAGGCGCGCAACGCCCGAAAGCAGGCGATCGTCCCCGCCGCGAAAGATCGCGGCGATGCGCGGCAACAGACGGATCATCCGCCAATCGAGCCGGATCTGCGACAGCGACGGACGCAGCAGCGTGCCGATGAACAGAACATCCCGGCAGTGTTCTGCGCCGATGAGGCGAAGAAAGCGGCCGGTCTGTCCGAGCGCAATCCAGTGATGGCGATATGGCTCGACCACTTTGCGGTCGGCCCAACCCTTGATCGCGAACATCACCGGCCGGCGGCCGCGCTGCGCCGCGGCGGCGGCCACCGCGCCGGGAAAACTGCCGCCGCCGCAAATGATCGCGATCGGGTCGCCCGGCGCAGCCATCACCGGCGGCTGCGTGGCGATCGTCTGCGGTTCAGTTTGCGTCGTCACCGCGCTCGTCATTGCCCTGCCCTGAGGCCGGTTGCATCAGTGGCAGCTTTGCGTTCCCGCGGATAAAAGCAATGATTTTCCTCGCCGATGGATCGTCGACGAATTCTTCGGCAAATCTTTCGAATCGGTCGCTGAATAAGCCTTCCCCCGCAAACAAGGCACGGTACGCGGCGCGCAGCCGATGCAGATCGGCCCGGGTTGCCCCCCGCCGCCGCAGACCGACAACGTTCAATCCGACCAGATCGGCGATCTGGCCGAGCGCATAGCCGAACGGAATGAGATCGCGGCTGATCCCCGAGAGGCCCGCCACCATGGCGCCCTCGCCTATCCTGGCATATTGGCGCACCGACGCGTGCCCGCCGAGAAACGTGTGATCGCCGACCGACACGTGGCCGCCGACGACGGCGCCGTTGGCGAAGGTTACGCCGTCGCCGATCTGACAATCGTGTCCGACATGCGATCCTACCATGAACAGGCAGCGCTCCCCCACGCTGGTCAGGCCGCCGCCATCCTCGGTGCCGGTATTCATGGTGACACCCTCGCGCAGCTCGCAACGCGGGCCGATCACGAGCCGCGTCGCACCGCCGCGATAATGCACCGATTGGGGCGGCGTGCCGAGCGAGGCGAACGGATAGACCACGGTTCGTTCGCCGAGAACGGTGACGCCGCTGATGTGGACGTGGGCAATGAGCCGCACGCCATCGCCGAGTTCCACCCGCGGCCCCACGATACAGTACGGTCCGATCTCGACTTCGTTGCCTATGCGCGCACCGTCGGCAATGCGCGCGGTCGGATCGATCACGTCCGCGCCTCGGCGATCATGGCGCCGACCTCGGCTTCCGCCACCACTGCGCCATCGACTTTGGCCTCGGCCTGATACCACCACATCATGCGGCGGTTGGCGGTCTTTCTGACGTGGATTTCGAGCCGGTCCCCGGGCACGGCCGGTTTGCGGAATTTGGCTTTGTCGATGGTCAAGAGAAACATGGCGCGATTGTCTTCCGCCTTGAGGCGGCGGAGCACAAGCACGGCGGCGGTCTGCGCCATGCCCTCGATGACCAGCACCCCGGGCATCACGGGATTTTCCGGGAAATGGCCGAGGAAATGCGGTTCGTTGAACGTGATGTTCTTGATGCCGATGCCGCTGTCGTCGCCGCGGATATCGACGATGCGGTCGACCATGAGGAACGGGTAGCGATGCGGCAGGTACTTCAGGATGTCGCGGATCTGGACCGCCTCGAGGCTTTCGACGTTCATTGGCCGCTCCCGCGCGGTTGCGATCGGTCGGTCAGCCGCGCGCCGGCGGGAACGTCCGCGGTCACCATGCTGTGCCCCGCGAGCGTGGCGCGCGCGCCGACCAGGAGGTCGGCGGCAACGCCGACCTGCCCGCCGACTACGACGAAATCGCCAAGGGTGGCGCGGCAGGCAATACCGGCCTGGGCGCCGATATGGCAATGCCGTCCAATGGTTACGTCTTGCGCGATTTGCACGAGGTTTTCGATCCTGGTTCCCTCG
>Ga0335074_10014698_pt1 | contig 10974 bp, 8 predicted proteins | sample Lox_Sample_23_FD_206715 | JGI IMG/M metagenome (GOLD analysis project Ga0335074, IMG submission 206715) | Soil microbial communities from Loxahatchee National Wildlife Refuge, Florida, United States - Lox_Sample_2.3 | ecosystem: Environmental > Terrestrial > Soil > Wetlands | place: USA: Florida... | reverse complement strand
ATCGCGCTTGCAACCTCGGGAATGATCCCGATCTGCGTGTAGATGGGACGAATCAACTTCCGGATGGCCGGCAATTGCATGGCGAACAGGCCCGCACCAACAATACAAATTCCGCCGCCAATCATCAGCGTCTCCGGGGCACCAATCCTCGCCGCGGCCGCGCCGGCGATGAGGCTGCCAAACGGCGCCACTCCCTGAAACGCCATGGCGTAAAAACTCATCACGCGTCCACGCTTTTTGTGTTCGACAATCGTCTGCAGGATCGTATTGCTCGCCGCCATCTCCTGCATAAAGCAGTAGCCGGTTCCCACCAAGACGAGCATCGAAAGCCAAAACCAATGCGAGGCCGAAAACGCCATCAGTCCTGCACCGAACCCCGCGCAGGTCATGGGAATCAGACGGCCCAGGCCGAGCACCGTTCTCCTGGCCGCAAGCGCGATTGCGCCGATCAGGGCGCCGACTCCGATCGCCGCCATCAGGAATCCCAGCGTGTGTGCGCCGCCGTGCAGAATTTTCCCTGCGAAGATCGGCATCAGCGCCGTATATGGCATCCCGACCAGGCTGATCAGCGACAACAGCAGCAGAATCGACCAGATCGGACGAAAGCCGCGGACGTAATCCCATCCTTCGCGCAATTCCGCGAGAACGCTCTCATGCTTGTGCTCGCTCTCTCGACGCACAATCACCATTGCCAGCAGCGAGGCGATCACGGCCATGTAACTGATTCCGTCGATCAAGAAACAATAGCCTTCGCCAACGGCGGCGATGATCAATCCCGCGACCGACGGACCAATGAGCCGCGCCGCGTTCACCAGCGAAGAGTTGAGCGCGATCGCATTCCCAAGGTCTTCGGGCTTTTCGACCATCTCGATCACAAATGCCTGCCGCGCGGGCATATCGAAAGCATTGACCGCGCCCTGAAACAGATTCAGCCAGATGATCTCCGGAACGGTGATGATGTGCATCAAAGCCAGCACCGCCAGCGCGAACGATTCAAGCATGGAAAGAGTCTGCGTGACCACGAGCACGCGATGCCGGTTCAAACGATCGACCCAGACGCCGGAGAACGGCCCGAGCAGAAGAATCGGAATCTGGCTGGCGAAACTGACGAGGCCCAGCAAGAACGCCGAGCCCGTCAGCCGATACACAAGCCAACCGGTGGCGACGCGGGTCATCCACGTGCCAATGAGCGAGATACCCTGTCCGCCAAAGAAGAGCCGGTAGTTGCGATGCCGTAGCGCCCGCATGATGAGACGCCAATCGGTCTTACGCTGCTGTGGTTCCGGGGTCTGGTTATTCGGGCTGCTCATGCGGCGTACGTCATTCGATGATAAACAGAGCTGGACATTTTCACGAAAATTGGTATCGCCGTGACGATGGCGGAAGAGATGCCCGTGAGGAATGCTCCGTAGAGGCAATGGATAGAGCGCCAGGGACCGTGGGGGAATTCGAACAGTATGCTGGAACGACCGCCGAAATAACTAGTTTCCCTTTGCAGACGCATCAGGCACGTTGTGGAAGATCGATCCTTGAGGACCGCATTGGTTGCCAGAAGGATAATAGGCTTTAGCGCCTGTACATGGCTGGAGCCTTAAACTGGCCGAAAACCACCACCCCCGGTTGAACGCGGCCAGACCCGCTACATTTCCTCCGTTACGGCTCACCAACCCGCCGTCGTTTTGCTGGAAACAAAGTGCTTATCCCGTTGCCGATTCACGCACCTTTGGCACGGCACTTGCCTCTAGCCTGGTGTGAGTTTCCAGCCACCAAATCGCACGTCGGCCCGGGGCTGATCATGAAATCGAAATCATCATACCGATTTGCAATCCTGACTGTAGCTTTGGCAACCGCGTTCGGTTTGAGCGCACTTGCGCAGACCACGGACGAAGGCCCGGCGCCCTCGGATCAGCCAAGCGCTCCCATGGAAGTTGGTCAGCCGCGTCCGAACGTGAAGAGCAGTGACATCGATTCCAGTGGCCAGGTGACCGATCCGCAGACCTCGGATAATTCGGCTGGCGCGCAAGGCGATGCGCAAAGTGAAGGTCCGCCAGTTGAAGCGCAGCCCGGCGGGCCGACTGGGGAAGGGCCGGCTCAAACCAACATGGGCGTGGCACGCATCAGCCTGATCCACGGCGACGTTTCCACGCAGCGCGGCGACTCGGGCGAGTGGTCAGCAGCAACTCTGAATCAGCCAGTTGTAGCCGGAGACAAGGTTTCCACCGGCGACGGCGCACGCGCGGAGGTCCAACTCGATTTCGCTAACGTCCTCCGCCTCGGCCCGAATTCCAAAGCGAACATCGCCAACTTCACCAAGAAAAACATCCAGATTCAGCTCGGCCAAGGCATCGCCGACTATGTTGTCTGGAAAGACAGCGAAGCTGAACCCGAGATCGACACTCCCAATGTCGCCGTGCATCCGTCGCATCACGATGGCACTTTCCGCATCGAAGTTCGTCCCGACGGCGACACGGTCGTGATCGTCCGCAAAGGCCAAGCGCAGATTGCCACTCCGCAGGGCAGCACCGACCTCAACGCCGGCGATATGGCAACGGTTCGCGGCAGCATCGATCAGGCGCAATACAAAATTTCCGCCGCGCCCGATCCCGACGCCTGGGATCAATGGAACTCCGACCGTGATCACCTGATCGAAGATGCGCAATCCTGGCGGCACACCAATCGTTATTACACTGGCGCGCAGGATCTCGATACCTACGGTCAGTGGCAGAACGTTCCTGACTATGGCGACGTGTGGGTTCCGAACGAGCCCGTGGGCTGGGCGCCGTATCGCGACGGCAACTGGACTTGGGAGCCGTACTACGGCTGGACGTGGGTCGGCTACGAACCTTGGGGCTGGGCGCCTTATCACTACGGACGCTGGTTCTGGTATGGCAGCTCGTGGGCGTGGTGGCCAGGTCCGGCATGGGGTTGGTATCGGCCCTTCTGGTCGCCTGCTTATGTCTCCTTCTGGGGATGGGGCGGCGGCTGGGGCTTCGGTTTGGGATTTGGCTTTGGCGGTTGGGGCGGCTTCGGCTGGCTGCCGATTGGCCCATGTGACTGGTTCCATCCCTGGTGGGGTGGATATCGAGGTCGCTTCGGCGCCTTCAATGCATGGGACATCGGAAATCGCGGCCGCTTCGGCGGATTCGCGCCGTTGCACGGCGGAATGCGCTTCTCGAATATCGCAAACATCCACAACGAACACATCATGCGGGCCATGTCGACCGTCGGCGCAGGACGATTCGGCGCCGGCCGCGTGACTGCGGTCGCAGCCACTCGCGCGCAGATCAACGGTGCTCGGCAGATGGCGGGCAATCTGCCGGTGGTTCCGTCGCGCGCAAGCTTATCCGCGAGCGGACGCGCTGCGGCTCCGTCCACCATTCGCAATGGCGGCTCGGAGCGCTTCTTCGGCACGCCTAATAACAGCGCGCGTCCGGCTTCATTCCAGCAGGAACAGTCGCACCTGCAGCAGACCATGGCGCAGAACCACGTGAATGGATTCACCGCAGGCGTTCGCTCTACGAATGCCGGTTTTGCGGCTTCGCGTGGCGGATTTAACGGGTTGAACAACAAGCCCAGCGCGGGAAGCGCGGAGCGTGGAGGCGAATTCAACAACTCGGGCAAGCGGAGCTTTGCCGGCTCGAACTCGGAAAGATCGAGCGCGCAGAACGGCACCCGGAGCTTCACGCCGCCGAACAACAATTCGCGCTCATTCGGATCCTCGAACCCCGAACGCAGTACGAACTCCCGCGCGAGTCGCAGTGGATTCCGTCCATTTACCCCGCCCCCGAACAGTTCGGCGTACCGCGGCGGATCAGGAACTTCGGCTCAACGCGGGGGCGATTATTGGAATCGCACCGCGCCAAGCTCGCCAGCGACGCGCGGATACGGCACTGGGAACTATGGGCAGCGCAGCAACGGCTATGGAAATTACGGCGGGGCGTACGGGCGCGGAGCCTACGGGGGTGGTTCTCGCCCGCAACTCGATATGCGCCAGCCGATCGTACGCGGCCCGTACAACGGCGGATATGGTGGCCGCAGCACGGCTCCACGCTACAGCGCTCCACGTGGAGGATACGGCGGTGGGCGGAGCGCACCAAGTGGACGTTCTTACGGCGGAGGTGGTGGAGGTCACGCTGGTGGTGGCGGACATGCCGGTGGTGGTGGCGGAGGCCACGGTGGCGGAGGCCATCGCTGAACAAGTTGTTGTGTCGAGGCTGGCAAGTTGAAGTAAAAACCAAAGTGAAGTAAAAACAGAGGCGAGAAGGGCGTGCTGAACGGCACGCCCTTTCTCTTATGGGCAATCAAGTGCCCCGACTTTGGTCCCACGCTTTGTGCGGGACAGCGGGGAAGTTGATCTTCCTATACCGACCCGGCGAAGGAAGGTTCGACTGGGCGAGCGAAGCGGGCCGAAGTGGCGGGGACTTTGGCTTTCCTTCGCTGTTCTGGCCTCCGTTAGCTCGTATCTGCCAATCCTGGTGTGCAAATTACTTCTACTGCATGTTCTGTATCGACTCGCACTGAGCCCCTTCGTTAAACTCATCAATCTTGCTTACAGTCATCGGGTCGAACCTCTCAGAGGAAAAAGGACGTGCACAACACAGCACTCATTCGTCAGATTTGCGGAAGGATCAATCGCGAAACCGACCAGCAGAAGATTGACGAACTTCTCTTGCTACTGAACTCTGTGATTCTGAACGATCTGGAGGACGCTCGCGTCCGTATGGAATACATTCGCCGCAAATATGCGATTGCATTCGGAGAGGCGACAGCTGGCGGCATGATAGACGGAAAGGATCATGACTAGGAAACAGCGCAGTCAAATAGAATCCCTTTGCCGTCCGCGCCTCATAGACCCTCCGACGAGGATTTTCATCGCTTGGACATTCTGGCAAAGGAAGCGGCCGACCTGATCCCCCGCGAGGGACAAAAACAAGAACAATAGAGGAACGCGCACCCGGGTCCCAATCGCGATTCTTGGTCTCATGAGCCTGAGCTTGGCTTGACCGCTCGCTCGGAATCCCTACGGTACAACAATCTTCGAGACTACGGCATAACGATGACAATTTGAATAGGTGGCGATCATTCTTCCCTGTTGATCAAGATCGATGGCCTCGAAGCGCATGGGAAGCCAAAAGGTTTCTTCGCCTAACCTTTGCGGTGCGTAATCGATAGTGATGTAGGGGATCTCAAGGTTGTTATCGGCAAATTTGGGCGACATGCGCCGCTCGACGTGGCGGACAGCGCCGCTGGCCGTGTCGATCAGCATCATCTTGTGATAGTCATCCGGGATTTTCTTGCAGGAGGGATCACGGACGCCCGGCTTGGAGTCGATGTTGAATTGGAGTGTTCGCCCGTTGTCCAGTGTCGCGAAGCTGTAACTAAAGCAGGCGGGGAGAGGTCTTTCTCCAATAGCGAGGCCGTTCGCGAAAGCCTTGTAGACAAAATACGGGAGCGCGGCGGTATCGAAATTCGGTTTGGCCCGTTTGCCATCCACTGATTTGAACGTGTAATCGTCCCTGAACCCGCCGGGCTCATTCTCATCTCGCAATTCGCGGAGTGTGGCCTCGATCTTGACCCTCCGCTTCACCTTGCCGTTTTTCACCCTTTGCGACAGCATGGTCTCGTCACATTCCAGCGAGGGCAAGTGCTTCCGATACGCCTGCGCGTAGGCGATCACTCGGCGGAGCTGTTCCTCGTTGGATATTTGTTGGCTGGCGAGCAAAGGGATCGCGAAAAGAAAGGCAAAAGTCAAAATCTTCACACAGCTCTTCTCCCTGCAAATGGACATTCTAGCGCCGAACCGTTCGAAAGCAGGCTTTCCGCAATTTTTTACGGAGACAAAATCTGCCTCGAGTATCCATGAGCCTTCGGCTCACCGAAGCAGAATGAATATGGGTGCCCCACTTCTCGCCGTTTTTGCGAGGTGGCATTTCGACACGCGACGCCAAGTGAGGCCAAAGCGCAGGAGGCCGAACTCGCCATAGCGCTCCCCGCTTTTTTTCTTCATAATTCGGGGGATGGCTCTCGTCGTTTTCCTTCGCGGCGTCAATGTCGGCGGACATCGAACCTTTCGCCCCAGTGTCCTCGCTCGCGAACTGAGCGAATACGATGTCGTCAATATCGGCGCGGCGGGCACCTTTGTCGTTCGTAAGCCAGGGTCGCGGACAAAGTTTCGCGCCGCCTTGCTCGGCAAGCTGCCATTCGAAGCGAAAGTCGCCTTGTGCGACGGTTGCGACCTTCTGCGCCTGGAGACGGCGAATCCGTTTGGGACTCAGCCCTCCGCGCCCGATGTTGTCCGCTTCGTGAGCATCCTCTCCAAGGCCGGGGCCGTCCGGGCATCGCTTCCAGTTTCGTTTCCCTCCGAGGGCCAGTGGCTCGTGCGCGTGATGGCCTTCGACGGACAGTTCGTGTTCGGCATGTACCGCCGTCACATGAAAACTATTGGCTATCTCGGCCAGATCGACAAGCTCTACGGCGCGCCCGCGACCACACGGAACTGGAACACCATCGTTGCCATTCTTCGAGTTTTGAAGGGCCAGAGCCCGCGATAAGCGTCAACAGCGCTCCCATGCGTGGTTCTGAGCGCCATCGGGGATTCATCGGCAACTGTGCCGGGCCACACACGCACCGTGAACACAGTCTTGCCACAGGAATCCACGGAGATGACTCCAGTAATTAGCGGGACTGAGAACCGTCTCGGTAGAGTCTACAAAAGGGGTAAACGTATGAAACGAGTTCTGATCCTGATTTTGGCGATGACGACCTTGGCCGCGGCGCGAGATAAAAAATCAAAGGCTCAACCCGGACCCTACGTATTTAACAGCAAGGCGTCTGCTCAAACGCTTAAGGCGCTGATCGTTCAGGAGAATCTGGCACTCGGCTATGCGCTCGATACCGACAAACAGTTACAGTTCCGGTTCTCGATGCCGGCTCAGATGCCGCTCGTTAGCGCACTTTTCGTGGTCTCCAATGACTGTCCGGGCAAGACCACGAAGAAAGTGTGGTCCTACACCCTGACGGAACTCAATGGCATGACCAAGGTGACCGTGGAGCCGGTGTGGGAATATCCAGACGATTACTGCCGAATGCAAACGCAACCGCTGATCTGGAGCCAGCGCGATGAGATCGCGGCGTTCCAAACATTGCTCGATAATGCTCGTTAAGGCCCCAAATCTCTTGCCCCCATTTTGAGTGCGATGGCAAAGCTGGGAAGGTATATGTACCAATTAGTAAACTTTCCCAAGAAAACCTCCTCCGACCACGCACTTTGACCCTTTAAAATGTGCTCTTGCCCGCATCTTCCGAACTCGACAATCTCGTTGTCGTCCTCGTTCGCACGCGCAATCCGCTGAACATCGGAGCGGCCGCCCGCGCGATGAGCAATTTCGGCGCGCATGATCTGCGGCTGGTCAATCCGTATTCCGTCGCATTTCGCGAGGCGCGTTCCGCGGTCGGTGCATCCGACGTTCTCAAGCGCGCGGAAGAATTCAAAACTCTTGCCGAGGCGGTCGCCGATTGTGCGGTAGTCGTCGGTACCACAGCCGGACGCAAGCGCACCTTACAGCATCCGTTGCGGCGTCTCGATCAAGCAGGAATCGAACTGCGTCGACATCTGCAAACTGGACGCGTGGCGATCCTCTTCGGCTCCGAAAAGATCGGTTTGACCAACAACGACTTGAGCCACTGTCACTGGCTGCTCACCATTCCCACGCAGAACGACCACATCTCGATGAATCTGGGGCAAGCCGTTGCTGTATGTCTGTACGAGCTTGCGCGCAATCGCAACGACAAACGGCAATCCGGCGCGCCCGCTCCAGAGCGTGCCAGTGCAGCCGCGAATGAACAGATCAGCCAAGTCTTGCTCGAAGCGCTCGCCGCCAGCGGATACATTCAGCCCGGATCTGAAGCGGCATGTGAAAACAAAGTCCGCCGCATGGTCTTGCGTTTCGGCCTCGATCCCGAAGATGCGCGCGTATTTCTCGGCATGATCCGGCAGATCGTATGGCGCTTGCGCCAAGGAAAGAGGTAGAGCAGACTCCTCACGGGACCGGGTAGTCATTCCGAAGCCCCGTGCCGTTACCGGCGGGGTCGAGGAATCTCGGGCGTTGCCGATGAAATCGGTTCTAGAGAATCGATCAGCGCCTCAGCCGTTCCGCTGCCGTCTGCGTCTGCTTGCGGCCTATGCGGAACGTAATACTCCAAACGCTCGCCACAGGTTGGCCATTGACGATCGGCGGGGCGAACTGCCATCGTTCGACGGCTGAGAGTGTCAGTCGCGCGAAATACTGGCTCGGTCCCGGAGTCGTAAGCCTGGCATGTATCACTTTCCCGCTCGCATCCACTTCCACTTGCGCCACGATTCGTATCCTTCCGGTTATCGTGTTCCTCGCGCTCTGCGAGACGTCAGGCAGAACCTGATGAAGCACAGAGCCCCGCGAATCTTGGCGAGTCGGCGCCTTCGTTTCAGATGAAACAACTGCTGGCGCGGCCGGAGCCGCACTCGAGCTCTGCGGTTCCGCTACACTCCGGATGGATTTCGATGGCTCGGCCTTGTGGGTCAAGAACACGATAAACGCGATCACCAGTGCGGTAACGAGTATGAACAGGCTCGCCACGATGCGCTTCCCGCGCCATCCCAGTGGCTCCGCTTCTGCTTTGCGCTCGATATGAGTAACCTCAGGGTCCAGACGCGTAAGAAAATCGGCAATCGAACTCCGCTGCTTCGGGTCCAGTTGCAGGCAACTGCGCACAATTCCGCGGAACGGCTCCGGAATCGATGCGAACTGCGCAGGATTATCCTTGTGACTCTCCTCCGGTAACCTTTGCGTCAGTGCTGCATACAGCGTTACGCCCACCGACCACAAATCGCTGGCGGGAGTGCAAATGCCAGCCGCCGTCTCCGGAGCATCGTATGCATCTCTCCGTGCTTTGCCGGCGTCCACTGAAACGAGCGGCATGATTTGATCTGCCGAAAGCTTGAGCTGATCCCCCGTGGCCAGCACATTCGAAGGCTTGATGCGTCCGTGCAGAAATCCCTTGTGATGCAGATACGAGAGTGCGCCGAGCAATGGAGGCAGCAACTGCGAGATTTCGGGGGGGGTGAGCGGTCGCTGCGGCAGAATCTGCGAGAGATCCTCGTTGGCGAGTTCCATAATCACGTACACATAGCTGCGGCCATCCAACTGCGTCCGTCCGCATTCGAAGACGCGAATGAGGTTGGGATGCGAGAGCTTGAAAGCGCTGCGCCAGCGCGAGAGGAACCGCTCGGCCTGCGCGTCGGAATCGGCGGGAACCAGCTTGATCGCGGCTTTTTCGCCGGCGCGCTCGGTGACAAAAACCGAGCTGTGGTCGGATGAGCCGAGCCACTGCCGCAGCGGGTATTGTCCCCCCACGGTGCGGCCTTCCCATTCTTTCGACCGAATTACGGTGCCTGTCGGCGTGGCCATGCGCCAAACATTCTATGCCACGGCGCAAGTGCAGAGATACGCGGAAGTTCGCATAGCACCTTTTTCTTTGCCATTCTGAGCAAGCCGCGTTCCGCGCGGCGATGGATCTGGGCTAGCCGGGCGCTGTGGCGCATTGTTTGCGCCAGAGAGAATCGCGCGTTCGGCTCGCTTCCTTATTCACAGTGCACCCATCGGAAATCCTGATCATCCCGCTTGCTGTACGATAGCAGGTCGCATTCGCTCAAAAGCCGGAGGCCAGCTTTCCCTTTCCACACGCAGAAATCGAAGCAACTCTACGAGCGCACGCTGGGTGTGCTGATCGAGGCCAGCAGTTCATCTTCGCGCGGGCCCGCGAATTATGGCGCATATCCCATCTTCATGGAGCGCGGTCGCGGCTCGCGCATCTTCGATGTCGACGGCAACGAGTACATCGACTGGATGATGGCATTCGGCGCCCTGCCGCTCGGCCACGCGCATCCGGAGATCGTCGAGGCGATCGCAGAAGCTGCCAGCACCGGAGCGCATTTTGCCACGGCGACTCCGGTGGAACTCGAAGTCGCCGAGATGCTGCAGAAAATCGTTCCCAACGCCGAGCGTGTCCGCTTCGCCAACACCGGCACGGAAGCTGTGATGGCTGCGATTCGCCTCGCCCGCGGCGTCACGGGACGTCCGAAGATTCTCAAGTTCGAAGGTCACTATCACGGCTGGTACGACGATCTGCTCGTCAGTTCGAATGTGCTGCCGCCAAGCGCGCTCGGCCTGCGCAGCGATCCCGTGAAGATTCCCGACAGCTCCGGGTTGAACCGCACGGCTCTCGCTGACACGATCGTCGTGCCGTGGAACGATCTACCGGCGCTTGAACGAACGATCCACAATCATTCCGGCCAGATCGCTGCAATCATCAGCGAAGGCGTGATGGCCAATATGGGCGTGATTCCTCCTGCCGAGGGATATCTGCAGGGCCTACAAAAACTGGCGAAGGCGAATGGGATCGTGTTCATCCTGGATGAAACCGTGACCGGATTTCGCATCGCGCCCGGAGGATGCCAGGAGCATTACAAGCTCTCGCCCGACCTCGTGACCTTTGGCAAAGCCCTGGGATGCGGCTTGCCCGTAGCGGCTTTGGTTGGCCGCGCCGATATCATGGACGCGTTGCAATGGGGCGGCGTGTTGCACTACGGCACTCACAACGGCTCCCGCATCGGCATGCACGCGGCACGGGCGAGTTTGCGCGCGCTCACCCAAGACGAGAATGCCGCCTTCCGGCACACATGGAGAATCAGCGAGCGTCTGTGCGACGGTCTACGAAAGCTATTTCAAGCGAAGGGCCGATCGGCGATCGTGCAGAACGTCGGTCCGATGCTGCAAATCATGTTTACGCATCGAGCGGCGATTCGGGATTATCGCGAGTTCTGTCAGTACGTGGACCGCGCCGCATTCCAGAAGTTTGTCTTGTCGCTGTTTCAATTCGGAGTGTATGCGTCACCGTCGGCATCGCTGCATTCGATTGTAACGCTGGCGCACACGG